>Ga0307516_10006419_pt1 | contig 13778 bp, 18 predicted proteins | sample 19_EM_MG_FD_203310 | JGI IMG/M metagenome (GOLD analysis project Ga0307516, IMG submission 203310) | Populus trichocarpa ectomycorrhiza microbial communities from riparian zone in the Pacific Northwest, United States - 19_EM | ecosystem: Host-associated > Plants > Roots > Unclassified | place... | reverse complement strand
GTACACATACCTGTATAGATAACCATAATCTGATCACCTGCGGTCGTCATGGATACACCGCCAAAAATCACACGATCTGATCATGTGTTTGGCTATGGTTTAGGCTACAAGTCCGTCTTGTAACGTTTCCTGCCAGCGGTGGCAGGACACCCGCCCCTTCCTGCGGCTCTATTGCAGCGCGGTGGAGGACATCATCTATTTCTTGAGCAGGGAGCCCCGTCGTCAACCACCGCTTCCGGCACATTAGCGACATACAACGTCGGATGTAGTTGGGCTTGTTGCTAATTTTTATAGGCCCTTGCCTTCTTCAGAAACCACATGATGATATTTATCTCGTACGTATATGGTGTGTTGGGCATTTATGTATCTCGGGATGCCCCTGAGATGCATAGCATGCGAGTGTGCCAGTTTGTGAAGTTGACCATCTTCAGTACGGCTGTGAGTCTCCTAATCCTTACACTGGCGCTTCACCGCACGCTCCTTCCCAGACTACACACCTTCGCACTCGGTCCAATTGCCCAGTGTAGGTTCGCTCAATTCTCCATATCCCTTGCATATCATTACCCGGGCCGCCCCTTTGGCTAAATCGTCTGGTTCATCCAAAATTTCAATGCGCACGGTGCACTTATATACAGTATACATGCACATTGGAATTCAAGACCAAAACGATGAAGAGACGCATGCCATTCAGCCCATTCTGCGTATCAAGGTATCACATTCCCAGCGGCCAAAGCTTCTGCTTCAGTACCACTTCCTCGATCCACAACTTGTTCAATTTTTTCGCTGCGTCCGTGTCCACTTTGCTGACTGTCTTGTTGGTCATGTGCAGTCTGTCCCAACCTGTTCATCGCAGTTAGTTTGCAAACAGAAGGAACTCTCGAGAACACACCCTTGTAAGCGTTGATCTCCGAGATCAGTGCTCCCTGCTTGGCCAGGTTATCCCTGTACAACTGGTAATCTGCTGCCCAAATAGCTGAAAGCAGGATATAAGGACTAGTCAATAGGCTCGAACTGAGAATGACTTGGACGTACAATCCTTCGCTGCCATATCCCCTCGCAAAGGACCCAGCTGGGCAGTGGCTTCTGGATGTGACGCGATATACAATTGGATCGACTGATCCAACTTGTTCGGATCCTCCGGGAAGGTGAAGTCGCCGGGAATGCTGTTGCTGATTTCAGCTACAATAATCCACCTGCTCGTGATGCTTACTCGACGTTAGGCTGCATGAATTCGGGCTTGATTTTATTTGGGCTGAGAATCGTGGGTTTTCCGGTCTCGGTCTTCAGATGCAGTAACGATAAGGCGGGAAGAACGAAGACTTCTCTTGGGTTGAAAACTGACCTGTTCATTTTTGGCCTCGAAGTCTTTCATCATATTCTCCATTAGCTTGTCATTAGCCTGGGTGTGCTCGAAGGTGCGATTATTGGCGGCGTTGTGAACTTCCGCCTCAGCTTGGGCGTGAGGATTGGGGCCATTCTTTTCCCCGTGAACAAGATAATGCTCTGCGCCCTCATGCTTCTCGCCCTCATGCTCCTCGGGCTCATGTTTGTCGCCCTTATGCTCCTCGACGTGCTTGGCCTTCCGAGTCTCTGCATGTCTGTGAGGTAGCATAGCAAGTCGGATTGGAGTGGTACAATCAAAAGGGCCAAGAATGCGATGTTATCCTTTCACCTTTCTCGCGCTGATTTTAAATGGCTTGGACATTCAAGACCGAAGGCTGGGTAGGTGATCTGAAGTGCCTGAATGACTGTAGCAAGGGTCAGGGCATCGGAGTAACGCACCAGACGCAATGTTCCTGGCATTGAGAGGGAGTCACCGTAAATGGGGCAAATGCGAAGGGCGAAGCCGTGGGGGGCGGAAAACGCGGGACAATGTTTGTTCTGTCACAGACTATGTTCGTGAGTTGTGAGCCACGGTCATGACTCCTGAGAACACAACTTCTCGTGCTTTCTGTTCGTCGGAATTCAGTTACTTCACGGTTCAGCCCACTGGCACACCAGGGTCGTTCAGGCACTAGACCTGAACGACCTGGTTGAGACTTCGGTATTTCCATACTAATGCATATTAATGGCTGACAGTCATGCCCTCTCATCAAACTATGTTCGATATTTCATACTCATCGCCACGGCCATGACTCCGGAGAACACAAACGTCCGGTGCCTTCTCTTCTCTGAAACTGTCGTTCATTTAACTTCCTTCACAGTTCAGCCCACTGGCACACCAGGGTCGTTCAGGTACTAGACCTGGTTGAGACTTCGGTGTTTCCATACTAATGCATATTATGTAATGGCTGACAGTCATGCCCTCTCATCACACTATGTTATTTCATACTCACCGAGTTGTGGGCCACGACTCATGAGAACACAACGTCCAGTGCTTTCTGTTCTCCGAAACGGTCGTTCAGCTACTTCATGGTTCAGCCCACTGGCACACCACGGTTGTTCAGGTACTAGACCTGTTTGAGACTTCGGTATTTCCATATTAATGCATATTAATGACTGACAGTCATGCCCTGGGGCCTGTGCCCTGTTCAAGTCGTTCAGCAACTTATAGTAGGATGGGCTCCGAGTCTACATTATTCCACGCAGCCATAAATAGGCTGAGTCCCAAAGTCCATAATCATCGACTCCTACACTCACCAACATGGGGATCAACGATTACAGCGACGTCTTCTCATTTCCTGACTTCAACAATGTTCAAGTTAGTCTCCATGGACGCAATGTGTTCCCGGAAACCGCTAACCTCGTCATTTCCCTCCACGCAGCTCGACTCTAACGAGTACTGGCCAGGAGGCACATCCGTCAAGCAACACAATGATGCTGTCGACGAGTTCATAAAGAAGATGGGTGAGCTGGCGATTTTGTGCTTCCATGTACAAACTGACATCTGGCTTGTAGATCCGATAGTGAAGTTCCTTGAGACAGCTGCCTTTGCAATTCCAGAGGCTGGGGTCTTGGTGTCAGCCGGAATTGGACTCTTGTGGGGTGCAATCCAGCCCGGCGCTATGCACAATTATCAGGTGTGCTGCTCGTGTATTCTCCTCCCTCATTGTCATTTTGTTGACAGTGGAAACCTAGGAACCTATGCGGAACATGATTGCCGACATCTTCGAGTCCAAGCTCGCTTCTGCTGAGTTGACGCATGCAAGGACCTCTCTGGACGACTTCAACAGCTATTTCAAAGATGCCGTCGCATTTGCGATTCCCAAGTCTGACGACGATGTCAAACACTCAACGGTGAGCTGACCCTACTCAACTGCACATACAGCATTATCTAATAAGTTGAATTTCCATCAGGAATTAGCGAAGCAGTTTGAAGGATACGTCATACCTGGCGGTCTATTAAATACAGCGTTCTCTACTGCTAAGGAGCACCTTCCCTGGTTCAATGACTCCGCCCACAACCTCGTCATAGCCACCATGCAGGCCATCTTGCAGGCTTACAACGTCCGACTCATGTGCTGCCAAGCCATTGCGATCCACGCCCGCAAGAATGACGATGTTTCCGGCTACAACCAAGCTCAGCTCGAGGTTATCGTCATCCTCCAACGGGTGCCCAATCTCCTCAAAGAGATGCAGGCTGCTATACAACAGAAGCTCGTTGATCTCAAGCAAGCTCGTCAGAAGGGCCTCGCGGTCCAATGGACTCCCAGAGATAGGAACGAGTTGACGGAGCACAGGAAAAACAGGCCTGATCCGTATCGCATCGCTGGCTGGGTACACGATGAGGCATCCGGCAGGGATGTCCTTAAGTCGGAGCTAAAATCAACGCCGACGGGGGCAAAGGTCCTCGACGCTCTGAACTTCGTGGGGTAATTGATGTGTAAGTTAAACCATGTATGAGCCTAGACTCACGCGTGGCACAGCATGCTTTTAAATCCTGGAGATCTTCGAGAAGATGGTTCCAAAGATGACATTCATTTCGGCGAGATTATGAACGAGGCTCTCAAGCAGTACAGAGACCGTCTTCTCCCCCCTCACATGGACGAGCCCTTTGAAAAACTCCGAGAAGGCGTCGAGAAGGTTGTGAAGCAGGGTCAGTTGCTTGAGGCTAAGGCGTTGCCGGTTCTACCGAAACATGGCCCACGCTTCATCGTATGTGCCACCTTTCGAATACATGTTACGCTTCTGCTGACTCAATCTCCTCCGTCCTCGAAGGATGCCGATGTTGTTCAAGTACCCAAAGACGCTGAAGATGCCTTGGCTGAGGGAACCCAGCTCTCGTTTCGCTTCAGTCTCCACTCTGATGCAAGCGGGCCTGAGCTATTTTCTAGCCCTTGGTCTGATTTTGTCAGGTACGATAATGGTGGCAAGATCCGGCCGATGTATATCGGTGATGGCTTCGCGGCGATGGACACCACTCGTAAGTTGTATTGCAGGACGTCGGTCACCGATTTAGTCGGGAAGCTGGTAGCGACCATTAGAGGTCGCGGTATCATGACTTGGCCCGAAGAAGTTCAATCTGGATCTATTTGAGTGTCTTCTACACAGGTGGTACATAATGGCTCCAGAGAAGGAAGCACAGATTCCTCTTTTTAAAATAGGCCAATCCAGTTCGTTTTTTGTTGCAAAATCCGAGCCGAATCGTGGGACGACGGCAGTGAGAATTAATATTTCGAATTGGAGTTTCGATGCGTAACCCTTAGGAGAGGTAAGATACAGCCTGGCATCGGGAAATCAGAGAGGGATTGGTTTGGAAAGCTATCCACTGTCAAAACTCCGCAGTATTAGGTCCTTGTGTCAAGAGGATGGGGGAAATCGAGGAGGATGGAGTAAAGAAGTAGGCCAAGCACACAGAAGACAGCCATCTACGATTCCGTCAATCTCAGACGCCGCAGAATGCGACCCGCGCGAACCCAACGTCAATTCCGTCACCACCACAGACTTAATAGGATCATCAAGTCCGGGAGGAATCTTGGCAATTCTGGAGTGAACGTCCGCTAACGTCCGCTAACAAAACATTCATATGGAAAATTTGTTGAGCGGATGTAAGTACGGTTAAGAGTACGCAGAATATCATTTTCAATATAGAGTAACTGCAAAGCAAAGAACAGTTTTGATATTACAGAGCATATAAGGAAGTCATCCACCGCTGGCCATTTCCGAAGGCGGTTGAGGGGGTGCCGGCCCCGACCGATTATAGACCACCCCATCCACCGTAACCTCTGTCACTTTTGGCCACGGCATGCCCGTATCCTGTTGCGTGGAGTTCAAATAGAACCACACCCTGGTCGTATCCACACCGCTCAAGCTCAACTCGTTCAAATCCGGAAACGTCAGCATGAAGTGTGTGTTGCAGAACAACCGCGCTGCAACGTCGTTGATCGTCAACCTGGTCACGCACGGGTACATCAGCCCAGGAAGGCCGTCCCGCGCCATGGCCTGTGGCTGGCGCGGATCAGCGACGAGGTTGAGGAAACACATCATGGCCTGCTCTGATATCTTTTCCAGCGTGAGGTCGCGAATGTTCGGTCCCCACGTCACCCTGAACAGCAGCTGAACAGGGTTTGGGAACTGGATTTCGCCTTGGCGCAGGTCGACATTGGCGAGACGGAGGGTTTTGAGGTGTTTGGTGCCAAAGGAGGCTTTGAAAGGATTGTTGGGGCCATTGTGTTCGGACTGGAGGATGCGGGTGGCGTCGATGTTGAGCTCTGTGAGGAGGGGCATGGCGGGTGCGGGAATAAGGGTGGGATAGCGCGGGTGGATGAGCTGTTCGTGGTTGAGGAAGGAGCCGGAGCTGTGCGTGAGGCTGACGGAGCGCAGGCCGGCGAGACAGGGCGCGGGTGTCTCGATCATGACGCGGTCGAGGGAGAGGTGGGTGAACACGGTGGGGTCAAAGTTCAGCGGACCAAAAACGCAGAGGGGGTCGTCTTTGCGGCTGTGGAGGGCGAGGGTGAGGGAGGTGAGAGCGGGGAGAGGGATGTCTTTGAAGACGTTGTTGAGGACGATGCGCAAGATGGGGTTGGGTGCATGGAGGGCGAGGGAGGAGATGCGGGGGATGAACGAGCGCACGGACCTGAAGGTGTCGCGGAAGTCGGCGAGGCGGTCACCGGGCCAGAGCTCGATTCCGGTAAAGTCTAGGACGAGAGAGAGAGCGAGGAAGCGATGCTTGGCGCGAGAGAGGACGTCGTTGAGGACGTCGGGGCGCCGGACGCCTGTGATGGTCAATGTGGACCACGCCGAGGTGAGATCGAGGGCGATGCGGCGCCAGCGGACACAGACGTGGGAAACGACGATGGGCGGGGTGCCAGGGGGGAGAGTGGACTGGTAGAATTCGAAGACGAGGCCGAGGACCTCGTTGGCGAGAGAGTCGATGGTCATCGCCGCAACTTGAACAGGGGATCTCGTCCCCGCCTTTTAATGTCACAGGGTCAGACATCCCTAGACCTCCGTCATCGCGGCTTGCGTACTACGGGACTGAGCGGAACAGTTACCGTGGATGGTAAACATGCGGACAACGTAAGTAACCCAGAAAGGACCATCAGATGGCGAGCCAACATCGGTTGCTCTTGAATCCTGTCCGTCGGCCTTTATGGGAATATTCCTCAGAGAAACAGCTATTCCAAGCCTTAGAGTCTGTTCTAACCCGTAGGTCCCTAGCGATGTCCATTTTCCCGTATGATCTCATGTTCTCCTACAACTAGTGCACCGGTTTCTCCGTGACGAGGGATTTCCATATCGCGATATCAACGCTGAAAACATCCTATTGTCGGATGGGAACGACGGGCTTGGGGCTGCTGTCCTCTTCGATATGGACTTGATAGATCCTACCAGTTTACCCTCTTCAGGCGTAAACTCTCGAGTCATCAGGACGGTGGGTCGGCCTGCCATTACTGCGTTGCTTGTGTAAAACTTGATAATATTAATCCTCCCCAGGGATCTCCCCTCTTTAGCAGCATCGAACAAGGTTCCCATATCCTTCCGACAGAAAAGCACGACATCGAATCGTTCATAACCGTCATCGCGTACACCGTCCTGCGGCACTCGCTCACTATAGCCGATGACGAGCCCCTGCTAATAGTGCACTACGAGACAATCCTCGGTCACAATTCCCCCAATCCCATTCGCTCGATGAAGAAGGACCTTGCCGCGTGGATCGCTGAAATTGGAATCCCTCTTGTACCCAAGATGATGTCGTACATCATGTATCAGTTCCTGTTCCACATCGATGGGAGAACGGCAAGACGCGCGTTATACAAACAATTCGCGGCAGTCAATGCTTACGTGAAGCTTGAAGATGACGACGACGACTACGAGCGACATTTCTCCGGAATGATGACTTATCATCATCTCCTTGATACCCTCTCTAAAGCGATCGGAGCGTTGGAGAGAAAGTAGGGAAGCGCTGGATTGTTTTGGAACCTTGAGTCAGAGTGTTAATCACTTCTAGGATTTTTCTTCATTGTACTAAGGTCATAGGTTTTTTTTTTCTTTCTTTTTTTGTGTGTTATGTTTATTGTCTATGGAGGCAACCTATATGAGACATTACTTTATATATACGCTGCTAAGGGCCCCTAGCGCCCCTCTGTCCCTGGGTCCCCGCATGCACCGTCGACGGCCCACCCTGTGGTGGCATCCCCCGACGGCCCAGCAACGAAACGCCGTTTAGCGGGGCACCTCTTGACGTGTGAGACAGGTATTGACTTCTTGAGTTACGCGTTTAGGTACCGACTGGTCGGCAGGTCATAGGGTTATACACGTGGTGTTGTATTGAATAAATACATGGATTGATCGCAGTAATATGCCTATGGAGGACATAACCTTCGAAAAATCGCCCAAATTGTAAAGTAAGTGTTCCGTGAAAGTGTCCAACCTCCATGTGTTCTCGATCAGTAATGGGTCCTAAACAATGTTTAGAGTAACATTGTGAGTGTCGAGGAAAGGCGCGTTGAGAGCCTGCCACGATGGTAGGAATCAATTACAATCATCAAAATAAAAAATCATAAAACAAACCAAATACTCACCCCAATCAAAGCGACATGCGCCAGTCCCAACACCGCCTTCCCTTTCGTCGTCGTCGTCGTCGATCGTAATCGTGAAATTCTGATGTGGGGGCAGGCCTCGCACGCAGAACTCTGGATCGAACACCGTTGTACAGTATCCCCAAACCGTCGGCACAGCTGCAGCACTCGGTTCGGCACGGCTCCAGGCCTCGCACGGTGACTTCGATCGAGGATGAGAGGGTGTCCTGTCGAGGATCAAGGATTTAAATTTGGGATGAGGATAATTACGTTACGGAGAAAACGTACGGGTCTGACCACTTCGACGGTGAGATTGGAACCGGCGCTGATGTTCTTCCCGTCGGGTGGTAGCCTATGAACGCGGTTTGTGCGGTCGTGGAGGGGATGGCAGTGAGGAGGATTGCGACGGTGGACTCTGGAGAGGCCGGTGAAAAGCTTCATGATAGCCAAGTCGGGTGCTTGGGAGGAGAAAAGCCGGTGAGGGAAGGGACTCCGAGAGGTTCCAAGTTGGTTGTTCTCGAAATGGTGACTTGGTGGGGCATTTAAAGGGTGTGGAATAGCGTCATTTCCCAAGTGTTCGGTATTGACAGTGATCGGTATGATGCGTTTTACTTGGACTTGCGGTTGAGACTCGCCGAGGCCTGGAATACACCGCTGACGAACATATGGGTCAAGGACGTCCAGCGCCGGCGTGCAGAATGGTTGAAATTCGGATATATCATGTGTGTTCGCCTCTCCCTCGGTTCATCCAAGCTTCAATCTTCGCGCGTTTCCCCTGGCATTTTGAGGAGGAGGTTTCTCTTCCGCATGTTTTTTGAAACCCCCTGTGTTCGCACGCAATACTCATAGAAATGCCTCCACGGGCGTGCTATGATATCCATAGGATAGGATAGGATATGTATCCAACACAGCCTCGTCATGACCATGATGTCTACCGTCGGCGAACTTTGAATGCTGGTAGAACCTGACAGAGATGCACTGGCAAAGCTTATCTTGTAGACACGAATAGCGAACCAAGAGTAGGTGTACCAGTCGACGTCCCAGAAGCTAGTAGAGGCGATAACGGAGGCCGACGCTCATGCGAAAAAAACGCCCTGTACCAAGTTCAGCTTCACCCGTCCGCGCAATCAGGTTCGCGCCGCCGAGTTTGCCCACGAAAATCATCAACACAGTCAGCGCGAGCAAAATCTGGTTCGGATCCGTATGAGCTTCTCCCCGAGTAACATAACCCGTGTGACGTTCAACAGCTGTCGGGGTTCATCAGTCTTCTCCTCATGAACGCCACGGCCGCAGGAAGTAAAATAATCAGACGCGGTAGGCAACTTGGTTGTGAGTGCCGAAACCGCCGTGTTTCTATCAACGAGAGGCACCTTAAACGCACCTTGTGCATCCGCACTCGACAGATTTCCGGCGGCCTTGTAAGGCCATGCAATTCTTCAAACAGCGCCGCCAAAGAACCCCGGTCAGTTTAACGTCAACAACCATGGCTTCGTCGTCCCCCAGGTAAGCATCCGATACGCTTTCATCGACCGCTCCACTTCTGCATCGTACTGGAACGACGGAAAATGCCAACATCTCCACGATTGAAATCTTATGATGCACCCGCGAACTCGCAAACTACTTCTCACTTTCGTTTTCGTGCCCTTAAATGTCGAGCGCGTGGAATGAGGGGTGGTTGTTGGCCGGGTCGATGAGCCCAGAGAGCATCGCGCGTGCCAGAAACCATGGTTGGCTCTGTACTACACGTCGGCGCTGGGGTCTCGGCGATAGAGGAGGGATACCAGGTGCTCGAGGAGATGAAGGGCATTGTGAGGTAGGGTTTCACGTTCGCGGGTTCAGTACGACAGGGATCAGGGGAGGTTGTGTATTTGAAAAAGAATTTGAGAAGGCGGAGAAGCATTTCGAGGAGACGGTATTTGTGCGGAGGCGGGCTATTGCCAGGGTCATGGCTGTTCTGTCGGAGCAGTGACTTGCGGTATTTGATCGTCCACGTAGCCATGTTTGTGCCAGCCGTCAGACGAGTGAAAGCACGTCGTATATCATTCCAAATTGTGAGTTGCTATATTCGAGGTTTGTTTCCGATTGTACATAAATGATCAACTTGCTTAGGCAGTTTCTGGTATTAATGGTAGGAGTGCTCGGGATTGTAATGGGATCGGTCACTCACTAGTGCCAACTTGACTCTCCTTTTCGAGAATGACCTCTTCCAAGCCATGTTCCCACCCACCATGAACCCACAACGCGCCCGAGTACTGAGCTTCACCTTCGTTATCCGTCACACTATGTACTGGCCCGGCCGCAAAGGAGAGGTGTCCTAAAGTTGCAGGACGAGCTTCAGATGCTACTGGACCCGCGGGTATTCTTGCGTTCGATGGGCGACTTTCACAAACATCCGTGATCGAACGCTGAGTTTTGACAAGGATTATCACCACAGTCGGATACATTGGCTACAATAGTAAATGGAGATTAGATGATTACACATAATGGAGATCTTCTGTCTGCCCAACACTTACGGCAAGTGAAAGATACATGACGTTATAGGCATCTGCTCTGAGGCCAGAAGTACCGCTCGCAATCAAGCCCAAGTACGCAATCTGTCAGGACGGTGAAAACTTTGAAGATCTTGCGCCGACATACCAACAAGCAAGATATAAAGTCACTGACCTGGAGTCCGAGGTAAACAAGGCCTGATTCTACGAGAAGAATCAGTATGGTCTGCACTGGACTCTTTCGGCCACTCAAGCCGAGAGTCTTTACGACCAATATCCGGTGACTCCTGCAATATCATTTTATGGTGAGCCACTGGATCCAGTGAATCCAGCCCATGGGGCCGTACCACAATTTATACGCAATCATCATTGTCGTAACTGCGTTCGTCACGATGGAGAGTGCAAGGCTTGCAGTCAGTAGGGATAGGTCTACATTGGAGTCAACTTCAAGTTGATCGTGGCCATTAGGAATCGACACCCATATTCGGTCACCGACAATCACCCCTGGGAGTGTATAGATTCAGCAAAAGGGAACAGCTTCCCGGAAAATGGCTATTCACCCACGCCTGCAACCCACAACATGAACGGTATGAGGATTACCCACTGTCGATCTGAGAAGAGGATCCAAGCTCTCCAAATGACAATGAGATCACTGAGTATTATCTCCACCGAGCATGAATAAATACGGGATCCAACATCAACAGCTTGATACTCACAGGAAGGACTTGTGCCCACACGGTGACTACGCTCATGCCTTGTACTAATGCATTGTTAATCAACTCCGCCTTCTCTAAGAGCGGATAATCGATATCCAGGGTAAGGGCCTTCCGAATGACCACAATGAATAGGGCAACTTCAGTTCCAGTATTCAAACTTGAGAGGATGAAGTTGACGACAGTCGCTGTGAACATGGCTGCTGTCGCGCGGTTGGAAAAACCTCTCCGCCTGTCAAATTTCTGGGGATCAGGTCTTGCTAAGAAATAAGCAACTTTGCGGGAGAAAACGAACACGAAGAGAGCGCAACGAACACTCCTGTTAACGGACTTGTGGATGAGCATCATATCGCGAATCGCGAGCGAGGAGGATGCACCTAGATGAAAATGTAAATCGATAACTGTTCGAGAGTTCCCAAGTACCTCACACCAAGGCGCTGCAGAAGCTCGCTTTCGAGAGGCGTCATGGATGTTGAAATTCCAACGAGGCAAACGAGGGTCACTGGAGATGGCGAGGATGACAAAATTTAACCTCAGCGGCTATATAATAGTTACGGCAACAGATCAAGACAGCTCGTTAACACATCAAGACAGAGGGGATTGGGTGAGCCTAATCAAGAAAGCTCGTTTTTCTGACGATATCACGGTTTCCTTCCCGATTTGAGGGGCCCAAATCGGGAAGGAAACCGTGAGAGGATGGGAATGAGACTAGGTCCTGCATCAAATGTGCCACCCATCAATACCGTCCATCAATGCCGTGCCTCGTGGACGCTCAACGTTCAGCGTCTCCTCGCAGTTGTGCAGTGCCACACACGAGGCGCGGCATTGATGGACGGTATTGATCTGTTGCCGTAAATAATATTACTATATTCCCGAGCTCGAGGGCGATACCGGAACCTGTTAGCCTCCGACGGGGGATAATGCGAAGCTGTGATACGTGGGGCCAGTTCCAGCAGGTCATGATGGCTAGGATGACAAGCTGTCAAAGTCACGGTGCTCCACCGAGTCTCCACTTCACGGTCAGATGACGTTGCTCCAATACGCGCGACACGGTGGACGCCTCGTCTGGTCTACCCATCACTGGTCATCGATTCGTCCATCACTGGGTCTACATACCTCTCTCAAGCCGTGTACTTACCCATCCATCATCACATGCTCGAGCTCGCCTGACTGGTCTGACTGACCTGACAATTATCCCTGTCAGTTTCTGAGTGAATATGGTAACGCACAGAGCAGCACACTGCCAGCACATCGTGATAAAGAGCCAACGACGTCTCGGTTTTTTGCACCAGCTGGAAACCTGTCCACGAGTCTTGAGTTGTACCCAAGATGTCGCCCGTTGGTATCTGTTCCTGTTCCGGCTCGATAGGAGATCAGTAAATCGTTGGTTGTGCATGTAAGAAAAGGGAGCCAATGCTTACATTAAGCCTGACGACCGTGTTTAGTTCTAGGATGAGGACATGAAGGGACATCCTACAACTCTTGTTTATCTGACTTACGACTATCTCCTTGATACACTGTCTATCGCGGCCAGAGCATAAGGGAAAAATTAGGCAAGCGCTAGATCGGTTTGGAACCTTTCAGAGTGTTATAACGTTACTTCTAGTAGGGAAGTGACAAAGCAATGTGATGTTGATTTTTCTTCGTTTTAACAATGTCATAAATATGCAGTGGTGGCGTGTTGTATTGAATAGAGGTCATGGGTAAGTTTATTACAGGAATACATGCGGAGGATATAAGCTTTGAAAATCGTCCAATGGTGAGGTAGGTGTCCGTGAAAGTGTCCAATGTTCATGTGTTCTCGATCAGCAATGGCTCTTAAACGATATTCAGAGTAACATTATGAGTTTCGAGGAAAGACGCGTTGAGAGCCTGCGAAGGTAGGAATCAATCACAATCATAAGCACTCCGCGCAACTCCTTTATAGAACAAAACAATACTCACCCCAATCGAAGCGATATGCGCCGGTCCCAACACCACCTTCCCTGTCGGTGTCGTCGAAGAGATCGTGATCGTGAAATCCCGATGCGGGGCAGACCCTCCACGCGGAACTCCGGATCGTGCCTGCCGTTGTACAGCACTGTCCCCAAACCGTCGGCAGGGCTGCGGCACTCGATTTTGCACGGCCCGAGGCCGAGGACGACGGCGACTTCGATCGAGGATGAGAGGGAGTCCTGCCGAGGATCAAGGATTGAAATTTGGATGAGGAAGGTTACGGACAAAACATACGGGTCTGAGGACGTCGACGGTGAGATTGGAACCAGGACTCACGGCCTGCCCATCGGATGGGTAGCCTATGAACACAGTTCGTGCGGGAGTGCAGTGGGGATCGACGCGAGGAAAATTGCGATGGTGGAGAGGCCGGTGAAAAGCTTCATGATATCCAAGTCGGTGAGTGATGGGATTCCAAAAGGTTACGAAATGGTTGTTCTCCAAGTGGCAACTTGTGAGTCTCTTTGAAGGGCGCGGAGTGGCGTCATTCCCTAAGTGTTCGGTATTGATAGTGATCGTTTTACTTGGACTTGCGGTTGAGACTCGCCGGGGCCTGGAATTCACCGTTGACGAACGTATGGGTCAAGGACATCCAGCGCCGGCGTGCAGAATGGTTGGAATTC
>Ga0307516_10006418_pt1 | contig 13779 bp, 13 predicted proteins | sample 19_EM_MG_FD_203310 | JGI IMG/M metagenome (GOLD analysis project Ga0307516, IMG submission 203310) | Populus trichocarpa ectomycorrhiza microbial communities from riparian zone in the Pacific Northwest, United States - 19_EM | ecosystem: Host-associated > Plants > Roots > Unclassified | place... | reverse complement strand
CAAATTTTCCTGCCTTCTGCTTCGACATGTTCATCTATCTCGGTGTCTCGGTGTCAACTCGGCTCATCCCAATGTTGGGCGCAGCGGGATTCTTGCAAAAAGGGTGGCCATTGACAAGGTTGAAAGCGCAAGATGACATGTGAAGCTTCGCCTCCTCCCTTTCCTCACTTGATTGTGTCCTACAGTCCTGCTCGATTCGCGTGCAACTAAGAGTTAGTCCAATGACCGGCTTTGGGAGCCTCGACACATCATGTTCGCTTCATTCCTTTCCTCCTGTCATGTGTGTGTGATCGTGCTCACCAGAGAGTGCCTCCCTACGAATTGATAACAACATGCGTTCTGACGCAGGCAGAAATGCAGGCACTACTACGACTCTCCAACTTTATTTCCTCCGACGATCATCTTTTGATTCTTGTGTCTTTCAGGGAGGGTAAGCGCCCGCTCCAATCCCACTATAACGTCCTCTCTCCTTACTCGAGAAAGGGGCGTAAATAACTCTCGGAGTATTTGGTTTCCGAATTAACGGCACCTGGGCACCGAGGGTTTGATCTGTCTTGTAGAGTGCTGCCTCAGTGGTTGGTCCACGGCGCCTAGATCGCCATCCCGATATGTATCCATCACAGTTATCGCCATTGTACAGTACAGTACAGTACAGGGAGAGTGCTCAGTACAGCCTGGTACAGTTTTTACTTGCGCCTGTCTAAATACTCTCAAGTAAGACAGTTTCACCTCGACCGCCACCCACGGTAATCCGTCAGATCCAGACAATCCACTGTACGGTACACGTACTAGGCTACCTTATTGCCTGCGCTTATAATTGTGATGCAACCGTGACGCCTATGGTTGAGAGGAACAAGATCATTATTACCTTCAGTCAGTCCGATTCCGTGTCATGGTCATCAGAGCTCGTTCTCTTATCAGCGGTGTTCCAGTCTGACTCTGAGTCCTTGAGCCGTCGAACTTGAGCGCTTGAGCCGTCATGGGGCCGGGCCCAGGCCATCATGCATGTCCCCACTCCGGGTCCCCATGGGGAGAAAAATAGCTTTGCTCCTTTAACAAGCCCCGAAGCTCAACCACAGATGGAGGGAGAGAAGGTAATTCACAGGCTACTACAGCATTATACGAGCAAGAGGTAAAACAGGCGCTACTACTAGTGCGCGAGGCTCCTAAAACTTAAAGTCCCGCCCGCCCTTGTCCCTCTTGCCGCGGTCACGGTCACGATCAGCCTCCATCTTCTGACGTTTCTTTGCCATCTCTTTCGCGACCATGTCCGAGAAATCTTCCCGCCCTGGACCTTGACCAGGCACTCCCGCACTCCCGCGCTCCTGTGCGTCGTAACGCTTACGCAAGTCTTCTTCGGACAGCCCCTCAAGCTCGCTCACGTCGAGCGAAACGTCTACGCCGCCTGCCTTGCGCTGCACAGGGAAGACGAATCAGTGAATAATGTTTGATCTTTGCATGATGAGGGGACCGTTTGTTTACCTTGTTTCCACGCTCCTCTCCGAGCACTGGTACGGATGCACCGACCACGCCGCCGACGTCGTAGCCACGCTCGGAGCCCATAAGCCCACGGACACCCATCTGTTTCTCCGGGAGCACAGAATACAGTTGTCGGTTCCCGCCTTCGTCTCGCACCGGCGCGGTTGATGTCTTTCGCAGTTCGAGGAAATCGGGCGTCTCGAGGCCCGCGGCGACTGTCGAAACGACGGATGCCATTCCCGACGGTGTTGCAAGACCTGACGGTGTTTGAAGACCATCAGCAGGGGCAGCTTCCGTAGCTTCCTCTTCTTCTTCCTCATCCTCCTCGTCTGATTCCTCCTCTTCCTCATCTACAGTACCATCAGACATCTAGTCAATAAGGACTAACAGACTAACACACCTTCCTCGGGCTCAAGTTCTCCCCACAAGTTCTTATCGACCGGTTCTCCCATCTACCAGAGCCTTAACATATTAATGTATGCTGAGCTCGAAGTTTACGCACCGCCGTGTCATTCGTCTTTGGTAGGACACCAAACACATCTCCGTATAACGGACGATTGTACTCGTCCAGTGGCGGTTTCCCCCATCCACCGGGATGAAAGCCCCACTGTGCGCTGTAGCGGTCAGGTACGTGAGAAATGTTCTAAAGAAGTGACCATAAATACACACCCTTCGGGAATGGGCGCGTTAAGACCAGGTATTCGAAGGGTGGGATAGCTTGGTGGGGGACCAAAACGCTGCATACTAATGAGCCATGGCGGGGGGGCAAGTGGTGGAATAGAAAGAGCCTCAACGAGCTCTGGCGAAAGATCGCCAGGCCGTTTTTCTTTGAGGGAGGTTTCAAACTCTTTGCCCTCATAGTACATCTCGCCATAGCTTGTCAACGGTGGCTTTGTCTGAAATTTGAAGAACGCATCGTGGAGCTTTTGATAGTCGATGTCGATTTTGCCCATCTTGGGCTGCACACGCTCGCGGGTCTTGGCCTTGAGCGACATGTTTGCTTCCTTTTCTTTGATGGCATCGCGTTGCGTCGCAATGCCCGTGTCGGCGATGTAGGAAGGAAGTTGGAAAGGTGGTTTCTCGATACCGCGCTTCCCCTGCAGGTAGTCACGCTTGGCGCTCCAATGTGCAGGAATGGGAATGGTATTGCGGTAGCACTTGAGATGGAGGAGAAGTCGCGGATCCGCGGCGGAAACGTCCGTCCATTCCACGACTTCAGGTTTTGCGACGAGCTGCTTGAGCTCTGCAACGGTAAGGCGATTGAGTTTGCGCTGCTTCTTCTTGGATAAAGGTTTCTTCTCTGTCTCGTCTTCGGAATCTGTCTCGCCAGCCATTTCGTCGTCCGAGTAAATGACCTCGCCCTTAGGCGGGTCCTCGGATTTTACCTAAGGGAAAAGGTAAGACAGAGAGGTACCGCACTTATAAGCTATACGTACTGTGCTGTCTTCGGATTCGAACTGAAATCGGGCAAATACGTCGGAGAAAGCCTCGATGGCAGCTCCCTTTAGATCCAACTGCTCAGACACGTACTCGACGTTTTCAATTTGTTGAATATCATCTTCTTTCTTGGCAGATACATCTGGCGTCACGGCCTTTGCATCGCGTCAGTAATATCTGGGATGGAAGAAAGTGGGACATACCTGTGCAGTAGCTTTCTTCAGCTTGGCTTTTTGGCGTCTGAGTTGATTGCGTGATTTTATCCTCTTCGAGTCTGTTGACGCCCCGTTGAGGCCGTTAAGCGTTGGGACATGTTGGAGGGCGACCGACATGATTTTGGGTAGAGTTGAGAGGGTGCGTGAGAAAGTGCGGCGGATGGGCCATGCGGAAAGGGAGCGCGGGGCCGGTCCGGCCCTTCTCCTAAGTTCAGGGATGTTGGGTATGTATGTGCACACCTTGACCCCGCACAACCGACAACTCAGGCCATGTAATAGTCATAGGTCTTACAGGTGGCATAGCTACAGGAAAATCGACAGTTTCTAGGCAGCTAGCCGTACGCAACATCCCAGTCATCGACGCCGACGTCCTCGCTCGAGACGTCGTCCGTCCTGGCACCCGGACACTTAACAAAATCGTATCCACATTCGGCCCTGATATATTGAAAGAGGATGGAACGCTCAACCGCACCAAGCTTGGTGCCATCGTGTTTCAAGATGAGGAGCAGCGGCGAAAACTCAATGCAATTGTACACCCGGCAGTGCGGTGGGCAATGATCCTTGGTGTTCTCAAATACTGGTTACGTGGAGAGAGAGTTTGCGTATTGGACGTCCCGCTGCTCATAGAGTCGAGGATTTATCGATGGGTTGGGAAAGTTGTTGTCGTTTACTGGTTCGTTCCATTCGAGTCTCACATGGCACGACCACCGATGACCTTTCGCGAGCAGCTCTGCCGAAATACAGCTGCAGCGACTCATGCGGCGGGATGGATCGACGCGCGAGGATGCACGATCGCGGCTACTGGCGCAGCTTCCTATCGCAGAGAAGCTCGGGTATGCTGACATTGTGCTGGATAATTCGGGAACGCAAGCAGAGCTCGAAGTGCAAGTGGATGAGTTGGCCCGTCGGTTGTATCTTGAAGGAGGGTGGTCATGGAGAGTAAAGTGGTTGATACCGCCTATTGGGCTACTTTCGGCATTATGGACGTTAGTCTGGCGACGAGTGAAGCGCCGTCATCGGTCGAGGCGGCGAAAGGTAGGCGTCTAGCTGTACTGCGGTCATGATAGTGCTGGTAGTCGTCTGTATGATGATGTGTATGTAACCCGCCCGTTGCGTCACCGCCTCCAACACCGCCACCAATAATCCTCTTCTCTCCTCCCACTTTGACCACACAATGGCCCCTTTACCAGAAACTCAGGCCCTCACAAGAGCATACAGGCCTTCTCCTCCTGTCCTCAACAAGACAACTCGCCAATTGGTCCCCCCATTCGTCCTGAAATTATTCGAGTCCGTCCTGATCGATTACCTTCCCAGCATCAGATTTACCTTCTCCCTCTCATAGGTTGGTAAATGCTTCAGCTACTGACGAACTCATAAGATGGTCAGATACCGGAGACTCTTTTTTTGGTCCGTCTTAGCTCTCTCCTCTTTCTCAACCTTCACAAGCTGACAGTCCTCCCTAGTCTTCGAACACGAGCGCTTTGCGAATGATGTCCTTCCACGATATTTCAAGCATCGAAATTTCTCCTCTTTCGTTCGGCAACTGAACATGTACGGATTTCACAAAATACCTCACCTCCAACAAGGCGTCTTGAAAAGCGATTCCGAAACAGAGTTTTGGAACTTTGAACACCCTAATTTTCACCGAGGGCAACCCGATCTCCTCTGTCTTGTTACTCGAAAGAATAGCAAGGGTGGTAGCCAACAGAATACCGATCTTGCCGATGGCGACGTTTCCTTACCAACTCAGGGTGGTACCCAGCTTCTGGACGTAAATTCCCTTGTTAGTGGCATCGCGGCTATCAAGCGCCACCAGCAAGCTATCTCTGTTGATCTTAACGAACTCAAGGCCTCCAATCAGCATCTCTGGCAGGAGGCTATGGTCGCACGCGAGAGGTACAAGAGTCAACAAGATACCATCAATAGGATCCTCAAATTCCTGGCCAGTGTCTTTGGGCGTGCCACTAGTCACGACGGGAAGGACGTTGACGGTCACGGGACATCAACACCTCTTGTCCGCCGTAGTCAACGTCTGCTTATTGGTAATGGGCCTGAGAATAACAAGCCCAAGGGCGTAGAAGTCGTTGAAGTTGAGGACGACGACAACAAAAGCATCGCAGAGGCAATGCTTACTGACGAACAACCAGGGACACCCCGTACGTGACGTTTCTGCTTCTTATCACTTTTCTTAACCTGAGCCTACCATCCACTATCAGTTCACTTTGCCCAGATTGACGCCTCTTCCGTCAAATCCCCGAATATCACACCATCATCTTTATTTGGTTCCTCGAGTCCACCTCCGTCATCTGGGACATTCCTCCACGATCGTGCTTCGGGTAGGCTTAAGGCCCCTGCGTGGACGAATACGCCTTCTATCCCGACCTCAACGCCAACGCCTGCCGCGTCTTCAACTAGCAATCATTCTGCTCTCGAGCTGCATCGACTACAGTCCGCCCACAACGCATCGCCACCACCACCACCGACACAAGATCAACTCATGCAAGCTGCATTCCAACAGCTGATGCAGTCCCCTAGCCAAGTGCAACGTCTCATGCATCTCCTCTCTTCCAATTCTACCAACGGACCCGCACCCATCTCAACCCCCATGACGGGCCCTACACAACCCGACTCATGGACGCAGCCCGCGGCGCTTGACCTTCCCCAACTCACACAACTTGCCTTATACGACAACAGCACTGGCGGAGGCAATAACGTTCTCACACTTGACAGTAATAAGGACGCTGTTGGCCCAATCGCGACACAGCTAGCAGAAGATGAAGCGCGCCTCGCACGCACATATCAAGACGCAAGTGAATTCGATGCAGATGTGGACGTGCTACAGGCCAATATCAACGCCCTGATCGAGAACATGGGTTTTGATTCCGCAGCGCTCGCTACCACCACCACTCCTTCTGCCACCTCCACACAACCGCAGCCGTCACTTCCTTCGTCTGAGGGGGGGATGCCGCCTCCGCAAACACCAGCCGACTTTGACTTTGAATCGTTTTTGTCGGCATTTACAGATAGCGAAGTTGGAGCCACCGACGTCGACGCTGTCATTGATGATAGAATGTCATCGGTGCCACGATCGGTGGTCTCTGGGTCCGGTTCAGCCTTGGGGACGGAGACGGATTCGATCAAAGAGTCAACCGTGCAATCGGCCCTTGCAGGAATCGGACGCAAGAGGACATCGGACGTCGCGGAGCTCGAACCTCCATTACTGGAGCCGCCCAACTCCATGCTTTCTTCGCACGTCGTGGCAGCGACAAGGACAGATGCCCCCGTTGGCGATCCACCGCGCGCGAAACGGAACAAAAAGTAGGGGAGAATGAACTTTGGTAGAAGGAGTTTGTGTCTTTTATCTTCCTTTTTTTTCTCCCTAGCTACTACGTTCACGTCCCTCCCGTGCACAAACATCGACCTTTGCGTCGAGTGTTACTAACGATTGTGGGAGAACCGTCGTGTTTTGGCAACCTGGGCATGGGGTGGGCTGTTACTTCAGACATCTACGCCAAACATTTAAAACACAACTTGGGGAAGGGGATTACCTATCGGTGCATGATCCACACCGTTTTATAACGCAACCATTCATCACCATTCGCCACAAGTCTGTGTACCATCGAAGGAGTTTTCGTTGGGGAGCTCAACAAAACATTGTCTTATTTCGCCGGCTTGGCCACTATAGTAGTTTAAGTTGTTGTACAGTATGTACCTGAACCGTTTTGTACACATGTAGACGTACAGCGCCATCACTATATGTTGCGCAATGACACATTATTTTGTGCTACTCCCAGATGTGTATGTGTCATAGTTATGGCATTATGGCGCCCGAAGGGTATAAAGAAATACATTGATGTATTACCCCGAAAGCGAGGTCGTGACTGTACTTCGTACTGTAATTTCGGGATGCCAATTTTCGTAAAGCGTTCAAATAGAATTCAACTTGAATGCCACAGACATATATTATTAATTATAAGAGCCAGAAATTGGGATGGACTGACCCATTAATCGAGCCTGTATTTCACGACGTTACGTTAACGTTCAATTATCCCATACCCATCCGTCCAATGAACTTCAAAATTTAAAATTTTCACATCATTCGCAAAGCTCCCAAATGTCCGGCCCCACAAGAACATGGGGCTTCGGGCTACTAGTATTCTGATGGACTCATCGATTTCTTCCGAGTCGTTTGTCTTCATTTCTTCTTTGCCGTCGCCAATCTCTAAAGCGATGATGAGTGCCAAATGGCGCTCCCCACCAGGACTCGGAGGTTCATATACGTTCATAACCCGCTACGCTGTTCAGGCATGTGGAACGATCAAGTTAACCACTGGCAACAATGACAAGAACCATGTTCACAACCTTTTGCCTGTCAATTCTAATGCCTTCCTTTCACATAAAGTGTCATGGTGATGGGAACGACCCTTTGATGAGATATTCAAACGTGAAAATGTTACCACTTGCCAAACCTGGCGTTTTCGCAGTTGCCAGCTTCACAGCACAAGGACATAACACTCATCCTAGTTGTCACCGCGCTTTGTTAACCTTCCGGACATTATCATCCAGAGGATAGAAGATACATGAGAGTAGAGGGGCCGGCATATCTGTACTTTGAGGAAGTAGATAAAATGAAATTAGATGAGTAAATGAGATAACTCAGATAAGGCGGGGAGGGGGTGCATGGAAGATGCAGCAATGGGGGTGAGAGTTGGGAGCGGGTACGAATGAAATAGGGCCATGTATTTCATTCGCCAAGTAGGAGAGCACTTGAGGACCAAATAAAAAAGAAAGAGTGCACACAAAAGCGGTAGCCAGTCGACAAGCAAGGAAAAAACCAAGAAGGGAAACAGTGGCCGCAGGGGAAAGGGAACGAAAAGGTAAATAATGTTAGTTAAATAAGGAGCGTTGTTCTCGGTTCTCGCAGGGCACGAAGACCAAACAGATAGAAAGATAGGACGGTGTCCTTTTCGGAGGGATGGGTGGGGCTGTCAATCAATACTCCAAAGGGACCTTTGGCGGGCGCGGAGGTGGAGTTGACGGCAATGACGACCCGATACCGTTTGTACTCACTTTGGTACCCGCACCTGTAGTACGAGCCTCCATCGATCCCCAACCACTTGTAAGTGGCAATGTGGGGCGACGCGACAACCCAAATGCCTCGTCGCCCTCATCATTGCCAAAGCCAGTCCCTGCAGCAGCCACAGACACTGGAAGAGTAACTGTCTCGGAAGTTGTCCCGTTTGCTTCAACAGCGATCGCGGATAATTTGCCATTTGCCAGCTCGCCCTGCAACCGTGCATCTTCTTCTGCCGTTTCTCGAATGTACGATGGTGGAGGGCGGGGTAACAACGGTGGGGGTGACCGCGGTGGTGAGATCTGCCTCTGGTCTCGTGAAATTGGCGGTTGGCTCCGTATCGGGGAGGGCAACAACCCGGTTGTCGATGGCGTTCTAGGAGAATTGTATTCGTCCTGTCGTCGCGGAGTAATGGATGGCGGCGCCTGCTCTTCTGCTTCATACTTGGCCTTGAGCAACGCCTTTTCTTCTGCTGCGCTCAAGATGCGCCGTTGGCCAGGTTGTGTGGGACTAGGAGGCAAAGGGGGAGACCGTGCTCGTAGATGTGGCGGAAGTCCAGACTGCGTGGCTGGTGATGCGGGTTGCCACGGCGGCGGAAGTCCACCATCTGCTGTTGGCGGATCGGAGCCGTTGACGTCCGGAGGGAGCGTCCCAGTGGCGGTGTAATAATCCGCGGGTGGGATGGTGGTAGGGCTTGCTGGCGGAGGTGGCGAGGTGGACTGCTGTTCAACAGCGGAGCGCTCGCGCGCCTCGAAGGCGATGCGATACCTCTCTTTTTCTGACATGCCTTCTAACTGAGAGAATTCCGGGCTTGGGACCCACGGCGGAGGGAGCTCGTCGGGTGCTGGACCAGATGTGTCAAGGGTATCGCCAGGATACGGCCCTGCAGTGCTGTCACGTGGCAAGCCAGACGAGGTAGATGGCATGACACCGTCCGGTAAACCAAAGTTGACCTCGTGATGCCTTTGCACTGCACTCGTTGCATCATGGTAGCGTCTTAGTATCTCCTTTTCTTCTGACGCTGTAGGAAGACGAGAGGGTTTCGATGTTTGAGACGCCGGCGGCGGGGGCGGGGGCGTGGTGACAGGTGTACCCCAGCTGGGCTTGTGGACTGAGGCCATCGCATGGGAATACAGAGCAGCGCCAGCTGAGATGACAGGCGGACCAACGCCTTGCCGGAAACTGCGGGATGAGTCACGTGAGGATACACGAGCATGCCCAGCCTGGCCACTGTCGTTCATGTCTTGCGCTAAACCCTGCACGATCCGAGCGTTGTTCTGTGCGTGCGTAAAAAGGCGGATTTTCTCCTCTTCGGCGGTGGCCCATCGTGAGGTGTCAGCCTGTAGTGTACCTGAATGGGTGGATGATTGCGGGCTACCCTGGGTCGGATATCCGTTCGTGGACTATATCACGAGTAGATTAGTTCGACTGTTCTCTGGGGATCGACTAAGATTATGGGGACGTACTCGAACACTCTCTGCACGATCCAAACCTCCTTGCACGCGCTCAACTCTCGCTGTCGCTTCTCGATACAACCTAGCCTTCTCTTCTTCTGCAGTCGGCCACGCCTTCTGTCGTGGGGCCTGAATCTGGGAAGGTGTCTCTGTGAGACCGGGCGTATTAGTTTGTGGACCATCCTCGGGAATTTCGTTATCCGTCGGGTTGATGACAGTAAGGCGGTTAGATTGGGGTAAGGCGCTACCCGTTCGAGAACGTCGCCTAGCTGAGATACTATTGAGTTCGCTATGCGGTTGGGCCTGTGATTCGTCACCCTCTGAGCTTGGCCGTGTGACGAAACCCATTTCATCTGTGGGGACAGGTGCGCTAGCACTATTGGGCACAGAGTTTGTTAGTCGTGAATCGATTACACGACCGTGGGCGGTTGAGAATGGGTAGCTGGCAGCAGTGACAGTCGCCGCTTGGCTGTTGCCTGGGGCCGTAAGGGAACTTGCGCCCGCGGCTACTCCGGGGTCCATCGATACCACAGGCTGTTGAAGACTCAGGCTTGGCGCGATGCCGATGCGACTAGATGAATGTATTCAGGCTTATGTCAGATACGGTGTCTGTAAGGTCACATACCGGACCGCTTCAGTCGAAACGTATCTAAGCGCTCGTGGGTGAGCGCGAGAATACAGAGGGTTTCGCGTGGGCTCACCGAGGCCAGTTTGATACTATGACTGGAAGCTCCATAATCAAGGGTTTACCGGAACCCATCAATGCTTTAACGACGAGAACATAGGTAATATCAATATGACGTGCGGAGTTGACAGTCGTTGTGGTGTGAGTTTGAGGGACCGCAACCGCGAGCTCCGAGCGGTGCACCTGACCGCTGTGCATTGTCGTGTTGACAAGAACTTTCTGCTCACCGATGATATTGATTTTAATCTGGGGCCCGCCGCTTCTGCCACTGGAATGTGGACCAGCACGGAAAATGGTTGTTTCCTTGAGGGTAAACTCGAAACCACGCAAAATGGTGACATGTGTGCTGTCAGAGCGGATTGTCGCATGCACCAAGACACGATCCCCTGGTCCATAACAATTTTGTGATCGGTCAACAATGAGCATTACGGCATCTTGGGTGAGATGGCGTGATTCATGTTGCTGAAAAACCGGCCAAGTGGAATGAAGTTCATGCTTGTCGATGACGATTGGGGTGGAGGAAGAAAGAATGATTGGCTTGTTGCGTCGAAAGAATCCACTGTATCCGGAAGAGTGTAGGTACCGATGCGTTTAACGACATCAAGGGGGATACGTACGACTTGCTTCGAATGCATACTTGACCCACGAGCTCGTACTTGATACCAGCTTGAAAGCGCCGGAGATCAGGGGATGTACGGAAAGGTGAGGTGGAACGCACCACCGTTTTCAAGCGCGAGAGTTGGGGGAATGGACTCGGGTATCCGAATGTAGAAAGGTATGTCTTGCTGAAGAGTGAGAGCGAGAAGTAAGGTAGGGAGAGAAAAGAGCAATCATTATGGGACGAACGCTGTGGAGCATGCTGTACTCCTCGCTCGACCGCCAAAGATTGACGGGGCTTTGACCAACAAAGTCATAGTACGAGTTTGGAGGAACACCTGGAATGGTCTCGATCTTTCGAAGCTCCACGCGGACGTACTTAGCCTTAACGCCTTGAGGACCCAAGCGAACCTCGATTGCCTGATCAAAAGTCTTCGACTCAGAGAGGGGAGACGAAACGACGTGAGGCAAAACTGACCCCTTTAACAGCAGCTTGAGGCCTGTCAGGTACGCCTGGAGGAATACCGGGATATCCTATAGCGGGAGACATAGGAGATGGGTACGGAAGGGATCCAAGACAAGAACTGACCCTGGACAAAATCGATGTTTGGCGGAGGGCGAAGTGTTCTGTTAGATGACATGAGCCTAACAAAAGGGGGTAAAAATTAGAGAATATGCGCACAGTTTCGCCTGAGACATGGATCGTGGTGAAGCGTGCGAGAAGGTGGAAAGGCAGGTGAAAAGGTCAACTGATGAGCGCTCATCGCTGAGGCAAGCCTGGCAGTCTACTCCCCGGTTCTCCGGCCCGATTATCCGCAAGGAACGTCTCCGCTCCGGGCACAGACAACGGCCAGTATCGACAATTGAAATGAATTGTCATTTGCGTGGGACCAGGTGCCACACAGGCTCAGTTGATCCAAGCGGTCAATATTCGTCAATACCCACTTGCTGGGAATCTACGAACTTATCTGACTGTACGTGTACGTCGATATAAGGGGCCCGACGTGTAGCAGCTGGTACTAAAGCATTAAACTTCGTCAGTAGTAAGTTATGCGGATAGATGTGTTACAGATAAGCTCTATTTCACGCATGCAAACATACGAAATAAATCCATTACTGTAGTAATCTATGAGAGGTTGTTCTATACAATTGCGCCGAAAGCATAGGGTAAACGGAGTAGGAGGGTCATCAGAGGTTCATGTAAGGTCGAGTCTTGGAAGGAGACTCAAATGTAATTTGCAAACCAAGGAATCAGAGACTGAGCGATGGTATAACTAAACACAAGCTTCGGCCCTACGACCAAGATCTTGACGACCGAGTCAGCTCCCAAAAACAAGAAGTGAAACATGACCAATGACTTTAACATACTTTTGGCGTGAGTCCCTTGAAGAGTGCTGTGGCGCCTTCATCACGCAACAAGTCGCGCACGATCGTCACTCCACGTGTCTTTTGCTCAAAGTTGGCATTCTGGATGCGCGTTTTGATCGTGTCAAGGGGCGCTGCGACTGTGATAGACGAAATTGCGCCAGCTACAGAGGCGATAAAGTTCTGCATCCACGTCGCCTTGCTATAGTCCGATACGCCGAGAACATATTCCTTCGTAACCGCGCTGGCGCCGAATAACTGTCCCGTCTCGACTGTCAACGAGGAGAGAAAGGAAATCGTTGTGGAAAACAACCTACCGCGAAGGAGCCTGGAGCATTGCGGGCGACCGTCCATCCCCAGCCCCGATAAAGCGTTGTTCCCTCCTCCGTGAAGATTTGGATGACGCCGCGGCCACGGAATGCGTCAGGGTTGACTTGCCGCTTAATTTTGAGCGCGTCAAGTGGGAGGAGAATCACCTCGCCAATGCCCGTCAAGCTGCCTGCTGTCGCCTGCATCATCATCTTTCCCTTCCGTTCTCCAAACGAGTTTGTGAAGCTTGTCTTGTAGTTCCGCGCAAGCACGTCATTCATCCACGGTTGGCCGCCAAACTTGTAGACTCGTTGTGAGACTTTGTAGCCTGCTGCATAGCCGAGACCCGGAAAAAGCGAGAGTAGCTTACGCCCTAAGGGAGCTGTGGAATAATCGCGGAAGATGATTGGTGAGAGCGTCGGGAGCGAGACCTACGAGTCCGAGTCAAGGACATTTGTACAAAAGAATAAGAATGTCGATACCTTTCCTTTGTTGCTCATAAGACGTTTGGCAATCGTATCTACCGGGTGGAAGACAAGTAGCTCAGCGACGCCTAAGCTTGCCCGAAGACAGCAGCTGGTCAGCACGAGAGCCACGCTTGACGGGGTAAGGCTTGTAACGTAACACGTACCGGAGGTGCCAGATCCAAGGACGCGCGCAGTGCCAGACTCCTTTCCCTTGGCGGTGAGCGTGGGCATCCTGGCTGGCTTTTGGTAAGTTATGGCAAGACGTGGTGACGCTGCGACTGCGAGGACAATTTTCGCCGCGTCAGTGGCGTACCATCTTATGTAAGTCAGAGGTTATAAAACAGCTGACTTTCTTCGGCTCATACAGTAGACAAGCTTTTGGCCGTGCCTACGGCACGGGTCGCTCGTATGCTCGCTCCCCTTTGCTCCGGCACAGGCCTTCAGCTTGTTGGGGGCGCTGCCCCCAAACCCCCATCTAACTTAATGAGTTATTCTCTGACATGTTTAAAACATCTTAAAGAAAAGTTACAGTAAGTCTCATTTCCAAAAAAAAACCAAATATAATTGTGTTTGATATTGCAGTAGTCATATGGTAGTTTAATTGAAAAACCAATTTATTACATGTAATAAAGTATATTAAACTACAGATACATGAGAGTTAAAGAAAAGAAAAAGAAAAGAACAAAAAGTTAATAAA
>Ga0307516_10006417_pt1 | contig 13779 bp, 16 predicted proteins | sample 19_EM_MG_FD_203310 | JGI IMG/M metagenome (GOLD analysis project Ga0307516, IMG submission 203310) | Populus trichocarpa ectomycorrhiza microbial communities from riparian zone in the Pacific Northwest, United States - 19_EM | ecosystem: Host-associated > Plants > Roots > Unclassified | place... | reverse complement strand
GATCTAACTATATATTTCCCGGTTCCGCTTACCGACAATTTTGGTAGATCCTTTGCACTCTCTATCTCGTACCTTACTAAACTTGAACTACCTATGAACTTTCCTTTACTGCATCCTTCTTTCGAGATTAATTTAAATGTTCTCCAGCTTTTCTGCCACCTCCACTATATCATATACGGTGTAGTACTTATGGACATTTTATGTATTTATGCAAACGAGACTGTTTTCATCGTTTCCTCTCAGCCGTTTGATCCCGCTCGCGCGGGGAAACACAGATGAAGGTAAAGAACATTTACTGGCCTGTTCATTCATTGTGTGCTTACTGGCTGTGCAATATACCTAGTTCTCGTAACTAGTCCTTTGACCCCGCTCACCCGTGCAAAACCCTGAGTCCTTGTGACTAGTTTGTATAAGAGGTCCTGGAAGCACCACGATGGAGCCATCCCCGTTTCCTCGGATGAGACAGTTGTCAAGGGATGCCCAAGACCCGGAATGTCCTTCCTTCGCAGGGAACCGTCGCACACCTCCAACCTCCTGTGGATGCTCCTCGTCAACAGTGACAAATGAGGGAAGGTCAAGGTCATCGTCTGCATCAGGAGATTGACGATAAGGTGTCAGGATTCCTTCTTTATCCTCCCAGGCATACATGCTTCCATCATCGTGTGTGGAGACCAACGTTCGCCGATCCATCCAAAAGGACAAGGAAACAATTGGAGGGAGAGAGTCCCGAGTGCCATCTGCAAGAAGCCTTTTCATCGATGCGTCCCAGAGGTAGATCCCTCTGTTGCCCCACCGATTGGTGAACTGTCGGAGGAAAAAACAACATGCCGCAATTTCCCAACGTTGCGTTGGAGTGGATGCCCAACAGAGAATTCTGTTCGCGAATCCCATAACTGGACTGTGTGATCAACCACGTGAGAGAGGATGAGAGTGCCATCTGGTGATAGTGCACTAAATGTCGCCGCCGGTTTTAGTGCCATGTCCCAGATACAAACAGCTTTGTCGTCACCAAAAGCGATTTTGGAGCCGTCCGGTAAAAATGTGACCGGATGGGTGTGCTCAAGCAGATCACCAACATATCGTGTCAACTGGCCAGTTTCTATATCGCAAAAGCCGACATGAGATCCATCGTCAAATGCGAGAGACTTCCCATCATGTGAAAAGGCGAGAGAGTACACTGTTTCAAGTAGATCGATTGGGGTATTCGTCGAAAGAAGGTGATTACCGTTCCACGTCCACGCAAGGACACCAACCTTACTACCCCCAAGGACTCGGTGGTCATCAGGGGAGATCGAGAGAGTGAGGATACCTCCAGACTCTGACACGGTTCGACTGAAAGGTTCCCCGGTGTGACTATCCCACACACGAATGGTACAATCACCAGAACTTGAAAGGATTTGTTGTCCATCCGGTATATACACCACAGACCATACAGGATCAGTATGACCACATAACGGGAATCCGACGGGCTGTCTCGATTGTACATTCCATATCCGAACAGTTGTGTCGATGAACTCGATGCGACCGTTGTGCCATCGGGTGAAAAAGTAACAGAGCATACACGCCCTATATGTCCTTTTAAGACTGCAACGGATTGTGGAATTGTGGGATCCCAAAGGCGTATCGTGCTATCATTAGAACCAGAGGCAATTAGATTCCCATTGGGTGAGAATGCAACCGTCGTCACCCCAGCAGCATGCCCGTTGAAGGTATGTACAAGGGAGTGCGTTTGCATGTCCCGGAGGATGAGGGAGCGATCCTTGGACCCCAATACAAGTTGTCTCCCATCGGGTGAAAAGGCAACGGAGGAGATCCACGCGTCTCGAAGGCCCGTATGCACCCTCGGTTTTCGATCGCCGGTCTTCATGTCCCAGCCGTAAGTCTGTCCGCAGAAGGTCGACAAGAGCTGGGAACGATCTGACGACGAGCATAGGGTGAGAGGTCTATATGAATCGCCATTCAAATGTAGGTGAAGACGCTCTCGCAAGTCAGGAATACTCGACCCTCCTCCGAGAACAAAGCCCATCGCCGGCCCTTCCATGTGACGCAGATGCGATGACCAGAATCGACAGGCATAACGGAGCTGTCCAGAAACAACGGTTTTCCAATCATCGGTTATTTTGCCATAGAAGAGCTGAAACTGTCGCAGGCACCTTAATGCTAGTTCTGCCTCCGTGACATTGACATCTATACAGAAGCGAGGATCGATGCGAAGATGTCCCTCAATTCCATCGTTATTAGTGAACGCACCGGGACTGGTGATGAATTCGAAGAATGATTTGTGGAGCCGTGGGATTGTCTTATCATCGACAGCATCAGCGCCAGCAACCAGGACAGTTCGAAGTCTTCGAACAAAATTCACGATGTCAACACGAGGCCTTGATGGAGTCTGGCGTAAATCCAATAGGTTGGCAAGATCCTCTAGACACAAAGGTTCGCGTGAAACCGCAATGGCACCCATGATTTGACGGAAGGTTTCAAAATCCCAATCGGTCGCATGCTTGGGGTGCGTTGCACGCGGGATTAACCCGTAAAGCACGTTGATATCATGTAAGGCCTCGCCCGTGAGGGCATCCAGAATTTCTTCAAGACACTGTGTCCCGTATTCATCGATCTGCTCTTGCAAGAATCTTGCGACAGTAACAGCCCAAATGAACAGACCTGATACCCGTGCAGCCATAATAGACATCCGTTCCTCCCCCGGCCATATTTCCCAATTCAAGTCATTGCGTTCCACAATATGTGCCACTTTCCTTCTCAGAAACGACGATACATCACCAAGTGAGGCAGCAGTGTCAAGATGAACATGCTGGACATATTTAACCTTCAGATTGCGGGCGAAGGGATTCCGAATATCATCTTCAGTTCAGCTCGATATGAAAACCTTGACATTAGGATAGCAGGTCAACTCCTTGAAAAGACACGAGAAGATAACCGCCGTGTCGTTGAGGTGTTTTCGGTCGGTTTCGTCTAAACCATCAATAATCACGACGACTGGTTCCGCCGGGCCCAGCCTCGAAGCAACCCCGAGAGTTTCTACAAAAAGCTTGGCCGCCTGTTTGGAAGAAATGCAATCCATCAACGAGCGCTTCTCAGACAGTCTATCATAGACGACACGTTGGAGGTCCGGTGAGCGGTCCGCTAGCTGGCGGGCAATGGTCGGGAAGTATGAGTTAGGATCTGTCGTTTCCCTGTTGTTTCGATTGATAAAGAACTGTGCCCAAAGTGTGCCATCGTCCTTGCAATCTCTGGCAAGAGAAGCGGTGATCGCAGACTTTCCACATCCTGGGTCTCCTGTAAGCCAGAGAAAGTTCTGAGAAGCGGGGGAGATGGAAGTGAGCCATCTTTTAATCTTGGCAAGCTCTCTAATTCTGGTACCCTTGTCGCAGGGATTTTTGCCTTGTTTGTCGTAGGTAGGGTTAGCAACAACGCGCCTATCGAGTGTCTTCTCCAGGAAAGCACGTCGCACTTCCATTTGTTTCTTCATTTCCATTTCGTTAATAATGTAGCTCTATAGCCATACGCGTTAAGATGTGCTGGATCGAACTTCGCACATTTCACCTTACCAATTGCTCTCGTTGTTGTTGCTTGATTTCCCCCAATTCACGAGTGATAATGTCTTGTCGGCGCCAAACAGCTTCAATAACTCCCCATATTGCGTCCAAACCCCGTGAAAGATTGATCATCGAGAAGTCCTGTATGTGTCGTCAGCATTACAAAGGACACGTTTTTCAACCGCACCAACGCTTACCCTAAAGAGTTCTTTCGCATCGGCGAGCCGGGCCTTGAATTCATTGATTTCTTTTCCTATCATCAACCCATGGCTGATTTGGGACCATCGACCATCATTCTATATTGTCCGGATCTATCACTGGCCTGCGGACAAGGAAAATGCAAACATGACGTACCAATCTGCTGTTTGCCCATGCACAAATTTCGTCCACTAGTTCCCTATCAAGAGTAGTATTATGAGATCCTGGAAGGATTGGGTGGGATATCCACGGACCGCATCTCCTCCAAACTGTGCCAAGTCGCCCACGTAAAATAATAGTTGGTGTCGGAATCGAATGCGGCCATGACATTCTCTACCCAAGAGGCAACTTGTTTGGAAAACTCGTAAACACTGTCTCTTGTCCTTCTAACCGTCTAGAGAGGTATCGTGTTACGATGAGTTATTTCTAGGCGTCACAGCTGTGCCGTGGCCCTACTGACTTACCACTCCAAGTTTTAAAAGACATGCCAAAGCTTTGACGAAGCCACATATAGGGACCGGGCCGTCTGGAATCGCTTCAAACAGATCTTTCCCATTTTCGAGAGTGTAACAAATGTTGTCGAGTATACGAGAGCAGCTTGTTTCTGGGTGGTCCTTGCGATACTTGGGAAGTGATTTGAAGAACTCCTTGTTGAATTCCCATTTCTCCCATGGCGTAGGATTCATGCCCTAAAGTTCTATTGAGCTTTGAACCTGAAAATTACGGCCTGATTTACCGACGGTGGGTGCCACTTCTCCCGCAGACTTTTGAACATGTTGATTGGGATCGAACTGTGGTGCTGCCCAACTTGTATCGACCGGGGTTCCTAGTCCAGAATGAAGGGTGCAGGAAAGGTCTATGCGCGCAAGACGCTAAAGCACTGCAGCATTGATTCCTATGTAGCCAAGTGCAGCCAGTGTGGTCACGGACTTGTGGCCAAGGCCCGGCACAGCCAAACCATGGACGTGTTGTGTGGCAGGTTAAAATTAAAATGTAGCGGACGCCGGTTATGTCGGACAAGGAATGGTTTCTGATCTTCTTTCTTACACCACCCTTGCTTCATCGCGCCTTATGTAGTCGTCCCCAGCTGCGTCGTTCCTTTTAGTAAGCTTCGCATCTTGAGCAAGACGACAAGTAGATGTTTAAGTAGATGCTTGTTTCTACGACATGAATGCATTAAATAATGCAAGGTGAAGGGGGGTAATACGGCGAGATGGGAGGGAGGGATCATCATGGAGGACGCAAGGCCGATGGTTGGGTTATCATCCCGATTCCCCAGGCAAGTGATTTTTTGCGTCTTGAGTGACGAGAGGTGTCGGACGAGAGTGCTGGAATTCCTGGTGCGTCGGCTTCGAGAAAAGGCTTTTTTGGTCACTAGGCTTGGAGGCATTGTGGCTGGAATTTAACGTTACACTTGATGACCAGCGGATTCGACCTTCTGACGCATGCAGCCGATTTCGCCTTCGAGATTTTGGGCAATTGAGTGATAAGTACAGTAAAGAATAAAACAGGTGGTAATACAGCCTGGATCGACGAAAAGAATGGAGATGTGCAGGTTAAGGTTACAGGGATGCACAGTGCTGACCATGGGAGAACTGGGACGTTGGCGCTCAAGTTGGCGGGTTCATCACTTGGGGAAAACTCTCTCGTGTTGACGAACCGGACAATAGACCATCAGAGTACTCGTTGGCTTCTTCACCTTTGATGTGGACTTCAATTTCCGCAACTGCGTATTCGGCGTCGGATAGCTCAGTCTCTTCAGCCTTAGGAGAACACTCCTGAATCAAAAGAGTATTGAAGATGGCGTTCTTCATTTCTGTGATCCAAAGAGGGACTCCGGCCTTGCCGTGCTCTTGCGAGAGATTAAAGAGGCGGGTGAAAGAGTACTTGAATGGAAAGGCCTGTGAGGGTAAGGAATGCAGATGAGGTCAAAGATGATTAACAGAGCCGATACTAGCAGAGGCACTGCGGGGAAATAACAGCGATGTAAGCTTGCGCATGCACAAGTACAAGGGCGGAACGTACGAAGTGTCAACACGTCCGTCACCGAGGGAATGATGAGAAGCGCAAGATAGAGCGATGATTGCAAGGACGGTAAAAGCCTATGGTTTTGAACAAAATATAGTGGTTAATGCAACGGACGATGCATGAGAGCTTATTCGATCTCCATTTGAAGCACTTTATTTCGGAGCGTCCGTTTTCACTTGAGCTTTTTCAAAACGTACGGCTCGATTTATCATTGACCATGTTCACCCCGGTTGATGCACTTGGTAATAGGACCCGTCCTCCATCCTAGGGGGTATTTTTAGAATTATCAGATAAGAACGAAGACAATTCGAACGCGCAGTGAACTTACCCGCGGCGCAACATGTAGAGAGTTTCGACCGGGGGCTTGGGGACATTCCGAGTTGTTGAGAGCAGACTTTTGCCAAACATCGCCAAATCTGGCGGAGACGTCAAACCACTACTAGTGCGCAGCTGGAGACGATGGCCACAGCACCTACGCGCCGCGCCATTCTGGACCTCTACACGACAACACTACGGACATCGCGCTCGTTCAGCTCGTACAACTTTCGCGAATACTTCATGCAAAGGACGAAAGAGAGATTCCGTGCACTCCAGGTACCGATGAGTCTTTCAAAAGGACATATTCTCAACGAGCTGACCATGAAACGTTTTCTTCGTTTTGTTTTTCAAGACCGAGGCTGATGCCAACAGGGCGCAGAACCTGTATGCGGACGCTGTGAAAGAGCTTGCCGTGTTGCAGCGGAGTGCGATTGTGAATAGGCTGTATGGAGGGTGGAAGTTGGCGGTGGAAGTTCAGGAAAAGCAGAGACACCCGGAGGTTATCAAGGATAGAGGGGATAATTGAGGGAAATTTGCAGTGGGAGAGGCGTTCACAGACGCAGGGTGTGGTGAAACGAGGCTGTATGGATCCCCGGACGGTCTAACTGCTCGTCGCGGGTATGTAGTAGAGAGGGAACGATCGCGACATTTACTTCCTGTCCGAGCTCGTACCAGAATCAGCACCCGACCCTTTGCCCACCAGCCATCCCAACCAAGACCTTCCACTTGGCCTCGGCGCACTCTCTTCACTCGTCCCAGCGCTTGTGGGGGCCGCCGGCACCGACGCCGATAGCCCCTTCCTTCCCCTCATCAACTCCTTCTCCACAGCATACGCGTCCTCCGCCCCCCTCAACCGCTCCTCAAACTCCTCCTTCTCCCTGGCCGCCTTCTCTATCCTCCTCCTCTCCACATCCGCGTCCGCCGTCATGTCCTGCTTGGGACGCAGGTAATACGTCCCCGCGACGAGGGCGACGATGGTGAGAGCCTGGGCGCCGACGCGCGCGCGGAGCCAGTAGTTGAAAGACTGCGACTCGCCGCGGCGCAGCTTGTAGGTGGCCATGGTCAGTGCGCCGACAGTTGCTGCGCAGCCTGGTGAGGATGGACGGAGGGTTGTGAGGATTCGAGTTTGAAGCGTTGGGTTGGAGGGGCTGCTCACCGAGGGGTACCCATGGGTTTTCCTTGAATTTCCGCATGGCTTTTTCGCGGTATGTTTCCATGCCTGCGACTGCGGGACCTCTGGATATTGGTACAGGGGAAGCCATGACGTGAGTTGAGGATATTCGCAGGAGTGGTGGAAGGAGAAGAGGATTGAGATCAGGAGACGCGATGACCGAACCGGGTTTTGACGGTACTAAAAACAGCTGTACAATATTGTAACCTACTCCTACAGAATATTCATTTTTACATACACGGGGCCCTTGGACACAAGTACAGTAAAAATAGATAATGAATAAGCACGCGTGGTGTCGCGGCCATTACCAGCTCTCCCTGAGGCCGAGCATACTGCGCGGGGTCTGCGCCTGCGACGGGTGTCCAGTCAGACGACCCGAGTTTGGATAAACGGGCGTGATGCAGGAGGTCCTCATCTTCGACATATCATACGATGTGCTTTTAGGGATAGCCGGCAAGGCCAGAGGAGCGGGGAGAAGGAGCGGCGAGCTGGATGTGCTGAATCTTAAAAGTGACGATGCGGCCGACTCGTCCTCGGCTGTCCGTGGGGGAGACAGCAGCGAGGACATGGCCATGGGGCCGAGGCTTAGAGTGGGGGGTACTTGTGGAGTGTGGATGGGTCCGAAGCGCGCAGAGGAGGGAGGGGAGGGGAGATGGGAGATGGGACCGATGCGGTGATGCTGCGGAGAGAGCGGGGTGGGATCGGGGCGGGAGTCGGGCAGCCAAGAAGAGATGGGTGGGAGACGGGGAGCGATCTCCCTGGGCGCTGTAGCTGTTGATTGGGGTTGGACGTCGGCAACGTAGGCTCTTTTGACGGAGCGCGTCTCCGATTTCTCGGTGTCATGGTCCCCGTTGGCCTCGTCTCGTTTGCGTTTGGCGGGCATATTGGTCAGGCACGTCGGGCATTGGGTGCCCATGGAGCCCGCTTCAGTCTCCAGCGACTTTACGCGTTCCACAAGCTCTTGCATAAACGAGACAGACCTGACGAGGATCTCTAGCTTGAATTCTCGCTCTTTTTCCTCCTTCTTTCCTTGGGGCTTCTTGGCTTTCGGCTTCTTATCGTCGGCACCGTCGTCAGACTCGTCGCCCTCCTTATCTCCCTTGTGGTCTGTGGGGACGAGCTGTTTGAGGGTGGCGAGGGCTTCGTTTATCTTTGTGCGCCTCGCTTTCTCGATGATAGAGTGGTTCAGCTTTCGCTGGGTCTCACGAGCGGAGCGGGAGAGGGGACCTGGTTTGCGGCCACGCTTGGGCGGAGTGAGGAGGTGGGGGCTGGGGGTGGGGGTGGCATCGTCGGTGTCTGACATGGGGGTCAGGGTGAAGGGGTGAAAGAACGGTGATAGAGGAGATATAACATTAGACAATTTGGCAGGGGAAGGAGTTCCGCTCGTGTGCGTGTGCCGAGAACGCACACGACTCGGCCTGCGTCCTCTGATTGGTCCGTTCCACACACGTTCACCCTAACCCGAGTATGACGGTGCAAATCAAACGGAGCTCATCCTAACCCAAGCCGTCGAGACAAAAGACCCCAGGGCCCGTCTCTGGTACCACATCGAGTGGAACACACGTTCCTTTCGTACATAAATACCCCTCAAATATGAACCTGGGACCAGCTGTTAGTCCTCCTCGATTGCGCCATCGTAGCCTATCGTTTTTTACCCTGGGTCCCATGTACCAAACTCCGGTCAAATCTTAAGAGTACCCCACCTATGAATATTTCGCTCGACTAACCCTCCTCAGCAAAGCAATTGGGCATCACTGCTTCATTCTAATACCTCACCCCTGAAATCAAGGCTCCGCTCTTCTGATCGTTCCGGGAACTAGATAGCAGCGTCCAATGGCCAAGTTCCCATTATAGAGCAAGACTTAAAGAAAGGTCTGCAATTTTCCCAGCATCATCCTATTCCTGATACCAACCACCCACCAGTGAATATACATTTCGCCGGCGCAGCACGAACCTATCTTACCCGCTGCGTCCCTGAGTCTCAAGACAATCTTCGAGCTCGCGCTGGGCCACATGGTTCGCATGCCCCGAGGCCATCGACGATTGGGATAACGCTCTGTGCGTCAACACCCTTGATATCCCCGGAAAACGCGGGCGTGGTGTGAATGCTCGCTGGTGGGTTTTTTCTGTTCCGACATCAATCCGATAACTAATCAGTGCAGGGTACCCTGCAACTGGAGTCGTGGCTGTTTTTGGCTCCCAACTTGTTCCGACGAGAGAAGCCGGGGTGGTCAAGTTGTGGGAGGACAGACCCTCGGATTGAATGCAGGGTACCCCGCAACTGAAGTCGTATCTGTGTGCTCAATGACGTCACTGCTGCGCCAGGCATTCCGCGAGTTCTATTCTTCTCGCAAGATATTCCGTCTTCATTCATGGCTTATCGAAACTAGGGAGCGAAATGTTGTGTGGATGGGATGTTGTGTCCTTATCTCGGGATTTTCAGGGTTTGGAGCACTCACGCGCTGACACTGACAGCGGATATTAGGGGCCCCGGATTATTCCATCGTATCTTATCCTACCGGTCAAATCTCTCGCCCTTATCGTCTCCACACCACTTCAAGACATGGTCAGCTTGTCAGATCAGGGGAAGGAAGACATCCGCGGTATCCTTGTAACCCCTATCAACTCCCCCAACCACCCAATCTCACCCCGCTGCTTGTAGACGGAAGCGGTGGAGAGCAAGAAGACGTCTGGCCTCGTTTTTGGCGCCACCAGCACCGAACGAGAGCTGTGCTGGATATATGCCGGTACCGGTGTCCTAGACGATTCGTCAAGCGGAGCAGTAACCCCCGACAGCGTCTTCTGGATATGCAGCCAATCCAAGCTGTTCGTCACTGCACGTATTCACAAGCCCTCGTTTCGTTCACCCCAAGGCTGACACCTTCCCTTCCCTTCCAAAAAGATCGCAGCTTTCCAACTTATAGAAGCAGGAAAACTTCACCTCGACACACCTGTCGCGAATCCCGTCGTTTTGGATCTGGGGCGCTCGGGGATCGAGACCAGTCAACCGCTGGGTTTTCGGCCTGCTGAGGAAGAAATGAGGATTAGACATCTGCTCAATCACTCCGGTGGTATGGCATACCCTCCAGAGCTTGTGCTAGTGCCGTACTCGACCAGCTATAGGCGAGAAAACCCGGTCGGCCAGTTTTACGATCTCTTGAAGGTTAGTGCGATCATGTCAGGAATCCGGACGTGGACGTGATTTTTTCAAAGGGAGATTACCCGGGTGTGCCACTCCAGCATGAGCCTGGAACGAGCTGTGCCTATTGCATTATTGGTTGTAGCTCGTGCCCCCGTTGACTCTTGTCACAGTTTCGTACGGTTGGTCATCTGATACGCTTGGGTTCGTCATTGAGAGGGTATCGGGTCAGAGTCTCGAGGAATACTAGTAAGCCACTACAAAGATAGGCAGCTCCATCTGACTTGATGTTCCTTCCAGCCAGCAACATATCTTTTCCCCTCTGGGAATCACTGCCTCGTTCTACCTCACGCCCGAGCTCAAAGCTCGTCTAGTTCCATTGTCATTCCGCCAACCCGATGGTAACATCGTACTTTGGTCATCCATCTTACCCCCACCCATTGAACAAGATCCCGAAAAAGGTGAGAAGAGAGAATGCTTGATAACCATATACCAACTCTCCTGACATACCTTACAAGTTAATCTCCATCTCGCGGGTGCCGGACTTTATTTTTGCATGAGAGACTATCTCACCCTCCTTCGACACCTGCTCCAAATCCTCGGTATGCACATATCACCTCTTACTTTTCTCTTCTTTACGAGCTATAAGAATAGCTGGAACCACAGCCGAATCGATCCTCCAAGCCGCCTCTCTCCAGACCTTCTTCCAACCAAACCTTACCCCGGCAGGCGAGAAAGCGCTCAAGGAGATGACTGACGCACTCGGCGGCATCGGCGATTCTTGGAGCACGGCTCAATGCATCAACACGGCTGATATACCAGGAAAACGCAGGAAAGGTTCTGGATGGTGTGAGCACGGCGGTTACTCCCTTTCAATCTTGAAAGAATATAACTAACAAGGAAAAAATCTTGCTGTAACTTAGGGTCTGGATGGGCTGGAACGTATCATTTCATAGACCCGGAGACTGAGGTTGCTGCTGTCCTTGGTTCGCAGCTTGTACCGCCGAGAGATCCTGAGGTGGCAATGTTGTGGGACCACCTTGAAACGGCGTTATATACTGGATTGACTACGTGATGTCGTTTAATGACAAAAATGTGGAAGCCATGACGAACCATGCTCCAAATTCCGTTTATTAGCGCGAGACAAGGTGGAAGGGTTTTGTACAGAGATGAAGACGAAGGTATTGGAGACACAAATATGGTATACAGGTAATAAGAGCATCACTGCACATGGGCAATTTGAAAGTGGTGCTATAAAGATCTGGAGAGTAATACTGGTATCCACATTATCGGGAAGGGGTCGGTTGGTATAGGACAATCACTAGGAATCGGTAATTACAACTTCAAGAAGCCTAGGTGAGTTATTCGCTAGGGATGGGAGTTCCCGATACTGGAAGCACCACAAGGGAGCGATCCTTGTTTCCTCGAATGAGCCAGTAGTCATCGAGGCAGGCCCACAACCCTGAATGTCCTTCCTTCGCTGTGAACCATCGCGCGCCTCCAACCTCCCGTGGATGCTCCTCGTCAACAGTGAAGAATGAGGGGTAGCCAAGTTTATCGTCTGCAACAGAAGATTGACAATGAGCCCTCAAATTTCCCTTGGTCTCCGCCCAAGCATACACGCTCCTATCCTTGTGTGTGGAGATCAAAGTTCGGCGATTCACCCCAAAGGATAAGGAAACGATTGGAGGTAGAGAGCCTAGTCTCGGTCGTGCAGTAGCCTCGGCATCCGAGCAGCGCTAAAGCATCGTCCTTGGTCAGGAGTGCTTCCCATTTGTGAGAGCAGTAATTCCAGACAGCAGCCTCGAAGAGGATGGGGTCATACGAGGCGTTGACGTCGTAGAGGCCAGATTGACCGTAAGTCGGCTGTATTTTCCGAACCGAAAAGTGTGCCAATACGTTGAGAGAGACAGGACGTTGTTTGTGGCTGTGATGGGTTGGATAGCATGGAATGGATCCGCGAGCTTAGTCCCTTCGACCAGAAGGTGTTTAGCGACGGCGAGACACGCCTTGAAGTCTGACACTCGACCGCGTCGCTGTCTGCTCGCATAGTGTCTGGATCGTACCCTTCTCATGTCGAGGCGTAGACGCTGTATCCGGCGCGTTTGGATGGGAGACAAACACGCGCTTTATTGGCCACCCGTTGGCTGTGATTCTCGAACGGGAATTAGGTCGACGGACCACCCATTTCCCTAAGTCCAAGGAGGCACGCATAATCCAATACGACCCAGGATAAGAGAGCTTCTAGCTCGCTAGGTATGACCAAATAGTAGTCTCGGGATGACCGGTATTGATGAGGTGGTACGCCATACTGAGAATCTGGTTTATGAGATCAAACGATCCCCCAGTTGCGAGGCGGTAGATTGGGAAGTCTGCCGAGATGGGCCTTATACCAGGCAGTCCGCTTCTGAGAAACTTCTGAGCTGCTTCAAGGAGTGGGCCGAGATATTTGTTCATGGCTTCTTGATCCTGTCCTTTTATTGTGTGAATTGGTGTTGGACGAGCGAGACATGTTGACTAGGATACGTACCGCCTGCCCTGACGGCTTTGGCCTGGTCCTGATCATTGGAGAGAAAGACTTTTCTAGAGGCCCGTCGTCACCGATCTCCCACCATAAACATAAACCCTGGAGCCACTTGGGCCGGCATCGATGACAGTACCCTAGGGCTATTTGAAGGTGGTGGTGATACAGCAGAAAGAGTGGGTGTCGACATTGTGTCCTTGGTTGATGGCTCAGCCAGCTGAGCGAAGACGAACATAGCAAACCGTAACAGCAACGGCCTCGGCTCTGATTGGTCCGTCCCACGCGTAAACCCGAGTATGTCTCGGAGGTCTCGTCTACATGGTTGCACTAACTGTTCAAGCGGAGGAGCAGATTTGTGCCATTCTCGTAAATCAAACGTTCCAACCCTTTCCGGAGCTCATCCTTTTTGACAGACCGAAGCCGTCGAGGCGAAGAAGACCCCTGGGCTCGTCTTTGGGGCCACTAGTGCCGAGAGCGTGCTATGCGTCACCCCTGCCGGGACTAGGATCTTTGACGATCCATCAAGCGGAGCTGTGGCTCCCGATAGCGTTTTCTGGCTATGCAGTCAATCCAAGATGATTGCCTCGGTACGTATGATCAACCTCCTTCCCATCTTACAATTAAACTCATTTCAAGATTGCCACCTTGCAACTCGTCGAGGCAGGGAAGCTTCAACTCGAGACGCCTGGGGCTAGCATCCTCCCCGAGTTGGCAAACCCGGTCGTCCTGGAACCTAATCCGATCCCCGGCCAACACAATTTCCGCCCCGCAAAAGAAGAGATTAAGATAAAACATCTGCTTAATCACACGAGTGGGCTCTTCTATGCCCCAGAACAGCAGCGCGTTC
>Ga0307516_10006416_pt1 | contig 13781 bp, 13 predicted proteins | sample 19_EM_MG_FD_203310 | JGI IMG/M metagenome (GOLD analysis project Ga0307516, IMG submission 203310) | Populus trichocarpa ectomycorrhiza microbial communities from riparian zone in the Pacific Northwest, United States - 19_EM | ecosystem: Host-associated > Plants > Roots > Unclassified | place... | reverse complement strand
CGGTGAAGAACTACGTGTCGAGCCTGCTGGCGAAGTTGGGGCTGGAGCGGCGCACGCAGGCCGCGGTGCTGGCCACCAAGCTGCTCGGCGAGCACCCGCACTGATCAGCGTTCGACCACGGCTGGCTCCTAGCGGCTGTCGGAGGACGACGTGGCGCCAGCGACCGCCCGGCCGGCTTCGAGTCGTGCCACCGGCACCCGGAACGGCGAGCAGGACACGTAGTCGAGCCCGGCGTCGTGGAAGAAGCGGACGGAGGCGGGATCTCCGCCGTGCTCGCCGCAGACGCCCACAGTCAGGTCGGGCCGGGCGGCCCGGCCCCGGGTGACGGCGATCCGGACCAGCTCGCCGACGCCGGACGTGTCGAGGGTCTCGAACGGTGACGCGGCGAAGATGCCCAGGGCCAGATAGCGGCCGAAGAACGCGCCTTCCACGTCGTCACGGGAGAAGCCCCAGGTCATCTGGGTCAGGTCGTTGGTGCCGAACGAGAAGAACTCGGCCGCGTGCGCGATCTCGCCGGCGGTCAGCGCGGCCCGTGGCACCTCGATCATGGTGCCGATCCGGATCGGCGGTGCGCCGTCGACGCCGGCCAGGACCGACTCGGCCTCCGCCCGTACCGTCTCCAGCTCCTGCACGGCTCCGACCAGCGGGACCATGATCTCCGGCCGCGGGTCGCCGCCGGCCGCGGCCCGCGCCGCGGCGGCCTCGGCGACCGCCCGGACCTGCATGGCGAACAGGCCGGGGATCACCAGACCGAGCCGGACCCCGCGCAGGCCGAGCATCGGATTCTCCTCGTGCATCCGGCGTACTGCGGTCAGCAGGACGCCGTCGCGGCCCGGATCCAGGCCCAGGGCCTCGGCCCGGGCGACGCGGGCCGTGAGGTCATCGAGCGCCGGCAGGAACTCGTGCAGCGGCGGGTCGATCAGCCGCACGGTGACCGGGAGCCCGTCCATCGCCTCGAACAGCTCCGCGAAGTCCGCCCGTTGCAGCGGCAGGAGCGCTGCCAGCGCGGCGTCCCGCTCGCTGTCGTCGGCGGCCAGGATCAACCGCTCCACCAGCTCACGCCGCTCGCCGAGGAACATGTGCTCGGTGCGGCACAGGCCGACACCGGTGGCGCCGAAGCGCCGGGCCCGGGCGGCGTCCGCGGCCGTGTCGGCGTTGGCGTGCACCCCGAGCCGGCGTACGGCGTCGGCGTGCCCGAGCAACCGGTGCACCGCGGCGACCAGGGGATTGTTCTCCGGCCGCAGTTCGCCCTCGAAGTAGCGCACCACCGGGGAGGGGTGCACGGGCACGGCGCCGGCGTAGACCCGGCCGGTGGTGCCGTCGAGGGAGATCACGTCCCCGGCGTGCAGCACGGTGTCCCGTACGGTGACAGTCTCTTGCTCCAGGTCGATGACGAGCTCGTCGGCGCCGCAGACGCAGGTCTTGCCCATGCCGCGCGCCACCACCGCGGCGTGCGACGTCTTGCCGCCGCGGCTGGTGAGGATGCCCCGCGCGGCGATCATGCCGGGCAGGTCGTCGGGGTTGGTCTCCCGGCGGACCAGGATGACCGGGTCGCCGGCCGCCGCGGCGTGCGCGGAGTCGAAGACGATCGCACCCACGGCGGCGCCCGGCGAGGCGGGCACACCGGTGGTCAGCGGCTCCGGCGCGGCCGAGCGGTCGAAGCTCGGGAACATCAGCTGGGCGAGCTGGGCACCGGTGACCCGCTGCAGCGCCTCGTCCAGCGTGATCACACCCTCGTCGACGAGCTGGGTGGCGATGATGAACGCCGCGGCCGCGGTGCGCTTGCCGACCCTGGTCTGCAGCATCCACAGTTTGCCGCGCTCGATGGTGAACTCGATGTCGCACAGGTCGCGGTAGCGCTCCTCCAGCTTGCCGACGATCGTCATGAGCTGGGCGTAGCTGCTGGGGTCGAGGCGCTGCAGCTCCTGCAGGCCGACGGTGTTGCGGATGCCCGCGACCACGTCCTCGCCCTGGGCGTTCTGCAGGTAGTCGCCGTAGATGCCGCGCCGCCCGGTGGCCGGGTCGCGGGTGAACGCGACGCCGGTGCCGGAGTCGCTGCCCCGGTTGCCGAAGACCATCGCCATCACGTTGACGGCGGTGCCCAGGTCCTGCGGGATGCGTTCCTGACGCCGGTAGAGCACCGCGCGCTCGGCGTTCCAGGACGTGAACACCGAGGCGATGGCCAGGTGCAGCTGCTCGTGCGGCGCCTGGGGGAAGTCCCGGCCGGCATGGGCCTGGAAGACCTTCTTGTACGCCTCCACGAGCTGCCGCAGGTCGGCCACGCCGAGGTCCGCGTCGGAGGTGACGCCCGCGGCTGCCCGGGCCGCCGTCAGCTCGGTCTCGAACTCGTCGGCGGGGACGTCGCACACAGTGCGGCCGAACATCTGGATCAGCCGCCGGTAGGAGTCCCACGCGAAGCGCTCGTCGCCGCTCTGCTCGGCGAGGCCGAGCACGCTGGTGTCGGTCAGCCCGATGTCGAGGATCGTCTCCATCATGCCGGGCATGGAGAACTTGCCGCCCGAACGGACCGAGAGCAGCAGCGGATCCCGGGTGTCACCGAGGGTCTTGCCGGTGCGTTCCTCGATCAGGCGCAGGTGTTGCTCGACCTCGCCGAGAAGCCCGGCGGGGATCGTCGCCGTGCGCAGATACTCCCGGCAGGCCTCGGTGGTGATCGTGAAGCCGGGTGGCACTGGGAGACCCATCCGGGTCATCTCGGCCAGATTCGCGCCCTTGCCACCCAGCAGATCCTTGAGATCCTTGTTGCCTTCCACGAAGTCGAACACGTATCCGGGCATGCCGCTCTCACCTCACTCGTCTCGATCGAACGCCCTCAGTAGCGCGCGGCGCGCAGGGTCCGCAGGCGCTGTTCGTACTCGTCGGAGTCGATCTCGCCGCGGGCGAACCGTTCGGCGAGGACACCCTCGGCCGCGGGGCTTCGTGGCTCCGTCACACTTCCGGGCGGCTGCGGTCCTCGCAGCGCCCGCGCGGCGAACACGATCGCGGCGATCAGCAGGGCCCACAGCGCCAGTGTCGACAGCAGCATCAGCACCCAGCCTCCGGCGCCCATGCCGTTTCCGTAGACCATCATGGCCGGATCCTCTCTGTCGTCAGGCCTGATCCCAGCTTGGTGCGGCGCCGCGGCGGCCGGTCAGGGCCATTGGTCCCGAGTGTTCTCACCCGGGCCGCACTGCCGCCCGTCGGTGGTCCTCGGTCCCGCCGACGGGGGCCGGTCGGCCCTGCCCCGTCGCGTCGGTGGCTCCTAGTGTCCGAGCTGACCGATATCAAGGAGGCTTGTGATGAAGACCTGGCAGGTGGACGACGTCATGACCACGGCTGTGGTCACCGTTCCGCAGAGCGCGGCGTACCGGGAGGTGGTGGACCTGCTCGTGGCTCACCGTTTCAGCGCCGTACCGGTTGTCGACGACTTCCAGCGCGTGACCGGCGTGGTGTCCGAAGCGGATCTGCTCCGCAAGATCGAATACGCCGGCGAGGAGCAGCCGCGGATGTTCGACGGCCGGCGCCGTCGCGGCGAGCGGGTCAAGGCCTCGGCACGCACCGCGGCCGACCTGATGAGCGCACCGCCGGTCACCGTGCCCGCCGGCACGTCGCTGGCTGCGGCGGCGCGGCTCATGGACAGCGAGGCGATCAAGCGGCTTCCCGTCGTCGACGACCTCGGCCGGCTGATCGGCATCGTCTCGCGAGGTGATCTGCTCAAGGTGCATCTACGCCCCGACGACGACATCCGCGCCGACGTGGAGTCGGGAGTGCTGCGCACCTTCCTGGTGGAGGACGCCGACACGGTGCAGGTCACTGTGCAGGACGGTGTGGTGACCCTGACCGGCCGCGTCGACAGGCTCTCGGCGAGAGACATCGCCGACCGGCAGACCCGCCTGATCGCCGGGGTGGTCACCGTCGTCGACGAGCTCGAGTACGGCTACGACGACCGCAACATCCTCGGCACCGGATTGGCCTACGGCATCGCCTGACCGGGTGCGGTGGCACGGTGATGAGGACCAATGGCACTGCCGTCGAGGCGGTTCCGGGGCTGGGATGGGGACAGGAGGCGCTCAACGGCGCCCGCCCTGCGGCCCGGCGTGCCGCCCCCTCACGTCGCCTGAAGGAGGTGCCGACATGGTCCACTCCCGTACCTGGACGATCGAGATCCGCATCATCGAACGCGAGGACGAGGCGGATCGTGCCCCCGCCGAGATCGAGGTTCGCGGCAACGGCGAGGACCTGGCCGCCGCACACTCGCTGGCCGGTCTCGCCGGCAAGCTGCTCGAACTGAGCCGCGATGACGTCGGGCAGTTCACCCACGGTCCCGGACGCCTGTTGATCTGAAGGAGAGGGCCATGCCGAACCGAGGGCACAGCACGACGCTGACGGGCGCCTGGCGGGACCGAACCGGCTTCTGCGGTGTCGATCCGCTCGATCAACCCGCGGGCTCGCTCGACCTCGGGCAGCGGGAGCACCTGCGGGTCGTGGCGGAACGGATCAGGCTCACCCATGATCTGCTGGCCGGCTTCGCCGACCGGTCGAGCCGGGTAGGCCGAAAGGCCCGCATTCGCACCTCTCCGTCACCACCTGAGCAGGGTCTTCGCCTCTGGATCCGTGCGGCGTTCACAGCGATCTCATAAGCAATCCATAGCTGCCGGGCCGTCCTTTCTCAGGTGCCCGACCGATGGTGATGTCATGACCGCGACAACCACGTCACCTGCCGTCTCCTCATCGCAGGCTCCGCCGTCGCCGCGCATGGTCGCTCCGCGGCGCCGCGCGACACCGCGTTGGTGGGGTGACGTGGGTGGTCTCGGCGCGGGTGTGAGCTTGCTTGTCGTGACCGCGCTGTGGGTCAGCAACGGCGGCGTGCAACAGATCGCCGGTGGCGGCGTGGACGCGATGTCGGCGATCGGCCGGCTCACCGGCCTCTGGGCTTCCGACCTGTTGTTGCTGCAGGTGCTGCTGATGGCCCGGATCCCGGTGGTCGAACGGGCCTTCGGCCAGGACCGGCTGGCCCGCTGGCACCGGTGGACCGGGTTCACCTCGTTCTGGTTGATGATCGCGCACATCGTGCTGATCACCCTCGGTTATGCCGGCGCCGCACATGCCAACGCCTTCGCCGAGCTGTGGGACATGATCGTCACCTACCCGGGGATGGTGCTGGCCACCGCCGGAACGGTCGCGCTGGTCATGGTGGTGGCCACCTCGATCCGTGCGGCCCGCCGCAAGCTGCGGTACGAGTCCTGGCATCTGCTCCACCTGTACGCCTACCTCGGCGTCGGGCTCGCGTTGCCGCACCAGCTGTGGACCGGCACGGACTTCATCGGCTCGCCGGCCTCGATCGCGTACTGGTGGACGTTGTACGCGGTATCCGCCGGCGGTGTCCTGGTCTACCGGCTCGGGTTGCCCGCATGGCGTTCCTGGCGGCATCGCCTGGTCGTCTCCCATGTGACCCCGGAAGGCCCCGGGCTGACCTCGGTCTATCTGACCGGCCGGCTGCTGGAGAAGCTGCCGGTCCGGGCGGGGCAGTTCTTCCAGTGGCGCTTCCTGGACGGTCCCGGCTGGTCCCGGTCGCATCCCTATTCCCTCTCGGCCACCCCGAACGGGCAGATGCTGCGGATAACCGTCAAGGACCTCGGCGACGGCAGTTCCCGCGCCGCGTCGCTGCGGCCGGGCACGAAGGCGCTGATCGAGGGCCCGTACGGCAAGCTGACCGGCGAGACCTACACCGGCGGCCCGGTGGTCCTGCTCGCTTGCGGGATCGGCGTCACCCCGCTGCTGTCGTTGCTCGGCGAGCTGGCGTACCGGCCGGGCGAGGCGACCCTGGTCTACCGCGCCCGCAACGAGTCCGAGGTGGCGTTCGGTTCCGAACTGGGCTGGTTCGCCGCGCACCGCGGGGTGCGGATCGTCTACCTGCTCGGCCCGCGCGCCACCCGGCCGTCCTGGCTGCCGGGGGAGTTCGCCGACCACGCCGACGCCGACGTCCTGCGCGAGATCGCCCCGCGGATCGCGGGCTCCCACGTCTACGTCTGCGGGCCCGACGCCTGGACCGACGCGGCCCGGTCGGCCGCTCGCGCCGCCGGGGTGCGGCCCGAGCACCTGCACACCGAACTGTTCTCCTGGTAATGCCGAAAAGGACGTGAATCGATGCGACGGATCAGCTTGTGGCTGTTCTCCACCGTGGCCGCGGTGGTGCTGCTGTTCAGCTACCGCACCAGCACCAACAACAGCCCCGGGCAGGCCGGCGCGGCCCAGACCACGGTCACCGAGCAGTCGACGGCGGGCACCGGTTCGGGCACCGGGACGTCGGCGGCCGGGAAGACCTACAACGGCTCGGTGGCGTCCACCCGGTGGGGCGATGTGCAGGTCAGCATCACCGTCACCGACGGCAAGATCACCGACGTCGAGGTGCCGGTCTACCCCACCGAGAACCACAAGGACCAGGAGATCAACGCCTACGCGCTGCCGGTCCTGCGGCAGGAGACCCTGGCCGCGCAGAGCGCGAACATCGACGCCGTCTCCGGCGCCACCGTCACGAGCGACGGCTACCGCGAGTCGCTGCAATCCGCCCTCGACGCCGCCCACCTCGCATGACCATCACGGCGGTCCCGCAGCGAGCCTGGGTCGAGCAGATCATGGGACTGCCGGTCAGCATCCACCTCCGCGGTGACCGGCTCACCGGCGACGACGCCGAGCAGCGGATCGCGGCCGTCTTCGCCGAACTGCGGCACGTCGACGCCGTGCTCAGCCCGTACCGGGACAGCAGTGACCTCTCGGCGTGGGAGCGCGGCGCGCTCCGCCTCGGTGACGCCGACCCGATGCTGGCGCGGGTCGTCGCCCTCTGCGACGAGGCCCGGCAGCGCACCGAGGGGTGGTTCGACCCGCGCGGACTGCCCGACCCGCGCACCGGCGAGCCGCGCTACGACCCGTCCGGGCTGGTCAAGGGGTGGGCGGTCGAACGCGCGGCGCGGCACCTCGCCACCCTGGACGGCTACGGGTGGTGCCTCAACGCGGGCGGCGACGTCCTGGTGCACGCGCCGGCCGATCAACCCGCCTGGCGGGTCGGCATCGAGCACCCGGACGGCCCGGCCCGGATCATGCGCGTCGTCGAACTCCGCGCCGGCGCGGTCGCCACGTCCGGCAGCGCACATCGCGGCGCGCACATCATCGACCCGCGGACCCGGCGTCCCGCCGTCGCCACCCGGGCGGTCACGGTCACCGGCCCCACCTTGCTGTGGGCCGACGTGTTCGCCACCGCCGCCGTGGCCCGTGGCCCGGCCTCGCTGCCCTGGGCCGAGGAACTGGACGGCTACGAGGCGCTCCTGGTGACCAGGTCGGGTCTGCTGCGGTGCACCGCCGGCTGGCCGGCGCCCTGACCGCGGCCGGTCAACTGCCCCGGGCTGTGCCGCCGACACCCGGGTGGCGGCACCATCGAGGCATGGGGTAGCCCCGGGCAGGGCGCCGCCTTCACCGTCCGGCTTCCCGCGGCAGGGCGGTGAGAGCGTCGCCGGGGGTCGCGCGGCTCGTTCGCTCTCGGGCGATGAGAACCGGGCAGTTCGCGTGCTGCAGCAGTTGCAGGAGGGCGGAGCCGAGCAGGGCACCCCGCACGACGCCGCGCCCGCGGCTGCCGACGACCACCAACTGGGCCCGGGCGGAGGCGCCGACCAGCGCCGACGCGGCGCTGTCGTGGGTGATCACGGTCTCGACAGGTAGGCCCGGGTGCCTTTCGCGCCAGGGCGCCAGCTGGTGCTCCAGGCGGGCGCGCTCGGCGGCGTCCGGATCCGGCGCCCGCTGGTCGCCGGCCCGCGGGGCAGTGTTCCAGCGCGGGATCGGCGGGTGGCACGAACGGATCGCGACCAGCGCGCATCCGCGGTCCGCGGCGGCCTCGAAGGCGGTCCGCAGCACCTGCTCCGCGGCGGGCGAGTCGCCGACGCCGGCGACGACGGGCCCGCCGGCCGTGGCCCGGCCGCGTACTACGACGACGGGGCACGGCGCCTGGGTGGCGACGCGCCGGCTGACCGAGCCCAGGGGCAGCCCGGCGAACCCGCCGTGTCCGCGGTGGCCGAGCACCATGAGCTCGGTGTCGTCCGCGATCTCGAGCAGCCGGGCGGTGGGCTGGCCGATGAGGGTGACCGAGGTGATCGCCACGGTCGGGGCGAGCTCGCGTGCCCGGCGAACGGCGGTGGCCGTCACGGACTCCGCCGCCGACCACACGGCCTCGACGTATTCGCTGCCGGCCGCGTTCCGGGACTCGTCCCGATCCCACTCGAAGGCGTACAGGACCCGCAGCGGACGGTCGCGGCGCTCCGCCTCGCGCGCGGCCCATTCCAGCGGCGCCCAGCCGGCGGCGGCCGTGCCGTCGACGCCGGCGACGATCGGGTCTCGGGTGGTCACGACTCCTCCTCCTGGGCGGACCGCCGGAGGCCGGCGGTCCCGGCAGGCGTGGTGAAACGCCTTACGGCAGCAGAACCAGGCGGGCGGGGACCCGGCTGGCCAGCACATCCTCGATGGACTGGTTGATGTCGTCGAGCTTGCGAGTCTCGTAGAGGACCTTGGTGCGCCCGGCGGCGTGCAGCCGGAAGACCTCGGCGAGGTCGGCGCGGGTGCCGACGATCGAGCCGATCACCCGGATGCCCTTGAGCACGGTCTGGAAGATCGGCAGGGACATCGCGTTGTCCTTGGGCAGCGACACGAGGATCAGCCGGCCGCCCCGGCGCAGGCTGGCGTGCGCCTGCTCGATGACCTGCGGGTTGGCCGCGAGCACCACCGCCACGTCCACTCCGCCGAGGGCCTCGATCGCGGCGACCGGGTCGGTGGTCGCGGCGTTCACCACGTGCGTCGCGCCCAACTGCTTGGCCAGCGCGAGCTTCTCCTCGGTGACGTCGACGGCGACGGCTTCGCCGCCGAAGATCTGGGCGTATTGCAGGGCGAGGTGGCCGAGCCCGCCGATGCCGAAGATCGCGACGCGGTCGCCGGGGGTGACGCCGCCGACCTTGACCGCCTTGTACGTGGTCACGCCCGCGCACGTCAGCGGCGCGGCCTCGGCCGGGTCGATGCCGTCCGGGACCCTGATCACGTAGCGGGCGTCCGCCACGGCGTACTCGGCGTGGCCGCCGTCGATCGCGTAGCCGGTGTTGAGCTGCTGCTCGCAGAGGGTTTCCCAGCCGGTGACGCAGTATTCGCAGGTGCCGCAGGCGTAGCCGAGCCAGGGGATGGCGACGCGGTCGCCGCTGCTGTGCCCGGTGACGCCGGCGCCGATCTTCTCGATGATGCCGACGCCCTCATGGCCGGGGATGAACGGTGGGGTGGGTTTGACCGGCCAGTCGCCGCGGGCGGCGTGGATGTCGGTGTGGCACAGGCCGCTCGCCTCGATGCGGACGAGGATCTGACCTGGTCCGGGCTCGGGCGTCGGCACCTCTTTGATGACCAGTGGTTCGTCGAAGCTGGTCACGACGGCTGCGCGCATTGCATGCTCCTCAATCTCGACTCTGGTGATCAGGGTCGACCGCGACGGGCGGCGCGCGACAGGGCCGTTGGACCGTGGCCTCCGGGACTTGCGGCGGGCACCGGCACGCGTCCGCCTCCGGACGATCGCCGCGGGGCCAGGTCGCGGTCTGTTTCGAGGCGGCCTGACCGCGCTGCTCGCCGGGCTCGCCGCCTACGCCGTGCACTGACGATCAGGATCGACGGCGGGCCCGGCCCTCACGACGTCGCCGCCAGGGAGTGGTAGAGCTTCGGTTGTTCGGCCAGGAACACCTCGACGCGGGTGCCGGAACGCAGCGCCTCGACACCCGCGTCACAGACCACCGCCGCCGCGTAGCCGTCCCAGGCGCTGGGGCCGACGGCCTGGCCGCCGCCCGCGACGGAGTCGATCCACTCCTGCAACTCCGTGTCGTAGGCGCGGATGAACCGTTCCCGCCAGTCCGCCGGCACCGGTGTGCTCAGCCGGCCGTTGCGGCGCACCACCACCGCCCCGGACTCGCCGAGGGCGGCGGTGCCGTTCTCGCCGATGATCTCGCCGCGGATGTCGTAGCCGTACCGGATGTTCACCGAGATCTCGACGTCGACCAGCACGCCGTCGGCCGTTTCGAGGATCAGCAGCAGCGGGTCCTGCAGGTCGCCGCCGTTGCCGCTGCTGCGGGGGATCAGCACCCGGGCCGCGGCGATCTCCTGGCCGAACATCCAGCGCACCATGTCGATCTCGTGCACCGCGGTGTCGACGATCGCGCTCTGGCTGGTGTAGGAGCCGGGAACGCCCGGGTTGCGATGGGCGCAGTGCATCATCAGCGGCATCCCGATGTCGCCGGCGTCGGCCACCTCCTTCAGCGCCCGGTAGGCCGCGTCGTAGCGCCGCATGAAGCCGACCTGCACCAGCCTGCTGCCGTACGCCGCCTCCGCCTCGACGATGCGCAGGCAGGCCTCCTGCGTGGTGGCCAAGGGTTTCTCGCAGAAGACCGGCTTGCCGGCGGCGATCGAGGCGAGGACGTACTGCTCGTGGGACGGGCCCCAGGAGCAGACGACCACCGCGTCGACCGCGGGGTCGGCTATCACGTCCTCGCCGGCGGCGTGCACGGTCGCGCCGGTACGGGCGCCGACCTCGGCGGCGAGGGCCGGGTTCACGTCGGCGACGGCGACGACCCGCGCCCCGGAGAGCACCTCGGTCATCCGCCGGATGTGGTCCTGACCGATCATCCCGGTGCCGATGACTCCGACGTTCAGCATGCAGGGGTTTCCTCTCTTTCGGCGGCTGCGTCCGGGGCCGCGGCGCGGCGGGCGGCGGCCCCGGCGCCCGGTCAGCGGGTGTTGTTCTTGGTGAACGGCAGGATCTTGTCGATGTTGGTTTTGTCGACGAAGGACGGCCCGGTCAGGACGGCCTTGCCGCCGCCGATGTCGTTGCCGTTCTTCAGGTAGAGGTAGAGCGAGGTGACGGCCATGTAGCCCTGGACGTAGGGCTGCTGGTCGATCGAGAACTCGATCTTGCTGTCCTTGATGTCCTGGGCGGCCTCGGCGTTGAGGTCGAAGGTGATCAGCTTCGCCTTGCTGCCGGCCTGGTCCATGGCCTTGAGCGCGTCGATGGCGATCGGGGCGCCGAGGGTGACGATGTAGTCGATCGACTTGTCCTGCGACAGCTTGGCCTGCAGGGTCGACACCACTGCCGCGTCGTCCGCGCCGTTGACCTGGAGGTTCTCCGTGGCGGGGATGATGCTCTTGACGCCGGCGCAGCGGGCCTCCAGGGCGACCGAGCCCTGTGCCTGGATCGCGCAGAGCGGGTGCTTGGCGCCGGCCGCCTGGATCCGCTTGCCGGCGGTGGAGCCGGCGAGGTTCTCGTCGGAGCCGAAGTACATCAGCGCGCCGAGTTCCTGGTACTGGTCGATGCCGGAGTTGAAGCCGACCAGCGGGATGCCCGCGTCGGTGGCCGCCTTCACCGAGCCTGCGAGGGCGTCCGGGGTGACCAGGGTGGTGGCGATGCCGTTGACCTTGGAGTCGATGGCGTTCTGGATCAACACCGCCTGCTTGGTGGCGTCGGGGTCGTTGGAGTATTTCAGGGTGACGCCGGTGTCCTTGGCGGCCTGCTGGGCGCCGGCTTTGATCTTGTCCCAGAAGGTGTCGCCCGGGGCCTCGTGGGTGATCATGGCGATCGTGTAGCCGGAGCTGCCGGCGGCGTTGGCGCCGGCCGCGCTGGTGTCGGTGGTCTCCTGCTTGCCGCCGCCACTGCTGCAGGCGGTGGTCGCCAGGGTGACTATCGCGGCCAGGGCGGCGAGGCGGGCGCCTCGGGATCGGGTACGGGTCATCGGAATGGTCCTTCCTCAGGAAGATGCGGGGGTGGAGTGCAGGCCGAGCGAGTTCAGGTACGAGCGGGTGCGCTCGGCGATCGGTAGCGGGCGGTCGAAGTCGACCGGGTACATGTCCTGCTCGACGACGACGAACAGGTCGGCGTCCAGTTCGCCGAGGGCTTCGAGCACGGCCGGCACGTCCGGGCGCCCGGCGGGCGGTTCGACGCTGGCGCCCACCGCGACGGCCTGGCCGAACGGCAGATCCTCGGCCACCGCGCGGTCGGCGATCGCCGGGTCCATCTGCTTGATGTGCACGTAGCCGATCCGGTCGGGGAAGTTCCGGATGATCGCGGGGACGTCGGCACGCCGGTAGGCGAGATGCCCGGTGTCCAGGCACAGCGAGACATACCGTGGGTCGGTCTCGGCCAGGAACCGCTCGGTCTGGGCCTGGGTTTCCACGTGGTAGTCCGCGTGCGGGTGGAACTGCATCCGCAGGCCGTATTCCTCGGCCAGCATCCTGCCGAGGGTGTTGCTGTTGTCGATCAGCGCCCGCCAGCGCTCGGGGCCGAGCTCGGCCGGCTCGTGGTAGGCGCCGGTGACGTCGTCGCGGTAGCCGGGCACCGGGACGAAGATCAGGTGCCGCGCGCCGAGCGCCGCGGTCAGCTCGGCGACCTTCCGGGTCTCCACGAGCACCGCGTCGAAGTCCTTGTGCGGGCCGCCGACCCCGGCGACGGTGCCGCCGGCGCAGGTCAGCTCCCGCTGGGCGAGCTCGTCGCGCAGCTGCGCTGGGTCGGTCGGGAGATAGCCGTACGGGCCCAGCTCCAGCCAGCGGTAGCCGGCCGCGGCCAGCTCGTCGAGGAACCGCGGCCACGGGGTCTGCCGCGGGTCGTCGGCGAACCAGACGCCCCACGAGTCGGGGCAGCTACCGAGTTGCAGGTGACGGATTTCCATGGACAGACAACCTCAGCTCGCGGTCAGGAAATGCGGGGACGAGGAGAAGGAAACAGACATGTACGGCCGGCGCCGATGCGCTGTTGCGGCGCCGGAAGGCGCCCTTGGCGGCGCCGGATCCGGCGCCGTCGGCCGGGATGATGGCGCTGGTCACATGTAACTGGCACGTGCTAGTCCGTGTCAAGACTTTGTTAAGACATGACGCCTTTTCGCGCTCGGCGCCGCCATCGGCCGGCGGGACGCCCGGCCCCGGGGTACTAATGTTCCGGGAACACAGGAACAGCGGAGGTGGGCCCGATGAGCGGCAAGGTCAGCGGCCCGGCCGGCGGCACCGGCCGGCCGCCCACCATGGCGGACATCGCGGCGCATCTCGGGGTCTCCCGCCAGTTGGTCTCGCTGGTCATGCGAAACGCCCCCGGGGCGAGCGACGAGACCCGCCGGCGCGTCCGGAAGGCCGCGGAGGAACTCGGCTTCAGCCCGCACGTCGGCGCCAGTTCCCTGCGGCGCACCCGCAGCACGGACCTGGGCGTCGTCTTCACCCCGGCCCACCCCACCGAGTCCGAGATTCTCGAGCACGTCTACCCGGCGGCATCCGCACACCGGTACAACGTGATCCTGAGCGCGCAGACCGCCGTCCGCACCACCAACCAGGCGGTCGAGGAGTTGCTCGGCCACCGGTGCGCCGGCCTGATCATCATCGGGTCGCCGCTGGACCACGCGGGCCTGCGCGCCGTCAGTCGGCGCAGCCCCGTGCCGGTCGTCGAGGTCGGCAGCAACCGGCGCAACGCCCACTTCGACGTCGTACGCTCCGCCGGCGACGACGGCATCGACGACATGGTGACCTACCTGGCCGGGCTCGGCCACCGGCGGATCGCCTACGTCGACCCGGTGGACATGCCCACGGCCGCCCTGCGCCGCCGTGGCTACGACCGGGCGATCGACCGGCTCGGGCTGCCGGCCGACGTGCTGACCGCGCCGGGCGAATACACCGAGGGCGACTACTTCGAGGAGGCCGGATCGGCCGCCGCGCGCATCCTGCTGCGCCGCGACGAGTTGCCC
>Ga0307516_10006415_pt1 | contig 13785 bp, 14 predicted proteins | sample 19_EM_MG_FD_203310 | JGI IMG/M metagenome (GOLD analysis project Ga0307516, IMG submission 203310) | Populus trichocarpa ectomycorrhiza microbial communities from riparian zone in the Pacific Northwest, United States - 19_EM | ecosystem: Host-associated > Plants > Roots > Unclassified | place... | reverse complement strand
CTTTTGAGCGACTGCCCGGCTCGAATAGCAAGGTCAGCTGAAGACTCTACTATCGCGGCGAGGACGGTGGCGGCTTAGGCTGCCACCGTCATGAAAGTACTCGTCGCGGGTTCGGGCCGTCACATGCTGCCGGACGAGAAAACGACCCCTGCGGCCGCGGCGGGTCCGAGCAGCGTAAGACCACCAGCTCCTGGCGGCGCCTCGGCAGCCACACCGCCCGCAGCACCGCAGGTCGTGGACGTAGACGCGCTGCTGAAGGACATCCGCGGGGCGGCTTACGAGCTAGGCAAAGCGCTGGCGACGGCGGGGCACGAGATCTGGATCGGCAGCGATGAGAAGCTGGACGTGGACCCGTCCGTGGTGGAAGGCGCGCTTAGTGTGCAGGCCCAGAGCAGCACGAGCCCAGCCACCATTAGGGTCAAAGTGCCGCGTGGACTTGCCGAGCCGTATGCGGCCGAGCGCCGCGTGCGCACGGAATGGGCGGAGTTTCCGGACTGGGACGTCACCACCCTAGAGGTCATCGATAAGGTGGATGCCGTCGTGCTCTTGGGTGGGCGCAAGGGTGTGATCCATGCGGGGACCTCGGCGTGGATGATGCGCAAAGTCGTGATCCCCGTAGGGTCCTTCGGGGGCGGGGCCGAGACGGTGGGACGTTACGGCAGCAGCCGGCGTGCGCAATTCTATCGCGGGGTCCTAAGCGATGAAGAGATCGATCGCCTACACAGCCCCTGGGGCAAGGTGCTCAACGCCGAGTTCGTCGTCGACTCGATGAAGACGATCTTCGAAAAAGTCGTCGAAGAGCGCATGGATACTGCTCTCTTGCGATGGACGAGCTGGCTGACCTTCACGGCACTCATTTTCTGGGTGGTCGGGCTGGTGCTCCCGTCGGTCGCGCCCTCGGTCTCGAAGCTCAACCCCTGGCCTGCAGTCTGGAGCCTTCCGCTACTATTTCCTACGGTGATCGCCGCCGGCACCTTCGGAGCGTGCGTCAAGACGCTTCGCAACATTCGACTGGGCACACTTACTTCGCGGAGCTCGGCAAACGCGGAAACGGTCCTCGGGGTTGCGGCGGGCATCATCGTGGCGATCCTCTACCTGCTCGCGCAGATCGGCGTCTCCGGCAAAATTGACCTCAAGCTAGACCCAGATAACTACACTCGCGTCTCGATCGTCGTCAGCATGGCCGCCCTCTTCGCCGGCATGTACCTCGACAAAGCCCTGAGTTACCTCGACGGCGTGGGCGATTCCGTGATTCGGGGAGAGCAGGGCAAAGCCAAGAACTGAGTCGGCGCGCTAAATTCAAGGTTTCTATCCGGAACCGAACCGAAGCTAAAACAAGCTGAGGAGGGGAACGACCATGTTTGCTCCGAAAATCGCTAATCCCAAGACGAAGGCCGAAGGTCGAGCGAGCAGGTTGGCGCCGCAGCGTTCGACGCTTGGAGGCGCCCCGCGTAGCCACTCGTGGGATTTCAGCGAAATCCCAGTCTCTCCGTCTGAACGTGGTGCGAGCCAATCTCAACCAGCGTTGCACGTTACTGCGGCACCACTCCCAGGCACTCTCCAGCCGAAGCTCCGTGTCGGAGCTATCAATGATCCGCTTGAAGCCGAGGCCGACCACGTCGCCGACCAGGTGATGCGTATGCCAGATGCCGCGCGCAGCATTCCCATGCGCGCCGACCCCGGCGCTATCCGCCGCAAGTGCGCATGCGAGGATTCCGGCCAACCCTGCGCCTCTTGCGCCGCCGAAAAGAAAGATACGTTGATGCGCAGCGCTTCACAGGCGGCCAAACCCGACCAAGCGCCTCCCATTGTACATGATGTGCTCCGCTCGCCCGGCCAGCCCCTTGATGCTGGCGCGCGTGGATTCTTCGAGCCGCGTTTCGGACGCGACTTCGCCAACGTTCGAATCCACGACGATTTACGAGCCGGCCGGTCTGCGCGGGAAGTGGGGGCACTCGCCTACACGGTAGGCCAACACGTGGTCGTCGATCCGGCCCGCTATCGGGCGGAGAGCGCAGAAGGGCGGCGGCTGTTGGCGCACGAGCTGACACACGTCATCCAACAAAATGGAGCGTCGAGTCTCTCATTGCAGCGTGCCTGCCGGTCGGCAGCACAATGCGCCGTTACGAATTTCGGCAGCTCTCAAGCTTTCGGCGCGACCGTTGAAGCGGAGAGCGAGGCCATCGCAAAGGCGAGCGGCGGCGTTTCTGTTCCGGGCGCACCAACCAGCTGTGCGCGTCCGAGGCATGGCGAACGAGCGGTAAATGTTGAATCCCTGGCGACCGGATCGGGCCTGGCTGTTGCGGTTGCGCCAGGCATCGCCGGCTTCTTCATCAACGCGTGCCTGTCGCCGAACGATGGTGGCAGCAATGCCCCATGCAGCCAGTTTCCCGGAGGCCCACCGGTCGGCGCGGCGCCCGATAAGTTTTGCGTGCAGCTTCATACCGCGGATGAAGACGAGGCCAAGGCACTTGTCGCCAAGCCGAAACCGTTGAACGACGTCGATCAGCGAAGGGTTCTGGTGTGGGCCTCGGTTGTCAAACACGAGTCGCAACACAACGTCTTTGACGCTAAGGCGGGCACCGTCGTCCCTGCGGCCGGAGGCTGCGATATCAATACCGAGGTACCGGTCCCGAGCGGCGGGAACGTTGAAAGCCGGCTAAGCGAAATCAGCGCCGAAATTGCCGAGTATGATGTGTATTTTCGCAACAGGAAGTCGAGGCCAGGCGACAGCGAATGGGCGCTGCAAACAGAAGAGCATGATATCGCCACGCGCGGCCGCGAGAATATTCTGGGCAACATCAAAGATCTGCAATGCGCGTGCGACTGCGGTGTGGCAGCTAAGTTCGTCGAACAAGTTTTCGCTGAAGCCACCGCTCCCTGGACGGTCGAGGAGCGGGATAGGTTCAAGAAGGCCATGACCGCCTTTATGCCGAGCTTCTGGCCTCCGGCGCTTCATCGGTCCTAGGACCTGCAGGCCAGCGAACAACACGTAGTCCGCCCCCCTTCTTTGCCGTCGGCCAGCGTGGCCGCCTCGCGGCCATCGGCTTCCGAATCCACTTCGGGAGAAGTTCTCGCAGACGTCGTTGACTGGCGCACCCCGTAGGATTCGAACCTACGACCCTCGGATTCGAAGTCCGATGCTCTATCCAGCTGAGCTAGGGGTGCGAAGCGGCGCGGAGAGTTGCGCGCGGGCGCGGGCCAGTCAAGAGCGATCGCGCGCCGGCCGTGCGATTCGGCCCCGCTTATGCACCTCCAAAATCGCGCTCGTTCGTCGCGATGTGACGAAATCGACCGAGGCCCCAAGCCTCGTGGGGCCTCAGCGCTTGCGCGCGAAGATGTGGGCGGTCGCGCCGCTGGGGAACACGCTACTGCTGACGAGCTTGAGCGCGCGTCGTCGCTCGAGCCCGTCGAAGATGGGGAGGCCTTGCCCGAGCCCGACCGGGTGAACGACGAGGCGATATTCGTCGATCAGGTCGTGCTTGATCAGCTCGCGCGCGAACGAGGCGCCGCCGTAGGCGATCAGCGGCTTGCCCGGTTGCGCTTTTTGGCGCGCGAGCTCGGCGGCAAGATCGGTCGCGATCAGCGGGTCGCGCCACGAGCTTTGATTTTTCTTGGTTTCCTCGGGCGACGCGAGCTTGCGCTTTTTTTTATCGTCGTCGGCTTTCGCATCTTTGGAGTTTTCTGGCGGCGCCGCCGTCGAGACGGCGTCGAGATTGACCTTGCCGGCGCGCGTGAAGACAAGCTTCGGGATCGAATTCATCGCCGCTGCAAACGGGTTGGTGGCGCTCGGCCAGTAGCTGGCCATGACCTCGAAGGTTTTCCGCCCCATGACGTGAAGGCCCGCTTGCCAGATTGTCTCGAGCTCCCAAGTCGTGCAGCCGTCGTCGCACGTATCGAAGATCCAATCGGATTCGCCCTTGAGCCCGCTGACGAAGCCGTCGAGTGACAAGTCCATCTTCAGAATTAGCTTTCGCATCTGGCGCTCCTTTTTGCAGCACACGTTTGCAAGACACAGGCCAGGGCGAGCAATGCTCGAACCCGTTCAGCGCAGGGCTGCGATCCAATTTCGCACTGCGCTGACGCCGTAGGCGTCGACGATCTGGGTGCCGAGCGGCGGCATTTGCCGCAAAAAACCGCGATCGGACATGAGCTCGACCATGCGGCTGTTATCGGGGTTGCCCGGGTCGAAAGCGAGTCCGCGCCCGGCTTGGTAGCTGGGCGTGTCGGTCACCGAGCGCAGGCGCTCCGCGCGCAGCCAAAAGTCGAGCTCATTTTCGGGGTTGTAGCAACGCGACGCGGCCGCCGCCGGTCGGTCCTGGTTGTGGCAGTGGCCGCAGTTGGCGTGCAGGTAGCCGAGCGCGCGGCGATCAGTCTCGGTGCCGGGCAACGTGAGGTCAAAAGGCGCGCGCGTCACGAGCTCCGCCTTGACTAAATCTTGCAGATCGAGCTGCTCGGAAGGCGCCGCGTAGGCGAGTTGCACGGCCGAAAATCCCAGCGCGAAGCTCTTTCTGCCGCCGTGACACGCCAGGCATTCGCCTGCCGACGGTACGTCGTGCGCGGTGCCGAGCACGTTGCTGGCGCCCTTCGGCGTCGCGACCGCGTCAGAGCCGTCGGGGAGCCACACGTAGGCGCGCGCGATCCAGGCTTCTGCATCCGCGCCGGTGCTGATTTTGCGCAGCATGCGCGTTTCCACGCGCTGCCCGTCGACGTTGAACTCTTTCCAAAGCTGCGTGCCGACCGGAAACAGCCAGTTGTTCATGTCGCTAGTATCGATGCGCTCGCCCGCCGGAATCCGGATCCAACGCCGCTTGAGCGCGCCATCGCTCCATAGCGCAAATTGCGGGGCAAACGCGCGCACTCCGGGGGACAATTGGTTCGGATCGCCCTGCTCGTACAGCCCCGTTTGCGACAGACGTTCGGGGAGGCCGGCTTCGCGGGTCTGGTCGGGCGGTGCACATTGCCAGTAACGGCTGCAGCCAGTGGCCGCCAAGGTGAGCAGAGCCGCCGCTGCGATCGAGGCGACGGTGCGCACGTGGTTCCATAGCCTCCAGCCCGCGACGAACTCGAGCCAATGCCGCGTGGCGTTCGCGGCGCAAGGCTGAATGGCCGCCAGCGCCCGGTTCCATGGCACGTTGAGCGCCTTCGTGACCCACAGACCGCCGAACAGGTAGAGCAGCGCGCCGCCCAGGCGTAGCCCCGCGTGGGGAGCGGACCAATGCCACAGCGCATCGACGACGAGCGCCGCACAGAGCAGCGCGGTACCCAAGAACGCGCTCAAGAACGAGCGGCACAGCACCGTGACGTTGATCGACTGCATGGCGTACAGCCCCAAAGGCTGCGGCAGCCGAGCCAGCGCCGGCAGCACGAAGCTGCTGAACGCGAAGAAAACGCCGCCAATCAGCGCACAGCCCAAAGCGGCTACGAAGGTGACGAGAGAGATGGTGTGAGACGTCATGGGCTCAGCATGCTGCCGTGCATGTATGCATCGCCAGACCCAAGAATTCAGAGTACCATTGCAAAAATGCATCGCCAAATCAGCGCTGAAATGCTGGCCTGGGACGACGTAAAGCTATTCTTGGCGCTGTGCCGCCAGCCCACGGTTGGCGCGGCCGCGCAGGTGTTGCGGGTCGACGCCTCCACGGTGTCGCGCCGGCTCGCCACGCTCGAAGAGGTGCTGGCCACGTCCTTGTTCGATCGCGGTCGCGACGGCATCGCGGCAACCGAAGCCGCCGAAGCGCTGCTTCCCGTCGCCGAAGAAATCGAAGAAGGCATGGCGCGCTTCGGCAACCTGGCTCAAGGGCTCGAGCGCGAAGCCGCGGGCATCGTGCGCATCACGTGTCCGCCCGACGTGGCCGAGGTGGTGCTGGCGCCGCTCTTGAGCGAGCTCATCGCGCGCCACCCCAAGCTCCGCATCACGCTCGATCCGGGCGAGGCGGTGCGCGACCTCACCCGTCGCGAGGCAGATTTGGCTTTGCGGGTCGTACGGCCCACCAGCGGCGACCTGGTAATGACGCGCCTTACGACCGCGCGCTGGGTGCTGGTGGCTGCGCCCAAGCTTGCCCGCCGGCTCGGCACCGTGCGTGATTTTGCGGCCGTCCCGTGGGTGAGCTGGGGCGAGCGCCTAGCAGGCATCGGCGCCGCGCGCTGGCTGGCCACGCATGTGAAGCATGCCGACCCAGTCGTGCGTTCCGACAGCCTCACGGTGCAGCTGGCAGCGGTCGCGAGCGGCGTCGGGGTCGCGCTCGTGCCGGAGCCGAGCGTGAAGCATTACCGGCTGGTACAGCTAAAGGTCGCGCCGCAGTTGCGCAGCGCGGCCGACGAATGGCCGAAAGACGAGCTTTACCTGGTAACGCACCGGGCGCTGCAAAACGTACCGCGCGTGCGAGTCGTGTGGGACTTGCTGCTGTCGCGCTGGGGCGATCGCGCAGCGAGCGGGTGATGCGACTAATGGGAGATTCGGCGGCTGCGGGCGGTGATGGGCCAGCGCTCGGCGGCGCGGCCGCCGCGGACGACCACGACCTCGGAGTGGAGGTTGACGGTCGGGCAGATGTGCCAGGGCAATGCGTAGAGCACGCTGCCTGGGGGGTAGTCGGCGGCGCGCGCGGTTTCGATGACCAAGTGCTCTTCGCTGTGGCCGACTAGTTTTGCGTCTTCTAGGCCGAGGATCAGGGCGCGGGGTTGAGGCATTTCGGAGCCGATCGACTTGTGCCCGAGATCCAAACAGAGCCGATTCGGCAGCGGTCGGCTGGTGACTCGCGTGAGCAGTGCGGCGGCGCACAGGTAGTCGAGGTCGGGCAGGGTGGTGGCGTAGCCGTAGTCCCAGAGCACGGAGGTGCCGGGGCTGCACTCGACGTCGCCGCGCCCGGCGAGCAATGGAAATGTCGGCGTGCCGCCTGTAACGACGCGCGACACCGTGAGGCCCGCCGCGCGCAGCCGATCGCGCAGCGCCAAGACCGGCGTGAGCGCGGCTTCGCAGCGAGCGCGGCGCGCGGCCAAGTCCGTGTCGTGGATGTGGCCGTCGTAGGCGTGCAGGCCCACGGCGCGCAGGCCGGGCAACGTGCCGACGAGCCGATACAGCGTCTCGGCGTCGGGCCCCGGGCCGATGCCCGAGCGATGCATGCCGCAATCGATGTCGAGCAGCACATCTAAAGACAAACCCAAACCCGCAATGACACCCGACAAATGCTGCGCCACCGCCGCAGCGTCGACGATGACGGCAAACGCCGTTTTCGGAAAAGCGCGCATCAATGCTGCCAGACGTTCGGCGCGTGGCCCCACCGGTGCGTGCGCCAAGAGCACGCTGGGCGCGCCGGCTGCAGCGCACATTTCCGCTTCGGCGATCGTCGCGGCTTTGAACTTGCTGACGCCGAGCTTCAGCTGTCGCGTGATGACTTGGGGCAGCTTGTGCGTTTTGACGTGCGGGCAGAGGCGCTCGGGGTCGCCTGCTTGCGCGACCATGCGCCGCAAGTTTTCGTTCAGGCGCTCTTCGTAGACGAGCAGGGTCGGCGAATCGATCTCGCCTGCGTTCGCGATGGCGTACGTTTGCAGATCGACGTCCAGCATCAGCTCAAAAGCTCCACGATCATCTCAATCTCTACGGCGATGTTCGTGGGCAGCGAGCCCATGCCGACGGCGCTGCGCGCGCCCACGCCGTGGTCCGGCCCCCAGACTGCCGCGAACAGCTCGCTCGCGCCGTTGATGACCAACGGATGCTCTTGAAAGTCGGGCGTCGCGTTCACCATGCCCAGCACCTTGACCACCCGCGACACGCGGGCCAGGGACCCGAGCTGTGCCTTCAGCGTGGCCAAAAGCGCCAGCCCGACCTGGCGCGCCGCCAGCTTGCCTTGCTCGAGTGACAAATCGGCGCCGACCTTGCCAGTGATCAGCGACTTGTCGGACCTGAGCGGCCCGTGACCCGAGAGGTAGGCCAAGTTGCCCACGATCACGAGCGGCTTGTAGACCCCGACCGGCTTGGGGGCGGGGGGTAATTCGAGGTTCAGCTCCGCAAAGCGAGCGTCCGCGTCCATCTGCCTACTATCAGCCTTTTTCAGCCGCGCGCGGCAAGCACTTTTGCTTTGGTGTGTGGCTGCTTTCGAGCGCGACCGGCTTTATGCTGCGTTCATGAGGCCAAGGCAGGTGTTGGCGGCGGTCGTGGCCGGGCTGATGGGCTGCAGCAGCGCGCCGGTCAAACATCCCACGTTCGATCCCGATGTGATTCGCTATCGGCTTTTCCTGCGCAACAATCCGGTCAGCTCGACGGACGCGGCGCACTGCTACGTCGACTGCCAATCCGCGTCGAGTCCGAACGCCTACGTCGACTGCTTGTCGGCGTGCCCGGGCTTCGAAAAAACACCAGGCGCGCACTGCGACGCCAGCGAGACTCCGCCCGAAGCCGTGTGCCTCAACGTGCACCGCGTGAAGTTCAAGAACGAGCCGCCACCGGGCATGATCGTGCTGGCCGTAATCGGCGAAGTGGCGCTCGTCATCGGCGCGGCTGCGCTGTGCAACGTCTCCAGCTCCCAGTGCGGCCTGCAGCAGTTTCCGCCGCCAAAGTGATGTCTTTCGTTCCCGCGCACACGCTGGTCGGCGATCCGGCTCGGCCCAAGCTGGCGCTCTTGCTGCACGGCGCGCTCGGCAGCGGCAACAACCTGCGTAGCCTGGCCACGAAGCTCGGTCAGCTGCGACCCGAATACAGATTTTGCCTGGTCGACTTGCGCCACCACGGCGAATCGCAAGGCGCTCCGCCGCCCAACACGCTCGAAAGCTGCGCCAACGATTTGGCCGCGCTGATCGCCGAGCTCGGCAAAGAGCCGGAAGTCATCGCCGGTCACTCATTTGGTGGCAAGACGGCGTTGATGTTCAGCCAGCTCTTTCCGGGGCGCACGCGTCAGCTCTGGATTTTGGATTCGAACCCGGGGGCGCAAGAGCCGACGGGCGCTAACGAAGTCATTCGGGTGATTCAAGCCGTACGCAGCACGACCACACCCGCGTCTGAGCGAGCCCTCGTCGTACAAGAGCTGACGGGCCAGGGTCTCAGCACCGGGACGGCAAATTGGCTTGCCACGAACCTGCAGCGGCGGCCGGAAGGCTTCGTCTGGCGCTTCAATCTCGACGCCATCTACGAGCTGATGCTCGACTATTTCCGCGTCGATCTGTGGCCCGTCTTGGAGTCTGGGACGGCAGATTCGGACTTCCGCGTGGTCGTGGCCGAACGCAGCGATCGCTGGGCGCCGGAAAATCGGCTGCGTTTAGCCACAATGCTCGAGACTGTTCGCGCGCACGGAACAGTCGAGCTGCACATCGTCCCGAACGCCGGTCACTGGCTACATGTCGACAACCCGGCGTTCTTGCTCGAGCTCATGGGCCAAAATCTGTACTAGCGTGGCGGCCTTCCTAGCCCCGTTCATCGGAGGATTTTGCAATGGCACGTTCGACAATTTTCTTGGGTCTTTCATGTTCACTGGTTCTAGCCGCGTCGCTGTTCGCGTGCGGTGGCAGCCAACCTGCTGCTACGGCGCCGACTGAACCAGGCGCCGCGCCGTCGGGCGAAGCGCCCGCTGCCGAAGCTCCTGGCGGAGCCGAGCTGACTTGGAAGGACGACATGCCCACCAAGGACAAGGCCGAGTTCATGAAAAAGAAGGTCATGCCCGCCATGAGCAAGACCTTCCAGGAGTACGACGCGAAGAAGTACGAGAAGTTCAGCTGCAAGACCTGTCACGGTCCAGAGATGAAGCCGAAGCCGATCGAGGCTTTGCCCGAGCTTCACTTCAAGGCGGGCAAGCTCGCCGAGGCCGACACGCAGCCCGACATCGTGAAGTTCATGCACGAGAAGGTCGCGCCGCAGATGGCCGACATCTTCGGCAAGAAGCCCTACGATCCGGCGACCAAAGAGGGCTTCGGCTGCAACGGCTGCCACAAGATCAATATGTGATTCTCACGGCAGCGCGCGAGCGCGCGTTTGCCGCTGCCGCCTCCGACTTGCGCGCCGTTACGGCGTGCAGGTCGGATCGTGCGGCAAGCCGAGGTAAATGGTGCCGAGAGCCGTCGGTGAACCGTCGGTGTTTAGCAGGCGTGCGTTGGGGATGGGGTCGCCGCTGAACCACGAATAGCGGAAAATGTCGCTGCGCGCTTCGAGGATGGGAATGGCCTCGCGCATGTACTTCTCTTGGCCGGCAGCCGACGTGTCGCCGCCGTAAGCGCAGGCGAACTCGGTCAGCCAGATCGGCTTGTTGAACTGGTCGAACATGTCGAGGTAGCTCTTGAGCGACGCGCCGTCGCAGTTGTACCAATGCACGGCGACGTAATCGACCTGGCAGTTGGTGCAGGCGGCAAAGAAGGTTTGCAGGTAGTGCACCGGGTTGGTGTCGTTGCACGGGCCGGTTTTGGTTTTGTCGTCACCGCAGTAGTTCACGGCGGGCGAGACGAGCTTGAGGTTGTGCGCCTTGGCGACGGCCTCGAGCGTCGGCCAATCTGCCGCGGCTTGTGCGGCGGGCAAGTTGGCTTGCGCGTTGAAATTGGGCTCGTTGTAGCCGAGCAAAAACTTGGCATCTGCGCGGATGGCTTTGTTGTCGTTGGTGAGGTTGGAGCCGCCGCCGGAAATCATCGGCACGAACTCCAGCCCGGCGCCGACGCCTTGCACGCTGAGGCCCCACGAGTACCACCAAGTGAGCTGCGAATTGACGGCCGCGTTGTCGAGCGTTTTGCCCGCCCAGGCCACGCCGCGTTTGCAATCATGCGCTACCGTGCCGGAGCCGCCGCTCCCGCCGGAGCCGCCGCTCCCGCCCTTGCCACCGGCACTGCCGCCGCTGCCGCCAGTGCTGCTGGTGCCCGCAACGCCCGTGCTGGTGCCGGCGCTGCTCGTGCCAGCGCTCGCAGATCCGGCGCTCGGCATGCTGACGCTACCGCCCGCTGGCATTCCGCCAAGTGGCGACGCGCTGCTGCCGCCGTGGCTCGAGCCTCCAGCGGGTACCGTTGCGCTACCGCTGCTGCTGGTGCCAGCGCCGGGGTTGCCACCGACGCCGGTTACCTGACCACCCCCAGGGTTGTTTGGCGCGCCGTCGCTGGCGGCGGGGTCGCCCTCGATCGCGCCGCTCACGCACCCACCTAGCCCGACAAAGGAACCAACCACGAGCAGAGTTCGCAAGCTGAGCAAACGCATCGATCTCAGGGTGAATGTCCGGGCACGCGGCGCAGTTGCTCGATTTCGTCGCCCCCGCGGGAATAACGAGCCGAGCGGCCGGGGCGAGCGCGGCTCGCATCTGAGGCTAGATTGACGGGGTGAACTTCGACGCGGGCAACATCATCGCCGGCTTGGTCGTGTCGGGCGTCGGGTTTGTGTTCTTCAGCTACGGCAAGAAGATGGGCCGCGCGCCCCACGTCATCACCGGCCTTGTGCTGATGATCTTTCCGTACTTCGTCCCGGGCGTGCTCTTGATGCTCGGCATCGGCGCGCTCATCTGCGCGCTGCTCTACTTGGCGACGCGCGCCGGCTACTGACAGATCGTGCTGGTCAACGTCATCGTATCGAATTGGTACGTGCTGAAGACATGGCCGACGAAGTCGAACGTGAAGTCGCTCGCAACTAGCGCGCTAACCTCGGCCTTGGTCGCGCTGAAAGTGAAGGATTTCCACGTCGCCTGCGCTGGGTCGTCGCCGTAGAAACTGTGGAACTCTACGACCGGATCAGCGGCGCCGTTCAGATCATAGAGTTGCAGCACGATGTAGTCGTCCTCGGTGGCGGGAATGACTTTCGCAGTCGGCGTCAGCTTGTAATAGCCCGTCACGGTGAGATCGACGACGCCGTCCGGAAGCGAAATGGTCTGTAGCAAATCGTCGTATTCGTGCTTGTTGACGTTCAGTCCCACCGGGCCGAACTTCGCGATCTTGGTCCCCGATTGGGCCATCGCGTTGGTGTACAGGTTCGTGGCGGCGTCGCTGCCGCTGTCGTCCCAATCGACGTTGACCGTGTCGTCGAAGCCCGGATTCAAAAGGAGTTGCTCCTTTTTCGTGGGGCCCGCGACGCAGCCAATGCCGACCGTGCAGGTCTCGCAATTGCTGGCGTCACAGAGCGTGTCTTTGGGTGCGTGCCCGCACTTGCCGTCCGCCAGGCAGGTGTCGGTCGTGCAGTCGATCGTGTCGTCGCAATCTTTGTTGCTCGTGCAGCCGCTCACGACTGAGCCGCCGGTGCCTGCAGTGCCGCCTTTGCCCGCGGTCCCGGCGGTGCCGCCTTTGCCCGCAGTGCCTCCGGTCGTCCCGATGCCGCCCGCGCCGCCTTCGCCGCCGGCGTTGTTGGTGCCGGCAGCGCTCTGGGTTCCGGCGCTGCCGCCGTTGCCCTTGCTGCCGCCCGTGCCCTTGGTGCCGCCCGTGGCGTCGCCACCGATGGCGGGCTCACCGGCGTCGCTCATGCCCTTCGAGCCGGAGGTCGACATGCCGCCGCTCGAGCGTGTTCCAGCATGCGCGCTGCTGCCACCGCCCGAGTCGTCCAGCGTCGGATCGATCTCGTAGCTCGAAATACCAATGATGTTCGAGCACGCGCCGAGCACGGCGACGACACCCAAGACGGACCAAGACCTAAGCAAGCCTCCACGCATAGCCCCGTCATCATCTCACAATGCCGCGAGCCAGGCGCTACTTCCTCACTCTAGAAATGCGCAGCCAGTCGCGCGCGCGGCGTTCTTTTCCGAGCTCTTGCCTGGCAAAAGGCGGCTCGATTTACTATCCGTCTACGTCGGGGCTTGTCCCACATGTGCGGGTGGCCGCAGTTTTGAGCATACTGCACGACCAGGAGCCGTATGACAGACGAGAACGACGAGGTGATGCGGGCTTGGAACGGGGTCTTGTTCGATAAGTTCGTGCGTTTCAAGCCCCTGCTGACGACCGGTCTGTCACTCCACGGAGAGGTGTTGATTGAACGCCATCCGCCGCCGCCGGGTGCGCGCGTCTTGGACGTGGGCTGCGGTTTCGGGGACATGACCCGCCAGTTGGCGGCCGTGCTGGCTCCGAGCGACGGCGCTGCTGTCGGCGTGGACGTCGCCCAGAATTTCGTCGATGCGTCGACGCAGGACGCGCTGGAAGCGGGTAGCAAGAACGCCAGCTTCTTCCGCGCCGATGTCCAAGTCGGCGACTTGCGCGGTCCCTACGACGCTGCCTACGCGCGCTTTGGCCTGCAGTTCTTCAACTCGCCAGTCGCCGCGCTGCGCAACATCAAGCGCTCCGTCAAGCCAGGCGGCAGACTTTCGTTCGTTACCTGGCGTAAGCGCGAAGACAACCCGTGGCTCTACGTTCCCGAGCAGTGCGTGCGCGCGCTGATCAGCCAAGAAGAAGAAACTGCCGACGAGCCCACCTGCGGTCCAGGGCCATTTTCGATGCGCGGGGCCGATCTCGTCAGCGACCAGATCAAGGCTGCCGGCTTCACGCAAATCTCGTTCGAGCGCCACGACGTCGACATCTGCGTCGGGCGCGACCTCGACGAAGCCATCGCATTCGCGATGGCGCTCGGTCCAGCCGGCGAAATTTTGCGCTTGGCCGGCGACGTGGGTCGCGAGCGCGCTCCACAAGTCACGGCCGCGCTCAAAGACGCTCTGGCCAGTTTCGTCACCCCGAACGGCATTTTCGCTCCCTCCAGCGCCTGGCTCATCTCCGCGAAAGCATAGCTGGCTCGGTCGCCGCGCCGCGCCTCGTCGTTTTCGCGCCGCACAGCGTCGCCATGAGTAAGACACGCTACTTCCGCCGCTCGAGGTGCATCGCCGACTAGTGGTCAATATTGGCCACTAGCGAGTCGAG
>Ga0307516_10006414_pt1 | contig 13785 bp, 8 predicted proteins | sample 19_EM_MG_FD_203310 | JGI IMG/M metagenome (GOLD analysis project Ga0307516, IMG submission 203310) | Populus trichocarpa ectomycorrhiza microbial communities from riparian zone in the Pacific Northwest, United States - 19_EM | ecosystem: Host-associated > Plants > Roots > Unclassified | place... | reverse complement strand
ATTGATGATTAAATTTAATATAATCAATAAATAATAATAAAATTGCTGAGGAACAAAATTGTTTTTGAGGAGGGAACTATAAACTTGTTTGATTGTTTCTCCACCATCCTTCATCGGGTTGCTATTTGGTTGCATTCTCAAGATTCAAACTTCAATTATACAGGAAATGACCTCTTAAGATCTTCTGATGGCATCAAATTATGGTGTAATAAGAAATCTTAGGAAGTCTTCTTGTTGTTTGCTGTAGTAGATCAGTTTTTTTTTTTTTTATCTCTTGTATTTCTTTTTGGCTATTCGCTTTATGGCCTTCTCAATATACTCTCGATGATTATAAAAAATAATAATAATAATAATAAAAAAAATTTAAATTTTTTTTTAATTTCTAGAAAGTGTTTTTCAGCTAAAATAAAAAGAGAATATTTTTATGAAAATTAAATTAGATTTTTCTGTTTACATCAACTAATTTTTTTAATAATAAAAAAATACTGGAAAATTTAAAAAGTGATTTACAATAGATTACTTTTCATAAAATAAACAAGGTCTAAATGTTATTTGAAAAATAACTTACCCTTATGTTAAATAGACCGGTTCAAATTGATCTGATCATCAATTTTGCTGAGTTTAAACTGATTCATTCTAAAGTCGATCATATCAATTATCTAAATGATCTAATAGAGAACCGTACTAGTTTGATGTCGATTTATCAATTTATAGGTCGTCTAGTACTCTGATTCTAACAACAGTAGTTGCCCATGACAGGGAATTTATTTACATATAAGTTATTTAACAATCACAATTTGCATATATTTGTACCTTTTTACCAGAACAGAGGAGCATTCAAACCAAACCGAAACTACCCTAGCATCCTCACGGCATGATCACTACACATTATAAGAAAATAACTTACTGTAATTCTCACTGCGTACGTATTATCTCAAAATTAAGCGGCATACATTAATCTCAAGTTTTCGGGAGCTAAAACCAACTTATAAGGTGACTCGATTCAATTTCTTGCTATCTAATGCATCTAATTTACTTGCTTAGTCAACCATATGTATTCTAATTTCATGATAAAATTTAAGCTAATATTTACAGTCTTAATATCTTCGGCAGATCTTCATGCAGATCAAGATTAGATTCAGTGGAATCTTTGATATGCAGGTTAATGACGATGCAACCGTCGGGGACCTGAAAACTCAAATTCGGCAAACTCTAGGGCTCTCGTGCCCAGAATTACTGTATAATAGGGTGAAACTGGAGGACGACAACACGTTGTATACTTACAATATTGTTAATGATTCTTGCATCCTTGTCCGAGAGATGTTCATAATTATTTGCTGCGTTCGAGAAAGTAAAGTTGGGGTAACCCATACACGTCCCTTTCCCCTCGTGGTTCATGGGCATAACACGTTTGGGGAATTGAAGTGGATGCTCCGAACGGCATTTGACATTGACATGACAAATAAGAAATTCATTTTGTTTGAAATCCCTGACTTTGAACCTCCGGATAGCAGTCCCCTCCTCCATGCAGGCCTTGGTGCTCGCTGTTCTGTCAATGTTGTGGACAAATAAGAAGCTGCGACGTGAACTAATGATAATATCACAGGAAAAATATGAGGCACAAGAGTATAATAATTAATTATGTGTGACTAGTTAGGAGGAATAAAACGCACCAGCAGCATGGATGCATGCATGTGCCTTGTCTTTCTTATTGAATGCAATAATATAAGTTAGTTTACATTTTTTTTTATTTCTTATTGAATGTAACAAAGGTTTTTCAATAATAAAATAAATAATTACTCTTTTTTTTATTAGTTTAAACTCAAAAATTCAACAACCTTAAGAATCAACTTAAAATTAAGGTTTGGATTAACCTTATTAGTGTGATTCTTGTCAAAAACAACATTAATGTTTTTTAGAATTAAGATGTATATATGTTTAAGTTGTAGGAAGTGCTTCTTATTTATGAAAATATTTTTGGCCTAGAAATTAAAATAAAATAAAATTTTTATGGTGGTTGGAATATTCTGTTTATGATGGTTTGATCCCTGTCATCAATAAATAAGATCAAATGGGTTACGGCCTAGGTAGTACAAGGAAGTGCTTAATACTTCGAAGAGGAGCCAAATCAAGGCATAATATCTCACAGAAAAAAATAATCCAAGTTAGTAATTAATTAAAGTTAGCAAGTAATCAAATAAAGTTGTTTAATCCATAATTTATCAGTTTATATTAAATTATTATTTTATTATCAATTTAATTTAGTTAAAGTCAATTCATTATGAATTCAACAAGGTTGTAAAAGAACTACTTTAACCCAATAATTTAAGTTGTTAGGTGAAGTTACAAGATATAATTTATATTATTATTTAACACGTTCTATTAAATAAAAACTCTTTAAACTTGAAACTTGTACAGATTTACATTACATTGTACTTAATTTTTATCAAATAAATTAGGATGATAAGATTCGAATTCATGACTACTTGGTTATTATTATTCTAATATCATGTTAAATTGAACTATTTTAAATTAATAGTTTAAATTGTTAGGTGAAGTTATTTATATTATTTTGTAATAAAAAATTCTTAAAGAATTGGATTTGAGAATCAGATTTATAGGATCACTCATTCACTAATTGAATCGATTGGTTTGGTCCAATTATGATAATATTGGTTGCTTCAGTTTGGGCACCACATGGCTTAAGTTCCTGTTTGGGCACGCTTTAGTTTCAACTTCAGTTTTTGTTTTTGTTTTCTAGAGCTCACGTTAAAAGCAGAAATAAAAGTATTAAAATAATGTTTATGGCCTAACCAAAAGCAGAAACAAAATCATACCCGGAACATACACTAAACCATTTTAGTGAAAGAATATACTGTGATTCGGGTTAATTTTTTTTAAAATATCAAAAAGATATTCAGAAGTTCTTAATATTTTTTTCCTAGAGAAAATAAAACTTAAATCTTGTAAATGTTGATTTGATATAATCCAGTAGAATTTACGGGTCCAAAAGCAATTCATATAACTAGTTAAAATATTAGTTTGACTAAAGAAAAATATAATATTTTTTTATATTAAAATAACAATATATTGGATTGACTTAAGTTAACCTGGGTTAACATGTCAAATTCACAACCCGAGTTATGAGATTGTGATAACCTTATAGAAAGCAAATCAAAATAAATTATGAAACCTAATTCTCAATTAAACCAATGCTGAAATATGAAATTGAATAAAAAAAATTAAAAAAGTGACCCAAGTTAATCAGGTAAACTCGTAACCTATGTCATAAAACAGAGATAATCTCATAAAAAATAAATAAATTAAAAAAATATAAAAAACGAACTCATAACTAAAATAATTAAATTAAGATAATCTTATTAAAAAATAACATGATTTAACCTAAATTAAATTATCTAACCCATAATTTTGATGGGTTTAAGATAACTCGAAAAGATTGAGCCAGTACTAATTAGTGAAGCCCACAACAAGCCAACATCCCGTTGTGTTTAGTATTGGGCTAATACTGCCCCATGATTATGAGTACCCTCTTGCCCTAAGTTAGTCTTAATTGACATCATAAAGTTTCCCGTAAGCGTGTGATATTTGCTTCCCTCATGGAATTTATTTAATTATAAGTTATTCAACAATCATAATTTGCATGTTTTTTTACCAGAACAGAAAAGCATTCAAATCAAACCGAAACTACCCTAGCATCCTCATGGCATGATCTTTACAGTTTATAAGAAAATAACTCACTGTAATTCTCTGTGTGTAGGTAGTATCTCAAAACTAAGTGGCATGCACTGATATCAAATTCTCAGCAGCTAAAACTAACTAAGGTGACTCGATTCAATTTCTTACTATTTAATGCATCTAATTTTCTTGCTTAATCAGCCATTCATTTTATTTCATGATAGGTTTTAAGCTGATATATATTTACAATGTTTAAATGTGTTACTATCTTCGGCAGATCATCATGCAGGTCAAGATTGAATTCGATGGGGTCTTTAATATGCAGGTTGATGACCTTGCAACCGTTCGGGACCTGAAAAATCAAATCCGGCAAACTCTAGGGCTCATGCAGCCACGGTTACTGTATAATGGGTTCATACTGGAGGATAACATCATATTATATAGCTATCAAATTCCTAATAACACTTTTATCATTGTCCAAGATATGTTTTCAATTGTTTGCTGGGTTTCAGATACTAAAGATGAAGTAACCCTAACAGCTCCTTATAACCTCTTGGTTCATAGGCATAATACATTTGGGGATTTGAAGTGGCTGCTCCACACGGGATATGACATTGACATGTCAAATAGGAAATTCTATTTGAAGGTGGGTAGCAGTAACAGTAACACCCCTCCCTTCGAACCTCCGGATGGTTTTCCCCTCCACTGTTTAAAAGTTGAAGCTGGCTGTGCTATCAATGTTGTAGAAATATAAGGAGTAGTTCTGAGGTGAATTTATGATGATATATCATTGGAGAAATAAAAAAGTTCAATAGTATAATCCTGTGTGACTAGTTAGGAGGAATAATACGCACCAGCAGCATGGATGCATGCGTGTGCCTTGTCTTTCTTGTTGAATGCAATAAAATAAGCTAGTTTACTATTATGGAAAACATTTTGTGGAAGAAATTGATTTATTTAATACTTAACGAGCACTCTCATGTGAATTCCAATACCAAATACTAAATATGCTGGGATAAAAAATATCCTGCAGGGATAAAAAAATATAAGGAACCTGAAATTAAATACAAGATGATCTTTTAATAATTTATTAAAATCAGACAGATTATATTTGACAAAACATAAAAATATATTTTAATCAAAGTTATTTTAATCATGATATCAATTCAAGACGAATTAATATTCATCCATTCAAAACTAAAACAACACAAACAATCCACACAATTCTTATTAATTTCATATACTTAATTCAAATTTTATATTAATTTAAATAAATTAATATAAATCCAAACATAATCCATGAATTAATATTTAATATTAAAAACACAATCACAACTTCAAAAAAAAAACTTAAAAACAATCACAACCTGAATAATCAAATCATTTTAAAATAAATAACACACACAAAACCAAATTAATGTTTTCGAACAACCCAAAATTATACACATTTTGTCCTAAAATTTCAAAATTTTCAAATTGTCAACAAATATGATTTGAGATTATTCCAAAAACTGGGAATTAATTAGATTGGTTGTTATAAGCAAGGAACCAGTGGTGGAAGACTTTGGGAAGCGGATGAATAGTGGCAGCATGTGGGTTTAAGCGTCGTCGCCGATGAAGACAAAAAATGGGCGGGTCGGGTTGATCTCCTTCTGCTCTTCACTCCTATGTTAGCGGTGAGAGTCACCGTCATAGTGGTGATGGTGCTGGAGCTGGGGTTGTTGGATCTGGTGCTGGCAGGGGTTGCTGTAATGTTGAGGAGCTGATGGTTGAAGGCTTGAAGCTAGTGGAGACTGTTTTGGCCAAGAGGAATACAGAGAGAGTCGTTGCCGTTAGGGAGAGTCCATCACTGCTATTGGTGTTGAGGATTTGATAGAGGACGCTTCTCACAGTGGTTGAGGTTGGTCATGGAGTGAGGGAAAATAGACAATCGATATGTTGTGGGCCTGTGGCCGACGGCTTGGAGAAGAATGTTGGAGTATTTTATTTCTTTTGGCCGACGATTCATCGGTAAAAAAATGTCTAGGTTCTTCTTGGATTTTTTGGGGGAAGAGCTAGATGGTGTTGAATTGGTATTTTAAACGATTCAATTTGAGAATCAGATAGGCGTCGTGCTAGTTCACTCTCTCACTAATTGAATCGATTAGTTTGGTCCGATTATGATAATATTGGTTGCTCCTGACAGGATTGCTGGAAAGTAACATCCTGCATTCGATAAGAAACCACCAAATGGCTTAAGCCATCTTGTCGGAAGATTGGGCCAGTACTAATTAGTGAAGCCCAGGACAAGCCAACATCCCGTTGTGTTTAGTATTGGGCTAATACTGCCCAATGATTATGAGGACCCTCTTGCCCTAAGTTACTGTCTTAACATCATAAAATTTTCCGCAAGTGTGTGATATTTGCTTCCCTCATGGAATTTATTTAATTATAAGTTATTCAACAATCATAATTTGCATATCTTTTTAACAGAACAGAAAAGCATTCAAATCAAACCGAAACTAACCAAGCATCCTCATGGCATGATCTTTACAGTTTATAAGAAAATAGCTTACTGTAATTCTCTCTGTGTAGGTATTATCTCAAAACTAAGTGGCATGCACTGATATCAAATTCTCAGCAGCTAAAACTAAGTAAGGTGACTCGATTCAATTTCTTACTATTTAATGCATCTAATTTTCTTGCTTAATCAGCCATTCATTTTATTTCATGATAGGTTTTAAGCTGATATATATTTACAATGTTTAAATGTGTTAGTATCTTTGGCAGATCATCATGCAGGTCAAGATTGAATTCGATGGGGTCTTTAACATGCAGGTTGATGACCTTGCAACTGTTGGGGACCTGAAAAATCAAATTCGGCAAACTCTAGGGCTCATGCGGCCACGGCTGGTTTATAATGGGGGGCTACTGCAGGATCAGAACACATTGTATAGCTATCAAATTCCTAATAATTCTTGTATCATTGTCCAAGAGATGTATTCAATTGTTTGCTGGGTTTCAGATACTATAAATGGAGTTACCTTAACAGCTCCCTATAACCTAGTGGTTCATAGGCATAATACATTTGCGGATCTGAAGTATTTGCTCCACAAGGCATATGGCATCGACATGACAGATAGGAAATTCAATTTGAATGCTGAGATCACTTCTTTTGATCCTCCGGATCTTTGTCCCCTCCATCGAGTAAAGGTCGACGCTGGCTGTCCTGTCTATGTTTTTTGAAAAATAAGGAGTAGTGAGGTGAATTTATGATATCTCATAGAAAAATAAAAAAGCACAACAATATAATCCTGCGTGACTAGTTAGAATGAATAATTAAAACGCACCAGCAGCATGGATGCATGCATGAATGTGCCTTGTCTTTCTTATATATTGAATGCAATAAAATAACTTCGTACTTTTATTCTTTTCTTTTCTTTTCTTTTCTTTTATTAATTTAATTCCAAAACTAGTTCTCGGAAATTATATAAGTCCCTTTTGCATTATTTACTTGTTTTGAGATAATTATCGATTAATATTACAAATAAATCAACGCATCTGTTCACTATCTAAGAAGAAAAATTCTGACACAACTAGCTGAATTTTAAAGTCATGCACAAGATCCATATATATTCTTCAAAATTTACAAAACTTGATGAGTTCAATTTCCGTGTTTTTTACTGATCATAATCTTTAGAGCTAACGCTGATTTAGAGGCCTGTTAACTTCTTTTCATACTTACCATGCCATAATATTCTTCCAAATCAATCAAATTCTAATACCATTGATCTATAAGTTTTGCATTGTTAATCACTCTTCCTCTGTAAATCAATAAAATTTGTGGGCTGGACAAATGTTTGCAATGATGCTAATTACACTTTTATTAATCTTCATTGACTTGTTAAGTTTACTTGAGATTGACTCGTCCTGAACTGTTTATTAAAAATTCAACTTAGAGTTAACATGGTCACTTCGTTCCAAGATGTATGTCGATTATAAAAAGTAATAATATTATTTTTATTTTTATTTTTTAGAATTATTTATTTAAATTAAACCAGATTAACCTATCATATTTATGACATGAAACTAACACTATGTTAACCCAGGTCAGTTTTAATAAGTATGGCAGTAGTTCAATGTCATTGGGGTATGGTGGTTTTATCGAGTAATGTCTAACATTTTTTACTCTTTTAGTTCATTTCTCAAATGAAACGAAAAAAGAAGAAGAGAAGCCTTAAGGCTACTTGGGTCGACCGCCATTAATTAGGCTGAGCTTCACCAAATTCGAACACTAATTTGTTCGAAGGAGGATACAAGTGTCCGTTCAATTTGAATTTGTGTGTGAATCCAATATAATAGCAACAATGTAACAATGATTTTTCAATAATAAAATAAATAAAAACTTTAGTACTGATCTTATCATTTCCCTAAGCAGCATATCAGGACCTCATGGTACGTATTCTTGCACCAAAACTCCCGAACGCACATAAGAAAATTAATCTAGCACAACAAAGTCAAGTCATAATTTCATTGATGAAGTGGTTATCATGTTAGCTAATCATCTGATTACAAAAACCTTAATTATTTGGCAGTACTTCAACAATGATTTCATGTTAATTAATAAACTATCATAAACTATCAATAATTAGGGAGATATTAGTTTCGCATAAAATATTTTACAATGTTTAATAAGTAATTAATAATGATCATGGTGATTATGAGGTCAGGGTGTGGGTGATTATGGTGATTAGAAAATTGTATAATGTATTTTATAGCATTGTATCACTCTTCCCTTAATTGTTAACTTTATAAGAAAATTCAACAATAATTAGTTTCAGAAAAATCAGTGTCTAACATAAATCACATGAAGCTTCGACCTTAAACGAGTAATTAAATATTAAAAACTGATTTTGGCTCTCTAATAATATGATCAAGCTATTCATAAACTTTGGTTGTGTAGCGTCAAGAGTGGTAATGTAGGTTGAGAAGTTGGCTCTGCCATTGCTCTTGTTATGTTTGCATGCATCATTGATGAAGAAGTGTGAGCAAAAAATAACCATGGGCAAGAGAATTATACCTGCTTTGCATAGAAAATTAATATGCATGTAACTCTTGAAAACTCAAAAAAACAAAAAAAACATTAGAGATGTGCATCTAGAGCAAGTATTAGAGATGAACGTGTCAGTCTTGAGTATCTGACCATGAATTATGAAAAATGTTTTTTTGAATGATAAGAATTTGTATATTTTCTATATTATTTTACGTGTAAGGTAGCGTGTGAGACCCAATTTGAGAATGGTTAGGAGAGGAGTAGGGGTGAGTAAAAAAATCGAAAAACCGATTAAACCGAGAAAACTGAAAAAAAATAACTGAAAAAATCAAACTGTGAAAAAAATCGATTGAACCAATTAGAATTTTGAAAAAACCGACCGGTTCAGTTTTGATTTTATAAGTCTGAAACCGAAAAAACTGAACCGAACCGAACCCAAACCGGAAAAAACCGAACCATACCGGTTTGAACCGGTTTTTCCCTAAAATAACCGAATCGAAACCAATCGGTTTGAACCGGTTTTGTTTTTTTAATCCAGTTTTGGTTATTTTTTTTATAAAACCTGAACCGAACCGGAAATAATCACCTCTAAAAAAAGATTCTTTATGCCGGGATATGCTTGAGCCTGCTCAAGCGCTTGTGCTGGCCAGGGCTAGAATGCTTTAGGCCATGGCAGTGATGTTTCTTCCCAGCGCTTGGGATTGGCCCAGACTCTGGGGTAGTTTCTTTCCCTTGCCCTTGGCCCAAGCCCAAGCACAAGGGATTTGTTCTTTTATTTAGTTTTTATTATTTTTATCATACTAGTAATAATAAAGGTTGCATGTTCAATCTCCGAAGACTGAAGTTTCTCACTGCATTATGAAAAGGTAAATTTTTTAAGAATTTTCTAATACAGTTTAAATTATATATGTTTTATTCCATCAAAGAGATGAATTAAATCACAGTTTAAAAATACCACATAATCATAAAACCAAAAAAATAAAAAATGATATAGAATTACTTAAAGTTAATCATGTTATATTTTCTCTACGCAGGAGTAGATATGAAAAATTTAACTCTATGTGACAGTTTGCAGCTATTGAACTTCTCCATTTGTCCCAAAAACATAAGCTCCTGCAATAACATCCATTTTAGCATTCCAAGAAGAGTTCAAAAAAGAAAAGAAAAACCCTGAAAGAAATGATTAATCTTACCTAGTGTAGGCAGGAGAAAAGACAGAGCAGCAATGCCAGCAATCTTAAGGGGCACTCCTGTCTTGATCATGTCTTTGATCTCAATAGCGAACCCAACAATATTTGAAGGTGTTCCGGTAGGAAGGAAGAAAGCAAATTGAACTCCATTATGATGTGTTCCGGTAGGAGTGAAGATGAACACATCATAATTTTTCAATAGAGGTTGCGGGTCACTGGTTCTTCGATCAAACTGCCGAATCAGCGATGGAGACGTCATTCAAATGACATAAATTATTATTCGTATCATTCATTTTCCGTAAATGTGTGATATTTGCTTCCCTCATGGAATTTATTTAATTATAAGTTATTCAACAATCATAATCGGCATATTTTTTTACCAGAACAGAGGAGCATTCAAATCAAACCGAAACTACCGTAGCATCCTCATGGCATGATCTTTACAGTTTATAAGAAAATAGCTTATTGTAATTCTCTTTGTGTAGGTATTATCTCAAAATTACTAAGTGGCATGCACCAATATCAAATTCTTAGCAGCTAAAATTAACTAAGGTGACTCGATTCAATTTCTTACTGTTTAATGGATATAATTAACTTGCTTAATCAGCCATTCATTTTATTTCATGATAAGTTTTAAGCCGATATATATTTACAATGTTTAATATCTATGGCAGATCATCATGCAGGTAAAGATTGAATTCGACGGAGTCTTTAATATGCAGGTTGATGACTCTGCAACTGTTGGGGACCTGAAAAATCAAATTAAGCAAACTCTAGGGCTCATGCGGCCACGGCTGGTGTATAATGGGGGGTTACTGGACGATCAGAAAACATTGCACAGCTATCAAATTCCTAATAATTCTTGTATCATTGTCCAAGAGATGTATTCAATTGTTTGCTGGGTTTCAGATACTATAAATGGAGTTACCTTAACAGCTCCCTATAACCTAGTGGTTCATAGGCATAATACATTTGCGGATCTGAAGTATTTGCTCCACAAGGCATATGGCATTGACATGACAAATAGGAAATTCTATCCGAAAGTTGAGATCCCTTCTTTTGAACCTCCGGATCTTTGTCCCCTCCATCGTGTAAAGGTCGACGCTGGCTGTCCTGTCTATGTTTCTAAAATATAAGGAGCAGTGAGGTGAATTTATGATATATCATCGGAAAAATAAAAAAGCACAACAATATAATCTTGTGTGGCTAGTTAGAATGAATAAAACGCACCAGCTAGCAGCATGGATGCATGCATGCATGTGCCTTGTCTTTCTTATTGAATGCAATAAAATAAGTTTAACACTTTTATTCTTTTCTTTGTTTTTTTTTATTAATTTAATCCCAAAACTAGTTCTCGAAAATTATAAGTCCCCTTTTGCATTATTAAGTTGTTTTGAGATAATTATCAATTAATAGTACAAATAAATTAACACATCTGTTTACTATCTGAAAATTAGAAGAATTCTGACACTACTAGCTGAAATTTAAGGTCATGCACAAGATCCATATATATTCTTCAAAAATTACAAAACATGATGATTTCAATTTCCCTTTTTTTTTTTTTTTTTGAAAGGAGCTGATATAATTAATTAGAACATAAGTTTGTTCGGCCATCACAAGAAAGCCTAACATAACATCACACAGAATAGAAAGACGAAAACAATAAGCTGTCTAAACTGGAGGAAAACCAAGCTCCAGGAAAGCTATGAACAACGTAGCCTGCTACGATGAATGCAAGAACAGGACAAAGAGCAGACAAAGCTCGGATCACCTCTACTAAGTACTTACTGCTTGAGATCCTCCCCCAGAGAAACATATTTCTTTCTATCACACCAATCAAGGGCGTTTCTTTCCACCTTTCAGCATGTGGTCGTGAACAAGCTTTTTGCAGGGCAACTCTGGCAAAGGTTCGCGATAAGATACTATTCATGGCAGAGATTCTGAAGCGATTACATTTCTGATCCTTCCATTCATAAGCCAGCTGACTACACATAAAGACAGTAACAAGAGTTTTGCAAGCAAAATCTAACTGAATCGGACCTGCCTGAGAAACATATTATTTCCCCAAAGACCGCAAACTGCAGAGGAATACAGAGGACCTGCAGATCATCTAGCTGATTCATATCCAAACAGCAAAATTAGATAATTTATGCAGTCAGGTGATCTGCCATGTGATTACTCTCACGAAAGAATGAGTATAAATGATTGAACCAAAACATGAAGCTAGTCTCTTAACGGAAGAGAAAAGTTTATGGGCTGGACAAATGTATAACACTTTTATTAAATATTAAAGGTGATTATTTTCGGTTCGGTTTGGTTTTTATTAAAAAAAGTAATCAAAACCGGTTTTTTTAAAAAAAAAGAAACCAAAACCGGTTCAAACCGACCGGTTTCGGTTCGGTTACGTTCAATTATTTTGGGGAAAAAACTGGTTTTTCCGGTTTGGCTCGGTTTTTTCTAGTTTGGCTCGGTTTTTTTTCGGTTTGATTTTTTCTGTTTCAGGCTTATAAAACCAAAATCGAACCGGTCGGTTTTTTCAAAATTATAATCGGTTTAATCAGTTTTTTTTCACGGTTCGGTTTTTTCAGTTTTTTTCTAGTTTTCTCGGTTTATTCGGTTTTTTCAGTTTTTTTCAGTTTTCTCGGTTTAATCGGTTTTTTAATTTTTTTGCTCATCCTTATTAAATATGACTTGACCTGGTGAGTTCACGAGCTGATTATCAAGACATAGGCTAACTTTTAAAAAATAACATTGTTTTATCACTTTTTTTAAAAATAAATTATTAATCTAAATCAATTTAAATTAATTTGTTAATTAAACCCAAACCTGGATCTTGCATCCGATCAGTCCGAGTTAGTTTTAATAACTATAGCCAATATTTCAATGTCTTGGGTTATGGTGGCTTCCTCGTGTAATTTCTAACATTATGCAAAACTAAATGTTCATGAATGGGAGCTTGGTTTCATGTTAATATCATGTTGTTTAGTACGGTTAGTAATTAAATTACTTAGCATAGAGTTCATTTATTTAACAATTCACATACTTTCTTTTCATAAAAAGAAAATCACATGTTTTCTGCCACATCCCATGAAGGCATTCAAATCACATTGAAATTAGCCTTACATCCGCATGGCATGATCCTATAGTTGAAATATATATAGCAAACACTTGATTTTTGTTTCTCTATGCATAGTATCTCCGAATTTCCAAGAAAATATCTCAAAATTTCATTATCCAGAAACTAATTAACGTGATAATCTAGCTCTTCATATATTGCATGCATTTAAGTTCTCTCTGAATATTCTGGTATTTTACTGCTTAATTAATTAGCCATATGTTATTTCATATAAACTCTAAGCTAATGGAGATGCTCCAATGTTTGATTTTTTTTGCAGACCATGCATATAATCAAGATTGTTTACATTAATGCAAAGGAGTACGATATGATTGTTGGAGACGATGAGACCGTCCTGGAAGTTAAAAATCGAATTTATTCTTCGTTTGGCAGAGAATTACCTGTGGAGAAACAACAACTGGAGTTTAATGGCTTAGAAATGCAAGATGAAAACACAATGCAATGTTATCAAATCGATAATTATGATAAAATCCTTGTTCGGGAGATGTATGGTATTAGTGTTTTTCGTCCTCTTAACCTGTCGAGTGGACAATCCAATGAACGGTATGGACTAATTGTCCACAAGGATTATACTGTTGGGGACTTGAAACTCATGCTTCAAAGACAGTTTGGCTTCGACATTACAAGAATCAGACTCACACTGCCAAATCTTATGAGTAATTATCTTATGGATGATGTTAAAATTGGGGATTATGACATTTTTGCTGGAAGTACTGTAGTATGTCTTTGAA
>Ga0307516_10006413_pt1 | contig 13785 bp, 17 predicted proteins | sample 19_EM_MG_FD_203310 | JGI IMG/M metagenome (GOLD analysis project Ga0307516, IMG submission 203310) | Populus trichocarpa ectomycorrhiza microbial communities from riparian zone in the Pacific Northwest, United States - 19_EM | ecosystem: Host-associated > Plants > Roots > Unclassified | place... | reverse complement strand
CTACGGCCAAATTATGGGGTCAGGCACGAAATGGAGGTTGACAGTTATGAAATAAACTCACTGTTATTTGCCAAGGTTTCCGCCAAGTGGACGGAGGGAGGACAATTGCGCTTTCGGCATGAAGGCAGCATCCACATCAGTCGCCGCTCAAACTACAGACAGCAACGAACGTGAGAGAGTCGAGATACCCGTCGGACAGAAAGGGGTGTTGTCATGAGAGAGCAATTGGGGATGGGTGATGATGACCTCTCGACCGAAGAGAACGGCCATTCAGACCTGTGGGATTTGGATTCAGGCAAGGCTTGTTTCATCCCAAGGTCGTCAACCCCATTGGGAGCACAAAGTAATCGAAGGGATCAGTCGCCATAACAAGAGACATTGCAACAAATTGCAATAGATCTCTGCGTGGGTAGGCTCGCGGAGTGGGAGAGCTGAAGCGAGCGTTGAACATGAAGGCAGAAGGCAGGCTATCGTATCCGATGGTTCCTGGCCTTGACTCTCGCCTGATGTAGGACTGATTGTGCGGACAATCTTTTAGTCGGGCGCGTCGGTTGCGGTTGGTGATTTGCGGCGTCTCGTCTGATGATGGCGGTGGTAGTTCCCATCGCAAGACGAGGGCGTCAGCCGGCAGATATTTGATTTTACGAGGCGACAACCCCTCAGTGGCGGTGGTAGTTCCCGAACGTAATACCTGGAACGAGCTTGTGTTCGGAAATCTACGCGAAGGTTCAGCTCAAGCGACGTATCTGTCAGATGATCGCAACGCAGTGGATCCTCAGCGGTTCCACATGGATCCTTCGTGATTGACCTCCCGGTGACGGATACAAAAGGGGAGCGTACGAAGACGGTGAGGCAATGTACGCTCTCGGAAGTAGTACACAACTTTAGCAACAGCACCAACAGGGGAGGCAACAACCCGCACAGAAACCGAGGCAACTGGAAAGGGGGCGTCAGTGCATGTTGGATGCTGATGGAAAGGAGGGCTGACCAGGCGGTGGCGCACGAACCCTTGTCTTTGCGCTCGGGGCGTTCTACATGGACGACCTGAGGCTGAGGCTGAGGCTGGGGCTGGTACTGCTGCTCGGGGTTATATGGCGGGTCTGGATAAGGATGGTCTGGGCACGTTTGTTCACAACCGTACGGCGTCACTGACTTGGAGGATTATAGACCGGGGTTGGAAAAGCAGGAGGTGGTGAATGGGTCTGCTTGTCTTGAGTGTAATCCTGCTTCGAGAGAGAGGCCATGGGGAAGGAATGGGGGACTATAGGGGTACATTGCACCAGTTCTTGTTCCCTGCGGTCCGACTCCACAGAGGGGTTGGAGCCGCACCCTGTTTCCATTTGGCGTGTGATCACTTTGCCAGGGGTCTCTTCCGTCCCCCGTCTCGTCCTCTCTCCCGCCCCTCGTCTACGCCGCCACGTCCAATGCCTTTCGTGCGCTATCTCCTGCACGATGGCCGCGAGGTCTCCCACGACGACGGCCACCAGTTTGACCCAAGTTTCCCCATCCATCTCTCCCACTCCAACGAGAACGGCAGTCAACCTTCAACCTCGGAGGTCCCAGCCGACCCTTCCCCTCTCCAGTTCCAGCTCCCCTATTTCATAGCCTCTGGGTCCTCCACAGTGGCCCCCGGTGGAGGCGCGGAGATTCTACCCTACTCCCAGCTCCAACCAGCCGGTGATCTTTCCCCGAACTGGCTGTCCCGCTCGTTCTCCCCATTTTCCCCCATCGACCCGTAAGCTCTCGCTCTCGTAACGAATCCCGTAATATCGACCGTAATACCTTTTAGACTCCTGCCGGGTTCGTCCAGCGATTATTATGCACCGTACTCCTCCGTTCTCGACACGAACACCCTCCGTTCCCCTTACCCGGCTCCACCTCCCCTTCCCCGATTACCTTCTCCTCCCCGGCCAGAGTCCGCACAAGACTCAGATCCACATGACGTCCATGCTCAGGTCGACCTCGACCAATTGCGGTCCATGGCAATGCTCTCCAACGACGTCGGCAAGATCCCGATGGCTGGATCGTCCAAAGCCTTGGATCAGATATCCGCCAAACTCACGAATCCCTCGGCGTTCGGTTTCCCAATCTACTCCGCGAGTGGGTTCGACGTTTTATCTATCATGGCCCGGGTAGCGACTCGGCCCAACCCCACCCTCAAACTTGGCCCGGTCGACCTCTCTTGTTCGTTCGTCATTGTGGACGTCCGGCGGTACGATTCTCCAGTTGTTTACGCTTCCCCGGGTTTCATCGCCCTAACGGGGTACGCTGAACACGAGGTACTTGGCCGAAACTGTCGCTTTTTGCAAGCCCCAAATGGCAACGCCGTCAAGGGAGAAGAACGCCGTTACACTTCCCATTCGTCTGTCGCACAGATGAAAAAGGCAACTGTGGCAGACAAGGAGTGTCAGACATGCCTGATCAACTACAAGAAGGACGGAACCCCGTTCATGAACCTTGTTTCCATCATCCCCCTCCCCGGCGGCACCCACAATTTGCCGGGGGAGGCTGACCAGGTCGCATACCACATCGGCTTCCAAATCGACCTCTCCGTCCAACCAGATGCCATCCTCCGCAAACTCGAGGACGGGTCGTACGTTACTGACAACACGAACCAGAACATCTTCCAACCTCTGATCATCACCCAACCCGCAAGGGATCGGAGACTGATGACCTCACCGTCCGTGATCCCTGTCTCAAAGTCACTTCGCGTCCTATTGGCTAACGTCAAGTTCATCAAATCCGTCCCCTTCACCCCAATGCCCTCCAGCAGCTCGTCTCAGTCGACGGTGAAATCCGTCCCATCCGACGACGGTCAGCTCCTCAGTTTCGCCCTCCTCGGCAGCGCCCTGGACTTCATCCACGTCCTGTCGTTGCGGGGGTCGTTCCTGTACGTAGCCCCTTCCGTAAAGCGCGTGCTTGGGTACGCCGCGGAGGACTTGGTGGGCAAGGCCATTTCGGACTACTGCCACCCTGCAGATCTCGTCCCACTGATGAGAGAACTCAAGGAATCATCCTCGATCCCCTCCACAGATGGAGGCCCACCACCTATACCCAAGAAAGTCGATTTGCTCTACCGTATCAAGTCTAAGGATGGTGCTTTTGTTTGGATCGAGAGTCGCGGTCGGCTCCGTGTAGAGTCTGGGAAGGGGCAGAAGGCTATCATCCTCAGCGGGCGTGTGCGGCCGATGCCCAGGCTTACTTGGGGATCTGTCTCGCGGACGGGAGGCCTCGCTGTAGCCCCACCTGCCTTCAATGGAGACCCGACAACAGCTGGGAGTTCGCGAGAGTTTTGGGGAACCATAAATCCAGGCGGAACCTTCCTCTCCGTTGGGGCGAGTGTGAAGGGGCTATTGGGATGGGCCGTTGTGGAAGTAATTGGCCGTCGGCTCGAAGATTTCGTCGTTAGTTCCACAGACCGTCGGCAACTTGAGTACAACACCTACCGGATGGTTTCCGAATCCCTGGTAGGGGCCTCTCGAGCTGGAACTCCCGGCCCCACGCAACTCGCATTCGAGATGAGAAAAAAGGACGGATCCAAAATCCGAGTTCTCATGGTTCTATACCACACTCCTATTCCCCGATCCACCCCATCTCTTCCGGACCCGTTGATCTATCAAGTGAAGGTGGCGAACGACTCCGTCTATGCTCCGGTCAGGGGACGATCCGAGGAGCAGGTCTTCCAGGAAATGGGGATTTCCCGGGGGACCAGTTGGCACTATGAGCTTCAGCAACTCAGGTACGAAAACCAGAGGTTGTTGTTGGAGGTTCAGAACCTGGAGGCCCTGCAACCGAACAACCTCGCCACCAGGTTGATCAACAACGCGCCTGGAATGGGAGCTGTTCGTACGGGGCAAGGTTATCCGAGGTCCTCAAACCAGAGCTTCACGTCGGACAAGCGCGTACTCCTCCCAATACTTCCATCAACCCCTGCGAACCTCTCCGCGCAACTACTTCTTCCACCTTCGTTCAACCCTTCTCTGGCGAGCCTCACTTCTCGTCACCCTGCTTCTGGCCACAGTGGTGCAGGTTAGCCCATTCCCAATACCACATTCCCAGTTCCAGTTTTGTGTCCCCATCCCTCTTGTTCCCGATCCCTGCGTCCCGTTCCCAATCCCCCTCCCCCCCATCCTGCGTCGCGTTTGCTTCCCTGGCCACTCTTGCGTGTTCTGCCTGTCGTGCTTCTCTGTTTGCTTGTCTCGTATATGAACGCACCTTTGTCCCACCCAACATACATGACCCCTTGCACCCTGTTTTTCTTTCCCGCTGTAGATTCATCGATACAGTTCTCTCATACATGCATGCAACTGGAATTGATACATATATTATACAGCGAATTATATGGTAGTCCTCGAGCGTGGCGAGCCCGTTTCGTCCATAACCGTTTCCCAACGACGGATAGGAACGGACGCGGGAGACTGTCGAACGTTCACCCCAACGGTGACCGGTAGATGTCGGGAGATGGACAGAAACGAGAGAAGTTGGATTGCTGAGATCAGGGGAGGGGTTCCTGGCTACTCGACAGCCTGTTCAGATGGATGTAAACATCGGTACCAAACCCGTCGATGGATATCAACTTCAAGTCTCCTCCGAAATACTTGGCGTACTACGATTCACATTCAGTTAGCAGTCTAACACAACTGCTCCATCGGAAGGTGGGAGTCCTCACCAATCTCGAGAGTGGAAGGCCGTATCCAAAACCAGCCATGGGAGCCCTGAAATCGCTCGCCTGGAAGTCCTGATCGAGGTTCTGTCCCTCCATAGTTGTATACATGTACGTCCAAATGAGAGATATCGCGCTTCTGGGAATTCCTCCTCCCTCATCGGAAATCTTGATGGTGATGTCCTCCTTGCCTTCGACGACGATGACCTTGATGGGGGGGAAGTGGTCGTCACGGTCGGGGCCATATCGTTCGACGACGGCTCGCAACGAGTTCTTGAGCAGTTCGAAACAGATGTGGGACAAGTGTCCTGGAACGTAGCTGAAGTGGAGGTCCTTCGGGCAGATCAACTGAACTGGGGGTCCTTTGAACATCCTAACAAGTTGGGGTCTGGTCAGAAGCCTTGGCGTAGCGAGGAAGCGGAGGAGGAGCTACCCATAATGTTCCTCACATACGTATCTTGCGTTCTCGATCGATTCTTGGACGATATCGTGGATGTTCTGATCAACGAACATCAGGTCAGCTGGGTCGTGTGATGATGACCCCAACACTCACGGATTTCGTGCAGATGATGCCAACGTAGTCGGGGTGAGGTTCGAGGGTGTTCAACGCGATATCTGGGAGAGGTGGGTTCCGAGTAAGCTTCTGCTAACCGTCGTCCGTTTGAGTTCAGACGCACGCTGTCCGAGCAAGAAACGAATTCCGATACGGGATAGGTAAAATCGATCAAGCCAAGCCTGAATTTCGTTGTCTATCTTGCGAGCGTTGCGCGATCGCTTCCACTCAAGCACACCCTGTGCGACGGTGGTCACGGTGGGGTCGTGCCTCCGCTTGATATTCTCCAGAAGTTTTGTAAACTGAGCATTGTAATCCCGGACTTCTGGGGGCCAAACAATCCCTGAGGTTTGCGCATAATATCTACAAGGAGATCCTCTCGGTGAACAGAAATAAGAGGATGGGAGACCAACTCACCTCTTCTCGATTGGGATCCTCATCTTGCCACTCCCGGGATTACCCAGACCTCCATTAAAAGACGGGTTTGGCACCGACTCCGGCAGGTGCCTTGACGTACCCGAAGTCAGCTTTAGTGCTGTCTGAACGTCTTTTGAGGTCTTCACAGCTGGGAACGAGATTAATTCCTGGGTGAGATAACATTGAGTTTTTCGACCCGCATTGGGATAATTGACAAGGCGCCGAACCTCGAACGACTGGGCGTACCAATCCTTGACTTTGTTTATTGAAGGCATTGCGCTAAGGTTGTGCGGTAGCTCGTCAAGCTCCTTCACCCGGTGGGCCAAACGCACCGGAAGCTCCTCTGTTGGAAAGTTCGCAAGGGTGGTTAGACGGATCAAGGAAGAGGTTCGGAATGGGCGGAGCACGCACCGAGCAGGAACTGGCTCGCACGCAAGAGGGTGCCTTGGCTGGGATTCTGCCCAAACAGAACCATCTGTTGTAGCGAGACTAGGGAGCATACAGTCAATACCGGATCTGCGTTGTAGGTATCGTTACCCGACGACAAACCTCCTGTCTGCTGGAACGAGGCAAAGTGGCGGATTTTGTCCCACGCCTTGGAGCTAATTTTGTAGGACATGGTGGTGGATCACCAAGAGACGGAGGGTGGGAGGGGCGGGGTGTGACTAGATCTTGGCTGAGGGCATTGGACGCGGGGGAACCGCTACAAAGTGCTCGGGCAGTCAGTTCCGTGTGCGTCTAACTTCGCTTATCTCCGAAATCACGAGCCAACGCCGCTTGTGGCGTCGGCCGTCGGGTTCGTCGGTGCGGTCGGGCGTAACAACTCTGCCATTAATACTAGGGCAAGTGAACTAGGGTATACTCTGTAGTAGCGGGATGTGGTACGTCGGTTCCCTTCAGGAATAATACTCTCCTTGGAATCTAGGTCAGTGGACCCATAACCTCCTGGTATATCAACACTGTCAAGAACGCGATTGCTTCAGTGGGGGCCGAAACGCCGGGGGGACGGCGTTCTCACCTTTTAATTGCTCCTTGCTTAGGGCATCCCCGTAGTCGAAATCAAACGCAAAAGGATCCAGTGGGCCGGCCGAAGGCTCGTCTTGTGGATCATGATACGACTTGAACCCCATCTCAGCCGACGTGCTCCCGCAGAAATAATGACAGGCGCTTACCTCGAGGTAGGGATGCTTTAAGGCCTCTTCCACCGTTATTCTTCGCTTAGGGCTGAAGGTCAGGCACTTCTCCATGAGATCGAGAGCCTGTCATTGGTCAGAACTTTGAGGTGACAGGGAGGCACACGGTCACATACCAGAGGATTGGCGTTAGGGAACAGCGTGGTGAACGGCTTTTTCTTACGGAAGGGCAGAGCCCTGATATATTCGCGCGACCGCTGGGACGTTATTGCATAAAAATCGTCCAATGACGGTGTTCCAAGAATATCGAGGATTATCGATAATTGATGATGGTCTGGGGGAACATGAGCATCACGTATGAGGGATCAGAGGAAAACGTCGTACAGTCTCGTCCAGGAAACAGGGGCTTCCCAGAGAGCATCTCCGCGAGCACGCATCCAACACTCCAGACGTCAATTGCACGGGTATACTCTTTGAACGTCAGCATGACTTCAGGGGCACGATACCACCTGTATTTTCGTCAGCAGACAAGGGGACATACGGGAGGAATCAACATACCTCGTCGCCACATATTCAGTCATGAATGTGCTGCTGTCATTCGCGACGTTTGGTGGCGGCTTAGCCGACCTTGCGAGGCCGAAGTCACAGAGCTGAGCGTTCGCCGGTGACATGGATGAAATGAAATCAGTGGGAGGCATGGAAACAGACGCCAGAGTCGGCCCACCTTGAGATCGCAGTTGGAGTTGAGCAAGAGGTTTGAAGGCTTCAGGTCCCTATGGATGACGTCCGCAGAGTACAATGCTTTCAGCGCTCTAAAGGTCTGGGACCGTCGGTAAGCTGATTTGCGGCGTTAGATTCATTGATGGCAGACCCACTTGATAGATAAAGTATTGACAGTGGTCATCGCTAAGCTCTTGGGTCCGTATCACGCGATGCAGATCCGTTTCCATGAGCTCTTGTACGAGGTAAACCTCCCTGAAATCCTCGAGGCTTGGGGGTCTCAAAATGTCGAGAATGGAGATGATGTTCTCATGATGGAAATGGCGCAACAGCTTTATCTCGCGCAATGTTCTCAAGCAGAACATAGAGTGATCAAAGGGGGTTATTCGCTTGATTGCGACCTTTCTCTGGGAGGGTATGTGTACGGCGGAACTGCCCATGGTCGGTAAACTGGAATGCTGGCGACCAAATGACGGAGTACGCACCAGACGATGCCGTATGCACCCTCGCCAATAACGTCCAAGACCTGGTAGTTGGTGCCACTAGGCATGAAGCTTGCCAAACGCTCGTCCATGTCTTCTGGGCAGCGTATGTGGTTGTGGTGGGTTGGGGTGGCTGAAAGTGCCTGAGATTGACGGGTGCCTATTGTCGTCGTGCTCCCTTATTTTCGTTATTTTCTACGCCATAAATAAAAAATATTTCTGACAACATACAAGAATTTGGTTATCTTTGGTTATCTTTGTAAGCTACCCGTAACTGTTGTCCGCCACTGTAGACCGCGTTTGGTTAACTAACTCGACCTCGCCCAACACGGGTAGATCTCCTTCGTCTGCTACTTGTTTTTTTTCCTTCCCTCCTCGTCCTCGTCCTCGCCGCCACCTACCCCCTTCGTTCGGTCTCCACCCCAATGTCCAGCCCAGCAAAGGCAGAAAAGCACTCCAACAGTTCCAACCGTGGCGATGATAATGAGGAAACTGGAAGAGAACGAAGCAACAAATCCAAAACAATGTCTACCAAAGGTACTATCCCATCCGCCCTGGCTTCCCCTTCGCCTCCCCTAATACACGACACAAACCCTCAGGCAAAGACCTTTCGCACGTACCTTGCAAATTTTTCAAGGTCGGCTCATGCACTGCTGGATCGGCCTGCCCCTTCTCCCACACGAGCGTAGAGCCCGGTCAGAAGGACATATGCACCTGGTTCGTCAAGGGAAATTGTAAGTTCGGGCACAAATGCGCCCTTGCACACATTCTTCCCGGCCAGGGCATGTCCATGGATCGAAAGAACAAGAAGGCGGCTCAACAGCAGGCTAACGCCTCAAACCAAGGTCGAGATGGAAGTCGCACGAAGAGGTCCAAGTCTTCCGGGCTGAACGGAAGCGAGGGGAGAAGTGCCCTGTTATCCGGGTCCACTGCCCCCACACGCGTCCTCGGTAATGCTTCCCGCCCCTCACCGTTCAAGACAACAATTTCTCCTTCCGCTCCCGCACCCCCCGTTAAAGACATCGATTTCACCCTATCTGGCCTGCCGGACGAGGATGGGGAGCTCCCTTCTGCCCCTGCCCGCGGGAAAGCTCCCTCCAAAGAGGACTCTCAGGAAACCACCAAAGGCAACGACGCAGACGCAGCGTCTGAGGGATCCCAGGAGATAACGCTGGAAACCAAACCCCCATCCCCTCCCCACGTCACGATCCCCTCCGCTCCGAGGAGGGTTACGAAACCCATGTCCCCGAAGGTCAACGAGTTTGGTGCGATCGGATCGGCCCCCACGTCTGTATCCCCAAGAAACCGTGGGCCCCTCAACAACCTTTCCCCTGGAAGTTCCCCCTCCAAAGGTCACGGGGTACCCTCCTCCTCTCCATTTTCTGCCCCCGGTCACCAGACTACTTTCGCCCCGTATGACCGTGCCCAAGATTTCCTGGATTTCAGGTCCCACGCTGGACTCGCTGCTTCACTTGGAGCAAACCAAACGTTCGCAGGCGAACTCTTGTCCTCCTCCCAGAGGCCTATTGTGGTGAGGACGGATTCCTTGGAAGGGTCTGCAGTGGAAGAGGAGGACTTGGTCCCCGGTTCGTTGACGGACCTGCTCACCCCGGATGAGAGATTTAGGCGGATGTCCCGTTCTAAAGCCGAGGCTGAGGGACTCCAACGTCCTTCCGCAGATTCACACCACCATCGTTATTCCCGATCGGTTCCAGCGCCTTCTCTTATTAACGAAGTCCGTTCGATATGGGCGGAGCCCGGCATGGCTGGCTCGCCGGACCAAAGAACTGGATTAGGTGGCGGGTTGGGAAATGGCACACCGAGTTCCTTCACATCCAATTCCACATTCGGCGGTCCCACTATGGAGGACGCGCTTGCCCCTTCGAATGCGTCCGCAGCATTTTTATCCGGCATGCACAGGTACCTCGGCAATAAACCACCACAGCAGCAGCGCCCCACCCTTCGCCCTCCTCCAGTGTTGCATCCGAACTCGTACAGCGCTTCTACCAACCCGCTGCTGTCGTATTCCGCGGGCTTCGATGGTTCCGCCCTCTCCCCCTCGCGAGTATCCGCCCTTTCGAACCAGATGTACGAACTTGGACAGCACGAACCACACACTGCGGACGATGTTCCCGGAAGGCCCATTCCTGGTTTCCGTGGTGAGGGTAGGGAAGACAAGAACGTGACACTCTCACCTTCCACACGTGCCCTCCAGTCCCACGAACCGGGTCAGAGCTTGCCTCAGGGTTTGGCAGCTGGTTATTCGAGGATACACGCGCTTCCACCCACCATGTCCCCGGGCACTCCAAGTGCTTTCAGTCCACCGAAGACGTCTGGATTTGGTACCATCGGTGGTGACTGGGCAGATATGTCGTCGAGTCCACGGAGCGGCGGCAACCTTGACGCCGCGGTTACCATGCTGTCTTATTCGTCCGCCGCGTCACGAATTTCCACTGGACCCTATCCCACTAACAATCGTATTCCCAGTTCACGTGGGTTCGCAAACGGCACTGGTTTGTTGAGTCCACTCAGCAAACCTGCCACCGCAGATGTCGATGACTTATTCAATATGGAGGAGTGATGGTGGGGGCTGTTTTGGACTCATATCGCCACGCCATTGTGGCGGGGGACCCTTTTATTTTCGAATCTTTCTGGGTATCATTCCATTTCACTATAGTCTCTCTAAAGGCTGCCTCCCGGGTTGTCCTTTGTACCGCATTTACTCCGCTTTGAAGCGTATCAGAACACATCCAATATCCGTGTCAAGTTGTCGTGTATGTCCTCGTTCTCATCCGTCTGTTGTCCTCTCTACGTGTTGACTACCTCTCCGCATCTGCACTCGACCAGTATTATAATGTATCCTTAACTACTCTTTCCGTTTTACGCAGAATCCCATCGCCAGAAATCAGTTGAATACTGTAAATATGATTGGCCCTGCCACGGGATACCCAGGAACTCCAGTCTCCCGCGCATCACGATCAACGGGTGATCGAAATGCTCTTCCGCCGCTTTGCGTCAACAAGCTCGCGGGGGCTTCCGCCTACAATCCGTCAGATCCTCGCCCAGGAACATGAACCTCAGACAATACTCTCCGTAACCGGTCATATCAAGTCCGTCCGAAAACAAAAACGAGTTGCGTTCGCGGCTGTGAACGACGGGAGTTGTCTGGAAGGATTGCAGGCTGTATTGAGCCCCGATGACGCGCACGGGTTTGTGGTGTCATTCTCGGATGGGTCTTTTATTGACACTCTGAGCCAGGTTAACGAACGGCTGTAGCGTTCGCCTTACCGGTAAGCTCGTGCAGAGCCAAGGAAAGGGGCAAGAGAAGGAGTTGCAAGTGAATAAATGCGAGATTGTGGGAACCTGTGATCCAGAGGTAAATCCTAAACCCGCTGTATGAGAGGAAACCACGGACCAACCTGTTCGTACAGCTATACCCAATCCAGAAGCAAGCGCTCTCAACAGAACACCTACGGGACCACGTTCACCTGCGACCACGTGTGGACCCCATCGCATCGATGCTACGCGTCAGACAGTGTGCGGTGGACGCCATTCACGGGTACTTTCGGGTAAGGTCGGACTCTTCGTGGGGATGGTCGCAACTCTGACGAACCCTCAGCACGAAGGGTTTACACACGTGCATACACCCATCATAACCGGCAACGATTGTGAGGGTGCCGGAGAAACCTTCAAACTGGCACCCGTTGCGCACAGGGCGGGTTCATCCCTCCCTCCTACGGAGTTCTTTGACAGGGCCGCATACCTGACGGTGTCGTCGCAACTACACCTCGAGGTTCTTGCGCATGCCATCCCCCGAGTGTACACGCTATCTCCCTGTTTCCGTGCCGAACGCAGCCAAACAAACCGTCACTTGAGCGAGTTTTGGATGCTGGAGGCCGAATGGGGATTCGTTGACCGAGTCGGGGAGGTCTGCGATATTGTCGAAGATTCGGTCAAACACATCCTGAACCACCCCGGATTGGTGAAGGACCTAGACGCTCTATGGAGTAACATGGAAAGAAAACAAGGGGTACTAGAGGCTAAAGGAGCGACACCCTGGGCCCGGATGTCGTATACGGAAGCTGTGAAGGAGCTAGAGAAGGACAAGTCGAAATTCGAGTTCGAGCCAGTGTGGGGTAAGCCACTCCAAAGTGAACACGAACGCTGGCTATCGGACAAGGTCGTTGAGGGTCCCGTTTTCGTCACGGATTACCCGTCCGCTATGAAACCTTTCTACATGCGAACAAATGATGACGGTAAAACAGCTGCCTGCTTTGACCTTCTCATGCCTCATCTTGGGGAACTCGTTGGCGGCTCGCTGAGGGAAGAACGCGTTGGCCTTTTGGACGGGGCGATAGAACGTCACGGGCTGGACAAACGGGATTACACCTGGTATAGGGACCTTCGTGTACACGGTGGGGCACCTCATGGAGGGTTTGGACTTGGGTTTGAGAGGCTGATCGGGTGGATGACCGGCATTGAAAACGTGCGGGAGTGCATTCCAATTCCCCGATGGGCTGGTAGACTCCTTTTATGACGTTTCCTTACGCACTGCAGTGATATAGAATCACATTAGGCTCTCACCGGCCCCCAACGACCGTGAATCCGCGTGAGGCGTGGGAAGACTAAGCATTGTCATTCGTTGGAAGGGGATAGGCTGGAACTCAGCCTCACGTTCGGGGAGCCTCTCTCCTTGGTGTTGGGGCTTCCTCACGTCGCAGGTAGTATGCGTTTTTCCGGCAGATTCTTCGTAGGCAAGATGGCCGAGCGGTCCAAGGCGTGTGACTCAAGCGCAAGGGTTTCAAACCCCCCGTTTGCCTGATTATCAGGTTTCTCATCACCGAATGGTGGCGTGGGTTCGAATCCCACTCTTGTCAAGCTTTTTGGAGACTTGTTGTAGCAAACCTTCTCGGAACCCCGCTAGAACCTGAAGGCGGTCATGGGCGATCCTCAGGTCGCACTACCGCCATACGGGGTATTTACGAGGGTGTATTCTCCCACTTGGAACCAGCTCAATCAACACAAGTATAACGCGTGCGGATCTAATGGATATTGCTACTGCACTCCCGAGCCCGTGCGAGCACCGCTACTAGCAGCCCGGGGGCGTCGTTCGACCGAACGTGCAGGTCCACAAGGTGGCTCAAGTCTTCATCGATCCCCGTAACCTCTGCGTCCGCGAGCTGTCGCGTATTTGGCACGAACAGCAGTTTTACCTCCAGGTCACGCGGTTCCGGGGTCGAGGTTATCCTATACGTCAACCGCAGTTCGTTCTCGGATTCTAGGTGGAAGGTTTCCGAGCCGAGGATTGACTGGTGGAGAGCGATCGCAGCGGTGTACCTGTGCCATGGGTGAGTGCTCGTCTTCATGGAACGGGAGACAGATATTCAACATACCAATCGTATAGCCCAGCGTATCTGGGGTCTTCAACTTCATCCACCTTGCTACTCCGGATCTTCTCAACTTCCGCTCGTTGACTCCGTAATGCCTCGAGCTGCTTCGTCTTCGCCTTGATGTCATCCTTTACGGCATACACCTTCGCGTTCACCCCCTGTAGCTCGTCCGAACATTCTTGCATCTTCATAATCTGCGAATCGAGTTGGGCCGTCGCCGAAGACACCGTTAACCTCGGTTCTGGGTGTCGTTGTTTGGATCTCGTAAGTGCCAACCGTGCATCCAGGATTTGTTGGGAGAGGGAGGATATCTCTGCGATGACCGTCTTGGCTTTTTCGTAATCTGATACCGAGGGGTCACGCGTCAGGGTCGTATACCAGTGAGTGCAGGGGAGCCACACCTTCCTCGACTAACGGAGCCAGATCG
>Ga0307516_10006412_pt1 | contig 13790 bp, 14 predicted proteins | sample 19_EM_MG_FD_203310 | JGI IMG/M metagenome (GOLD analysis project Ga0307516, IMG submission 203310) | Populus trichocarpa ectomycorrhiza microbial communities from riparian zone in the Pacific Northwest, United States - 19_EM | ecosystem: Host-associated > Plants > Roots > Unclassified | place... | reverse complement strand
CGTACTCAACACAGCCGAGAAGCCCGAGAGACCAACATCAAATCAACGTCAAAGAATCAAGTTACCGTGATTTGTTGACATGTGACTTGTTGACGAGGTTTTAGTCATTGATTGTCCAACACTGGTGTACAGGGATGAACTGGCGAGCCGATGTTGGGTAGGTGGGCGTCAGGGGTGCTCTAGATTGATCGGGACGCAGGTCCGACATCCGGGATCCGGGCCTCTCACCACTCCCTCAATCCCGCCTACACAACAATCAGGGAACCCGAGCGCAGTAATCAAGTAAAGGACATATAAACACCCGACACTAATTAATGTACATCTGTACTACCCCCTGTTTCTACCCAGCGCTATTCCAATGTCGTTCTGTTGGGCGGACGGTGGACTATTGGGTCTGGGGGCGTTTTCCAGTTCGTCAATTAATCGTTTCAGTAGCTCCCCCTGCGCGGTGACTGTGCGTTGAAGTTCTGACAGTTGGTCCCCCAGGTCCACAGACATGTCGTGTCTCACGAGGTTCGGGTGCATGTAGATGCTGTCGTGGCGGAACGGCCGGGTCGGCCTCGTGCCTACCCCAGCTGCATCCTCGAATTCATGTTCAGTCATTTGCGACTACAAGCAATAAGTGTCAGTCACAATTCAAAAACTTGCTCGCTGGAAAGATACCTGGGCATGTGACATCATATCCCAAACGGCACTGAATTCTCTCCCCAGCACAAACGTAGGTAATGCAATCAGGAGGAGTCCAAACACCAGGAGAGGGATCGTGATGATTTGACCCAGGAATGACCGCGGGGTAATATCACCGTACCCTACAGTTGTGATCGCTGTCGAGAGATGAACATCCAACGCTTGCGGAGTGAGGAAGGGTACCGCTTACTGACGAGAACAAACCAGGCGGCGGCAGGGATGGACTGTTTCCGTGTGAGTCTGTGCCACCAAAAGATCACTGACGGAAGACTCACGGTGAATTGACTTGGGTCACCATCGGAATCCAAGAACACTTCGATAGATGGGTCCCAGGTTCCCCGCTCGATGAAGTATCTGAAACGGGTAAGATCAGCGTGCACGGGACATGGGTTGGGATTCCACTTACAGGAGAGTGCTGAACACCACGAGCACCATGACGACGAAGAAACTGAGGGCAAGGAGCGCGTGCTGCGATCTCCTAAAAGAAAGGAACATGACTTCGATGGTTCTTCAAATGTTCCGCTCAGTCAGTTCATTGACATAGTTACCAGGGTCCACTTACAGGAGGAGTGTGTTATTATATCTGAACGGTCTGAACACCCGAAGTAGACGAAACGTTCGTAGGATGGAGAACCTGAAAAACGAAGCCTGGGGTATGCCGTCAGCACCCTGGAGGTAGAACGATCAACACACACGCACTGTGTCTTGGGCGAGTGCTACCTCTATGTAATATGGTAGAATGGCAAGCAAATCTATGATCCCGTAGAATGCTTCAGGAACGTCGAGCCAGTTTGTAGGGTCAGAAAATATCGGCAAGAAGCCAGTAAGAAAAGACACACATATAGCCCATCGGAAAAGCAACCCCCAGGTTCCACTCCACGCAAGACTACGGGCGATATATTCTATCGTGAACAAAGCCACGAGTGTCGTCTCGAACCCGAACCATACAGCGCCCGAAATCTTGCGAAACGTCGGGACCGTCTCAAAGACGGTTACGAGAGCCGATATTATGATTAGCGATGTTATGAATACATGCATGACGAAGGCGGGGGATGAGGAGGTGGGTTGTTCGAGGAGAGCGTGAAGGTGTTGTTTCCATCGTGGACCAGGGACTGTGTCGAGGGCGACGCTGGGGTTGAAATTGTGGAAGATTTCGTCGACCTCTTGTATCTCGTCGTGAATCGGAGCTGCGTTTCGGAGGCGGGTGAGGGGTATTGAAGACGACGGCGACATGCCCTTCGACGATGGCGCCGCTGCCTGCCAGATGGTCAGGGAACTGATCAAAGTCGGGCCGCGCCCGATCGCCGCCCATCCGCCTTTGACTCTTCAGCTCGGGGTTCGGCTTCCACTTCAACCTCACCGCACCTTCACCCCATTCCCCTCATGGCGACTCGCCCCCCCAGAAAACACTATCTGCGACTCACGCACTAGTACAACGAGGCGCTCCTTTGCTATCGGAACTCTGCGAATCCTCTCGTTTTTCACCTTCCCCCACACCACGGAGTTTCCCACCGTTGCTGTTCGCTTTCCGTTCGTGGCAACACAGATCCCCGCTCATACCCGGTGTTGACCGAGGAGCTGGTACTATTAGGATTGCAACACCCGCCGCCGGATCTGACTGAGCGGTAACTCATCAGGGTTCGTCGCCCCTTGACCTTCATTCCCCGCTTGATACTGACCTTGCGGTTTCTAGGTCTTGGAGGTTATGGCCCTTGGTGGCCACCAAACGATCTCAACAAGCCCAAAATCCTCCAGTTTTCCAGAGATACTGCGCGCTCGATTGTCGCCCCAACTCACCAAACACAACACAAACCACATCTACTGTGGGGATGTCACTCTCACGAAGGTCTCATCCTCGCATACCTCGCTCCTTCCAGGGGCAACGGTGATGGTAGCGCTTTGGTCGAGGTGAGTCACTCGTTCGACTCCGGAGGTAGCACCTTGATTCTCATGGGTACCCCAGATTTACCGGACCGGCACACTCCCTTCAGCATTAGATCGCGACAGTGCAAGCCCACTCAGCTCTGGCCCTCTCCTTCAGGGTGGGTGCACTCCTTTTCGGGAGCGGGGATTCAATTCAAAAGGCCTTCTGGCGAGCCCATCCCCACCATGGGACCCCCGCACTCGAATGTTCGCGGTGTGGACAAGCTGCGACATCAAGATTCGTTCATGGGGGAGCCCTGTGACTGGACAGTCCTCAGGAAGGCAAAGGAATCCAAGTTAGATCCGTAGCTTTGTCGTTGGACCTGTCTTCCTGTATCCCCCACTGGGGGTGGGTCAGGGGCCAGCTCCTCTCGGCTATTACTGAGCCTGGGCTAATGGTATCGGTTAACCAGGTGGGCGGTTATCCATTCTCAGATCCACTACTCCCGCTCACCTGACCAGGCCCAAGGGCTGCGGATAACCAATTGTGGTGTGGCCAAACCATCGACGGCAGCACATACAACGACCGGGGGTTGGATTGCCGGTGTTTAACAGGGGGTATTCGGAGAAGATGTGAAACTTTAACGGACGAGGACCGGTGTGCTGGAACGATCCGGGACAGACCCAGACGTTGACACCCCCGTGCTCTCCCTACGACCCATATCCACATACACTTCTCACGAAAGCAATTATACAACTTCTCACCTGAACACTATCTGCCTGTCCGTGTCTTCGGGCCTGGAAACCACGGCAGGCGCTTGCCTTTCAAGACACCCCTGGAGCTCCAGCTTCCCAATTGAGGATTGCGGCATCCCCAGCAACGCCAGCACTAACAAATAATTCTTTCATAGATGCACGCCGTGCGGATTGCCTGAAACTACCACCATAGTGCCAGCGGCTATATTGACAAATGGGATGTTTGGAAATAATGGGCAGTCTATAGCACACATAAAAGGTGAAACATACATGGGTGACAGGGGGCCAGGCGAGGATACAGACAAGCAGTGAGACGACAAACGTGGGGTCACATGCGGGAAGGAGAGGGTGTTCGGATGGTGCAGTAATAATAAATAATACTACGCTAGGGGTACCTGTCCAGATCCAGGACCAGCCGCTTGCTGCGGGGTACGTCTGGGACGATGTTGAGCACGCTGAGCTGAGAGTGGAGGGTAAGCAGGTGTAGGAGTTGGCACTATTTCCAGGGACTGACCATTGGAATTCAACTCACCAGGGGCCAGCTGTATCATTTTCTCTGCAATCTCCTGGAGGATAGATTTGCGGTCCTCTACATCTTGAAGGATAGCTTTGCAGTCCTCTACATCTTTCATGGCTCCAATCTTCTCATAAACCCTGATAGCATCCAATGCCTCAGACCTTGCTTCTTCGAACATGCACTCATCCTTCCAAAACCCTGCCTGTAGTTCCATTGCGCCACCCAGAAGGTATGGGACATTGATTACATGGGACTTAGCATGTTCAATGTGAACATGTGCATCATTGAACTTGCCTTCACTAAAATACAACTGGGCCAGGGAGTAATGAGTCCGGTATAAACTATCTTGCCAGTTCAAAATAGATGAGACCCCAAGGGCCAGTTTGAGGTTATCAATGGCCTTCTCTGTCTCACCCTTGGAGTGACATATGTCACCAAGGAGGCAATAACATGCAGAGATTGTAAACCAATCATCTATGTCCAGGAGGAGATGGATTGATCGTGATATGGCTTTCTCTGCAGCACCAAGCTGCCCATCATCATACAATGACTGAGCAAACCATTGCCAAGAGCGTGCTTGTCCCAATTTGTTATCAAGCCGTATGTAAATTTCCAAAGCTTCCTTCCCTTGTTGTATCCCTTCTTCATGGAGGCCAAGCTGCCTGTTTACATCAGACATAAGCCTCAATGTTTCAGCAACCTGGAGGTCATCCCCCCTCTCTCTCCAGAGCTTCAAGGTATAAACAAGGAGCCGTTTTGACTCAATGGTGTTCCCAACTGAGTCAAACAACCATGAGAGCCTGAACAAGCATTGTGGCTTGGAGGGGTGGTTATCTGGGAGTCCTTCAATCTTTGACCCCAGCATGACTAGCCGCCTTTTGTGCCAATAAAGATGTCTCATAAAATCAGCACATGCATCCCAGACACTGGTTGATTCTGGATCAACTGATGTAAGGACATCAAGTAGGTGCTCAACATTTACATCCTCTAATATGATCCATTGTGCCTCTTCAACACTAGGCATGCTAGGACTGACATTGACTGAGAGTCGGTGGAAGTAACAATCCTTGATTGCATAGAGGAGTGGAGATGATGCTGGATCTTTGGGGCAAAGGTAGTCCCGGAGTGGTGCTAACATGGTGATAAATCCATTGCTTCGGTATGTCAGAGAGAGAACACAGAAATTGTCAAAGACATTTGTCCCATTAGGAAGGGTAGGAAATAACCACTCAAGGTTGTTCTCATCATGATTGATACCTTGAGGGAAGAAGGCAATGACTCCAAGAAGTGCTTGTGCATTGGGGCCAAGCTCTTGGAACATGGGGGAGGCAAGTGAAAGTTCAATTGTAGCAGCAAGGCTCTTGTGATGGTGTGTGTGAAGTACATCTGTTCGCTGTCTCTCCCATTCCCTGGTTAGCCGGCCAGTGTCCCACTTGTTGTGAAGTGCAACAGTAGCAAGTAATGTGATTGATAGTGGGTGGAAATCAAGCTGTTCCAGGATGATACTGACTGGGTCAGGCAATCCATCATTTTTGTAGATGCAATAGAAGGTATCATGTGCAGCCTGCTTTGATAATGTTGGGACATCAAGACTCTTGCAGGCAGGGGGGATTGTGGAGATACGAGATGTGATGCAGAGGCAAATATTGCTGAACTGACTCAGCTCCTCCACTGTGTCATAGATCTCCTGGGCATCTGTCCCTTGTGGGTCAAGAATAGATTCAGCATTGTCAAGGAATAGGATCATCTCCCTTGAGGATAGGAAGGGTCGTAGGGGGGTTAGATCTTCAGGGTTTTCAACCCCTGCACCAACAACCTTGGAGAGTCGGCTGAGGAAGTGGGTGTGTGAGGAGGGGAACTGGTCACAACGAATGAACCAGCGGTTGTCTCCAAACTGGCTCTTGATACAATCATGGTGGAGGACAGCTAGAGCAATAAATGTTTTCCCAATTCCCCCTGGACCAATGAGAGCAGCTGGAGTGAAGTTTTTTGCAAGGCCAACAAGCTCCTCAATTAACTCATCACGTCCAAAGCAGGCCCTTGGTGGTGGGGGAGGTAACTCTCCAGGAGGCATTCTATCTAAGAGTAAGACATTAGATCACATAGTGTTCAAGGTCACTGACCTGCTTTGAGCCTTGGGGGTTGTGAGCATTTTATTGTTGATGGATAGAAAAATGTGCTTACCAAACAAACTTGACTGCTGATCTCCTCCCGGATCTTGAGTACATCGTGACGAATGTCAGAAACAGTTACATGGGTGTTCATGACCAACTCAGTCTGAAAAGATTTGTCAATGATAACTAGTCAATTGGGGGCAACTGAACACACATTGAAGACATGAAGGATCCTGCTAAGGTCCGACTTCCAGCCAGCAATTGTCTCCTTATCATTCTTCGCATGGACAAGCCGGGAAACAGCCTTCCGCCTGCTCTGTTTGAGGACCTTGTTTTGGATCTCCGCCACAGTTCTGAAATCAAGAGCGTCGTCAGCAAATATCCAAACCGTGCACCGCCGGTTTGACCCACGTCGTTAACTGCGCAATCGCCTCCCGCACGGACTGACTGAGGTCATCTAGTTTCTTCCCATTCATTCCACGGTCAAGGGCTCTACAGATATCAGCGCAGCCCAATCCAAGGTCGACGTAATCTTGTTTGTTAATCATCGAATCCTGGGATGGCATGTTAACCCGAAGCTCATCATCTCTCATGGAATAGGGAAAGGTACCCTGATCATCGCCAGGAGGGCGCTGACGGAGCCAAATGCAGCCTTAGCTGGTGCGATACCAGAGATTTCCTTCGCGAGATTCAGGGCTTCGATGGCGACGTTCAACGAGGAGATTGTGCCATCCCGCCCCTTTGGTGGTTTGGACTTGGTAGCCATGGTCAAAACTTGAGGCAGCTGCGAGAAAACTGTTGTAGGGAGGGCTGGGGGAAGGACGAACCCTAATGCGGACGGGCGACCACGCCCGTGCAGCAGGGCCATCTGAATTGTATTCGCGGTCGAGAGATTATATAATGTCTTGGCCGTGTTCTTCGTTGTTACCGATGCCCCCCGCGCTCCATCCAGCTTCTCGTTAAGGTTCTCCAGGAGAACGTCCACCCAATTGGCCGTCGTTTCGTGGTCCCTCCACCACACCTTGCTCTCGGATTCTCCCCATCCGATGCGCCGCAAGAGGTACATCATCAAAACACCGCCCACCATTGCTTTCCACCCTCCCACCTCCGCTCCAGCACGCCGTTGCTGTTTCACTCGTCGAGGGAGTCCTGTAACAATTAAAATGGTGGTGATTCGGACGTGGTTACAGAGGGAAACGACGTCTGGAAGTGGACGACGATAGACACCAGCTGTATCGTTCGGAGCGAAAGTCGGTATGGTGGATTTCGGCAGCGAGTCTGGCACGAGGCTCTCGGGCCCACCTCAGGGAGGGCAGGTTGAGCAAAGGAAGGTGAGCGAGCTTTCGGAACCCGATCTGATGTAACCTCCAACCTGAGTCTGCGTTCGTTTCTATCGCTTGACCCCGCCTGGGCCTACAGACGACCATTTCTTCCCCCGCTTTTAGTGCATACATCGCCGGCGCTGAAGCGCTCTGTGATTTGGAATTATATCACTGGATGAGGCGCTTCAAGCTTAAGTGGCGGGTCACAACCATGGTGTGTTTTTTGTGCCGACCCGCTCAGCTGCTGACCAGGAGTCGGTCAGAGGTGCGTGCATGGCGGTAGACCACTGGTAAGAGTTAGGACCGTCGATCCTTGTGCTCTTAGTTTCTTACGGTTACGGGCTTAAACCACTCAGTGACTTATGGACACCCCAACATTCGGATTCTAGAGTACAACGCTCATTCCTACAAGCCTCGTACTTCTATCACTCCCCTGCTCGATTATTTGAGCTGGATATCAATGTGGCGGATTCGGGGACGGTTGACCTTTTGTTCGGGAGCCGGGGAGGTGTCATGACCATCTGAAGGTCGTGTTGTGATCGAACTGGGAGTAACATTGGTGACGTGGGTTGGTACACGAGATGGGGATATGTGAATGGTTCTGTTGACGAACGCGAAAACAGAAGGAATCCACGACCTCAAACAAACAGCCTGCGAATCAAAACTCAACATTGGGCAGGCGACATTGGGGCGAGATAGCGGGTTTCTATTTATTACTTGTATTATTCTTGATAAAATATGGGGTTCTTCCTAAATGGGAGGCCGAAATATCCATTGAGTCGTGTGTAAACCCCAGCCGATCCCTGGGCAGGCGTGTACGCACCCTCATGCAGGAGTGGAGAGAGAGAGAGAGGACCGATGGATCTTTGGTGAGTTGTCTGAGGAGTCCGCATACCCCGGTTCCATGGGGGATTCCTCCGACTCGCTCACGTACACATCCCGCTGAATCTTGACTTCGGTGAACGAGACGGCAACTTGATTTGGCGCAGACGCCCGCAAGGCTGGAGTGCGAACGGACAAGCGCTGAGCCTCGTCCAGGGCTTGGGGATGATGCGACCCAATCGAACTATGATCAGGCAGAAGGAGATTCCCACCACTGGGCTGGTCTGTGGGAATTTGGCGAGGTTGGTGTGGGAGAGGAGGTAGGTGTTGGTGAGTTGATACTCTAGTGTTGAGAGGGGATGGCGGAACTGGTTAACGTACCATCGCAAGGGATGTATGCACAAGATTACTCTTGGAGAGGTAAGCGAAGAAGTTCATCACGGTGAAAGCTCTGAAGAAACTCAGTAAATTTTCGGCTTGGGTGGGTAAATCAGGCACGGGTCTCACGTCCACAGCGCAGTACTTTCGACAACCACTTTAATGACTCGCTATCAACAGCGGGTTGATCAGCTCCTTTTGAGGTTGAGGAATAGGAGGCGGGGTGTTGTGCGCACCAGAATGACCGAATCCTCCACCCGTACGCCCACACTTACAGTCCCCCGGTGTACGCGCCATAGCCTGAAACTGATCGCAACTGTGTATGACGGCCGATAGAGCGTCAGATCTAGGCGCTATCGTTGTCACCGCCACACACACACCCGTCAGGAAAAGGTTATTACTGAATTGAGTGAGCATTCCAAGAATTGACGACATGTGCAGAAACTTGCAATAGTGAGAGACAGAAGGAGCTCTTGGTCCAGCTGCCCACTGCGTTTTTGTACGGCTGTGATGTGGGATTTCGAAATTTGTCCGCTAGACCACAATCGACAGCTGCAAATTCGCGATTAAGCAACGAAGGGGGGCGCACAGGGACTCGAGGGAAAACAAACTCACCGAGCAAAGCAGCGGTAGTTATCGAGGGAATGACACATACAAAACGATTCCTATCGTAGATGTGGTACATTCGGTAAATCTGTCAGTGTGCATCGTCAGTGGTTACAAGTGTTGCGTGAAATTTGGGTAAGGGAAATACTATTATTATGTCCCCAACCGTGGCCTGGAATTGGAGTAGCATAAACCAAGCGATCCCCTTGGCAGAGTATTGCAGAGCTGGAGACATCTGAACCCCCATTCCCGGAGGGCTGTACAGAATTGCTCGTATTTAAAAAGAGAGTGAGATAAGGAGATTCTGCAGGACACGGTGCGCCACCGGGTGAGTTCCTGAGTGAGGTTTTGGGGTGGCCAGTTCTCGCTTACAGCGGTGACGGTGATCCCAAAGAACATGGTTGCAAACGCGAGAAGGCGGTTGATCCCCCGCCCCATCGCGAACCTCTCCCACTGGACGCAGCAGGCAGCGGCAAAGAGTGGGAGGAAAATGCCTTCACAACCGATATAGCATTGGCGTAAGAGTGGTAGTAACCATGGGAATGAACCAAGTGCTCACCATACATCAGGCACCCCAAGAACGTCCCTAGGACGAACGCGGATGTGCAACTTATTCTGGACATTCGGAGCGGGGCAGGGAGCGGAAAACATTTGCAAAGGTGGTGGAAGAAAGAGGAGAGGAGAGAGGAATGAGAGCTAAGGAGCCGGGGCGAGCGCTGGTAAAAAGTTTCAGCGGGCGGAAGTGAGGGGACGCGCTCCACGGAGGTGGCCTGTCATAGTGCCCAGTAGCTGTCAGTATCCAAAAGGACCAAACGAGAGGGCAAAGTTGACCTGGATTCGCCTGACCATTTACGGGCCTCGCTCTCCATGGCTTCGTGGGGAGGAAAGATGGCGAGGGTCTCCCGGCTGCTCCAGAACGGTTCACGGTCTCAATAACGCGCCAGACGCGCCAAAAATCTAACCTCTAATCTGAACCCCAAGTCAGTGTGGAATCCCGAACACCGGTGCGCTTGACTCACCGTAGAAAACAACGGGATACGTGTTTCTGGATGGATTAGGATGATCGAGATGATTGCGGCTGACGCACCCACCTCCCCATCGATACCACAAAGACAGCAACAGTACCTCCAGTGATCCTGTGACCCTACACGTTCACTCTGCAGTAAGCACATAGCGCATCCCCCCCGAATTCTGCCCCGCAACCCCCGCCGCCTGAGCGACGCCCCCCACCCTCGGCCCCCCTTCACCTCATCACCGCCGCCCCGTGTCCACATTGACGAGCAACCAGACTCTGCAGGCTACGATCGGCATGTTCAATGTGAATGAATGCGTTATGTGAATGGATGCGTTTTGGTGCGCGTCACCGCGGCTCATGAATGTAGGCTGGACCGCCGCGGAGGAGTAACCCCGGGTTCCTTATAGTCATCGGCCACACGTCGAATCTGCTCGTCCAGGATGAGTTACAGCTCGCCTGTAACTGCCCACCGGGGTAAAACCAATTGGATTGCCCATGGAGTGGCTACATTCCGACGATGTGGAGGGTCTTGTAGCAAGTGATCCAGCGGAGTTGACATCATCCCACGCCTCAGACGAGCAACCCACTCAGGGCGTGCCTTTATATGCACCAATCGCGATCCCTTCCGCTCCATCCTCACCTGACCCATCGGACTGATTCCCGGCTCTTGTGATGTCAGCACGCCCGTCTTTCAGCGGTGCGCGCTATCGCTGGAACGGCAGCTTCTACGTAGTTAATCTCAAGCAGGTCGACTCCTGAGGCCTGATCTCCGGAGACACGGAGGTCAACAGGATTACGCTTCGATGGCACTCCATTGAGTCAGCCCGCTCTCGTCTCGTGGCGGCCCGGCATGACCCTTTATTTCTCAAGCGCCATGTAAAGCCGCCAGATTGAGGAAGTACCTCTCTGTTCGCTGGCCCCGCCGCTGCCTTATCCATTGATATGAGCGATAACACAATGATCTACGCCGCTTCACTCTGTGCTGCTGCATCTTTGGCTCTGGTCTCGAGATGGCAGCGCAAAGGAACTCGGCCGCCGTATCCCCCCGGACCGAGGGGATACCCGCTCGTTGGGAGCGTCTTCGAGGTCCCGCGCGATGTCCCGATGTGCAAGGGATTCGTTTCAATCGCAGCGAAGTTCAGTAGGTGCCCGACCTCCGCTGGAGGGTACCAGACTAACGGCAACACTTTTTTAAGACACAGATGTGCTACATTTGAAACTATTCTCAAATGACTTCATTATTCTGAACAGCTCCGAAGCCATCTGTGATCTTCTTGAGAAGCGGTCCAATATCTACTCCGACAGGGTCAGTTGTTCCATGAAGCCGCTCATTCGCTCTCGTTGATATATACGATCGGCCCGTAGCCCGTAATACCAATGCTCGAGCTGTGCGTCACTCGAGATTTTAAAACTTACCTTCTACTAATCGAGAACATCAAGCATGGGTGTCTACTCCTGGAACATTGTCGGCTTCGCTTATGGAAACCGGTGGAGGAGGGGACGTCGGCTCTTTCACGAATTCCTCAACGTGAATGCGGCCGCGAACTTCGACGGTTATCAACATAAACACGCTTATCGCTTTCTCTCACTTCTTGCTGAGACCCCTGAAGATTTCCACGACCACGCACAATTGTGTGTTTCGCTTCGAATTGGATCCTCGTACTACTCACACAAGGCTAACTCTGATTCTTCCCAGCGTAACTGGGGCGTTGATCATGGAAATTGCATACGGTTTGGATATCAAATCCCACGAAGACAAATTCCTCCAGGCCGCGGAGCATGCGATGAAGCACGCACAAAAAACTATGGTTCCCGGCGCGTTCCTTGTTGACACGTTCCCAATACGTTCGTCTAGTCCCTAATTTCCCGGCACCTCCACTCTGTTAACGATTCACCCCGAAGTCAAACGTGTCCCAGAATGGTTCCCTGGCGCCGGGTTCAAACGTTTCGCGAAGGAGGGTCTGCGGCTGTTCGACGTGGCCGTCGATGGTCCACTCGAGTACGTGAAGGAGTCCTCGAAGGTGTGTTCCTGTGGCCCTCGTAGGTTTGCCTCGATTCATGAACTGATGGTGACGATAAGTCCAATGGAAGCAATGTTTCCATTGCTTCGTCGTGTTTCGATCGTGTGCTCGCTCTTAGGGATCAAGGGTTCGACGAGAGTGACATCCGAGCGGTGACCGCAACGGCATTCGTCGGTGAGGTTCCCCGTACTCAAGGGATAGAGCCACCCTCCCTGACTGAACCATACCAGCTGCGACGGAAACTGTAAGGAGACACCCTCACCAATCATTTGCATGCTCATATTCCACTGGCGTAGACCTTGGCCGTATTGAAGGCCTTCTTCCTAGCGATGGTCCTTCACTCCCACGTATTGAGAAAGGCACAGGATGAATTGGACAGGGTCGTAGGTAACGAACGCCTGCCGGAGCTTTCGGATCGGGAAAACCTACCGTACATCTCCGCGCTCATAAGTGAATTACTGCGGTGGACTTGTCCCACACCCCTCGGCGTCCCCAAACGAGTTATGGAGGATGATGTTTATAATAGGTACCTCATCCCTGCGGGTGCAACCGTCTTCGAAAATATCTGGTTTGTGTGGATCGAGTGCCGTAAATGGGCGGGATCATCAACTTATACTTGGTGTAGGGCGGTATGCTACAACGAGGCCGTCTACAAAGCACCTCACGTCTATGACCCGGAGCGGTTCCTGAAGGACGGGAAGTTCGATGGTCCATCTAAAGGCTTCGAAGATAGGGTATTCGGATCAGGGAGAAGGTATGCGCGCACTAGATTCCAAGATGCTCTGACGATCGCCACGCACTAACACCTTCGTTAACAGGATTTGTCCCGGAAGGCACTTTGCGCTCCGAACCTTGTTCCTTAACATTGCCTGCACGCTCGCCGTGTTCGACATTGCAGCCCCAGTTGACGAAAAGCTTGAGGTGAAGTATCACGAAAGCTTCGTCAGGTGGGTTATGGTTTCCGATTTAGCCGCTCCCACGATACCTTCAGAGATGGACTGACACGTTTCTGAAGGTATCCCCTCCCGTTTAAGTGCATAATTAAGCCTCGTTCAGAGGCTGGTTTGGGGTTGGTAAGAAGTGCGTGCGCGACGGTAGATCACTGATTGGAGACCACTTTCACTGTGACCATCGGCGCGTGCACTGTTGTTACCTTGCTTGCAAGGTTCCTTTGGCCCCCAATATTATGGTGCTGAATTGTCTGGACTTCTTGACAGGGGCGCAGGTCTGATGTTACTTCCGTCGCGGCTATCGCGGCACTATTCAACATGCTTGGGATAGCTCGGTCACCTATGGCGATAGATTCCTGTCAGGTGCATCCGATCATTTCCCACAAAGTTCTGCATCCCGCGAAAAACACGATGGTGTATCGTACGTCACTAGATATACAGCTCTGGAAAGTCAGCCACAGGGGATTAGAAAACCCAAGAGATAAACTGGAACAGCAGGGTGTTGTGAAACCAACAGAAAGGGTATTACAGGTCCCTGTCTTAACACGGAGGCGACCGGCGCTTATCGACTACCGGCCAAATTTCTTCTTCTCGATGTACCGGGTAATAGGGTAGACAATACCGGCAAACGCAGCGGCCAGCTCGAATCCGATATCTCCTCCGAACTTTGGTTCGATCTTCCCCGCTAATACGCCAATGTACCACACCTGGGACATTCCCAATACGAACCCGGCCACTA
>Ga0307516_10006411_pt1 | contig 13791 bp, 8 predicted proteins | sample 19_EM_MG_FD_203310 | JGI IMG/M metagenome (GOLD analysis project Ga0307516, IMG submission 203310) | Populus trichocarpa ectomycorrhiza microbial communities from riparian zone in the Pacific Northwest, United States - 19_EM | ecosystem: Host-associated > Plants > Roots > Unclassified | place... | reverse complement strand
TGATTTTTATAATTTTTTTTAAGGATATAATATATCAAGCATGTAGTTCAGGTTTTATTTTACCATAACCTCGACAGTTTATTTTGAAAAATATTCCATATTTCGGACTGGGACACCAACCTTTCGAGGATTCCCTGGGGACTGTGGGAGTTACTCAGAGCCTAAAATCCTTAATGACACAGAACAGCGTTTTCCAAATTCAAAGTAGCAAAGAGAACTCATGTCTTTCTCTCCTTCCTCCTCCTCCTCCTCTTCTTCTGTACAAACTCTACTCAAAAGTGGGTTCTCTCCAACTCTCAAATCCATCAACCAATTTCTCCACTTTCTTTCAAAATCCCACAAATACGAATTGATCACTCACTTTTTCTGTCAAATTAATCGAAACAAGATCAAATGCAACCCCCAAACTCATTCAGTTTTCACCTGTGCTCTCCTCAAACTCGACAAATTTGAAGAAGCAGAGCATTTTATGAAGACCCAGATGGAGAGATCTTTAAAAGTTTCAGGATTTGGCGTTTGGGATTCTTTAATTCGAGGTTTTAGTGTCAATAAAAAGGACCCTGAGAAGGGTTTGTCGATACTAAAAGATTGCTTGAGGAATTATGGTATTTTGCCTTCTTCTTTTACTTTTTGTTCACTGATTCATAGTTTTAGTCATAAAAGAAATATGAGTGGAGCAATTGAGGTGTTAGAGTTAATGAAGGACGAGAAAGTTAGATACCCTTTTAATAATTTTGTTTGTAGTTCAATCATTTATGGGTTTTGTAGGATAGGAAAGCCAGAACTTGCTATTGGGTTTTTTGAAAATGCTGTAAAGGTTGGAGCTTTAAGGCCCAATGTTGTGACATATACTACACTTGTGAGTGCACTTTGTATGTTAGGTAGAGTTAGTGAGGTCTGTGATTTGGTTTGTAGGATGGAGAAGAAAGGACTGGCATTTGATGTTGTCTTTTATAGCAATTGGATTTGTGGGTATTTTAGGGAAGGGATGTTAATGGAAGCGTTACGAAAGCATGGGGAAATGGTGGAAAAAGGAATAAATCTGGATATGGTAAGCTATACTGCACTCATTGATGGTTTTTCCAAGGGAGGGAATGTGGAGAAGGCGGTTGGTTTTCTAGACAAGATGATTCAAAATGGGTCAAGACCCAATTTGGTTACCTATACTTCAATTGTGATGGGGTTTTGCCAGAAAGGAAAAATGGATGAGGCGTTTGCAGCATTTAAGATGGTTGAAGATATGGGAATGGAAGTGGATGAGTTCGTTTATGCTGTTTTGATTGAAGGGTTTTGTAGGGAAGGAGACTTTGATCGTGTTTATCAGTTGCTTCAGGACATGGAGCTTAAGAGGATTAGTCCAAGCATTGTTACTTATAATACTTTGATCAATGGGTTGTGCAAGAGTGGGAGGACATTGGAAGCAGATGAAGTCTCAAAAAGGATACAAGGAGATGTAGTTACATACAGTACATTGTTACATGGGTACACAGAGGAAGAGAACGGTGCAGGGATTTTGGAAATTAAAAGGAGGTGGGAAGAAGCTGGAGTTTGCATGGATATTGTAATGTGTAACATACTTATCAAAGCACTTTTTATGGTTGGTGCATTTGAAGATGTGTATGCACTGTACAAAGGAATGAAAGAAATGGATTTGGTTGCAGATTCAGTTACTTATTGTACATTGATCGATGGATATTGTAAATCCAGTAGAATTGATGAAGCACTTGAGATATTTGATGAGTTTAGGAAGACGTCAGCTTCTTCAATTGCATGCTACAATTGTATGATTAATGGGCTGTGCAAGAATGGTATGGTGGATGTGGCCACAGAGGTATTCATTGAACTCAGTGAGAAAGGTTTGACTTTTGATGTGGGCATCTATATGACTTTAATCAAGGCAATAGCTAAAGCAGAAAGCATGGAGGGAGTTTTGAATCTAATTTATAGAATTGAGAATCTGGGATTGGACATTTATGACACTCTATGCAATGACACAATCAGTTTTCTGTGCAAGCAGAAATGTCCCCTGGCTGCAACTGAAGTGTGCATGGTGCTCAGGAAGAATCAGTTGATTGTTACATGTACGTCTTACTATTCAGTTTTGAAAGGGCTTATTGATGATGGAAAAATATGGCTGAGTAAGCTCTTAATAGGAAGTTTTATGAAAGACTATGGCATTTCAGAACCTAAATTAAGTAAGATACTGCTGCATTACCTCAGTCTGAAAGACATTAACAGTGCACTTTGTTTTCTGAGTAAGATGAAGGAGAATGATTCATCTGTCACTTTTCCTGTTTGTGCTTTAAAAGTACTTATGAAAACTGGTAGATTTTTGGCTGCCTATGAACTTGTCATGGGAGCTAAACATAATCTACCAGTTATGGATGTGGTTGATTACTCTATCATTGTTGATGGCCTTTGCAAAGGAGGGTATCCTGTCAAGGCTTTAGATCTCTGTGCTTTTGTTGAAAAGATGGGTGTAATTTTTAACATAATAACTTATAATTCAGTCATAAACGGACTGTGCCGACAGGGTTGTCTTGTTGAAGCATTTCGGCTGTTCGATTCATTAGAGAAAATCAACTTGATTCCCTCAGAAATAACATATGCGACACTCATTGACAACTTATGTAAAGAAGGATATTTGGTGGATGCCAAGAAATTACTTGAGAGGATGCTCCTCAAGGGCTATAAAGGAAACACACGCATCTATAACTCATTCATTCACGGTTACTGCAAGTTTGGACAACTAGAGAAAGCCTTGAAGATTCTGGATCATATGGAGATCAAATACCTTGTTCCTGATCAATTTACTGTCAGTTCTGTGATTTATGGTTTTTGTCAAAAGGGTGACATGGAAGGGGCTCTAGGATTTTATTTTGAACACAAGGGGAAAGGTATATCCCCTGATTTCTTGGGTTTTCTGCGTTTGATAAGAGGCCTTTGTGCAAAGGGGAGGATGGAAGAGGCCAGGAGCATTTTAAGAGAAATGCTTCAGTCACAATCTGTTAAGGAGCTTATAAACAGAGTCAACACAGAGGTGGAAACAGAATCAATAGAAAGTATTCTTGTCTTTTTATGTGAGCAGGGAAGTATCAAGGAAGCAGTTACTGTACTTAATGAAGTTAGCTCTGTGTTTTTTCCTGTTGAAAAGTGGTTTAGCCCTTTTCATGAATCTCAAGAACTGCTGCCACTTTCAGAGTTGAATGGTTTTAGTAGTGTTTCTTCCAGCACTGTATCTTCTTGTGAAAGAAATGATTTGGATTTGGCATCTGTGAATAAAGTAGATAACATGGTGGAGAACCCTGGTGATTTGAAGAGGTTTTCTCAATGTAATTTCTTTGACTCTTATTACTCTCTTATCGCACCACTCTGCTTGAAAGGGGAGCTACGGGAGGCTAATATATTAGCAAAGGAGATGCTTGCTAGTTTGGATGGAGATTGTTAATGGATTACACATTGTTTGGTTCCACCAAGTTCACAGTTTCTTCCTCCCATGCAGAACATGTAACCTCCCTATTACAAATTTCAGGTACATCAAACTAATTTTTGCTTGTTTATGGTCTTTAAACTGAGATAATGTTATTCAGTATTGTGGTCTACGATAAATAATCCTGCAAAGAGCAGTTTAACACAATAATGATGCTGGAATTTAAATATGTTATGTAGTGGATAAGATGGTGTCTTTAATTAACGGTTTGACTTGGTCATATGTGATTTCAGAATAAATGAGTCAAAACTTTGAAATAGTATCTTAGGAAAGTTAAACTATACATATGAGATTATTGGTTTCAAGAGGTCAAGGAAATAGAAATCTTGCAAGCACCAAAGACTATCTAAGGCTATATAAGTAGTCTTGTAGTGTAGATGTCATATCATGTTATTTTATATTTTTAATGAATTATCTTTTATGGTTGTTTAGGTTGAGTTTGGCTCCTTTCTATCCATTTATGGTTTGCTTCTTCTTCTTCTTTTTCCACGTGTGCGGATTTGAATATTTGTGTTTCTTCTCTCCTCCTGTCGTATCAATAAGTCTTATCTTCTGTTATAATAGGCATTCCAATAAAATCAACATTAAAGTGTTTTTGAACTCGTTGCATCTGGGTTACTCAGAAGATTATATAAGGTTGAGTCTAATTCATCTTGTGAAATTCAACTAGATCAGCCAACTAGCACGTATTTTTTATTGAAAACCAAATGTTTTAAATTTTGGGTTTTGCATGTCCCCATTTGTAAGCTTTTTATATTTTCAGCTACGTCCTTGTATTATAGTCCTCCATACATGACATGAGGAACCCATTTCTTTGGCTCGAGGCATTTGAAGGAGCCAACTTCTATCTTGCATTGCTTATATATATATATATATATATATATATATATATAACTACCTCTTGCAATCCTTTCATAGCTGCTCTTGGCTGGGTTTGCGCTTTCCACCATCCCCTCCCTTTGACTCTCTGTCACCTTAAGTCGTAATATTGTGAAGATTGTTGTTCTCTTTTTGTTACAATTGTTTCAAAACTTTCCTGTTTTCTTTTTGCATTTATGCTCTTTAAAGATAAGCCTTCTGGTGTGAAATTAAATTAATAATACAAGGTATTAGAACTCATTTAAGTTGTTCTGCTTTTGGGAACAATTTAGGAGTTCAACTGAAACAATGTATATGAAATATTAAATGAGAATACTTCAGAGTAGACAAATGACAATGACTGTGATTGGTCTTATGGTTTAATAAAATGCCTCATTTTTCTGGCCTTGAAACTGTGGTTTCAGGGGTTTAGTAAGCATAATGGGCAAGCATTTACTTTATATTTTTGAAGGAAGAAACGATTACTGGGTGCTTTTAAAAGTTGCTTCCAAGGATGTAGGTTTGTAAATACTTTTCCACCAAATTCCCTAAGCATGTAAGCATTCTTTCCTCCATTTCAAGATCCAGATGGATCGTAGCACCCCCTTCCACTTCTTTTTCTTCATATGCTTTTCCTTGCATATCCAAACAGAAATAAATTTGACAATGATGAAAATGATCTCATTTTAAACATCTTCATCCTCCTCTTTTTCTTTTTCTTGTAATTTCCGTTTCATCTTGTCCATATGGTTATTCATTCGGCTTCATAATAAGACCTTCACTTGAACAGCGTCATCCACAAGTAAAATATTCACTTTTATCATTGGGATATGATTTGGTTCCCTTTTCTTTTTTAGCTGGTGCATCAAATTTACATTGACTAGAACCATTTACATTGATACAGGGAATGGTGAGGCTAGGAAATTGAATGAATGAAGCAGCATCACTCGCTTCAGCAATCTCATATTGTTTAAGGTAAATTTTAAAATTCTTGATGTTTTTATATTCTCCTCTGTTTTGTCTTTCCTTCATTTTGGTCTTGGATTGTTAATTTAGAGTTTTCTTTTTTGTTATTTTAGGATGTCTTGATGGGATTGCTTTTCGTTGAGGTGATTCTGGGAGGCTGGACTTTCGTGTTCTGGAATGGTTCAACAGCGCTTGCATGAGCTGAAGATGGATTTAATACAGGCGTAGCAGGGATCTTTCCTATTTCATTGGCCCTATCTGTCCTAATTGCCATGGAGACCATAGTGCCTGTCAATCCAACATGCTTGGGGTTTTGAATTTTATCATTTCGCATCTTATGATGAAAATCAGCAGGGTTTAGGTTCTCTCTATAACTTGCTTTCTTCTATGGCTGTAATGTAACCTCCTTTTTTTATGGTTTTTCTTGGTGGTGTTGCCTCTAACGTCCAAAATTGCTAGATAGAATCGGAGAGGGTTCTGCTCTTACACTTGTGATGGTTTGTGAAAATTGGCAGGGACACTCCAATGTTTCTTCTGCAAAGCTAGGATGAGTCCGTATAAAAAGATGCATTGCATGAGGGGATCAAGAGATGTTATTCCGATCCACACAGCGGGGTGTCTAGCAACAAAGTTTGGATATTTAGGCGTCTGAGTTGGCTGCTGGCACAACAAGGTGGTGCCTTTCTGCATGGCGTCTTCTGGCAATGTTTCTGTGTTGGTTTTCCAGGAATGTAATCTTCTGCATTCAATATCAGAAATATATTCTTGTGATCATAGTTCCGAAACCTGGCCAAATCAGATAATGTAAATTATAGTTTTTGTGATCATAGTTCGGCATTCAATATGAGATAATGTACATTATAAACCGTAATCAATATATTTTAGTCATTATAGGGATTCTAAAATAAATAGAATCCTTAGATCATATTGATTTTTCTTTATTATTTCAAGCATTTATTTTTTAAAAAAATGAGTTAAGTCATATAACTTACCCATTCTTGTCCCAAACCTTAGATCATACTGATTTTTAGGTCAGGGCTTATAATTATGGCAAGTGCAAAGATTTTTTCCAATAAAGTCACCAATTAGAAGGGTGCAAATAGACATTCCAGATTGCTTTGTTTTTCTTGATAATATGAGAAAGGAGTCCAGGTGAGGAAATGCTACCAACTCCCCATTGAGCCTATAGACAAATCAGACCCCTCGAAAGCCGAAGGATCTCCTGTTCACTGTGCAACTCAGCTCCTTCCTCGTCAAGATCAATTCAAATGCAGACAGGTGTTGTCTCTCAGGTTTTTACCACAGCATTATTCAAATGTAATGCCGTATAGAAGCATTTACAAAGACAGGCATCCAAATTCAACAAGCCAAGGTGAGAGGTCCTAGAATTTGGGAATTTTGAAGAAAAGAAATACTCTTTCAATTCAAATGGAAAGCAGGAAAATTGGGAATTTTAAGCTGATATAACTTCCTATACTTCTTTAAAAAAAAATATTGAAGGAATTTTGTTTTTAAGCTTCTGACAAATTTTCAAATAAGTTGTACAAAGTTTTGTCTTTGCAAGTTCGCAATTTTATTTTATTTTTTTTATTTTTACAAAACATCCAACCATTAAATGCACTAAAATAAATCCCTCAAAATTCACTATACCAAAGGAGAACACTAATGGCCCAAAATGAAGGGAAAAAATGGATAACAAATCAATCACCCACTCCTGTGGAAGGCGGCAACACTAGCTAACTGTTGGCCTCCATCCCATCTAAAGTCATCCTAACTGCTCTCCAAGTTGCCCTTGCACACAAGAATTGTGCTAGAGGAACGGAACATTCACACCTTGATGACACAACATTTACAAATTTGTAACTTGGAAGGTTCAATGAGAAACCAAGATGGTGGGTGGTCGAAAGCAACAGTCGGTTCGACCAAAGAATTTGAAGTGTTAAAACTATCTCACTCAAAGTGCTGTGTAGTTCGAGAAAAGCTGCAACAAATCATCAATAGTTTCTTTGTGGAATTTCCTCGCAAACAAGTAACATGGTCGTGTGATACCATTCCATAGGCAAGGCTGCACCTGCACTTCCTTCTACAAAAAGCACAAGGGAACGGAGAAACAAAGACGTCAGCCAACAACTTATGAAAGAATTCAGTACCTAAATAGCCTTGAAAAAATTGTACCTTTTCATCACTTGTCACATGAATACTCAAATCGATTGACTGCGTAAAGATAAAAACATTCATATGGTTACGATCAAGTCCCGTATGAATAACACAGTTCAACAAAAAACATCCATAAGAAATTAACTAAAAATATAACAGGAACAACCAGTCCACCTTTAAACATATTGGCATGCCAACCTACATAAAGGCCAGTAAATGATCCAATCCAAGTTGTGATGACCAATTATACCGTTTTACATTGTCATACAAAGGGGAAGCAAGGGAATAGTTACTAAAATGATTGGCTATCTGGGATGAAGGAGTGGGTATTTGATGGATGCTTGTAAACTCCAATCACTTCCATTCAGCTGTATCTACAAAGAACTTTAAACTACTATGCCAGTGATAAACCGAACTCTCACTAAAAACACCAATGGCAGTACCTATTCAAAAAGATACTCTTAAATATGAAGAAAGACCTACCGTAATATTCCTCAGAAGGTCATAAGTAACATCCTGAGACCTATACAATTTTGGATGCCACTTTCTCTCAGACCAGTCAACATGTGTTACTGACCAGTTTGCTATTCCACCTGGATCAACCATCTGAATTCACATATATAAAAGAATGTCATAATGAGGAACCAGGATATGGAAGGTCAAGTTAATGGAATATTGAGGAAGATTCTCACATGGAAGTAGGTTGGCAAATAATGTTCATCAGCAATGCAATTTTTCCCTTCCAAGCCAGGCTGAAATTATGTAAAAAATCCATGTCAATATCATAATCAGAACAAAATTTAGAAACTCCACAATGTACAAAGTCCCACAAGCAAGCATGTTGTCATGAAACATTTAAAAATGGTCACAGTTAACAAATGCAAGATAAAAGACAATTTGTTGTGGCATTTGCTTGAACTTAAAACATGGAAGAAGGGTTCAAAGTTAAGCTGAATGAGATTGAATATCGAACAATTTTTTTATTTAGATCATCCCACCATCCAGTAATGACATCATATTGTTCCCTGCTGTGGGAATCTGATATGGTTCCAGGAGGAAAACACTAGTTGGATGCAAAGCGTACAAAATATTTTGTTGGTGAAAGAGATGCAGACAGTCTGGTTGTAATAGGTTTTCAAATTGCAATCCAAGTAAAGAACAAAAAAAGAACAAAAAAAAAAGGAATAAAACAAAGAAAGAAAAGGACAAATAATTAAGAAATTATAAAGAAAGAACAAATGAATCTTCAAATAAAAAAAACAGAGCATGCTGCGATCATGAACAAATAAAGAATCCTTTATTCTGATTATTATTCCTAATATTAGAGTTGTATGACCAAGTGTGAATGATATATAAAAAAAAAGTTCTCTGGATGGAGGTCAGACGAATCAAACAAAATTTAGGAAGATCTCTAAGATCTTTAAGGAAAAATTCCCTAAAATCTCAAATACTGTTTTGATATTCCAATGTGAGAATCAAGAGCTAAGTGTGCATTCAGCAAACCAAATTCTTGCACTACACTTAGAAGAGACAACGTGTACCATGAAGAAAATAAAACAATCATATACATATATGCAACTCTGTGGCTGTTGGAATAATGCAAAACCCATATAGAACAGATTATAAACACCTATTACAAAACCATAACTTAAGTCAGAATTCAGGAGAAAATACCTTGCAGTAATCACGGAATTTTGAATAGTAAAGGCTGTCAGCCAAAACCATCACAGCATGTTGTCGCTTCATTGAGAACCACTGCATAAAAGTTCATTCATTAAAAACTGTGAAAATAAACTGACAGAATTTGAATCGAGCATCTATGTTCTATGTTGATGTATCTATCTACACCAAAAGCTCCATTGTAAACATGACAACATATCTAGAAGTCACACTAATATGCTTCTATGCCTGACTGTAAGATATTACATCAAGAACCCACGTTCAAGGGTAAATAGCCAAAAGCTTAGCATGATCATAACTAGTAGGAATTACAATAGACATTTACATCTGGCCTTCTAATGCATGTTCATGCAGCCAATAATGAAAAATATGAAATAATTGACTGCATTATTTTCTTTAGTTGCTCCTGGGAGAACAAAAAGGGTTGCCATAAAAAATATAGCCATATGGTCAAATTGGCTTGGAGGAAGTATACCTGTGCACCCTTACTAAAGTCTTTCATCTCAACTTCAGGTAACATGTGCTCTGAATACCTGCCATTCCCATGTGGGCCAGGATCGTAAAAGCTGAAAACAAAAGGGCACATCCATCAGGATGGGACAAAAGGATCAATTTGAAATATAAAGGTCTTCAATTTTACTCCATTTCAGTAGTGATTGATCTATGACAGTCCAAACAAACAACATTTCTATAATCATAGTAGCCAACTGGAGAATCTTACACAAGTACCATAAGGTCACCGCCATGTATGAGAACAGTACTTACCGATCAACATAGCTTATATTTGTAAACATAAGATAGTTGTAGATGTAGTCAAACTTGTACAATGGCACACAACTGCAATGTCAGATGAGATTTGATCATTCAGTCAGGGCAGTCAAAATTATATCAAATTCAGGTTATTTTCAAGATTGAATGGGTAAAAGCTACAGGAAGATATAATGTGATACCTATCAGAAAGTAACACAAAGTGTTGGTTATCAGGGTCTCTAAGAGCATTTGCCAATAGGCGTCTCTCTGCATCAATCATCGAAATTTTTCCCCATATCACCTGCAAAAAAATTCCCCAAGCCAGAATTTATTAGCTGTTCACCAGATCCAAACTCATTTAGTAATTTGAGTGATATGTGATCTGTTTTTCAGTCAATGAACATACACTAAAAATATAGCTTTCAGCATGTCTAATAACATGAGATAATTCTACCATTCATCACATAGTTTATAGTGCATGCTACAGGTGTCCCATTACTCATTACAAGGGTAGCATTAACATGATCTCTACATCATATATGGTAAAATTAACTAGTTATACCAACTCTTTGGAGATTAAACATGGATTTGGGAAATCAATATCTGCAGTACCATGATGATTTTGACGCAGATAAATTCCATCCCAATAGTCTGTCAGAAAGTTTAAATTTTCCCACTCTCAGAACAACTATTGATTCGTCAAAATTTGTTCCACATCTTCAGATATAGCAAACAAGATAGTTTTTACAAGATTTATGCAGATGTTTTGGTTCATTATCATTAAAGAGTGCTGACTCCAGAACAGAGGGACAATTGAAGAAGGCATCAGGTCACCACTGATTCATCTTTCAATGGCTGACATTTGACATTATCAGCAGAGCAGGGGAAATGGTCAATCAGGAAAAGGAAAGTGGACAGCTTATAGAAGGAACAGGACTCCAAGAGCACCAAGGCATCATCCCAAATGAATATCCCGAATGGGTGTATTAAAAGAAGCCAAATCCTATTAACTCATCTAGCATGTCCTTTCTTACAAGCCCCAGATACAACATATGTGATTGACAAGGCAAGTTTGTTTGAGAAATCATTGGCCAGCCATCTATTCTTAACAATGGGAAACCCAAACCTAGAAAATAACTAATCACTGTTAATTTGAAAGCAGAGCAAGCACCAGAAACCAAGAGACTATGTGTAACCAAAAAATAATGAAGAAACTTAGAAGCCTGCAAAGCCCTGAAACAAATGCAGCAAATAGGGAAAAAGTAGAAAGGCAATAAGATATTCTTTTAAACATACATCCAAAAGTGTGAAAAATCAACGTAAAACATTAATAGATTAAATATATGAAAATCCAAAAAGGCACGTCACATTGACATTAAATTTACAGACCTGGTCACTGCGTATATCTTGATTAACAAAGTAACGGCTCACATGAACTGGTTTTTCCTTGGATGCATGCACATAAACAGAGAATCTATCCTCGTGACCCTGGCAGAGAAGATAAATTAGTTTCAGCTACAGGTACTTTTATAACAAGATTAGAGACTAACCGAACATACAACAAAAAGGAAATCTGTCAGCAAACATCAGCAGTTTTGACATTGATTACAGCATATTAACATCCCATCAACCTAACACCTAAACTGCACAATGACATCGTGTACATAGCTGAACCACACAGAAATCTGAGTTGGCTAAATCAATTGTGCAAACAGCACCTAAAACCTGTAGTATTTATTGTATATGCATTATGGACCACATAAATCACTAAACAAGCCTTACTAGTTTAGGAACATCAACTGTTACAGTTCAGAACGACATGCAGCTTGACAATATCGACAATGTTTTTCAATTGCAACTTCACTGGAGCATGTTATAACAGTCAATAATGCAATGACTTTTTGTGATATTACAATTTCTTTGGGGATAAAAATCATATTTCCAGCTAGGACTTCTGGAAATGAATCTCTGTAAAATAAGCTTCCAGACAAGATTGTTTGTACTACATTTCAGAGTCCTAGCTTCATGTCTTCAAACATATTATCAGATCTAATACAGAGAAAATGATGACTATATGTATACCTTTTCTCCTCCAAAGATTCTTTTACGTTTTTTTATCCTATGACATGCAAGAAGAATCTTTCCCATGAAACTATCTTAGACAACGTTGCATTCATCCCTTCCTATCAAATCATTTAAACATTCATCAAAATCATCTTATCTGTATTAGAACACTGGGACTAATCTTCTAGCTAATGCAATGTGCCAATTTCTAGCCTGTCCAATCCAAGACATAGATGGGAACTAACGATCATCAATCAATATAGAGTTAAAGCCTTATCTATAAATTCAAGATTAGTAGACAGTTTAAATATGTTTACTTATCAAAGATTGTCTGAAACATGAACATGCATAAGCTCCATCTATTCTCGTAAAAATGATAAGCCACAACTAGAAAATGATTTCTTTGATCCAATAACTTTAAAGGCAATAATTGATAATAATTCAACAGAATGTATAGAAAAGATATGAATATTTAACATAAGGTGAGATCAAAGCTTACAGAGAAAAATTTGTCCCAGAGTTTCTCGAAAGGTAAGGGGCCAGGAGTCAAAAACATAAAAGCAATTTTAGCGTTCTTTGTTGGAGTAAGAGATGCACTCAAAATTTCCCTAATCACAACACGAGAAGCAATTTCTTCATCTGTAAGTTCCCTTGTAGGAGCAGGTGGAAGCCAATCTGTTAGAACCTGGCATCCTCTTGAAGAAAATACATAACAAGCATTCCTGCTTTGCGGTGGATAGATATAAGCACAAACTAGAAACAGGCTGACCATTGAAACCAAAACAATAATCCATGTTGGCCTCTTCGAAGGAGGGCGGTGGCGAGCTACAGGCAAAATCTGCATATCACCCATGCCTAGACGCCACACTTGAGATGTCTTCATCCACTACAAGCACATCAGAGAAGAAACTCCCAGTGATGCATCACTTTACTCACAGCCACATTTCACCACTCTCTCTCAAACAAGAAATTAGGATTTGAAAGCAAGAAGGGATTCTCCAATTGATTGAAAAAAATCTCCAATAGAGTGCAAAAAATCTGAAGTCAGAAAGTAGAAATCATTAGTTGGTGTAACATAATCCATCAATTAATATTCGACATGTTAAAATACACCTATTTGGATTGCATAACTGATAATCAAGTATAAACCCCAGGAACAAATAAAAGAAGAGGAATAGGTTTGCTTCTTAACAAATGGGGCAGAGAATCTTCAATGCTTTGCAATAACAAAGAGAAAACCATTTTATTTGCAAACACGCCCTCGGAAAACAAAACAAGGAAAAACAGCACAATCATGCCATCATTAACCCAAACTAATCGCCAGAGAAATAACAACACAACCATTAACCAAGCCAAGAAATCGCACAACAAACTCTCAAACATAAGAAATAATGTAGGTGAGGATCTAAGAGTAAGAAGAAAAAAACTAAAAGGACAAATGGTATAATGTCAGAAGGCACCTTTATGGTCAAATCAAGCTCCAATCAGATGGCACTTGAGAATTTACTTTGCTAATAGCACAAAATCTAAATTCTAAAACTCAAAATCTTTATCCTACCTTTTCTAAGCAAACAAACTGGGCCAAAAAAGGTGAAAGCTTTTTGAACAATTGAAGATTAAAACCAAACCATGACGAAAGATCAAATAAAAAACAAGATCAAGAAACTTAAAAGGAAAATAAAAAAGCCTTGATGGATACAAACAATTCAAAGTCCTCGAATTGCCCAACTACTAAAACCAAACCCGTATCCCCTGCTTCACCAATAAATTCATATAAAAAACAAACCCCTGGAAAAAAGTCAAACCAATCCACAACAATTCTTAAA
>Ga0307516_10006410_pt1 | contig 13796 bp, 16 predicted proteins | sample 19_EM_MG_FD_203310 | JGI IMG/M metagenome (GOLD analysis project Ga0307516, IMG submission 203310) | Populus trichocarpa ectomycorrhiza microbial communities from riparian zone in the Pacific Northwest, United States - 19_EM | ecosystem: Host-associated > Plants > Roots > Unclassified | place... | reverse complement strand
AGACTGCTCATCAAAACTGTCCACCTATGGGTTATGACCCCTGAAAAAGGTATGGGTTATGGGGTATAGGCGAGGTATGGGTTTTTTGCTAATTTTCACGGGAACCAACTCGGTGGACCCCGAAAACTTATGGGGTATGGCAGAGTATGGGTTATCAGGCATATGGGTTATGACAGAGTCGACTGTAATATATTGGAGTATGTAATCCTTCGTAGCTTGCCCACTTGCTATGGTGTTCTACACAGTGATCTATTTGCTACGTAGAGCCCTATTTGCTTATTTTGAAGTATGTAATGCTTCGTAGTTTGCCCACTTGCTGTGATGTCCTACACAGTGACCTATTTGCTATGTAGAGCCCTATTTGCTACAAAGCATTACAGAAATAATATACTTCTGCTACATTGCTACAAGTCACTACAAGTCACTACAAGGCTACGTAGCTCTATGTAGCCGGGCAGGGATTTGCTGATGTGGGGACGGCATTGTCGTCGGCATCATGCCCAGTTCGGTTCCGGTCCGTCAAAGACGAAGTCTGGGACTCAGACTATGAAAGGATGCCGGGCATTCCCGGCATGCCACACCTTGGGTTCGTGCCTCGCGGTTGCTGGTTAATGATGTGAGTTTCGTGTTTCCCATGCCTATAGAACACTGAACATTCAACAGTGGCCTTCCCTAGGGTGCCATTTTCAGTTGTAAAGTTACGCGAGACCACCTAGGTAACCGCAACACTACCACAAGCTATCCATTCAGCTGGTCCAAACATTAGTCCCTCTCAATTCTAGTTTATTTCGCTAGTTTATTTTGTGATGGAATCGTCGTGAGGAAGACCATGCGGTCAGTCTGATGCCAAGATATAAGGCCTTTCTGTCGGCGCTTGAAATGAGGCAGGCTGTGGCCCGGATGTGCGGTATGCTCGCCACTATGACCGTCGACCGACAGCTGCAATGACACGCAGGCGTGGCCACCACAGCGCTACAAGAAGGTACATCCAAGCCAAACGATCACTCAGAGATCTTGAAGGCTTGGCCGTTCTTATGCTCGCTGATGCTGAAACCGATGAGGAGGAAGATGCTGCTTTGCTTTTTGTATGTCTCATACTTGAAGAGAATCGGAGGCTCTTAAGCCATAGTGGAGGCAGATATGGTCGAGGGGGTGCTTATAACCGAAAGAAATCAAAAGACTTCTTTGATCTTTTGTTATATTCATTCTCTGAGAGGTGGTTCAAGTCATGGATGCGATATGCTTTCGTTTTGTCAACAAATTGAGCTGTCTGAACGAATTGAATTGTAGCATGAGTAGAAAGCCTTTTTGGTATATCCACGATCTCATCAAGAGGGATCCTATCTTTCAGAGCACAGGTACTCGCCCTCAACGTCCCGTCAAGTACCAGCTTGCGACATTCTTATGTCGGGTGGGTTCTGAGTCGGCCGTGAAGACAGCCTGGGTCATGTCAATCGCCGAAGGGACAGTTTATCTGTATTCTCGTCGTGTTTGTCAGGCTGTTCGTCGTATCGCTGCCCCAGTCCTGCTACCTGTCCCCTTGGTTTTTTTCTTCTTCCCAGGACCAGCTTCCTTGATGTTTTCCTTCCCACCCGCTTGCGGCTTTGACTTCTCCGCGGTTTTCCCATCTGACACAGCTTCTGACGGAGCTGGGATGGCTTGAGCTTGAATTGTCGCCTGGACAGGTAAAGGGTGTACAAAAGGGCTGGTTTGATTGATGCCAGTCGACCTCATCAGCCATGGTCCTGTTGGACAGGGACGTGGCCGTGTCGGAACTGGTGTGTGGGGAGTGCCGAGATATGTGCTGTGCTGGATGGGCTGCATCAAGACTTCTTGACGAGGAGGGGAATGGGCCACAAATGAACGTGTAGGGGTGTAATGAAACGTCGTTCCAGTGACGTGCATGGGATATTCGGGTTGGCTGATGTTCTGGCCATGGTTTTCATAGGTTTGCTGCCTGAGAGGTTCAAAGAAAGATTCAGAGTGAGTCGAGGAGGGGGTATATGTTGTAAACTGAGCGTTGGAATCGAACATGTTCTCCGGGAACGTGTATTCCTGGTTGTGCGCCATAGCACGTTTCGTGGATTTTTTTTTTCGGATGTCCCACCATCCGACGCCGCCCACTGATTATCTTCCGCTCTTGCATTCAGACTCAGACAGACGATTGCCCTTGGCATCAGTGGGATCAAACACACCATGCAGCCTCACAAAAAATAAACTGGCGAAATAAACCAGAATTGAGAGGGACTATTGACGTCGCTGTTGGATGTCCTCCAGGAACAAACGCGACCACGCTCACATCCCAAACGTGGACGGAGGGATCATTCTCGGTAGTCGGCATCACACTGGGCGCCATCAAGGAGTTTCACGTAGTCTCTTACCCGTAATATAAAATAAATCCACGAGGCCTGCGCGGAACAACCAACGCTTACCCGCTCAACATCCCCTGGTTTCTCAAACTTGCGCTGTATGAGCTCCTCCATCTCGAGATGTTCGTCCCAGGCATATAGAGCGGGGCCTGTTGCAAGACCCAGCTGCAAATCAGCACCGCCCGGCTTGCCCAGCATGCCAGATTGAGAATCATAGTCTAGAATATCATCCACCAGCTGAAAAATAATGAACAACTCCCTTGAACAACCATAAAAATTCCTCACTTGAAACGCCATTCCCAAGTTCCTCCCATACGCATACGCGATCTCCCGCCACACATCCCCTTCTTTACACCCCCCGAGCGTGACAGCCGCACTCGCCCCCTTGGCCATCAAACTCGCCCTCTTGAGATATGTCTTCTGCAAATACACATTCCACGCCTCCCTGCACCGACCCACATGGCCCTCTCCCTCTCCTCCCTTTCCCCGCATCTCCACCTCGTTCATCTGCAAAATCTCACCCTCCATGACATCCAACAACGCACGCGTGATCAAATCCGTCACCTCCTCATCCCCAAGCCGCGCCAACGCCCCAGCCGCCCGGCCCAACACAAAATCACCCCCCAGCACCGACATCTTGCTCCCAAACGCTGCCGGAGCGCTCAGAGACCCCCGGCGCAGGGCAGACTCGTCAACCGCATCGTCATGTAGCAACAACGCCGTATGCAACATCTCCACAATTTGTGCTAGCCACGTCTGTGTCGAGAGGACGTACATTGGCGAGAATAGCTTCCGTTCCGCCTGCACCTCCGCACGTTTATGCACTTCTGAGCGCTCCGGTGGAGGCGTATACGTCAACCGCAGTCCCAATCCCAAGCGATGCGGAACCACCGGGCGCACCGAAAAACTCTGCGTCACCCGCGCCGTCACCATCGGCAAACTCGGGTTCCAATCATTCAACACATCCGGCCTCGAAAGCGGCCTATCCAATCCATCCTCTCCATCCCGGTTCGCCTCCCACAGCTTTTGGTCCCACTTCCACCTGAGCCCGTTCGTGGCCCGCGAGAAAAGGAGGATGATGAGCGGCCGGATCTGTTTGGATGGGCGGAGGAAGTAGTAGCGGCTTATGTGGCTTAGGTGGGGGTGGCCCGAGTCGAGGAGGGAGAGGAGGGAGTGGCGGAGTTCGGAGAGTTGGGGGGCGAGGAGGGCGAAGGGTCTGGGCAGGCAACAGGGCTTGCCGGGGAGATTTCTTGGGGACGAGAGTAAGATCGGATTCTTGAGAGATTGCAGGGAAGGGTATGACATGTGTGGAAGCACAAAGGGGCGGAGGTCCATCTTCGCATGATGATGAGGGATGTTCCGAGAGGAAACTGGGCGTTTCTGTGCACCGAATAACGTCAACATGGGATAGAAGATTAATGATCATGATTAATGAAGTGGTCTGTTGATGTGTGCAATGGAATATATATCGTCGCCCTGTGGTATCAACTTCTTGAGAATGCGTCAGGGATAAATCGAACATGACCCTTCTTTTATAAGACAGCACTCACTCTATAGCATCTATCCACAGTGGATACACGACGCGTCAAATCTACGACAATATCACTGGTGCTTTCACAAAACTTCATCAGTAAAAGTAACGCCGTTCATCTCAAGAAAACTCACCTATCTCCCGAGATGGTCTACCACAACTTCCTCGGCACGAGGCAGGTATAAACGTCGTCGTCACTGTCAGTGTCAGCGTCGACTCGCAACGATCATGTGACCTGGCGCGTTTCCCAAGTCGCGTCTCGAGTCTTGACAACACAACAGCGTCCGATACAACCATCCCTTCCTGGACTTTTTTTTTTTTTTTCTTTTGTCAATTTTATTGTGCCGAAGGGCTAAGCCCTTATGATCCACATGCCGTACGTACAGGTGTAAGGAGGGGAGGAGCGGCGGGTACGGCGTAAATCAAAGTCTACCTAATGACTACGAGAGCCACGGAATTCTCCACCCCACCCGTGGAACTGCAAGTAGGCGTTCCTAGTGGGCGGGGCAAGGCGACCTTCCCAAGCAGTTTTAGACCGCACTCCCCTATTACAACCCGAGTTAAGTGTAACTTGATGGTGGTGACGTGTGCGTGTTATGTGATGCGACAGGCGCCTGTGGGGTTGGTGCTTCCTGGACTTGGACCGCTCAATCCGCGGTGTACGTGTGAGTTTTCCTTCCTTCTGCCGGCAGGACCCCGTGAATATGTACCTCCAAGGCACAACCCCCATATAAACCGTCCTTCAACCCGAGTACATACCTATGACAACAAGGAACCCTCACACAACACCGCTTTAATTAAGAACATTACGAGTCCGGGGCTTCAGAGACCAGAGTTGGGATCCCCGCCAACAATACAGTACCTGGGTTCCCCCATCCCAATCATGGGTGCAGGTCTCATTACAAGTTTAATGCTTTCAACGGAGACGGGATCAACAAGCGTAAGTTAAATTGACTCAACCGCCGCACAGACTCGTGTACGGTGTACCGCCACCATGTATGTTATGTATATAGTACATATATCCAGGTACAGCACGATCTCAGCTTGATGCTGATCATCACGGAGCGATCCTCAATGACAGGTATGAATAGACACAGCTCCCAGCCCCACAACAGCACTGATCATGATAACGACACAGACGCCGAAAGTTCTTCTCGTCATGTTTATGTACCCCGCCCTGCTGCCATAACTTAGCGCAAAGTAGGCCTTTGTCTCATCTCGTCTTCCCGGTTCAAGATCCTTCCACCACAATGCGTATGGGCGGATCATTTATCAACCACGTACATCGACCGCTGAGCAGGCTAGCACCAGCGTGGGTCATTTGGTTGATCATTACGAACAAAAACAAGCGTGTCTGACTCCGTGCAACGTGGGTCGTCTATTGTGCCAATGCCATCAGATTATCCTTTCGAATTCTCGCAATGAGGCTCCGACCTTCTCGATCTCCGAAAAATGACGATGTATAGCAATTATTCCCAGTAGGTAACGAGTTCTCAAGAAGTTGGAAATTGTGATAAGATCATGTGATCATGATACAGTATGCAGAGCGACCAGTCTCGACTCTCTCCCGGGCCATGCGGGCATACCCGAAGAAACGTGTGTGGCATGTACTACTCTGCAGCAATCAAGCTGACTCTCGCTTGAAGATTGACACAGGTTTATATTGACCATGCTCCCACTGGCAGGTCCTCGCTTATTTGTCGATCCACTTACATTGTCATAAATTCCAATCAAGGGGAGGTGGTCTATCGTACAACCATCGGCAAAATGCCATGGACAATTCAAGACTTGGGGTACCGACACACATTCTATGTGCGTGCCCTCGCCGTCCAGGTACTGTGTATGTACGTCGAGCAGCGATACGAGCTGAACATTCCATCTGAGAGGTATTCTTTTTCAGTCGATCGACGAATGAACATGGAGCCGGTGCAAATTTGGGAATGTCTAATTCGTCTCGTCTCCTGACAACTAACACAAATCCAGAGCATAGGCAGAGATTTGGTGCGCTCGACCAGACACCGAAACTGCCAAGACACATTCCGATTCTTTCGGGTACATAAATTTACACAAGTTGGAAGAGCTGGAAACTTTGCCGGGTTAGACCTGTCATCGCCCACGCTTCATCCTTCTGACAATGCAATTCAGCGCGCGGGGGGCTGACTGGTACTACATGTTACTCGACGTCATTCCTTTTGGCGAGCGCCACCGCCAAGGCGGGGTGTCTGCCAAGAGGATCCTCGACGCCCATGACACCAAGGTAACATTGTACCTCCGCCAGCTAATTCAAAGACGGCAAAAGACCGAGATAGATATATTTCCCTGACATTCCCCACATTATGAAGCATCTTATCTCACCTGTCTAATCTTTCCGTTAATCATCACATGGAAAGCACTCGTTCATCCGTTCCCGAGCACCTCTTGGCGAGCATGATGGGCCAGACGGCACCGACTTGTCATGATGCCTACTTATGGGGAGAACGGCAAGTCCAGCCAGAATTTGATATTCAAGGACTTATGGAGAGAATGAAACCGGGTCAACCCGCATGGAAATATCTGTTGGTAAGTTGTAACGCATGTTGGCGACGTCATGCCGGAAGCCAACGCTCGTGCCGGTCGGCGTATAGTCTACAGGTACCATCCCTCGACGTGCAGTCGGGCCCAACTTCAACAGACTTCGACCATGAGGATCGGGCTCTCGATTTTTGGACAATTGAATCCGGGACCGGACCTCGAGGCTTTCACCGGAGGTCACGTTTTAAATCTGTACCGTTTTGGTGTAACCAACATTTATCACATCAAGCAGATTCGGCTAATTGTTGAATGTGCCTCTTAGAGTGATCTAGTTAGGGTCTAATCTTCGATACATACATGAATATATCTCGTTTAGCACTTTCTTCCCCAAGATTTTGTGGCGTACGTCTGTTGCCTACGTCCTGATGGAAAGGCAGAAAAGGAGTGTGCAGACGCGTTGTGCCCGGATCCCACGGATTTACATAAATTACAAAGTGACATAAAATCTAGGCAAGAACGCGTGTGTGATTCGATATATTTTGGACCGCATCAGAAGACCCCTGAATTTTAAATAAATGGGCGCTATATGCCTCGTGTTACTTTCCTCGTTCTGGTCGTGCCAATCGTGTATGACAAGTGTACAAGTCCTTGCTGGTCGCTTTCTGTCTAGGTGCAGATGGGAGGAGTGGAGGGGTTGAACAACATATATATTCAATACGGGCAGGATGCCCTGTCAGGGTCAGACCGTGGCGCTGACAGCGACGGGTGATCGATCTTGTTCTCTTCTTCCAGTTTTTTGACGTTTCGACTGGTTGCCGTTTCGGCTACCCTGATGGTATGACCAAATAAAAGGGTAAATACACACTCCTACTTAATTCCCCATAGTTCCCTCCCACTCCCTCAGCCTTCCTTCGCCCCATTCTTTCTTTCCCACTTTACCCACCTACCCAACCAAACCTTCTTCCTCATCACCATGAACACTGACAAGGAAAGACTCACCTACGCCGACACCAAGCCTGCACCTCGCAGCCGCATCGCGAACCCTGGTCCTCTGTATGTCCCCTATATTCGTAAGACGTCTTGGTTCGTTATCGGCTGACGCTCGGACCTTATCAGGGGCCTCTTCTCCTTCGCATCGACCACTTTCATTCTCTCTCTGTACAACATTCAGACACGCGACATCAAACACCCCAATGTCGTCGTAGGCATGGCCCTCTTCTGCGGTGGTCTCGCTCAGCTACTCGCGGGCATGTGGGAGTTCCCCAAGGGAAATACTTTTGGAGCGACAGGTCGGTCCACCTTTCACTCTTGACGTTGTTTTCTCCACACGTTCTCCGCGTCCACGGGGCGCCTGACACCGGCTGACGTGCCGGTGGAAGTATCGGCCATCGTCAGATCTAATTACTCGGATACTGATCGATCTTCTCCAACAGCCTTCACCTCTTATGGTGTATTCTGGCTGTCCTACGCAACTATTCTTCTTCCGGGCAGTGGTATCATCGCCACCTTCGTCGACCCCACCACCAAAGTTCTTGACGCCCACCAACTTGACTCTGCCATCGGAATATACCTCATTACCTGGTGCATGGTCACTGCTTACTTCTGGTTCGTCGTCCCCCCATCCGTTTACCAAAATCCCCATGACTGACACATTCCCTCTGTAGCATTGTAAGCATGGGAAAGAGCATCAGCTTCATCGCCTTGTTCTTCTCCCTCACCACAACCTTCGCCGTCCTCGCTGCTGGTGCCCTCAACGCCAGTGCAGCAGCGACCAAAGCAGGTGGTGTCATTGGCGTCGTTACCGCCATCATCGCTTACTACATTGGTGTCGCCAACCTGTTGGATGAGGAGGAACACCCCCCCTTCCGTCTCCCCCTCTTCCCCCTCCACAAAAGCTAAGCGTTTTGTTCCGTACCGAATCACGTCCATGACTTTCTAGGGACGTCTGTTTAATATACCTATGCCGTATCCCTACATATATCAGGCTCGTCCTGTATTGTCATTCCTTTAAGCTACTGAGTCCCTTCTCTGTTGTCTGTAGAACGTCTCCTTGTGTCCAATGGATTTCAGAACCCTGAGTATCTCATCTAGATCTTTGACGGGCACGTTGCGGTGTGATGTGATGTGCGACGAAGGCGGACGGCCTTGAGAGCCCGAGTCTTCAGAAGCTTGAGGAGTTTGCCGTGAGCGCTGAGCTAGAATTCGAGAAGTAGTGAGATCTTAGATTTGAACAATAGGATCGCGATATCTGGACTGCGTGATCTCATGACCTTCTCGCTATAAGTAATACCGACTTACGAGAAGTTCCAAGATCACGGGTGAAAACTCGAACTAAGCTGTAATGGTATACTGTTAATTAATAACATCACCTCACGATCGATTCATCCACCTCATCTCAACCTCTCCAAAAACCTCCACGTGCTTCCTGACCTCGAACCCCAACTTTTCAAAAAGCCGTATACTAGCTGTGTTGGTTTCCGAAATACGCATCACAAGCCTCGTCGGGGGGATGTTGAGCGGTGATACCGGCATTCGAACATCTGACCGTGACTCTGAAGACTTGGATGATATTGATACCGACGACGACGACAACAACGGGGCTCGAGTTTGAAAGTAGGACACTGGAGCACCCGTCGCGTAGCACAGCATGAGTTGAAGCGTTTCGAGGGCGAGTCCTCTTCTGCGATATCCAGGTTCTGTATACATATATGGTCGTGTCAAAGAAAGGTATCAAGTACCATAACAGAAGAAAGAAAACATACCCGCGATCATAATCTCCACCTCTGCCTCAAACTCATCGCCTTCATCTTCGTTGGAAGCCTCAGGAGGCCATCGCTGATCGCTCGGCGGATATCCTACACCGGGAGGGATAGTACCCTTGAGGAAGATATTCACATCCCCAATCATGGGCAGAACCGCTATCCCTTCATCCAACGGCGATAAACCTGACAGAGAAGAATCGAAAGAAGCCCAGGGTCCTGGAAATTCCGCATCGTCGCTCCCACTGGGATCGCGCGCCAGAATGATGAACGTCAATTTATCCTCATCAAGCGACCACGTTTCTACACACGACTCGCATCTCGTAAAATCGAACGATCACAACAGAAAAAGTATGTAACATACGTTGCATGGCGTATTCCTCCTCAAGTGTCAGAGGCTCGCTCGCAGTGAGTTGGCGAAGTTCTTCGTTGCACATCCATTCGTGGTATTTCTGCATCCGAAAGAAAAATTTTGTTCCCATTTTTCTGAACAAATTTGAAAGGGGGGGGGGGAAAGAGAGTACACACACAGGGACGTGTTCAGGACGGTATGAGACCAGAGCCACTTTGGCGCCAACAAGGACCGTGGTTTGATTTGCCTTCATCATGATGGTGGATGTAGGACTACTAAGGAGACAGTGCTTACATCAGCCTCAATCGTCACGGTGATGGACTCGAAATTCCGCCTCCACTATTACTCATTCCTTGCAAAGCAATGGTTCAGCTGGATCGAAAGCCTCCTAAAATGCTTGATTCGGCCGCCAAATGGCGCCGACGAACCACAGCAACGGCGTGAAGCCGATTTTTCCCGCTAAAACCGCGTGGACTGGCAAGACCACCATGGTCCACGACATACGACCGATGAATACACGATCGTCCCGTCCCCCCACCCTTACCACGATGCCGTACGTAACACCGTCGGTGCCGCTGGCAGCAGACGTTACAAGTCAGACTTTTACACATAACCACACACATACCCACATTCTAGTTGTGCGTCGTGGTCATGGATACCTATATAAATCCCTATGGCAACGCAACACAAATAGATTATGGTTATGTGTATATGTCAGACTTGTAACGTCTCCTGCCAGCGGTGGAACGGCTGGCACGCAGATAATTGGCCGTGCCACTACAACGACGTAAGATGGTTTGGGACTATGGACAAGGGGGTCGTCCGAGTCGAAGAGACAGGGTGCCACGTAGGGAAGGACTCTTGTTCCGCTCTCTCCTTTCCTAGGCTGTCCGACGTTTGTTGGGTTGGGCGCAGCTCTATACATAAATGTACGCTATACCCTCCTTACATCTTGTGTTAAAATTCGCAACAGGAAATCATCTGGCATGAAGGTGCGGAAGAAGGTCCATGAAGGCGGATTTCTTGGCTTGAAGCTCCTCGTGGGCTGTCCTGATGGTGGGCACCAGGGCTGAGAGTTGGTTATAGATCGCTTCGCCGTCACGGTCAGACACGAGACGGTTGGACAACCTTGTATCCTTCCCGCAGATTATATTTCCGGGCCCGGTATATGCGAAGATGACACAAACCTTAACGACTGGGGTCGTACTGTCCATACTACCCATTAGAATTTAGAGCATAAGTTTCGCTGTGTAGTTTCTACGAGATTCGATAATTGCCGGTAACGTATGGCTTACCGGAAAAGCGAATCAATGTACGGGAGTCTCAGACACAGTACTGTACCCCGCCGTTGACTTGCAAATGCCGTTACTGCAGCGTGGAGTCCCCGGGTATGGATCGCGACTTCCTCGATCTTTGCCTCAACATCAGCTACCGACAAGGTGGTTGGAGGGACTGTTGGCAGGAGGGATGTGCCAAGCGATTTGATGGCGAGGAGCACCCGAAGCGACACTTGTGGCGGGCATGATGTACGAAACCGATGAGATTCGAGTTTTGGCTTGGTAAAATCACAGTCTATTTAAGACGCTTTCGAGCAGTTCTGGGATAAGTAACCGTCAGCAGATCGGGGTCAATCTTTGAGAACGATGGTAATCGCGGTCCGTATGACATGAAGCTCACGGAGTTGCGGTATTTGAATCCATTTCTGTGGCATTTCATAAACCGAGCCACAATGATGGCAGCATGTGGACGATATTCCACCACCAGATCGGTAGATATGTGGTACATCCGAGTCGAGTCTTTGACGTCTGGAATGGTCAGAAGGCCCAATCGCAGTGAAGTTAAAACTTCTTTGGTCTTGTGTGACATATCTAGGCCATAATCGTGATTGGGTCCTGGATACGATTCTTTCGAGATTCACTCACATGGCGAGAACCCGTGGACGGCTTCGGTCCGTCGGCTCCAAAAGACGAAGTCTGGAACTACATTTGAAAATGTGGTAAGGATGAGAAGGTGATGTTGGTTCGTTGGATGTATGTATTACCGATAAAGCACGAGCGCCAATCTCCTGATGTACACACCTGGGGGCAGCGTGGAAGCAAGAAAGGGCAAGTCCGAGTCGCGCACGGACGTAGTACAACTTGTGGGGGCTTAAAAAGGGTAGATCAGCAGGCAGGTTGGAATGATAACCAACGGGAGGGACTACCAACAGAGCAAACACCCAGCCTCAGTCTCGCCATAAAAGTTTCCACGGTCTGGAGGTCCACCAGTACTTGTTCACCTGGCCCCAGACTCAGTCACTCAGGCTGCTCGCAGATGATGGGTGCCGCATCGACCATCGTGAACCGCTGTCGCCGTCTCCTCCCTAGGCTGGTAGCGGAGAAGTCCACAGGTTCGAAGTAATGAGCTTGGCGTCCCAAAAATTAAAGGCAGTACTGAGAGCAGTGGAGTAATGCCAACGTCCAAGACTCCAAGGTGGAGGAGGGGTATGATCACGTGTGCCAGATCCCCAACGCCGAACGCGTCAAGTCACTGTCAAATCGATACTTACCAAATGTCGGTAGGTAACATGAAGGGGTCGAATTGTGTGGCCAGCCGATTTAGGGAGGAGCTCATCAATATATCAGTCTGCCTACAGGAGACTAGGGAGGAGCAGACCCGTTCGAAATCCCATCAAATTTGGCTTACCTGAAGTTTCCTTTTCTTTCTCCTCACTTACTCTATCTCACTTACGCATCCCAACTCACCAGCTCATCTCAACCGTGCCGTGGATGACACCGCCACGCAGTCCCATCGTTCTTCGTCGGCGACGCCCACCGCGCCAGTTCCCACCTTCACAATGGACGATTTCACTCCCGTTCACCCAGAGACTTTCTCGAATCAAACCTCTGCACCTTTGTTGACAGAGAACTATATGTTCGACATCACCAACTGTTGTGTCATGTCTTAGATCTCACCTTTGACTCGCACCCTCCACCAGACTACCGTATACACATGCGCGCGCACTCTGCCATCATACAACTTTATGTTTGCAGCCGCCAGCTTGATTCCATCGACACCCTCTCCAGTCGAAACAGCGTACCGCGACCATTCCCCACCCATTGCCCACTGTGCAACTCCGGTGTCGACCTCGAATCAGCAGTTGCTGCCGCCTTCAAGCTTTACAAACCCCTCCCAGCGTGCACGGACGTAAGGCCCAACCGTGTAAAACTTTTTCTGATGCCGTGATCACTGGCCCACGGGTCAATCTCTCTTCTACCTGGGTCTTCTTCCTCCCCTATGTAGCGCCGTTGGGGAACCCTCTAGATTGTCGTCGTCTACTGCAACAATTAGGGCCTGCTTCTCAAAAGGCAGGAATTCACCTTGTGGCTCGGACTTGGGGCGCGGTTCGTCGACCTTTCTCTCCCTTTGTTCGACAATCCCCCCGACCAACATTACTTTACCAACCCATCTTTCCCACATCACCTCATCTTGCTCCTCTCGGCTCATCATTATATATACTGACTGATCTTACATTTTCTTCCCGTTCTTCCTCTACTTGCCTCAATCAAAACTCGCGTCCATGAAGCAGAACAACAGCATAAACTTTTAGATGGATATGTTCATTACACGACACTAGACTATGTCCCAAAACACGAAAGGAAAAAAGAAACTTATTAAATCGTTCAAGCGACCACGGGGACGTTGAGATTAAGGAATGTAATCAGAGCAGACAGTTTGAGATGAACAAAGACGGCAGTGATGGGGGAGTCCACTGGCAATAATCCGAGGAACTCAGGCCGGAGATCAACGACAATGGTGAATATGGCAGCGAGGAGGTCTTTGAGGGAGACGCTGTACGAGGGAAGAATGGTCAGCATAGAATTCCTGAGCACCCCAAGGAAATCAAAACGAATACGCACCCAACTTCTGCAACAACAACAAGAAGGGCCGGGACGTCTGCAACGGCAACGGCCTTGACAGCGACAGAAAGGACGCCTAGGACGGACTGGGAAACCAAGGGACTGATCAGACATGAGGAACATAGGGCAGAAGAAGAACATACGACGACGACAGCAAGAAGAAGTTCTGCTGCTGCTTTGATAGTCAAGACTTTACCCGGTTCCACAGTGAGCGCAGCATCCACGGAAACAGGGCCGATAGTCATCACGGAGAACCCAAACTCTGAAAATTGCAGTAACTTGCGAAATTCTACTGTATTATGCACAATGTGACGAATTACGACAATTGTGAAAAACCTGCTCACTTGTTTCTTTGGTTGGGAGCTTCGCATAATT
>Ga0307516_10006408_pt1 | contig 13802 bp, 15 predicted proteins | sample 19_EM_MG_FD_203310 | JGI IMG/M metagenome (GOLD analysis project Ga0307516, IMG submission 203310) | Populus trichocarpa ectomycorrhiza microbial communities from riparian zone in the Pacific Northwest, United States - 19_EM | ecosystem: Host-associated > Plants > Roots > Unclassified | place... | reverse complement strand
TAATGTGTTTAAGGGCTTGATTTGATTCTCTCTTTGCTACTTGTATTTACCTCATTCACATTATGAATTCATGAAATAAGTTGATGTGATATAAAATTTCCTTAAAAATTCAAAATTTAATTACATCTGTTTTCCTTTTAATTTTTCACCCATTTTTTTCATTTTTATTTGAACTTGTATAACACACATTAAAATAACATTTGGTTACTTTAAAGAACAAAAAGAGCAGGAGAAAAGAAAAAAACGAGACATAATATATAATTATATTTGATAATGATGTACAAGATATAATAACTGTTTTTATATTCTATTTGGTTGATGGTGGATAAAATAAAATAAAAAATAAAAATATTATTTTACTATCAGTATATATCTTTATCAAACTTACATATTTAAAGAAAATAATTAATTTTTTTGTTTATACTAAGTGTTTTGAGATTGATAATAGTATAATAATTGTAGTTATAAAATTCAGACCGGCCTGACGAGTCTACCCGAGGTTTGAACTGATCCGAGTTTAATAAAAAATCAAAAATAAATTGACTTGATAAAAAACCCAAATCAATCCATGACTCATTTGACTTGGGAAAAAACCTAGTCATAACACGAGTCACTAACCTATTGATTTTTTTTTGAAATTTGTTTTGGTCAAAATAACATTATTTGGCCTTTTAAAAAAAATAGTCAATTCAAGTTGATACTTCTTCTATTTAGTTATTTTAATTTTATCTCGGTTCAATATTTAATTAAATTTTAAAATTATAATAATTATTATTTTTATCTTTACATATTGTAATTAGAAAATTAAAAAAAAAAAAACTCATCCTGAAATTGAACTCTTCCATCATGGAAAATAGTGAGAAGATTCAATTATTACAACCATTGAAAATATCATGCCCAAGATAATGGCAAATCAACTGTAACAATGGAAACTACTGTGCCATTTACTATGGTCAATTATTATGCTATAAAGTTTTAGCAAACCTGACAAGAACTGTGTTTAACATTATACTCTAGGTTATGACAAACACTATTATGATGTTTAATGAAAAATAGTTTTTGAAAATTATTTTAATTTTTTTTCATGTTTATTTACTATTAAAAAAGTTATTCAATGAAAAATATATTCTAGAAATTTTTGGTTTAGTTTTCAAAAAAATATTTTCTATTTATTATGAATGGAAAAAACTTTTCAGAAATTGTAAAAAAAATAAAATATATATTGTTATTTATTGATTATATCAATTATGGTCCTTAATATTTTTATTGTTATATATTTTGTTTTGAATATTTTTTAATTTCATCTCTTAAAATTTGATTTAATCTTATTTGTATATCAACTTTGATCCTCATTATTTTGATTGTTATTTGTTTTTCTCTTATTCTTTTCTTAATTGAATTTTTTTATTTACCAATTTGTTCCTCATTTTATTTTATTTGAAATAATTTATGAAATTAAATTTTTTTTTAATTTTATCATCTATCAACTTTTCTACCAATCAGATTTGGTATCTATTCCTTTAATTGCTATATTTAAAATAATATATTAAATTGATTTTTTTTTCATTTTATCATTTTATCATTTTTTTATTTATCATATTCGGTTCTCATTTCCTTAATAAACTTAAAAATAATAATTAAAATATTAATAAGTTATTTACTACCTCATGTTTTATGACATTAATAAATATAAAAAAATAATTCATTTTTTTAAAATTCACTAAAAAAATAAACTTTATAGTAAATAAATAGATACGAATAAAAACTCTATAGCTAGATTCAGCTGAGAAAACCTTTGTGCTCGTATATTTGATGAACTCAAGTATGTCTAAGATTCTTCACATGGTTGCATCACCAATAAAAATATGTAATATCATGCTCGTTGTGTTTTTTTTTGTCCATCAAGGGTAAGTTTTTGGTACTCTTTGTTAATAAAAAAATATTTTCAAAGATTTATTTGGTGATGAATTATTGATTTGTTTGGCCTTTTGGTGTTTTCATTGTAATTTTGTATGACTTTTTGTCGAAATTATATTTGGTAATTGATAAAGCTATTAAATTTAATATATATATATATATATATCATGCTAATTGACTTAATTTGTTTTTTTTATCGATTATGATTAAAGAGAAAGGTATGTTTGGTAGTGATTTATCTAAACTTTTTTCAATGTTGGTTTATTCATATATGATCATACAATGTTGTCTAAGTAGCTAAATTGCAAAAAAAAAAAAAAGTTTTAAAAAAGTGTTTTTATATACTTGTAATATATTATAGGGTATTTTGATTTTAAGAATTATTTTTTATTTGAAAATATATTAAAATATATTTTTTAATTTTTAATATCAATACATTAAAATAATAATAATAAACACTAAAAAAATATTAACTTAATAATATTTTTTAATGAGATTTACTTTTTTTAAAAATAAAAAACCTAGAATTCCAAAATACATTTTTCCTTTATCGTTTTTTCAAAGTAAAAAAAAAGCAACAATACGAAGATATTTCTATGGAAGCCGAGTCTGAAGGGAATGAATTAACAAATGCAAGATACCATCCCAAAGAAGCCGCTAGATATTGGTGATCCTCCTGGGGATAACAAGATGGCTAAATCACCAAATAGCAACAAGGATGTCTTTTCATGATAGAGTCTTGGGATCAAAATTAATATTAAAAAATAATATAAATTATATTTTGTAATTTTATCTAATAATTTAAGTTATTAGATTGAGATAATTCTTTAACATGGTATTAGAGTTTTAATAACCAAATAATTACTAGTTCGAATCTCATCATCTCTATTTATTTGATAAAAATTAAACACAAAATAATACGGGTCTGTGCAAGCTTCAAATCTAAAGAATTTTTATTTGAAAAGATATATTATAAAATAATATAAATCATATCTTGAAATCTTACCTAACAGTTTAAGCTATTTGATTTAGATGTTTTTTTTAACAGTTCATACCACCAATCAAGGAGAATGTGGACAAGCTAAGGCAAAGCTTGGTGTCGAAGATATTCCTTGATGACAAGATATTCAATGATCTTTGTCAGTCATGGGGGAAGACATTGATCGTTAAGCTATTGGGGAAGAGCATAGGCTACACCCATATGAATACGAGGTTAAAAGGAATATGGAGGTTAACAAGAGGTTTTGAATTGAGAGGGGTCGGTTTACGAGAATTTGTATGTAAAAATGACTTGAATCAACCTTTGGTACTGAGGAAGGTCTGGATATGGGGTCACTGGTACAAGGTTGAATATGAAGGGTTACATATTATTTGTGGGAATTATGGATGTTACGGACATCATGAGAGATCTTGCACTTTGGGTTTCCTTGGAGGCTCCTCGAACAAAAACCCTATCATGAACATGGCGGCGAGTGGAGAGAATCCCGATGATCCTGCAATTATCCCACATCCTGAGAAATCAGCATCAGGAAATGACAGGGAGTATTACAGTGGAATTCAAAATCAAAATAAATTCACAGAACTCACGGAGCGATAAGGGGAGCATGTATAAGGGTAAAGAGTCAGCGCAAAATCAAAATAAATTCGCAGCTCTTAGTGAACCTGCTGCCAAAGCTACAGGGACAGAGAATCAAGCTGGGCCTAATATTTTGGGTGAGTCTAAGAGTCCATATATATAAGGGAAATAAGGTTTTTTTTTTTAAGGGACAGCCTAGTGGAACCAAATTTAATGAAGACCCTTTTGATCGGAACCCTAAAGATATTCCTAAACAGAATAAGAGGTCACGTCGGGATGATACAAGTTCTATACAGTATATGGCTAATAAAGATATCAAGGGAAGACGAATTTGCAAGGGAGTTACTGGAGGTAAAGAGAAGGGACACTTGAGGAAGCCTTTGCAACCCAAAGGAAATTCCAGTGCGACTATATATTGGGATGGAGTTTTCTGCAGGTTCTAATGATAAAGCTACGTCCTCACCAGAGACCATTAAAGGTGCTCAAGGCGTGTTCAAGGAATAACTTAGAAGGGTACTTTCAACAGTGGTAGAAACATATGTATTGCGACCTGATAACCCGATAGAGTACCGTGGCAACAAGCCAGTGCAACTTGGTATTTTCATTCTTAATGGACAACATGTTGAGCAGTCAGGGGGCTCAAGTGAGAAGACAACAATGATTGAAAGCGTGAATCTTGTGGGGGACAACACTGAGATGTATATAGAGGCTATCCGAGCTGATCAGGGTCGGTCTCTTTATATATTTTATTCTAATGATGAACATCTTCAGTGATTTTTCAGTCTTATCGTGGAATGTACGGGGTGCTTCTAGCTTGAGAAGTAAGCGTCATTTTAGGGAATTAATTAGCGGATATCATCCTAATCTGTTTGTTCTTCTTGAGACTCATACTCAATTTATCACAGTAGCTAGCTTCTGAAAAAAGGTTGGTCATAGCCCGGCTGCCATTGTGGAAGCTAGTGGTCATGCAGGAGGAATGGATTTTATCTTTAGGTGGTAGCATTAACATCAATGTTATAGACATAATGCCACAATGTATTACTCTGACCATTATTAAGGATCAACAAATTTAGAACTTATCAGCAGTTTATGCTTCTCCGATTTTAAGTTTACGTGTGCGTCTTTGGGATCATCTGAACGAGATTAAATCACATATAGGTAGATCTTGGGTAGTTATTGGAGATTTCAATGAAGGTATCCACCTCTCGGAGACATTGGGAGGACACTTTCTAAGGGTAAGAGCCATGAAATCCAAAGAAGTAATGGAAACCTGCAGCCTGATGGACCTAGGTTTTAAGGGTCAAAAATATACCTGGCATATCCATATTTATGTTGTAATGCATATTGCTAAACGACTGGATAGAGTCATAGTAAATTGTGATTGGCGTATGCAATTTCTAGAAGTCTTCGTTGAAACTTTGTGTGGGAGACAATTACTAAGAGATGCTTTAGTATCAGAAGTCTAGGGAAAAATAGGTGAAGTTGGTGTTGGTGTAGTTTGTAAATGAATAAATAAATAAAAAATGTATATGGAAAAAAAAATTTCCTCTTGATGTTTATAAGTGTGGGTTTTTATTGTGTAGTAAATTAAGTCATGGTGGAAGGACTTTTCTAGTGAACTTTCTAATGCTATTACATGAATATTTATACTATCAAAAGATGACACTTGAAACTTAATATATCAGTAAGATTAATTCATCCTTAAATTAATTTTTGTAATTAATTTTAACACTTGTAACTGTTGAGATAAAATTGAATGACAGCAATTAGTTTAATTTAAAGTATATTGTTTGATCAATAGTTATATTGTTTGATTAACAAACATACTGTTTCATCAAACAATCATATTGTTTCATCAACAGTCATATTGATTGATCAACAATTATTTGTTTCATAGTTATGTTTCAAGTCTATAAAACCTGTTACTACATAGAAAATTACACACAATAAAAACATATATTCTTTTCTTGGTCTTATCTTCTCATTCTTTTAGAGGTTTATAGGGCTTAGTTGTATCCTGGAGGTGTTGTCTCTATGTGGGACAAATAAACACCTTAAAAATAGTGTTTTTATATTTCTAAGCCAACTTCATATTTGTTTCCATCCTAAATATTTTCTAACAGCTGAGTGATAAGAACACAAAGTTTTTCCATACGTATAGGAAGCAAAATCAGATAAATGGTTTGTTTCTTGCAAATGGGGATTGGTGCATGAAAGATAGTAATTTGTAGGAGGAAGATAAATGGTTTGTTTCTTACATTCGTATAGGAAGCTAAGTCTTTTCATATGCGACTAGTCGATAATGTCCTATCTGATTTTTATGACGCCTCTGGTTTAAAAGTTAATATTGAGAAATCAAGGTTCATGATCTCTAAGATGGTAAGTCGAATGAAGCGGGTAAAATTTGCCTATTTATCATCTCTTGGAGTTGCTAATGATCTTGGCAAGTATCTGTGGTTTCCTCTTTTCAGGGTAGAGTGAGAAAATGTGATTTTAACTTTATCCTTGAAAAGATCGATGGGAGATTAGCAAATTGAAAGGGGAAGCTGTTACATAAAGCAAGGAGAAATACTTTTGCTAAGTCAGTGATTAATGCGATCCTTATTTATCAAGTGCAAAATTATTGGCTACCTCAATCGACTTGCAATGGCATCGATAAGGTGGTTGGAAATTTTATCAAGAGGAGTAAGGACATAGGGTGAGGTATTCATTTAGTGAAATGGGAGAAGATTGTAAGAACTATAAAATATGGAAAAATGGAAATGAGATGAAGCTTGGTTGTCCTCACTTAGCCATAGATCATTGTATTATATTTATAGATATATATTGTAACTGTAAGTTAGTAAAGTATGGAACAAACTTATTCTAAAAAGAGAGCACAATATTATGAGACAATCAAATTGCTAACAGAATGGATATTGAAATTTGTTATTACTGCATATCCTTCATGATTTTCTCCTAAATTATCTGATGATCTAACACCCCCCTTCAAATTGATAGGGGTGTGAATGAACCATTAATTTGTGCTTTAGAACTTGAAATCATTAAGCAGACTGTCCTTTGGTAAAAATATCGACTATTTGATCAAGTTTCGAGATATGTTGGATTTTGACATCACAGTTGCAGACTTTCTCTCTAATAAAATGGTAATCAATCTCCACATGTTTTGTTCGAGCAAGGAACATTGAATTTGATACTAAAGCAATTACACTGATATTGTCACACCAAAAAGTCAGTGTAGACGCAATACTAATACCTAACTCTTTGAATAGCATGCGTATCCAGTATAATTCAGTGGTAGCTAGAGCCGTTAAATGGTATTCTGCCTCTGTACTGGAGTGGGACACTACATGTTGTTTCTTAGAACTCCAAGACACTAAGTTACTACCCAAGAACACTCCATAACCGCTAGTAGACCTTCTATCATCAGGATTGTCTACCTAATCTGAGTCACAATAAATATGAATCTCAAGGAGAGAAGGAGTGTAGTATAAACCATCTTTGATCGTGCCTTTCAAATAATGTAGAACCCTCTTTATAGCCTGCCAATGTGATGACCTCGGTTGATACATATACTAACACAATTGGTTTACAGCATATGTTATATCTGGTCTTACGATTGTGTAGTACTGTAGGGCCCCAATAATATGTCTATAATTTATGATATCATAAAGCAAATCACCATTAAAGCTAGACAACTTGGTACCTGATATAGTAAAAGAGGCAAGGGGTTTGGCTCCAGCCATTTTGTTGCGATCTAATATATCACAGATATTCTTGGTCTGACATAAATAAAGACTCTATGAACTCCTATCAGCTTGCACACCAAAGAAATAGGATAATAAACCAAGATCTTTGATATGAAAAATGCTTTACAGGCTTCGGATTAGACCATCAATTTTGAGGAAGTCTGAACTTGTGACCAAAATGCCATCTACATGGATTAAGACAAAAAGTTTTGTGTTGTCAGTATGTAGTGTGAACAAAGAGTAATCATTTATTCATTCTTCAAACCTAAGTTCAACCAATTGCTGAGATAAATGTTGAAACCATGCTCTTAGAGCTTGTTTGAGGCCATACAAAGACTTGTGTAGTCTGTAGATAAAATCAGGTTTTGTATCATCAATAAAGCCTCGTGGTTATTCCATAAACATTTCATCATGGAGAAATCCATGTAAGAAAGCATTGGACACATCCAACTGTCGAATAGGCCAATGAAAGTGAACTGTTATGGTCAAAACCAATATGATGGTTGTCAATTTAATCACAACAGAGAAAGTTTCATGGAAATCAATTCCACTAATTTGATCATACCGTTTAGCCACAAGTCTAACTTTGAAACACTCAACATTACCATCAAGTTTCCTTTTCACCTTATATACCTACTCATTGCGCACAATATGTTTACGAGGTGGACGTGGATATAAAAACCAAGTGTCATTCTCCACCAATGCATCAAATTCTCTGCCCATTGAAGCACGTCATTGTGAATCCAAAACAGAGCAGGGATTATCAGAGACTTAATTGTTGTAGAATTTTGATTTGAAGGTGAGTTAAACACTGTCAATTTCTTAGCTGGGAAATTATGTTCATCAAACACCACATGTCGTGAGATGTATACATGGTTGGTGGCTAAGTCAAGACACATGTACCCTTTTTTATAGTTGGAATATCCAAGAAAAAGACACTTCTTACTTTTGAATGCTAATTTGTGGTCATTATGGGGTCTGAGGAAAGGGTAACATGCACAACCAAATAAACATAATCCATATATTATGGTTCAGTTTTATGAAGTAAAAAATAAGGTGTTTGATTCTTTAAGACCTTTATAGGTAGTCTATTTATCAAGAACACAACAATAAGAAAGGAATCAACGCAATATTAGGGTGGTAAATCAGATTTGGCAAGTAACGTGAGTCCCATTTCCTGAATGTGTCTGTTTTCGTTCTGCGATTCCATTTTGTTGAGATGTTTGAGGACACATTAAACGATAATAAATTCCTTGGGCTAACAAAAAGTTTTAAATTGATAGAGGTAAACTCATCATCATTGTCTGTTTGTAATTATTTAATAGAGATGGAAAAGAGTTTTTCTGCAATTGTTTTAAATTTAACGAAGGTTACAAACACGTTAGATTTTTGTTGCAAACGATATAACCATGAATAACGAGAATAATCATCAACAAATAAAATATAGTACTTACATCCACCAATTGATTTAACAGGGAAACCCATATATCATAACGGATTAAAGCTAAAGAAACTAAGAATTGACGACTAGGTTTTGAGAAGGGGAGTTGTTTAGCTTTGCCAAGTCGATAAACTGAACAAAAATCTAAATTATTAGAATGGCTTGTGATATAGAGTTTATTTAAACGACACAAGATATCTAAGACAACATTAGAGGGATGGTTGAGTCTGAAGTGCCAAGTTATAGTGGTAGCATGAACCCCTATGTTTGCAGACAGACATGCGAGGCTTTTCTAAGACGACTTGCACCCAACTAGCAGATATAGGCCATTTTCAGCCACACCTCGCAGTAAAAGTTTTTCTATCAAGTTCTCCTTTATGATAAAATCACTAGCAATTAGTATAAACTAACAATTATTATCTAAACAAAACTGATTAACAAAAATAAGATTGGTAGCTGCTTGTGGACAATAAAGAATTTATTGAGATGGAAACTAGAGTGACCTAATCAAAAGGATGAAGAGTAAATGTTTTTGGATTTGCAAACCTAAACCATTGCTGACAGTAACAAAATCAAACTCACGAAAAGGCTGTTGAGTGGTGAGTTTAGATGCAATAAAGGTGATATAGACATTGGCCCCATTGTCCATGTACCACACTTGATTATCATATTTGACATTAATGTTAGTGACCATAGTTGCTAGATCCCGAGGAGGATACATTCTTTGATAGGAATAGACAAAACGATGAAAACAATCAATAGCAATGTGTCCAGTTTTATCACATACATGATAGATGGGACGAGTTTTCTGAACTTGTGAAGTAGTAGATAGGGTATATTATGGAACACGAGAGTTGGATGGTTTTGGCTTCTTTATAAAGGCTGGTAGTTTTGGTTTACGTGCAGTAAAGATAAAGTGGCCATTATTTGAAGTAGGAGCAGACTGATTGATTTTTAAAAGGTTTTCAAAGCCTAGAAGCTCAGTTTGAAAATCTTCAAATGTGAACTCAGTGTCTCGGGATGCAAAGTTAAAAGAGGTAACAAATGGTGTATAGGAACTTTGTAGGTTAATTAGAAGAAAATTGATGAGGTTTTGATCATCCACATGTTTGCCAGCTACTACCAATTGATCAATAAGACTTTTGGTAGTATCAAGATGCGTAAAACAGGTTTTTCCTCCTTGAGTCAACATTTGTAGTTGACGTTTGAGGTGGAAGATGTAGGATCATGATTAGGATGAAAAATGATTTTGGAGAGTAGTTCAGACTTGCTTGGATGTGGTCAATCTATAATTGGTGGAGACCGCCTTTCAAAAATGGAGGCAAATATCTATCCAAGGAGAAAAACATCCTTCTTGCAAATTATCATAGGCAGGGTTCAATGAACCAATAAAACGATTCTTGAGAGGGCAAACTTCAGTACCATTAATGAAGCCTGCCATATCATGGTTGCGGAGTAGATTAAGAAACTACATCTTCCACGCCAGATAATTATTGGAGCCATCAAGTTTGATGGAAATAGTGGTGGATATGGGGATGGCAAGTGTTGTAGTAGTAGAAGTGGCATTGGTGGTGTTGACCATTGAAAAGTATGTGAAAGTTTGGGGATCGGTTAAGAAAGCATGAGCTTTTAGATTTTTAGGCTGATACCATGTAAGAAATATAAAACATGGACATATGAATATGAGATAAAGCTTGGCCTGGTCTGCCTATTAAAGGATGGGCCTGGTCTAAGCATTTAAAAGAGTTACTAAAGGAAGTAATTTTTTCCTCTACTTATATATATAGGGACATAACCCATATGAAAAGACAAGTTTTCATTGTTGAAATAAAATAGTTCTCTCTTTCTCTTCTCCCATCTTGGACTCTCTGCATTAACTTGACAAGATTTACAAAGACGTTCGTACTATGGAATATCACTTTGGTTCTAGTAATTAAAGTGGCACTGAAGTAATTGATCCAGTGATAAGAAATCGAATTCTCACGTCACAAGTAAGTTTCCTTTCAAATCTACATTGGTATCAGAGTCATGCTTTTAATATATATATTTTTCGAGCAAAACATCTGTTACAACATAAACGTTTGTTTTACATTCTATGTTGAAAAAAAGATGCATTGGAACATAAATAATTAAAATTAGGTTATAGATCCACCTATAAAGTGGAGAGTTTTAACCAGATGTGTGGTAACAGGGAAGCCAAAAGGCTGATCCCATCCTTGTCAAGGGAGATGCCAACCATCTCTCCTTTCTATTAACAATTAAATTTGTATGAAGCAAATTTTCCAACATAAAAAAAATTCCAGAACACATCTGGATTTGGCAGATGTGTAATTGTCATTTGGCAGATAAAGGAAAAAAACATGATAACACATCTGGATTTGGTAGATGTGTAACTATTATTTGGCACTTAAGAAGGAAACAAAATGTTACATGCGTTAATTAAATATTGATTATTATATTTATATGCTTTTGGAATATTTTGTTGTAGTAGATAGGTAACAACAAATTAATTATTTATTGGGTTATACCATTAATCTTGTTCATAAAATTCAAGAGCACATTGATTATATGTATCATTGGATGAATAGACTGGCTATGAGTAATGTTTATAAATTCTACATGGAATATCAAATGTTAATCGTTCTCAATTCTCTGCTTGAGGAATGCATGCCGGTTCGACTATTATTGGAATATAGGCTGGAATCCTTAGATTTCAACAATCTCGCTGATGAAATGTTGCTTGAGAGGAAACATCAGTATACTGAAAAAGATATACGACACATTGGAAGAAGCACAAGTCATTTGGATGTTGTAGCTAAATTCATTTCATGGTTTGAGTAGAATGAACTTGGAGGAGATGACTCTGATGAAGTAGATGATGTAATTGGAGAACCTACTTTTGTACCTGCAATATAAAATAATTTTAAAATTTATTATTCTTAATTTTGTATTTTTATTTCGGTATTTTTTTGTTAAGATAATTGGTTGTTTATTTTTTTTAATTGCATATTTTATGTAATTTAAGTTTTAATTATATTATATGCATGTATATGAAAATATTTGCAATTTGATCAGTGGGAGTTGTTAGTTGAAACTAATAACTATAATTTTGCACTCATTTAAATTTTCAATAATAATTAGACCATACAAATAAAAATTGATTAAGTGTTTAACAATCGTTTCATTTCTATTGTATGTGTTAGATTATTATTTGTTTGATTTAGAATGGAGTGGTAATAAATATCATTTAAATTGTACTAGATACTAATATTTGTAATTGGTGTCAATAGCGCTTAATATGGTTGTATCTAAAAGTATTATTATTGATTTGAACCATATAGAAAAACTAAGTGAAAAGAATTACGATGTTTGGCATTGTAAAATTGAGTATCTCTGGAAGGGCAAGAAATGTTGGAAACAATCACACAATCGATGGCTGAATCTGAGCAAGGAAACACTACTTAGCACAGGCTTGATATGGAAGCATATCAAACCTATAAGCGCAAGGATCATATATCTCGCATTTTGATGTTGAGTGGCATGAGAAATGATATAATATTGCGTTTTGAAAGGCATCGTTCAGCCTAATTGGTTTGGGATGCAATAAAGATTCAATATGGGAGAACCTTCACTACTAGACTGCATCAGTTAACCCTCAAATTTGATGGTTACAAGAAGCGCCAAAATCAGACAATGAGGCAACATCTTACAGTCATGTCTAACATGATCAGTGAATTAAGGGGTGTTGGGCATGAGACGACTAATGAACAATAAATCCAAGTTGTTATCCGCTCTTTGCCAAGCAATTAGGAACACGTGCGTGTTAACCTTGCCCACAATGACAACATCAAGAAATTTAATGATGTTGCTCATCATGTCAAGCTTGAAGAAGATCGACTTCATGCTAAGAAGCCTGTACACGAGGCTTTCATATCTAAGATTAAGATGCGTGGAGCATATGGCTCTAAATATAGAAAAGGTAAGAGCATCTCTAATGGGAGATGTTATTTCAAAGAGGCAAATTGATAAAATAGCATTTTGAATAGTATAAATATAGCTTTTTTTACCATGTATATTCCAATGGAAAAAAGCCATTTGCAAAGCCAATTCTATTAGAGTGGAATAAATAAGTGTTTTATTTGTTTTTAATGATTTTGATGTTATTTCTTTTTCCACATGGCTAGATTTAATTAGCTTATTCTTTTGTTGGCCCTACTTTGTTAGTTTTGGCTCTTTTGAGAGATATGTAGGAATAACATTTGTGGGAAAGAAAAAGCATTTTCGCATTTTGTTTGGCTTTCCCCTTGGAGTATGAAAAACAAGCAAAGAAAAGCCAAAATATTACTTTTTTATTTTTAGCTATCCATTTAGCAGCTCCATTGGAGATGCTCTAAGGGTAAAGGTCCCAAATATAGCAAGAGAAGAATAGAATCAAGTAGCATTGGATATAAACGCAAGCGTAGGAAACGCGGCAGTAAGAAAGGCAAGAATATGAATTGTTTTAATTGTGGTAAACCTGGTCACTTTGCTCGTGATTATACTGAGCCAAAGGTAACGTTTAACCACAACCATCCCTCTAACATATACGTTAGCAATTGTTTAATGCTTGCTGAATCTATTTCTTTTTCTTTACTGTAGATTCAGGAGCAACCGACCACATAGCAAGGGATCAAATAGCCTTTGTGGAATTTTGTTGAATTCCAAAGAGAAGTAGATACATATACATAGGGAATAATACTTCCGTTGTTGTGCTTAGGATCGGTACTTGCAAACTGGATTTGTGGGACGGTCGCACACTTTATCTTCATGATGTACTACTGTACACTTTAGAAGTTCGATGGAATCTTGTGTCTGTTCATGCTTTACTACAACTGGGTTTTAATATTGCGTTTATTGGTTGTTGTGTAAAAATATATCTGGATAATATTTTTTATGGTTCTTGTTTTGTATTAAATGGTTTTATGGTGTTAGACATTGTAATATATCTATTAATGATGATGCTTCTATTTATGTTGTTCAAAATTCCAACACTACTAATACTAGTGATATCATAACTTGGCATGCTAGATTATGACACATTTGGCAAGACCAATTATATAGATTGACAAGAGCTGGTCTT
>Ga0307516_10006407_pt1 | contig 13802 bp, 17 predicted proteins | sample 19_EM_MG_FD_203310 | JGI IMG/M metagenome (GOLD analysis project Ga0307516, IMG submission 203310) | Populus trichocarpa ectomycorrhiza microbial communities from riparian zone in the Pacific Northwest, United States - 19_EM | ecosystem: Host-associated > Plants > Roots > Unclassified | place... | reverse complement strand
GGGAGCGACTGGGCGAGTTGGAAGTTCGTCTCGTCGGTGACGAACCGCGATCCGGTCGCGGTGGCTTTCGTATTCCAGACGCCGCCGGCCGAACCGGCGGCTGCGGCCGACCCGCGCGCCTTCGCGCTCGGCTACGACCTCACGCGTGGCCTGGCGTCGATCGGCACGCGCAATGCGCTCTACACCGAGTCGTCCGTAGAGTTCATGACGCCTCCCGGCGACACCAACCTAGCGCCGATGGCTGCGCGCGGCGGCAAGCTGGTGGTCTACCACGGTGCGGCCGACGGCGTGTTTTCGCCACTCGACACCACGGCCTGGTACGAACGGCTGCAGGCGCGCAGCAGCGGCGATGCGGCCGCGTATGCGCGCCTCTTCGTCGTGCCGGGCATGAACCATTGCCGCGGCGGCCCGGCCACCGACCAGTTCGACATGCTGTCGCCGCTGGTGGCCTGGGTCGAACAAGGCCAGGCGCCCGAGCGCGTGGTCGCACGGGCGCGGGGCGCCGGCAGCGTGGCGCCCAACCCCGAGCTGCCCGCTGGCTGGGCCCACGACCGCACGCGCCCACTGTGCCCTTACCCGCAGGTGGTGCGCTACAAGGGCACGGGCGACATCGACCGCGCCGAGAACTTCGTTTGCCGGTGACTTGTAATGACGACCGCTTTCACACCAGGATGCAGCACGACCACCGGCGGTGGTCAGCCCACCCCTGTCACCGACGCACCGTTCGGCACGGTCGATGGCAAGGCCGTGCAGCTCTACACGCTCACCAACGCCAACGGCATGGTCATGAAGGTCACAAACTACGGGGCCATCATCACCGAGCTGCACGTGCCCGACAAGGCCGGCCGCCGAGCCGATGTGGTGTGCGGCTATGACGACGTGGCGAGCTATGTGAAGGCCACGGCGTATTTCGGCGCCACCGTCGGCCGCGTGGGCAACCGCATTGCCAACGGCCGCTTCACACTCGACGGCAAGCCGTACCATCTCACCATCAACGACGGCCCTCACCATCTGCACGGCGGCAAGAAGGGCTTCGACAAGGTGGTCTGGTCCGCCGAGACGATGCAGACGCCGCAAGGGCCGGCCATTCGCTTCACCTGCGTCTCGCCCGATGGCGAAGAAGGCTACCCCGGGACCTTGACCGCGCACTCGACCTACACGCTGACCAACGACAACGAGCTGCGCATCGACCTGGGTGCCACCGCGGACCAGCCCACCCTCGTCAACCTCGTGCACCACACCTACTGGAACCTGGGCGGCCACGGCTCGGGCACCATTCTCGATCACGAGCTGACGTTGTTCGCCGACGCATACACCCCGGGTACGGACATCTCCGACGGCGCGGACACCTCGGTGCGCGGCACGCCCTTCGACTTCACCGTGGCCAAGCCCATCGGCCGCGACATCATGGCCGCTGGTGGCAAACCGGTGGGCTATGACCACAACTGGCTGGTCAACGGCCCGCGCGACGTGATGCGTCCGGTGGCGCGGCTCAAGGATCCCGAATCCGGCCGAGTGATGACGATCGACAGCGACCAGCCGGGCGTGCAGTTCTACAGCGGCAACTACCTCGATGGTTCAATGAGCGGCAAGGGCACCACCTACCCGCAGTACGCGGGCCTGTGCCTGGAAACGCAGAAGGCTCCGAACTCCATCAACAACCCCGAGCGCATGCAAGACGTGATCCTGCGCCCGGGCCAGACCTACCGGCACCACATGGTGCACCGGTTCACGGCCGAATAGGCGGCCGCTGTTCAGCCTCTCGATGCGAGGGGTGCACCGGCCTGATCCGCCGGTGTCGCCAGTTCGGCCAGCTCACTGTCGGCCTTCTCGTTGGCGACGATCGCGGCTGCGTCTTCCGGCTCCGAGTCGGTGGCGTGTCGGTCGTAGGCGCGCGCCGCGCGTTGCGCCGCGGTCACGGCGTTGAGCGTGGGCTCCAGCTTCATCAGGCGGCTGCCGAAGCGGTGCATCCAGTCGCGTCTCGATTCTGAGGAAATCATCGGCGGTCTCCGGTGGGTCGAGGGCCTGCGGCCCGGGCTGGCAAGGCCGCCGAGAGCAGCCTGGCTGCTTCCGCCGGGTGCAGGTCGGCAGCGTGAGGGAAAGCCGCAATCGCACGTGCCACGGCGAAACGGCACGGCAGGTCCGGCCGGCTGCGCAGAAGCTGAACGCAAAACTGCTCGATCCAGGTGTGGGATTGATGCTGTTCCATGGGGGCATTCTTTCGGCGCCGGTGTTTCTTGGCTGTAGGAAAGCGTCGCCATGGCATGTGGGATCGGGCGCATCGGATCAGCACCGTCCGAACCCCGCGTTGGCAATCGTCCTACATGCCCGGCCCGCGCCTGACGCGAAACTTCGCTCCACACCAGCCGGAGTCTTCAATGGAAACTGACGTTGCCTCGCGAACTTGTTCGCGCCCCGAATGGTCGCGCCGTTTCGCCTACCGCGTGATGCTTCTTCGACACGAAATGGACACGACTTCCGCCGTCATGCTCGGCGAGGCGGCCTTCGACGCCGCGAGTGACCTCGAGCCTGAAGATGCGGCCGAACGGTATGTCGACGTCGAGGCCTGGCGGTGAACAGAGCCGACAACAGCGCCGCCACGCATCAACTGATCGTCAACGATCAGGAGCAGTTCGCGGTGTGGCCGGCAACACGTGCGGTACCGCGCGGCTGGCGCCCGGTCGGTCGCACCGGAACGCGTGAGTCGCTGACCGAATACCTGCACGAGATCCTGGTCGAGACTTTGCCCACACCACTGCTGCGCAGTGACGGTCGACCGCTGTCGAGTTCGGATTGATCCGTCAGCGCAACGCCCGCTCGATCGACAGGTGGAGAACGGTGAACTCGTTGCCCACCCCCACGCTCGGGATGTAGGACAGCCGCGGCAGGAAGCCGGTGGCGAGTTCGACGGCCGGAAACGCGAGGCTCGGAGCGACCATCGCAGTCACGGGCGCGGAGCTGTAACCCACGATGCGGTAACAGCGGCTGCCGGTGCGGCCCCGGTCTTCGCCATGTTTGCAGTCGAACGTCTCTTTGCGCCGCTGGTAGCCGGTGATGGCACCGACGGTCAACGAGAGTGGAAGCTTCGGCGAGACCACTTCCGTCGTGAACGTGTAGGCGCCATAGACCGAGATGCGCTCGAGCGAGTTGTAGTACATGCCCGCGGTCCAGCCGGCCTCGTGGCGCACGTAGATCCCGGGGTTGTTGTTGTTGAGGCCGTCATTCGCCGGCACATGCATGCTGACCAGGTGCAGGCCAAGAACGAGCCCGTCTAAGAGGTCAGCCACGCTGCAGTTCCGGCAGTCGACTCAATGCGCGACGAGTCTGGCCAGCAGGCAACCCGCCTCGGCGCTCGACGCCTGGCGCGTTGCATCCAATTGGTATCGAAGGCAAGCGGCCTCGAGCATCACGTGCGTGAGCGTTGCCAGCAAGGAAGTTTCCCGGCACGCCTGGTCAGCATTCGCGAAGTCGGGCGATGCGCTCAAGCTCGCCATCGCCGAAGCGAAGATGTCGCGCGCCACGTCGTCGGCCACCGGCATGTCGCCGAAGTACGCCGGAGCATTCGCCTCGATGGTCGCCAGCGAATCCAGGATGTCCTGCTTGGAGATAGGCACACGATTCCTTCCGCGGAGAAACCGCGGCGCCATCGGCGGCGGTTCTTGCGGGATGACGATATCAAGCCTGGCACAAAAGCTGGGCCAGAAAAGAAGGCCTGCAAGCCCCTTGTTCGGCGGATGAAACCGGTTCGCAGCGCAGCCGGTCGCGACGCGACGCGAGTGTGGTGTTCCTACCTGCCGCCGGCCGCGTAAGGGGGCAGCTCGGCACCACAATCGCTGCAGAAGCGCGCGCTCGGCGCGTGCCCTTCGGACAAGCAGGCCTGGCACGTGCGCGTGGTTGGCGCAACGCCGCTCGGCAAACGCAGCGCAGTAAATTCGGCGCTGACGATGCCGGTGGGCACGGCAAGCGTGCCCCAACCGACGAGCATCATCGCCGACGCGATGAAGCGGCCCAGGCCGGTCTTGGGCGTGATGTCGCCGAAACCCACTGTGGTCATTGTCGAGATCGCCCAGTAGATCGACACCGGGATGTTGGTGAAGCCGTTCTGCGGCCCCTCGACCACGTACATCAGCGTGCCCACCACGATCACCACCATCAGCACGAAGCTGAGGAACACCAGGATCTTGCGCCGGCTGGCGGCCAGCGCGCGGCCGAGCGCACCGTACTCCTTGACGTACTCGGCCAGCTTGAGAATTTCTGAACAGCCGCAGCAAGCGCAGCAGGCGCACGTCGATCAGCGCGTGCAGGCCCGGAACAAACAACGCGGCCCACGTGGGCAGCACCGCGAGGAGGTCGATGAAGCCGAAGACGCTGGTCGCGTAGCGCGACGGGTAGCTACGCACGAGAGACGGGCAAGGTATTCGACCGTGAACAGCACGGTGAAGATCCATTCCAACACGACGAAGACGCCGCCCCAGCGCTGGTGCAGCAGCTCGAAGCTGTCGAGCATCACCACGCCGACGCTGGCGAGAATCATCCAGATCAGCAGCAGGTCGAAAAGGCGGCCGGCGCGGGTGTCGGCCTCGAAGATCACCGTGTAGAGCGCAAGCCGCCAGCCGCCCAGCGGGCGCCCGAAGCGCAGTGCCGGATCAGGTGCGGCCAGAACGGTTGGTTGGATCACGCGAAGACCTTGAGGCGCCCCTGTGGGGCAGTACGGCGGCAGTCTAAGCCCGGGCTGGCCCTATCTGCCTGCACGAACCGCATCGTGTCCAATGCGCCCTGTCGTCCCAGTTTTTCCGGAGTACCACGATGAAGGTCAAGAGAGTCGCTCTCGGGTTGCTGGCTGCGCTCGTGGTGGCCGGCACTGCCGCCTGGTTCAGTCTCGACAAGGAGACACGCGGTCTTCTGGCGACGCTGCCGACCAACCGCGACCTGCTGTTCTGGAGCCAGCCTCAGCGTGACGCAGCGTTCCGCGCGCTCGACCGCTTGCCGGTGCTGGCGAAGTCGCATGCCGTGCCGGCGGGTAGCGCTGCCACGCCGTTGCCGGCGGGGCCGCCTTTGAAGCTGGCGCTCGACGTCGACGCCTACATGGCCGGCCAGCGCAGCGCCGCGCTTCTGATCGTGCACGACGGCAAGCTGCGGCTGGAGCGCTACGGCCTGGGCTTCGACGGCAGCGGGCGCTGGACCAGTTTCTCGGTGGCCAAGTCCTTCACTTCCACGCTGGTGGGCGCTGCGCTGCGCGACGGCCACATCCGCAGCATGGACGACAAGGTCAGCGACTACATCCCGCAGATGAAAGGCTCGGCCTACGACGACGTCAACATCCGGCAACTGCTGACGATGACCTCGGGCATCCGCTGGAACGAGGACTACGCCGACCCGAACTCCGACGTGGCACGGTTCAACAACCACAAGCCGGAAGAAGGTGTCGATGCGGTCGTGAGCTACCTGCGACGCCTGCCGCGCGAAGCGCCGGCCGGCACGCGCTGGCACTACAGCACCGGGGAAACCAACCTGGTCGGCATTCTGGTCGGCAACGCGATCAAGAAGCCCTTGTCGGATTACCTGTCGGAAAAGATCTGGGTGCCCGCCGGCATGGAGCAACAAGCCACCTGGCTGCTCAGCCGCACCGGCAAGGAGATCAGCGGCTGCTGTGTGCAGGCGGCCGCACGCGACTACGCTCGTTTCGGTCTCTTCATCCTGAACGGTGCGCGTGTCAATGGCCAGAGCATCGTGCCCGACAACTGGCTGGCGGACGCCACGACCGAGCGCACCGGCATCGGCCAGCCCGGCCGGGGTTATGGCTACCAATGGTGGACCTACACCGACGGCAGCTTCGCCGCGCGCGGCATCTTCGGCCAAGGCATCTTCATCGACCCGAAGCGCAGACTGGTCATCGTCTCGAATGCGAATTGGGCCGACGGCGCGCGCGACCCTACCGCCAGCGCCGCGCGAGAGGCTTTCTACCGAGCGGTGCAGAAAGCCATCGACGACGAGCGCTGACGGTCGCCGGCTCAAGGCAGCGGCGTGAACTTCAGCTCGCTGAGCGGCACGACCTTGTCTTCGCGCGTCATCTTGAACTCGGTGTTCGGGCCGAGCCACTTGGCCCAGATCTGGTTGATCTCGCCGGCCTTGTCCATCGCGAGCAAGGTCTCGTTGACCTTGGCCAGCAGGGCAGGCTCGTCCTTCTTCATGCCCACGCCGATGGGCTGAAACGCCATCGGCTCGGAGATCATCTTCAGCTCGACACCACCGCTCGCCTTCGACTGGTTCACCAGCTTGGTGATCGTCATGGTGTTGGCCACCATACCCAGCGCCTTGTTCTGCTGCACGGCCATGTAGGCCGAGCCCGTGTCCTGGAAGGTCACCGGCTCCGAGCCGTTCATCTTGATCGACAGCTCGGAGGTCGAGCCCTTGGTCGAGGCCAGACGTTTGCCCTTGAAATCGGCCTTGCTGGTGCCCGGATCGCTGGCCTTGACAGCGAGCATTTCCTTGGCGAGGTAGTACGGGTCGCTGAACTGGATCTGATCGCCGCGGCTGAGCGTGTAGGCCAGGTTGGCGATCGTCACGTCGACGCGCCCCATCTTCACCTCGGGCACGCGCGCCTCGACCGACAGCGGCGTGATCTTCGCCGGCACGCCGAGGCGCTTCGCCAGCGCGTTGCAAAGATCGACGTCGAAGCCGACCATCTCGCGGGTTTTCGGATCGGGTGCGGCAAACGGCGGCACGTCGGCAAAAGTGCCGCAGCGCAGTTCCTTGCGCTGCTGAATGTCTTGCCATTGATCGGCGTGCGCGGCAGCGGCCAGGCCAAAAAGGCCCAGCGCAACGAGAGTGATCTTCTTGGACATGTCGAACTCCAGGGGTTGATGAAGAAGGTGCGATCAGTGCGAACGCAGGTCGGACAGGAAACGCTGCGCACGCGGGTGCTGAGGGCTGCGGAAGAAGGCCTCGGGCGCGGCGGTCTCGAGAATGCAGCCGGCGTCCATGAACCAGACCCGGTCGGCCACTTCACGGGCGAAGTTCATCTCGTGGGTGACGCACATCATGGTCATGCCGTCCTTCGCGAGGCTTCGCATCACCGCGAGCACCTCGCCGACCATCTCGGGGTCGAGCGCACTGGTGGGCTCGTCGAACAACATCGCCGGCGGGTCCATCGCCAGCGCGCGCGCAATCGCCACGCGCTGTTGCTGGCCGCCCGAGAGCTGGGCCGGGTAGGCCTGGGCCTTGACCGTGAGGCCGACGCGCTCCAGCAATTGCATCGCCCGGCTCTTCGCATCGGCACGCTTCACACCGCGCACCTTGATCGGCGACAGCATGATGTTTTCCAGCACCGACAGGTGCGGGAACAGGTTGAAGCTCTGGAACACGAAGCCGATGCGGCTGCGCAGCTGGTTGAGCTGGCTGCTGCTCATCGGCGCCTGGATGTCGTGGCCGTCGAACAGCAGCTGGCCGGACTTGATCTCCTCGAGCCGGTTCACGGTGCGGATCAGCGTGGACTTGCCCGACCCCGACGGGCCGCACACCACGACCACCTCACCCTTCTTCACCTCGGCGTTGATGTCGGTCAGCGCGCGGTAGTCGCCATACCACTTGTTGACGTTCGTGAACGTGATCATGTCGTGGGCTCCAAAGGGTTCGGGCTCAGTGGTCGAGCTGCGCCTGCAGCGCTGCGGCGCGGGCCTTGGTGCCCGGCTTCGCCACCACGCCACGGCGCTTGCTGGCGATGCGGCGTTCGAGCCACTGCGCCAGCTGCGTCAGGCTCCAGCACACGACGAAGTAGCTGATGGCCAGGATGAAAAACACGTGGAACGGCTTGGTCAGCAGCTGGTTGTTGATCTGGTTCGCCGCGAAGGTCAGCTCCTGCACGTTGATCACGTAGCCGAGCGTGGTCTCCTTGATCGTCGAGACGAACTGGCTCAGCATGCTGGGCAGCATGTTGTAGAGCGCCTGCGGCAGGATCACCGACCACATCGCGCCCAGGTAGCTGTGGCCGAGCGCCCTCGCTGCTTCCATCTGGCCGCGCGGCAGCGCCAGGATCCCGGCCCGCACCACTTCGCTCAGGTAGGCGCCTTCGTAGATCACGAGCGTGCACAGCATGGTCGTGAAACCCGAGACGTTGCGCCCGATCAGCACCGGCACCAGGAAGTAGACCCACAGGATGACCATCAGCAGCGGCACGCCGCGCACCACGTACACCACCGCCGTGGCCGGCCAGTTCAGCAGGCGGTTCGACGACAGGCGCGCCAGGGCCATCAGCACGCTCAGTGGAAACGCCAGCACGATGCCCAGCACCGACAGGATCAGCGTGCAGACGATGCCGCCGAGCGGCCCGTTCGGGTACGAGCCGATCAGCAGCAGCAACCAGTTGTCGCGAAGGATCGCGTACAGGTCGAGGACGAACGCCATGGCTACCTCGCCCCCGCAACGCTGTAGCGCCTGCCGAGCCAGGCGCCTGCCGCCATGATCAGCAGCGAGATCGCCAGGTACACCAGCGTGGCCACCAGGTACGACTCGAAGGCGCGGAAGGTCTGGCTTTCGATCTCTTTGACGGCATGCGTGAGTTCGACCACACCGATGGCCATCGCCAGGCTGCTGTTCTTGAACAGCGAAACGCTGTGATTGACCAGCGCTGGCACGGCGTTGCGAATCGCCTGCGGCATCAGCACGTGGCGCATCGAGCCCACGAAGCCATGGCCGAGCGCACGCGCCGCCTCGGCCTGGCCATCGGGAATCGAGCGCAAGCCCGAGCGCAGGTCTTCGCTGAAGTAGGCCGCCTGGCACAGGCCGAGCGCGACGATCGAGAACAGCGCCTCGCCACTGTGCTCGGACAACCAGCCCTGCAGGTTGCCGGGAAGCAGGCTCGAGATGCCGAAGTACCACAGCATCAGCTGCACCAGCGTCGGCACGTTGCGGTGGTACGAGATGTAGCCGGCCACCGCGCGCTGTGCCAGAGCGCTGGGCGTGAGGCGCAGGGTCAGCAGCAGCAGCGCAAGCGTCATCGCCAGCAGCCACGAGCAGAGTGCGATCACCAGCGTCATGCCCAGGCCGTGCACCAGCATTCGACTGAACTCGGGGTTCAGCAGGATGGCGAGGAGATCGAAGCCTTTCACGGGATGCGCTCGCTTGCGTGTGTCGTTGACCGGGTCAGCCGCGCGCCGATTCGGGCCGCGTGGTCGACAGCCCGCCGGGCACCTGCAGCGTCGGCGTGATCTCCATGTGGCCGATGTTCACCGCGATCGGCGCGGCGATCGCGAACGCGATCGCATTCGCGATGTCGGCCGCCTGCGGCAGCTCGAAGCCGTCGATGAACTTCTCGCGAATCTCTTTCGAGTCGCCGTGCACGTGGGCGAAGATGTCGGTCGCGACGCGGCCCGGGCAGATCTCGGTGACGCGCACGCGCTTGCCGAACGCGTCAATGCGCAGCTGGCGCGAGAGCATGCTGACAGCGGCCTTGGTCGCGTGATAGGTCGAGTTGCCGTTGAAGTTGTAGGCGCCGGCGATCGAGCTGATGTTCACCAAGTGGCCACGGTCGCGCGCCACCATGCCCGGCAGCACCAGCCGGCACAGGTGCAGCACCGCGCGCAGGTTGACGTCGATCAGCAGGTCGATGCCCTCGGCGTCGGCCTTCAGGATCGAACCCGGGCGGTCCACGCCCGCGTTGTTGACGAGCACGTCGAACTCGACCTGCTGCGTGAGGCGAGTGATGCCGGCCAGGTCGGTCACGTCGATCGCATGGGCGATGCAACCGGTGCGCTCGGCGAGCTCGGCCAGCGCTTTGGCGCTGCGCGCCAGCGCATGGACCTGCAGGCCCTCGGCGCGCAGGCGCTCGACGACGGCGGCACCGATGCCTGACGAGGCGCCGGTGACGAGAGCAGTCTGGTAGTCGCTGAACGGCATGGTGTCGCTTCCTGAGAGGATGGGTTCAATTTATCGGTCGGCGCCGATTCGCGCCAAGACGGAATGACTGTGGAGAGATAAGACGCTCTTATGTCGGTGCCAACCCCTTGTCATCGGGCGCCGGCCGCCATCTGCGCCGAGATCGGCACGATGCGGCCGCCACCGGCCTCGATCTCGGCGCGTATCGCCCGGGCCAGCGCCATCGCGCCGGGGGTGTCGCCGTGCACGAGGATCGACCGCATCGGCATCGCGATCGCGTTGCCGCTGTAGGTGAGGACCGTGCCGTCCTGCAGCAGGCGGCGCACGCGTGCCAGAACCGCAGCCTCGTCCTTGATCACCGAGTCGGGCAGCTTGCGCGGCACCAGCAGGCCGTCGTCGGTGTAGGCGCGATCGGCGAGGAACGCGGTCGCCACCCGCAGCCCGCAGCGATCGGCCACGCCTTCGATCGCCGCGCTGCTCGACGAGCTGATGATGATCGCCGGGTCGAACGCGGCGATCGCGCGCAGCAACGGTTCGGCCAGCGACGCATCGGCCGCGGCGAGGTTGCCGAGCGCGCCATGAAAGCTCATGTGGGTCAGCCGATGCCCCGCGGCCCGCGCGATGCCGGCCATCGCGCCGAGCTGGTAGGTGACCATCGTCGCCAGCTCGGCCGTGTCGATCTGCATCGCGCGCCGGCCGAAGCCTTGCCGATCCGGGAAGCTCACGTGCGCGCCGACATCGACACCATGCTGCAAGGCCAGCCGCGCCGTGCGGTCCATGATGGACGAATCACCGGCGTGAAAGCCGCAGGCCACGTTCGCCGACGAGATCAGCGCGAGCATCGCTTCGTCCTCACCCATGCGCCAGGGGCCGTAGCCTTCGCCGAGGTCGGCGTTCAGATCGATGTCCATGGCGTGTCCTTGCGTGACCGGTCAGTTGGCGTCAAGATCGACGAGCGGCGTGCCGTAGCCCACCAGCGTGCCGTGCGCAACGTGCAGGCCTGCGACGACCGCCGCCCGCGGGGCAGTCACCGGCAACAGCAGCACGCCGATCTGCAACAGGCCGATGGTCGCGCCCACCTGCACCTGCGTACCGACGGCCGCCAGCGGGGTCGACTGCATCGGGTGGGCATGCAGGAAGACCCCGGCGGAAGGCGCGTTCACGGTCAAACCCGGTGACGTGCGTGGCAACGGCGCGGGCGTCGCAACGCCCTGCTCGCCGACTGCCGCCACATCGGCCGCGTCACGCCCCAGGCGCAGCAGCACGCCCGGCCCGCGCAGCTCCAGCAGGCCGATGCCGGCATCGTCGAGCGACGCCGAAAGTTGCTGAAGAGAATCGATCCACATGCTCAGCTCCTGGCCTGCTGGCGCCGGTACAGCCCGACGAGCCGATGCACGTTGTCCAGCCAGGCCTGCATCTGGTCGAGCGCGGCGACCGCCTCGTCCCAGGTGGTTTCGATGAAGCGAACCTGGCTGCCGATCGGGGCCTGCCCGAGTCGCCACAGATCGGCCTCGATCACGGTGCCTAGCTTCGGGTAGCCGCCGGAGGGCTGGGCGTCGCGCATCTGCACGATCGGTTGCCCGCCCGGCGGCACCTGGATCACGCCGGGCACGATGCCGTGCGAGCGCATCTCGACACTGGTGCTGGCTTCCAGCGGCGTACCGGCCAGGCGGTAGCCATAGCGATCGCTTTGCGAAGTGATCTTCCACTCGCGGGCCCAGAACGCGGCGCGCGAGCCCTCGGTGTAGTGCGTGTACTCGGCCGCCGGCAGCACGCGCATTGCCGGCACGCCATCGACCTGCAGCGGCAGCGCGAGCGCGGGCGGCACCAGACCGAAGCCGCTGACGGGCGCGCCCGATTCCGCGGCCCCCGCGCACAGCACGTCGCCTTGCCGAAGCGTGCGTCCCTCATGGCCGCCGAAGTCGCCGCGCAATTGCGTGCTGCGCGAGCCCAGCACCGCAGGCACGTCGATGCCGCCCCGTAGGCACAGATAAGCGCGGCTCGCGCGCCACACGCCGCCGCGCGGCAGGCCCAGCGTCAGTGCCTGGCCGGCACGGGCTTCGCCCACCCACCAGGGCAGCAGCGGCACGGCATCGAGCCGCGCGGCGCAGTCGGCACCGGTCAGCGCGAATGTGCCGTCTTCGGTGAAGCGCACCTGGAACGGAAACACGGGCACCTCGATCGCGGCGGCGCCCGCCTCGTTGCCCAGCAGCAGGTTGCCGGCGGCAAGTGCCAGCGGGTCCATCGCGCCCGAGGTGCCCACGCCCCAGCGCAGCGCGCCCAGGCGCCCCAAGTCCTGCACAGTGGCCAGCGCACTCGCCGACAGGATCTCGATCATCGGATCACCTTCTGCACGCGAAAGCGCAGCGTGTCGCCGGGTTGAAGCAAGGCCGGCGGGTCTTGCGCCGGATCGAAGAAGTGCATCGCCGTGCTGCCGATCGTGTTCCAGCCGCTCGGGCCGGTGGACGCCGACACGCCGGTCTGCGCGCCGCCGATCGACACCGCACCGCCCGGGATGCTGAGCACCGGCACCTTGCGCCGCGGCGTTGCGATGCGTGCGTCCATGCCGCCCAGATAGCAGTAGCCGGGATGGCTGCCGAGCGCGTAGACCGGATAGGCCGGCGTGCTGTGGATCTCGATGATCTCGTCGATCGACAGACCGGTGTGCGCGACCACGTCGGCCAGATGCGGGCCGCCGTCGCCACCGTAGACCACCGGCAGTTCGATGACGCGGCCGGCCAGCGGCAACGGCTGCGCGGCCTCCCACGCGTCGAGCAAGCGCGTGTGCAGGTCGGCGAGCGAGCGTGGTGCGCACACGAAGCTCAGCATCAGGTTGTTCATGCCCGGCACCGCCTCGCGCACCTCGGGCCAGCGCGCGGCTTCGCGGGCGAGCGCCCAGATGCGCTGCTGGTCCGGCAGCGTCATCGCATGGCCCGGCGCCTCGAACAGCAAGGCGCTGGTCCCCAGAACACTGAGGGTGGGTTCGTGCGAGCTCATCCTGCGGCGCTCCCACTCTGCAACCAGCGTTCGAGATGGTGGATGTCCACGCCGCCGGCCGCGAAGCCCGGCTCCTGCGCGATGCGCCGATGCAGCGGCAGGTTCGTCGCGATGCCATCGACGCGCATCTCGGCCAGCGCCAGCCGCATGCGCTCGAGCGCGTCGTCGCGCGTCGCGCCGTGCACGATCAGCTTGGCGATCATCGAGTCGTAGTACGGCGGCACACGGTAGCCGGCACTCGCGTGGCTGTCGACGCGCACGCCGAAGCCGCCCGGCAACACCCAGCCGGTGATCAACCCGGGCGAGGGGGCGAAGGTCTCGGGGTTCTCGGCGTTGATGCGGCATTCGAGCGCGTGGCCCACACAGGCGATGTCGGCCTGCGTCAAGGTCAGGCGCTCGCCGCGCGCGACACGGATCTGCTGCTGCACGATGTCGATGCCGGTCGTCATCTCGGTCACCGGGTGCTCGACCTGCAGCCGGGTGTTCATCTCGATGAAAAAAAACGCGCCGTTCTCATAGAGAAACTCGAAGGTGCCGACGCCGCAGTAGCCGATCTGACGGCAGGCCTGCGCGCAACGCTCGCCGACCTGCGCGATCAGGCCCGGGTCGATGCCCGGCGCCGGCGCCTCTTCCAGCACCTTCTGGTGGCGGCGCTGCAATGAGCAGTCGCGACTGCCGAGCCAGAGCGCGTTGCCGTGGCTGTCGGCCAGCACCTGGATCTCGACGTGGCGCGGGTGCAGCAGAAACTTCTCGATGTAGACCTCGGGGTTGCCGAAGGCCCGGCGCGCCTCTTCGCGGGTCAAGGCCAGCGCGTCCAGCAAACCACCCTCCTCGTGTACCACCCGCATGCCGCGGCCACCACCGCCGCCGGCTGCTTTCACGATCACCGGGTAGCCGATCTCGCGCGCGATCGCCTGCACCGCGGCTGGGTC
>Ga0307516_10006405_pt1 | contig 13803 bp, 14 predicted proteins | sample 19_EM_MG_FD_203310 | JGI IMG/M metagenome (GOLD analysis project Ga0307516, IMG submission 203310) | Populus trichocarpa ectomycorrhiza microbial communities from riparian zone in the Pacific Northwest, United States - 19_EM | ecosystem: Host-associated > Plants > Roots > Unclassified | place... | reverse complement strand
CGGCATCCTGATCGTCTGGGACCGGCTGTTCGGCAGCTTCCGGGAAGAAGACGAGGCCTGTGTTTACGGCACACGCAGCCCGCTCAACAGCTGGGACCCGCTGTGGGCCAACGCCGAGGTGTACTGGGTCCTGGCCAAAGATTCCTGGCATGCAAAAAACTGGGGCGACAAGATACGCGTCTGGTTCAAGCCGCCGGGCTGGCGGCCGGCCGACGTGGCGGCGCGTTTCCCCCGGGGCGGCTTTGACATCACGCGCCTCCAGCGCTTCCATCCGCCCCTGAGCCGGGCGGTGCTGGTGTTTGGCGCGCTGCAGTTTGTGCTGCTGATGCTGGGCGTGGTGTATTTTCTCTGGCAGGCCGACGGCCTGGCGACCGGTCCGTCGATCATCTGGCTGCTGGCGCTGGGCACCGGCCTGTGGGCGGTGGGCGGCGTGTTGCAGGGCCGGCTGTCCATGACCCAGATCCTGCTGATCGAGGCGGCGGTGCTGGCAACGGCTACGGCAGCGCTGGGCATGCTGGAAGCACATCGCGTGTTCAAGCCCCTGGCGCTGGGAATTGCTATATTTTTGATAGCTGTCCGCTCCCGTCAGCCGGGAGCTGACGGGCGATTTGATCAAATTTTATTGGCGGCGCTGGTGATGTCGCTGGCGGGGGACTGCCTGCTGATGTTTCCCGGCTTTTTCATCCCGGGCCTGGTGGCCTTCCTGGTCGCCCACCTGTTTTACATCGCCCTGTTCAAGCGCGGCGTGGCCTGGTTTCCGAGCCGGCGCGCGCTGCTGCTGACGCTGGCCATCGGAATGGCGATGTATGCGTTTTTGTTTCCCGGCCTGAACCCGGTGCTGCGTGTCGCCGTGGCTGCCTACGTCGTGGTGATCGCGCTGATGGCCGCGCAGGCCATTGGCCGGGCCACGGTGCCGCGCGACAAGGCTTCTGTCGGCGTGGCGGTGGGCGCGGGGGTTTTCATGCTCAGCGATGCGCTGCTGGCCACCAACCGGTTTGCCTTTCCCCTGCCCATGGCGCAGCTGTGGGTGCTGGCTACCTATTACCTGGCGCAAATTTTGATTGTTCACAACGCCCGGCCCACCGCCGGGGAGCAGCGCCCGCGCTGAAACAGCCGCCGCGGCGTCCCTGGCGGCACGCTTGCGAGATACGGAAGCCCATCCGTCGGTGCGGACCTACACATGACGCGATTGCGGCTTCCTATGCTTTTGCATTTAACAGGAGTTGTCCATGCAAGAGCAGTCCATCGACCAGCACCCCATCAGCAACCTGGCCTACGACTGGATCACCCTGATCCAGAACAAGGCCCAGGCGCTGATGGCCTATGACCAGTACATCCAGGACGCCGAGGCGGCAGGTTCTGCCGAATGCGCTGCATTTTTCAGGAAAGTGCACGACGCCGACAAGGCACAGCTTGCAGAGGCCAAAGGCCATCTGGTGGCCGTGCTGCAGGGGAAAATGGGCCGCTGAGGCCCTGCGCCTCTCTCAGGGGACGAACAAATCCGGGCCGCCGTCCTGCCGGTTGGCCGGCGCGGCCACGCCGAGGTGGCGGTAAGCCGCCAGCGTCGCAACGCGACCGCGCGGCGTGCGCTGCAGATAACCCTGCTGGATCAGATAGGGCTCGATCACGTCCTCGATGGTGTCACGCTCCTCGCCGATGCTGGCGGCGATGTTGTCCAGGCCGACCGGGCCGCCGTCGAAACGGTGGATCACCGCCTCCAGCAGCTTCCTGTCCATCACGTCGAAGCCCTGCGGGTCCACGTCAAGCATGGCCAGCGCCTTGTTGGCAATGTCCAGGGTGATGTGGCCGCTGCCCTTGACGTCGGCGTAGTCGCGCACGCGGCGCAGCAGGCGGTTGGCGATACGCGGCGTGCCGCGTGAACGGCGCGCAATCTCGAAACCGCCGTCCTCGTCCATGGGCGCGTTGAGCAGTTTGGCGCTGCGTGTGACGATGCGGGCCAGTTCCTGCGCGGTGTAGAACTCCAGCCGCGCGACGATGCCGAAGCGGTCGCGCAGCGGGTTGGTCAGCATGCCGGCGCGGGTGGTGGCGCCCACCAGCGTGAAAGGCTGCAAATCGAGCTTGATGCTGCGCGCCGCCGGGCCTTCGCCGATCATGATGTCGATCTGGTAATCCTCCAGCGCGGGGTACAGGATTTCCTCGACGACCGGGCTCAGGCGGTGGATCTCGTCGATAAAAAGCACATCGTTTTTTTCCAGATTGGTCAGCAGTGCCGCCAGGTCCTTGGGTTTTTCCAGCACCGGGCCGGAGGTCTGGCGCAGGTTCACGCCGAGCTCGTGCGCAATGATGTGGGAGAGCGTGGTCTTGCCCAGGCCGGGCGGGCCGAAGAGCAGCACGTGGTCCATGGCCTCGCTGCGCTTTTTTGCCGCGCCTATAAAAATCTCCAGCTGTTCGCGCACCTTGGACTGGCCCACGTACTCGTCGAAGAGTTTGGGCCGCAGCGCGCGTTCGATCGCTTCCTCGTTGGGCGAGGCCGGCGCGGCCGACATGACGCGTTTGACCGGGGGTACGCCCGACATGTCGAAGTCGCCGGTTTGAATGCTCATTTGGCGAGGGCTTTCAAGGCCAGCTTGATGCCGTCACTGACACCGATGTCTTTCGGCAGGGCCTTGAGCGCCAGCGCCGCATCGCGGTCGCTGTAGCCCAGGGCCACCAGCGCCTGCAGGATGTCGGACTGCGCATCGTCGGCCACGCTGACGGTGATGCCCATGTCGGCCCCCAGCTTGCCCTTGAGTTCGAGCAGCAGGCGTTCGGCGGTTTTTTTGCCGATGCCGGGCACCTTGATGATGCGCCCGGCCTCCTGGCTGGTCACGGCCTGGGCCAGTTCGTCGACGCTCATGCCGCTGAGCACGCTGAGCGCGGTGCGCGGGCCGACGCCGGAAATCTTGATCAGCTGGCGGAAAGCAGCGCGTTCGCTGGCGCTGCCGAAACCGTAGAGGATTTGCGCGTCTTCGCGCACCACAAAGTGGGTCAGCAGCGAGACTTTTTCGCCCAGGCCGGGCAGGTTGTAGAAGGTGCTCATGGGCACCAGCACCTCGTAACCCACGCCATTGCAGTCCACCAGCAGTTCAGGGGGGTTCTTTTCGGCCAGCAGGCCCGAGATGCGTCCAATCATGGGCAAATCTTATCAGCCGGGCAGAGGGTGAAAATTGGGGGGACAATCCCGGCAAAACCCTCCATTTCAGGAAACCCCACGCCTTGATCCTCCGACACACCTTCACGCCGCCCAACAACACGCGCATGGGCCACCTGTGCGGCCCGATGGACGCCCACATCCGGACCATCGAGGCGGCGCTGCAGGTAACGATTGCGCACCGCTTCGAGCAGTTCAAGATCGACGGGCCCAAAGCCAAGGCCCAGCAGGCGCTGGAGGTGCTGCAGGCGCTGTATGAAATGGCGAACCGGCCGATTCCCGAAGAAACCGTGCAACTGATGCTGGCCGGCGACACCGCCCTGTCCACCGCGCCCGACGGCAGTGCGGCGTTGTCGACGCGGCGCGCCGACCTGCGCGCACGCACGGTGAACCAGGGCATGTACCTGGACAACATCGCCACCCACGACATCACCTTCGGCATCGGCCCGGCGGGCACGGGCAAGACCTACCTGGCCGTCGCCTGCGCGGTCGATGCGCTGGAACGCAGCGCGGTGCAGCGCATCGTGCTGACGCGCCCCGCGGTGGAAGCCGGCGAGCGCCTGGGTTTTTTGCCGGGTGACCTGAACCAGAAAGTCGACCCCTATTTGCGGCCGCTGTACGACGCGCTGTATGAGCTGATGGGCTTCGAGCGTGTGCAAAAAGCCTTCGAGCGCCAGCAGATCGAGATTGCGCCGCTGGCTTTCATGCGCGGCCGCACCCTGAACCACGCCTTTGTGATCCTCGACGAGGCGCAGAACACCACGCCCGAACAGATGAAGATGTTTTTGACGCGTATCGGCTTCGGCGCCAAGGCCGTGATCACCGGCGACGTCAGCCAGGTCGACCTGCCGCGCACGCAGCTCAGCGGCCTGATCGACGCCGAACGTGTGCTCAAGCGTGTCAAGGGCATCGCCATCACGCGGCTGACCAGCGCCGACGTGGTGCGCCACCCGCTGGTGGCGCGCATCGTCGACGCCTACGATGGCTACACGCCGAAAACGCCGCGCACCGATGACACCGATGTGGTGGTTCCGGTGGCACGCCCGAGCCGGACGAAAAGCCGCAATGGCTCTTGAGCATGGCGCTTAAGCAACTCAGCCTGTCGCTGCAGTTTGGCGACATCCAGGACGCGAAACGCCACCGCGCCGCGCTGCCGCGCCACAGCGTCGCGCGCTGGATACGCCATGCGCTGGACAGCGACGCCGAGATCACCGTGCGCATCGTCGAGGCCGAAGAAGGCCAGGCGCTCAACCGCGGCTACCGCCAGCGCGACTACGCCACCAATGTGCTGACATTCGATTACACGCAGGCGCCGCTGGTCACGGCCGACCTGGTGCTGTGCGCGCCGGTCATCGCCAGGGAGGCGCGCGAGAACCGCAAGACCCTGAAAGACCACTACGCCCACCTGCTAGTGCATGGCGTGTTGCATGCGCAGGGCTGGGACCATGAAACCGGTGAGGCGGACGCCGAGGCGATGGAGGCGCGGGAGGTTGCGATTCTCGCCGGGCTGGGCATTGCCAACCCCTACCGTTGAGGTTCAGGCATCAAATCGGGTCTCAGCCCCCGTCCCTCGGACGTTTTCAGCTATCGAATTCATAGTATTCCAATGAACAGGGCGGCCCGCCGCTCTACCCTAAACTAGTCCCATGATTCGCTGGATGCTGGTGATTTTCCTGGCGCTGATCCTGATCAGCTGGTTCACGCCCCTGCTGCAAAAGCTGGGCTTCGGAAAAATGCCGGGCGATTTCCGCTTCAAGCTGTTCGGGCGTGAGTGGTTCATCCCGCTGACCACCACCATTGTGCTGAGCATGGTGGCCAGCCTGATCAGCAAGCTGATTTGAAAAGGACGATGTGATGGACCCCAGCCAGGCCCCGGACCGCCACCGCCCCACCGCCACGCCGGAGGTGCGCCTGCCCGACGGTGCGTCGCCTGTGGGCTGCGTGGACATAGGCGGCACCAAGGTCGCCGTGAGCGTGGTTGACCAGCGCGGCATCCAGGGCCGACTGGTCGAACCCACGGCCAAGGCGGGCGCCTCCGACGCGCTGGCGCAACAGGTGCTTCGCATGATGGAAGCCAGTTGCCGGCTGGCGCAGGTGCGGCGCGATGAGCTGGTCTCGGTCGGCGTCGCATCCTGCGGCCCGTTTGTGCTCCAGCGCGGCCGCATCGAGCTGGCGGCGCCCAACATCTGCGGCGGGCTGGCGGGCGCGGCGCGCGGGCTGCCGAACCAGTGGACCAGTGCGGTGCTGGAGGCGCCCTTGCGCGAGACCTTCCAGAACCTGCGGATCGAAAACGACGGCATCGCCGCGCTGGAGGCCGAGCGCCGCTGGGGCGCGCTGCAGGGCCTGGACCACTGCGCCTACGTGACCTGGAGCACCGGGATCGGCGTCGGCCTGTGTGTGGACGGCCGGCCGCTGCACGGAAAGAACGGCAACGCCGGGCATGCCGGCCACATGTTTGTCAGCGACAACAACGATGCCCTGTGCGGCTGCGGCAACATTGGCGACGTGGAGGCCCTGGTGGCAGGCAATGCCGTGCCGCGGCGTTTTGCGGCGCTCGGTTACGCGGATGCCGCCGCCATGATGGCCGCCGCAAAAGGCGGCGAGGCACAGGCCGCCGCCGTGGTGGACGAGCTTTGCCGGGTGCTGGGCCGGGCTTTGTACAACCTCGTGGTGACGCTGGACTTGCAGCGCATCAGCATAGGCGGCAGCGTGTTCTGGCACCACCGCGACCATCTGCTGCCGCGCCTGCAGGCGCAACTCCATGGCCGCCTGCCGGCCTTGACCGACGGGGTTGAACTGGTAGCTGCGGGTTTGCAGGACAAGGTCGGCGACTACGCCGCGCTGGCGCTGGTGGCCTGATCACCCCGTGCCGCGGCTCAGGGCAGCAGCGTCCATTCATGGCTGCATTTACGGCACTGGACCAGCAATTGGCCGTTGCGACGGTCTTCTTCGACCACGTTGAGGCGGCCGTATTCGGTACATTGCGGGCAATTGGCCTGGTCGGCCACCGACTCCGCATGGGACAGCAGGAAGAGGTAGCGGCGCAAGGACCAGAGTGCCAGAGCGCCGCACAAAATAAACAGGCCCACGTTGACCAGCTTGTCACCGAGGCTGCCGCCATGAAACAGCTCCAGCGTGGCCATCAACGCAATCGTGCTGAGCAGGGCCAGCAGCATGTGCGCATGGCTGGACAGCAGCTCGCGCTCATACCACTTGCGAAAACCGATCGTGCGTATGCCCTCGGCCAGCGGGCGGTTGAGGTAGTTGTGTCGGGTCATGGCCGTTCCGGATGAATACGGAATGGTTGCACACTTTCCGTTTTTCTGCCATTAACCGCCGGCTGGCGGCGCCGTGCGGTCTCGGCTCAGCCCGGGCCGATGGCGCCCAGGGTCTGCAAAAAACTGCTGCGCCACCAATGCACGTCCTGCTCACGGATGCGCTGGAGCAGTTTTTGGTGGCGTTTCTGGCGCTCGGCCAGTGGCATCTGCAACGCGATCTGGATGTTTTCGGCCGTGCCGTGCGTGTCGTAGGGGTTGACCAGCAGCGCTTCCTTGAGTTGCTCGGCGGCGCCGGCAAAACGCGACAACACCAGCACACCCGGGTCGGCCGGGTCCTGCGCAGCGATAAATTCCTTGGCCACCAGGTTCATGCCGTCGCGCAATGGCGTCACCAGGGCCACGCTGGCGGCGCGGTACAGGCCGGGCAGGCGCTTGCGCGCAACATTGCGGTGGATGTAGCGCACCGGCATCCAGTCCAGCTCGCCGTAGTCGCCGTTGATGGAGCCGCACAGGCTTTCAAGCTCCTGGCGCAGTCCGGAGTAGGTGTCCAGCGCCTCGCGGCTCGGTGAAGCGATCTGGATCAGCGTCGCGCTGTTGAGGTTTTCGGGGTATTGCTGCAACAACTCGCGGAAGGCGCGCAGGCGCTGCGGCAGCCCCTTGGAATAGTCGAGCCGTTCCACCCCCAGCAGCAGGCGCCGCCGCGAGTACTCGTCCTTCATGCTGTCGAACATCTCGCGCGCCTCCTTGCCGTGGGTCAAGGCGGCGAACTCGTCGACGTCGATGCCAATAGGAAAAGACTGCGCGTGCACGGTGCGGCCAAAGGCGCGGAACTGGTGCTGGTCCAGTGCTTCGGCGCCGGCCTCCTCGCCGACATACCGCGCAAAATGCTCGACATCGGCTTTGCTCTGGAACCCCACCAGGTCATAGGCGAACAGCGAACGGATCAGCCATTCGTGCTGCGGAATCGCTGCCAGGATCAGAGGTGGCGGCAGCGGGATGTGCAGGAAAAATCCGATGCGGTTCCTGCAACCCATGGCCCGCAGCTCGGCGGCCATCGGGATCAGGTGGTAGTCGTGCACCCAGAGGATGTCGTCGGGCAGGAGCAGCGGCATCAGCTTGCGCGCCATCATCTGGTTGACGCGGCGATAACCGCCTATGAAACCGGCGTCGAAGTCCGCCAGGTCCAGCCGGTAGTGAAACACCGGCCAGAGCACGCCGTTGCTGTAGCCCAGGTAATAACTGTCGTAGTCTTCGCGACACAGGTCCACCGTGCCGAGGGTGACGTTGCCGGCCTGCTGGGTGTGCATCTCCCCCTCGCCCGGGGTGCCACCTTCGACAATGGTGCCGCTCCAGCCGAACCACAAGCCGCCATTGGCAGAGAGCGCATCCCCCAGCGCCACGGCCAGTCCGCCCGCCGCCGTCTTGCGCGGGTCCGCCACGCGATTCGAAACCACGACAAGCCGACTCACTGTTCAGCTCCCGAATACGCGGTATCAGCAAGCGGGAGCCGCGGAACCGGCTTTGCCGGGCCGCAGGCGCCGCCCCCTGCAAGGGGGGAAGGGGCTACACGCAGTGAGCCTCCGAAGGGGGTTTGCACATTCTTCATACCTGGCTATCCCACGGCGCAGAGAGCCGAACGGCGGCATTGATGATGCCGACCATCGAATAGGTCTGCGGAAAGTTGCCCCACATCTCGCCGGTCACCGGGTGGGTGTCCTCCGATAGCAGCCCCAGCGGGTTGCGCGCCGCGAGCATGGTCTCGAAAATTTCGCGCGCCTGCTCCTTGCGGCCGATACGGGCCAGCGCGTCGATGCGCCAGAAGGTGCAGATGTTGAACGCGGTTTCGGGCTTGCCGAAATCGTCCGGCGCCTCGTAGCGCCGCATGTAGGGGCCGTCGCACAGGTGTTTTTCCAGCGCGTCGACCGTGGCGACGAAGCGCGGGTCCTTGGGGTCGATAAACCCCACCTCGATCATCAACAGCACACTGGCATCCAGGTCGCGCCCGCCGAAACTTTCGGCGAAGGCCTGGCGCTCCTCGCTCCAGGATTCGCGAAGGATGCGCTCGCGCATGGTGTTGGCGTGGCCGTGCCAGTAGACCGCCCGGTCGGGCTGCTTGAGGCTCACCGCAATTTTTCCAAGGCGGTCGCAGGCGGCCCAGCACATCAGCGCCGAGGAGGTGTGCACCCGCGCCCGCGTGCGCAGCTCCCACATGCCGGCATCGGGCTGGTCGTAGTTGCGCACCGCCTGTTCGCCGACCGCTTCGAGCCGCAGGAATTCGGCCGCGCCCGCGCGGTGCAGCAGGCGTTTGTCGTGAAAGGCCTGGGCCGCGCCCAGCACCACGTTGCCGTAGACGTCGTGCTGGAAGTGCTCCTGCGCCTGGTTGCCCACGCGCACCGGCCCCATGCCCCGGTAACCGGCCAGGTGCCCGTACATCGCCTCGGGCAGCTCGCGTTCAAGGCCGATGCCGTACAGCGGCTGGATGTGGCCGCCGCCGGCCTGGACCACCACATTGCTGAGCCAACGCAAATAGTCCTCCATGGTGCCGACCTCGGACAGGCTGTTGAGCGCGCGCACCACAAAGAAGGCGTCACGCAGCCAGCAAAAGCGGTAGTCCCAGGTGCGTCCGCTGTTGGGGGCCTCGGGAATGCTGGTGGTCATGGCCGCGACGATGGCGCCTGTGTCCTCGAACAGCGAGAGCTTGAGCGTGATGGCCGCGCGTATCACTGCATCCTGCCACTCCAGCGGCAGGTGCAGGCGCTGGCTCCACTTGCACCAGTAGCTCAGGGTCTCTTCCTCGAACAGGCGCGCGGTGTCGGCAATGCCGTCGGCCAGCGACTCGTCGGCGCCCAGCAGGAAGTTGTGTTCGCGGGTCAGCACAAAGGGCTGGCGCGACAGCAGGTGCGCGATCGGCGCATCGGTGTTCAGCCGCAGCGTCAGCGCATCGCCGACAAACCGCAGGTGGTTGCTGCCCTGGGTCACGGCAGGTTTGGTCCGGCCCCAGTCGTAACGGATGTCCAGCGACACCCGGATGCGCGGGGCGCCGTGCACCGGGCGCACGCGGCGCACCAGGGTCATGGGCCTGAAAAAACGCGAGCGCCGGTAAAACCGCGGCGCGAAGTCGGTAATTTCGATGGCCTGACCGCTGGTGTCGAACAGCTGGGTGCGCAGCACCGCGGTGTTGTGTTCATACCATTGCTTGCTGTGCGAAAAATTTTCAATCTCGATCGCAAAGGCGCTGCCCTGGTCGCTGGGGTCCAGCAGGGCATTGAACACCGGGTCGGCGTCAAAGCGCGGCAGGCAACACCAGACGATGCGTGCGCGTGCATCCACCAGCGCGCTGAAGGCGCAGTTGCCGATCACACCCAATGACAGCGAGGGCGGGGCCGGCGCAGCGAACGTGGAGGTCGGGCTGGCCGAAGCCGTGGAGGCGTGTGCATCGCTCATGAGGGCAAACTTTCTGCGCGTGAAACCAGGGGCTGGGCCAGCGCCGACTGCAGCCACACTGTCAGTTCAGACACGCCTGTGCAGGCGTACCGGGCGCGGCTTGCCCCCGGCCCGACCTTGACCGCGTACCCGCCCATGCGCTGGACCTCGTCAAAACCGTCTTCATCGGTCACGTCATCGCCGGCAAAAACCGGCACCCGGCCGGCAAACGGCGCTTCATGCATGAAAGCCGCAATCGCTGTTCCCTTGCTGACGCCCGCAGGTTTGAGGTCGATCACGCATTTGCCCTGCATCAGCTGCAGGCCGGCGCTTCTGCCTACCGCTTCCTGCATAACCTGCAGACACACGGCTTCCAGTTCGGGCGCCTGCCGGTAGTGCAGGCTAAAGGCCAGGTTTTTCTGTTCAAGCTGGAGGCCGGGATGTTGCGCCACCAGCGCTTCGGCAGCTTCCAGCGCGTGGCCCAGGTCGGTGGACGGCGCGCTGATCATCAGGCCCCCGGCGCTGCGGCGCTGCGCGCCGTGTTCCACGGCCGCCGGCAACTGCAGGGGCGCAAGAAACCCGTCGAGGTCCAGCAGGCGCCGCCCGGACACCAGGGCCAATGCGCCGCCCAGCTGCCCGTAAAGCGCTGCCAGTGTGCCGGTCAGCATGGGCGGAACGATGACGGCCTCAGGCCGGGAGGCAATCTCGACCAGCGTGCCGTCGAAGTCCAGAAAAAGGGCCGTATCTGCGGTGATACGGGGGAGCATTTCATGAGGCATGTGCATTGGAAACCACCTTAGCAGAATCCTTGCCAGTCGCGTGTAGGCCGACGCCGTCTTCGCCTCTGTGCGCTCAGCTGGAGGCGGCGCCCAGCCAGGCCTGGACGGCGCTGACCCGCGCGGCGTGAATCATCTCGCCGATTTTGGTGCCCGACAGCCCGGCAGCCTGCGCTGCCTGAGCCACTGGCTCGGTAGCGACCGACTGCGCGGCCTGCAGCGCTTGGGTCAGCCGATGTCGCTGCGGATAGGCGTTTTCCTCCAGCCCCAGGCGACCGCGCGCGTCACATTCGCAGGCCAGCAGCGCATCGGCAAAGCGCTGGGGTTTGCGAAACGCGTCGCAGCGCTCCAGCAGGCGCACCAGCACCGAACTCGGCGCTGCGGTGAATGTTGCCGTGTTCACGCGCTACCACCTCGGCCAGCTCGCGGCAGTCGGTGGGCACGCGCAGCCGCTCACACACACCCTTGAGCAGCCTGGCGCTGCGTTCCTCATGGCCGATATGCCGGGGCAACACATCGGCCGGGGTCGTGCCCTTGCCGAGGTCGTGGCACAGGCAGGCAAAACGCACCGGCAGGCCGGCCTGCAGGCGCGCCGACATGTCCAGCACCATCATCAGGTGGATGCCGGTGTCGACCTCGGGGTGGTACTCGGCGCGTTGCGGCACGCCCCAGAGCTTGTGGACCTCGGGCAGCAGTTTTTCCAGCGCGCCGCAGTCGCGCAGCACCTCCAGCATGCGCGAGGGTTTGTCCTCCATCAGGCCGCGCGCCAGTTCCTGCCAGACGCGCTCGGCGACCAGCGCGTCGGCCTCGCCTTCCAGCACCATGGCGCGCATCAGCGCCATGGTTTCAGGCGCCACGGTGAAGTCCGGAAAACGCGCGGCAAACCGCGCGACCCGCAGGATGCGCACCGGGTCTTCCCGGAACGCATCGGTGACGTGGCGCAACACCTTCGCCTGCACGTCGGCCTGCCCGCCGTGGGGGTCGATCAGGGGGGCATCACGGATATCAAACTGGCCGTCGGCCCTTCCCGACGGGACGCGAACAGCTATCGAATTGATCGTCAGGTCGCGCCTGGCCAGGTCTTGCTCCAGCGTCACCTCCGGGGCCGCATGAATCTCGAAACCACGGTAGCCACGCGCGGTCTTGCGCTCGGTGCGCGCCAAAGCGTATTCCTCACGCGTCTGCGGATGCAGGAACACCGGGAAATCCTTGCCCACCGGCAGGTAGCCCTGGGCCGCCAGCTGCTCCGGCGTCGCGCCCACCACCACCCAGTCGTGGTCCTGCACGGGAAGGCCGAGCAAGGCATCGCGGACTGCGCCGCCGACTATGTAGATGTCCATGCGACAAGTGTAGGGGCAGCGTCCAGCTTCGCCTGCTCCGGCGAGCCGCGAACGCAACGCGAAAACTACTGCCCGGCGGCGGGCGCTATCCGCAAGGGAATCGTCACCGGCCCGTCATTGACCAGCCGCACCTGCATGTCGGCCGCAAACCGCCCGGTTTGCACCACCGGATGGGCCCGCTGGGCCTGTGCCACAAAATAATCGTAAAGCCTGCGCCCCTCGTCGGGCGCCGCCGCGCCGGTGAAGCTGGGGCGGTTGCCGCCCGACGCGTCGGCGGCCAGCGTGAACTGGCTGACCACGAGCAGCCCGCCGCCTGTGTCCTGCAGGCTGAGGTTCATCTTGCCGGCTTCGTCCGAAAAAATGCGCAGCTTCAGCAGTTTGGCCAGCAGCTTGTCGGCCTGCGCGTCGCTGTCGCCGCGTTCGGCGCACAGCAACAGCAGGAGGCCGGCGCCGATCTCGCCCACCGTTTGCCCATCCACCACCACCTGCGCCTGGCTCACGCGCTGAATCACACTGATCACGTCACATCCTTTGTCCTTGCGGCGCATTGTCGGCGATGCGCAGCCTGTTCCAGGCCCTGTTCCAACTGTCGCGCGAAGCTCAGGCCTTGGGGAAACACCGTAGAGCGGTTCTTGTTACGGTCAGTAACATTTAGCCATGGCCCAGCCCCAATCCTCCACACCGGTGTTTGTTTCCCCCTCGCAGCTGGTGCGCGAGTTGTTGCCCTCTGCCTCGCCACATGTCGCGCTGGCCCTGGTGCATGTGCCCGGCCCGTCCCACCATATCGAGCCGCAGCCCTACTACCGCATCACCTTCAACATCGGTCCATCCTACGGGGTCGAGGCCTCCGGCGAGCGCTTTACGCGTTCGCTGGCTTTCACCCGGCACGCCCTGATGGTGATTCCACCCGGGGTGGCGCTGGCGCATCAGGCCAGCAACCCGCAACCCCCTGGGCGGCGCTGCAAACCAGGCCGGCTGGCCACCTTCCGCATTTCGCGCGAGCTGTTTTCGGAAAGCGCGATGGCGCTGGGGCTGAACTACCGGCACGCCCAGCTGGAACACATGATCGTCGCAACCGACGAGGTGCTGCGGCTGCTGGCCCAGGCCCTGCTGGCCGACCTTCGAGCCCTCAGCCCCGACGGCGCCGAGGCCACGGAGCGCACCGCCATGGCGCTGGTGGGCCGGCTGCTGCTGCGCGAACACAGGAAGCTCGCAGCTGCGACAGCCGGCCCCATGGCCAAGGTGCAGGCACACATAGACGCCAACCTGCCCGGCACCCTGACCCTGGAGCAACTGGCCGATGTGGCAGGCATGAGCCTGTTTCATTTTTGCCGGGTCTTCCGCGACAGCCTGGGCCAGACGCCGCACCAGTACATCCTGGCGCGGCGGATGGAACAGGCCAAACGCATGTTGTGGGCGCACAGCGGCACCAGCATGCTGGAAATTGCCCTGGCCTGCGGCTTCGGTTCTTCCAGCCATTTCTCTGCCCAGTTCAAGCGCCACACCGGGCAAACGCCGCTGCAGTGGCAACGCGCCCACTGACAGAGGCTTCTCAGGCGCGGCTAGGGTTTCCGATAGGCCGCGCAGAGCAAGTTTTCATCAAATCAGCCGGGTGAGGGCAAGTTTTGAATAGACGGCAGGCGGGCGTCCCGGAAAGATGGTGCTGAACCAACCCCGGAGACACCCGATGACCTTCACGCGCAAATTTCCCGCCACCCCGGCCACAAGCTCCGCCACTTCCACAGGGGTCAGCCGCCGCCTGGCGCTCGCTTCACTGGCGCTGCCGCTGCTGCCGCACGGCGCGGCCTGGGCACAAAAACCCGAGCTGCTGATTG
>Ga0307516_10006404_pt1 | contig 13803 bp, 16 predicted proteins | sample 19_EM_MG_FD_203310 | JGI IMG/M metagenome (GOLD analysis project Ga0307516, IMG submission 203310) | Populus trichocarpa ectomycorrhiza microbial communities from riparian zone in the Pacific Northwest, United States - 19_EM | ecosystem: Host-associated > Plants > Roots > Unclassified | place... | reverse complement strand
CGGAGATGACAGCAGCCTTAGTCTCCGAGCACCGGCTCGGGAGACAGTCTTCCGTCCTTTCCCCTTGGCGAGTCCCTCAGGCGCGTTGTATATAGGGAGAATGTTTTTCCTTCGACGTTGTATCAATAAATCAGTTCGCTATCTTCGTCACTCTCGATCCCTAAATTCCAACACTTAAAGGCACTGTTAGCGGACAAGAATGATCTCGAGTCAGTCTCCACGAGTACATCAGCAAAAAATTTGAGAATTCCTAGGGAGCTCCCGTAGCTCCCGTAGCTCCCGTAAGCATCGCTAACTCCCGTAAGAGGAGAAGTTATATTTTGCTCCCGTAAGGATTTAAAAAAAAAAGTGCTTTATTTTTAGCTGAAACCTCGAGAAATATTAGTTCAAATTTATGTCTCACCTGTAAAAAAAGCAATATACTTCAACTTTTCATTTTTTTGCAGATGAAGTTTCAGATTTCATGTAATTCGGCGACTGCGCATTTGACGGTTTGTCTGATTGAAGACTGGTTGGCGATTTTGTCACGACCCGACCCGGCTCAAGTGGTCGAGGCTTAAAAACGAGTCGCAGGGATGAAGTACGCTAGCATGTAGGAAAAGAGTGGTTCGATGGGCGCAAATATTGATCGGTTGCGGACTGGCAGTGCGTTCAAGCCGGGTTCATAACCCGTTGGAATATAGGGATCGACAGAGATGTGACGACAGTGAATTGAATAATTGATACAACTTCGAAGGAGGAAGATTCTCTCTCTATACAACGGGCCTGAGGGACTCGCCAGGGGTAAAAGACGGAAGGCTGTCTCCAGAGCCGGTTCTCGGAGACTCGGGCAGCTGTCATCTCTGGCGGTGAACCTACCGTCCATCATATCCGGACACCCATTATTCTGACAGCCCCGAGACGGCGGCAGCGGCGAAGAGAGTGAAGAAAGCGAGGGAAGTGGCGACGACGGCCGTAAGGGAGAGGTGGGAAAAGGGGGGGTTTAGCAAGAAGGAGCAGGAGGCGTATTGATGGGCGTCTTGAGCACTCTGGGCCCTGGGAAACTCCAACGAGGAAGTGGAGGCTCCCCGGAAAGTGGCCCACCTGGTGGGCATGAGGGAGGTGGAAGACCTCTGGGAGCACGAGCAGGAGCAGGAGCACCGGCAGCCGGCGGGCCGACAGCAGCAGCAGCAGGCACCGCAGCAGACACAGCCGAAGACACCGTAGCAGGCACAGCAGTAGCAGCAGCAGCAACAGGTAGCTAATTAGGCGCAGAGGGTGGCCGCGGCGGCGGCCCTCCCCCAGCAGGTGTACAAGCGGGTTGGCCGTAACGGGACGCCGGAGCGGGAGCTGACGAGACTAGAACCAATCAAGAAGGCAATTCCATGGAACGAGCGCGCCATTGTGTTTGAACGGGCAGCAGGAGCGCCGCAAATCGACACAGTGGTGGCAATGAGTGCGGTGGCGTTCGTCAATATCGCCCTGAGCAAGGCTACTCCACCTCATGTCTGCACGGAGGCTTTCGAGATCTGCCGGCACGGGCGGCTCTCCACCACGGCTCGACAGGGTGCCTCCGCAGCGATGCTTCTTCAGTTCATAATGGAGATCATCGAAGCGGCGAGGCGCGTAGACAAGGCGATCGTTAATGTAATCGGAAAAAAATCTCGGCCGACCTTGAGATCCTGGTGCCGTACACCCAGTACTGCCACCCTGATGGGCTGGTGGACTTGAAGAAATAGATTGAGGCAGAGAACGAGGGAGTAGTGGTGCCCCCCTCTTCGATGGGGTGGATGCGTGCCAAGAGGTTGATCGAGCAGCACTTTTAGGACGGCACAGTGCCGCAGGGCACTGCCTCGGTCGTATTCAAGATGCCCAGCAAAGCGGGGGTAAAAAGCTACTCGCGGAGGTGTGGGTGGCAGGTAAGAAATTCCGGGCCCTGCCGTTCATTGTGGACAAGGCGAACACCCTCCGCGGCACTTGCAGCCACTGGGGATATTTGGAGTTCCGACGCCAGAAGGGTGCCCTGCCCTGCAGCATCTGCACGGGGCCCCACCCGATGGAGGCGTACAAGTGCAGAGTGGCAACCTGTGGCAGGATCGGGAAGGACTATCCGCACACCGTCATGAAGTGCCCGAACTGCGGCAACAGTCACCCAGCGCAGCACGCTAGCTGCAAGGCCAAGTGCATCGCCATCGCTATTGCGCAGGGCGGCTGGCCAGCTGCACAGCCTAGGCCCTATGCTTAGGATCGTGGGGCCAGATGAGCGCTACCGCGCCACTAACGACCAGGCGGGCGCAACACAACCAGAGCAGCACACCATTCGGGGGATAGACGCGGCAGGAAATACCCCACCCCTGAATGGGCAGAGGACCGAGACGTTATGGACTTCGAAGTGGGATCTAGTGGCACCGTCCCACCCGTAGCGGTCTGGGGGGGCGAGGGGGAGCAGCCACTCTTCTTGCCCACGCCGGACTTCCTGGCATCAGCAGGCGAGGAGTAGGGGGACGGGGCGCACTTTTCCTTGGGTTCTTTTCCCTCTGTTCTTTCCTTTCTTCAATTTTTCCGAGGGACAGGCCTGGGCGGAGGGCAAAGGGGTGCTTGCAATGAGCCGCCACCGCGCGGACTGCGGACAGGAAACGGACTGTACATAATCTCGCCATGATCTACCTAGGTTGCATGCGAGTACTGAATAAACAAAAAAAAACCCCGTAGCGGTCTGATGGCAAACCCACCAGAAACATGAAAGCTGCTGGCGCTGCAGCACAATTGCACTAGGGGATGTCAGGTGTTGGAGGCGGATTTGGAGACCGCGGCCAGGATGGAAGCGGACTTGGTTCTCAATCAGGAGCCGATGGAATTGAAAGAGAAGCACAGCAGATGCTCTCAGCCTAGCTTCATGTCCATCAAGGGTGAGGAGCACCTGCCGGCCAAATGCGGGATAGTGGTAACCTGTGTATCGGGTTATCGGGTGGCAGACCTCAGGCATCTGACGAGCGAGTGTGAGAACCACGTTAATACAAAAGAACACTTACATATCCCCAAAAGGTTTAACTAAAATTATCTCCCATTTTGATTTATGATTTTGTACGGCAGTATTGGTCTTTCTAAGGCTTGCAGGTGGCGGAGGTGACACTCCAAGATGAGAGGATAGTCCTGATTGCCTATGTGTACGACCGAGACAAGGGAGCAGAAGGCAACCACCCCTGCCCAGAGAGTGGCGTGGGGGAAGATAGCCAAGGCAGACAAAGTGGTATTTACCGGGGACATGAACGCACACAGCAAGATGTGGATCTGGAAAACCACCCGGCCCAGTAATAACGTCTCCTGGGAGCGGCTCGTTGAGGACAATGACCTGGTGATCTGGAACACGCAGGAGGAGACCAAGATGGGGGAAGAAGTGGAGCGTCATTCATTCAATGACCCCACCCAGGCCTCGCCTGGGGCGGAGCTTGCATGGAGAATCTGCAGGGACCAAGCCACGGTCTCCAACTATAAGCTCATACGGTGGGAGGTGCTGCCCCCCCCCCCCCCACCAGGGGATGGATATGTGCATGGCGACCACCAGGTGGGATATCAGCGGGTGGGACCCAGAGGGGAAAGAGGGGGAAAAGAGGGAAGCGGCAGTCGGGAAAAGTGCGCAAGCACAGGAGTGCTTCCAGCGGGGATGTAGGGACAGCCCGACCCTTGATAGTGACAGTGCCCAGGATGAGGTGGACCGAGCAGCCGCAATGCTGCGGGAGGCTATGGTGGGCACCGTCGACGATCATGCCAGATTGAAGAGGTGGTGCAGCCGGTCAAAGCGTTAGTGGACCCCAGAGCCGAAGGACCTGAGGAAAGTATTAGGGAATGCTAGACGTAATCATAGAAGACCCACGGGAATGAGCAGGTGTAGGAGCCCAGACGGTAGCTCCAGCGGGCAATACAGAAGGCAGAGAGATACTGCTGGAACCGATTCCTCCAGGAGTCGAGTGGTAATGACGTCTGGACAGCTGCGGGATACAAGCAGGCAAGGATCGACAAAGCTGGGCAGGCACTGGGGCAGGAAGACGGCGCAATAGCAGAGGGGTGCTTCGAGAGGGATCAAGAAATCCTGGAAGTTCACTTCCCACTGACCCCAGCTGGCACCTACAAGCCCTTGGAGGGGGGGCGGGCATTCGAGAGGGTGGACGCCCACCTGGTCGGCTCCCTCAGAGGTTCCCCTCGGAACCCAGCTCGTATGCCTCCGCCTCCCGCTTCTCTTCAAGAGCCCGGAGCTCCCGGAGCTCCCAATTTAACGCCTCAATTGCGGCGTTGCTGTCTTCCAGAGGTGGCACTAGCCTTCCCATATCCGTGGAGGAGAGGAGGTCCAGCACCCCCTGTACATATCTCACGTCGTCCTGCAGATCCCAGACCGTCCACCGGCTCTTCTACCTCCCAGTCTCTTTCTGCACCTCCGCCCACAGAATCTTCTGCTGCATCTTCCATTCCGAACACACCTTGAGGAGGTGGTCCCTCGTTTACTAGGGGCACTCGCACCACCAGTACTGGGCAATGGGTCGAATCGTCAGTCCGTGCAGGTACTGTCCGGTGCGGCCGTACACTGTCTTCAGCTGTTAGTACCTTGAGGCGAGCCTCTTGGTGCTCTCCGCAATCGTGCCATCCGGCTTATGGCATTCCGGCATCTTGTATTTCTTCCTGCAGACCCGGCTCCCTGCCAACTTCGTCATTCCACCAATTTAAGCTCCGAAATCTCCCGCTTGATGTTCACGAGGGATGTCGGGAACGGCATTTTGAGCATCTCCGTCAGGCACGAGAAGGTCAACCATTGCAGCCCCCGGGCGTCTGTCTTTTCCCCCGCCACTTTCGGCCACCCGTTATACTCGGTTGACGCGCAGCAGCATATAATACCCATGCCGACTAACATCGTCCTGATAAATGAGATGATAAAATGTGAGGATGTAATGAAATTGCCAATTGATTAGTCATCTCAGAGGGACACGTAATTCGGCGGATCCATCCAGATCCTCCACGCCGAGCAGCCAGAACCCAAAACCCTTCCTTATCTAGCAACTAAATCCCAAATCCCAAAACAATCTCCTTGCACCGCGCAATTCAGAACCTTTCCTGGTTTTAGGCAATCAAAATCCAAAACACAAAACCTTGCTCTCACGACAGGCAATCCAGTACCTTCCAGGCCGTAGTCGATTGGCATTGGTGGTGACTGCGGCATGGCGTTACATGCGCACGCTGTTAAAGATCCCAGTTTCCGAACTGCGCGTCCTGGGACATCAGCGCTGGCACCTGCAGCGTAGGTTACCTTTAACTCGTCAGCACTGAGAACCAGCACAGCTTATCGGTATCGACCAGAATTATCATCACCTTCACCCGGCTAGCATCATTATGCCTGCTGCATCAGGAAAAAAATTCTGCGTTCGGGCGCTGCAGACGCACTAGATGCTCAGGACGCAAACTGGCAAGGTAGTCTCCACCTGGACGACCCATATCAGCGCACAGGTCGCTCCGAACGACGCACGCCATGGCATCTGCCTTCTGGACGAGGACGGTCAGGGTATTTCCCTTCTGGACGCAGCGCGTGTCTTACAGATGCAGAGCGTCAAGGCGAATTTCTTCCAGATGCAGAGCGTCAAGGCAAATGTAGTCCAGACAACACGCACCACGGCATCAGCCTTCCGTACGAGGAGTGTCAGGGCAAGTGCGATCCGGACGCAGCGCGTGTCGTCCGGAGGTAGAGTGTCAAGGCATATCTCTTCCAGACGCAGAGTGTCAAGGCAAATGTCCGATGCGCGCCATGGCATCAGCCTTCCGGACGAGGCGTGTCAGGGCATTGGCATTCCGGACGCAGCGCGTGTCTTCCGAATGAAGAGCGTCAGGGTATATTTCTTCCAGACTCAGAGAGTCAAGGCAAATGTCTTCCGGACGAGGAGTGTCAGGGCATTTGCTATCCGGACGCAGCACGTGTCTTCCGGATGCAGAGTGTCAACGCATCAGACGCCGAGTGTCAAGGCAAATGTCGTCCGGACGACGCGCGCCACGGCATCAGCCTTTCTGACGAGGAGTGTCATGGCATTTGCCATCCGGACGCAGAGTGTCAAGGCAAATGTCTTCCGGACGAGGAGTGTCAGGGCATTTACTATCCGGACGCAGCGGGCGTCGTCTGGACGCAGAGTGTCAAGGCATATTTCTTCCATACACAGACTGTCAAGGCAAATGCCTTCCGGACAAGGAGTGGCAGGGCATTTGCCATCCGGACGCAACGCGTGTCGTCCGGACGCAGAGTGTCAAGCCATATTTCTTCCAGACGCAGAGTGTCAAGGCAAATGTCTTCCGGATGAGGAGTGTCAGGGCATTTGCTATCCGGACGCAGCGCGCGTCGTCCGGACGCAGAGTGTCATGGCATATTTCTTCCAGACCCAGAGTGTCAAGGCAAATGTCTTCCTGACGAGGAGTGTCAGGACATTTGCCATCCGGACGCAGCGCGTGTCATCCAGACGCAGAGTGTCAAGGCATATTTCTTCCAGACTCAGAGTGTCAAGGCAAATGTCGTCCGGACGACGCGCGCCATGGCATCAGCCTTCCGAATGAGGAGTACCAGGGCATTTGCTATCAGGACGCAGCGCGTGTCGTCTGGACGCAGAGTGTCAAGGCATCAGCCTTCCAGTCGAGGAGTGTCAAGGCATTTCCCATCTGGACGCAGCGCGTGTCTTCCGGACCCAGAGTGTCAAGGCAAATGTCTTCCGGACGAGGAGTGTCAGGCATTCGCTATCCGGACGCAGCGCGTGTCGTCCGGACGCTGAGTGTCAAGCCATATTTCTTCCAGACGCAGAGTGTCAAGGCAAATGTCTTCCGGATGAGGAGTGTCAGGGCATTTGCCATGCGGACGCAGCGCGTTTCTTCCGGACGTAGAGTGTCAAGGCATATTTCTTCCAGACGCAGAGTGTCAACGCAAATGTCTTCCGGACGAGAAGTGTCAGGGCATTTGCTATCCAGACGCCGCGCATGTCGTCTGGACACAGAGTGTCAAGGCATCTGCCTTCCGGACGAGGAGTGTCAGGGCATTTGCCATCCGGACGCAGCGCATGTCGTCCGGACGCAGAGTGTCAAGCCATATTTCTTCCAGACGCAGAGAGTCAAGGCGAATGTCTTCCCGAGGAGGAGTGTCAGGGCATTTGCTATCTGGACGCAGCGCATGTCTTCCGGACGCAGAGTGTCAAGGCATACATCTTCCGGACGTGCATTATCAGGGCATTTGCCATCTGGACGCAGCGAGTTTCTTACAGACGCAGAGTGTCAAGGTAAATGTCTTCCGGACGAGGAGTGTCAGGGCATTTACCATCTGGACGCAGCGCGTGTCTTCCGGACGCAGAGCGTCAAGGCATATGCCTTCTGGGCGAGGAGTGTCAATAAGGAGATGGGTCACGGATGGAACGAAGAAATGGGTGGCGTGGAGAAGAAATAGGTTGTGACCCTGCAGGTGGTGTGGCATGTACAGGATAAGGAGTAAAACCCCTCGGAGACGAGCTAAAGAACACCTCAGGATGACTAACTCCTCCCGCATCCACGCTAACCCCTTTTGTCCACCAATCCCTCGTTTTCGCCGCTTCGCTGCCATTACCCCCCTCACTACCAAGATATGTATATCGGTATACAGTATATTAAGTGTAGAGCGAACGTCCCGGCGCGGGACGCTCCATTATATCGGTCTCCGTGGCTATTCCACTGGAGGTCGGTATGCCGACGCTATCGGTCTCGGTGGCTACTCCACCGGACAATGCGTTGACGCTATCAGTCTCATCTCCGAGAATGTGCCCGGACCCCGTCCGAGCCATATCTCATGACAACGTGTGTATATGGAACAAGTGACAAGCGATGACTGCTTCTTGAAGCAAAAAGGCAAAACCATCACCACCGCCGTACAGGGGTGGCTTGGAAACCCCAGAATTGAAAGCACCAGCTAGGAATTGAACTCCTAGCCTGCAGTGAATTCCCCCATTCCAGGTTGTGACGGTGTCTGTTGGGTAGTTTTATACCACTAAGCCACGTAGGGTTTTTTGCAAAAGTCAGAGTCAAACGCTTCCTATAACCCCAACAACGGTTTATTGACCAGCCAGCGCACGCCATGCCATTCGCAACGAAGAGGATGGCCAGGAATCGTATGAAGAGAAGGGAAACTAATCGAGACGAACCAGTATCGGTGAATCGGACGAAGTGGTATACCTTATGCCAGGAGAGATGGAACCGTGCGACTTGACAAGCCTAAGCAGCCCCAAACTCTGCACCCTATAAACGTTGGCTCGTGTGGATCCCTCCTCACTCTTAACACCCGTGGGTCCCGCAAGTATTTGTGAGTTGGTATCACGGCATGCAGCGGCTTTGCTCGGAATGCAGGAGACAGAAAGCGGATAGCCGGGAATGGGCATCCTTAGCGGCGACGGATATCTTCAGATATAGTCTCAGTGCTTGAGTAAGCCCTGCGCTCCTAGCTGGCTGTGGTTGTTGAAATCCATGGAACTTCCGTCCACTGGTGGAGGTTGCCGAATCATGTGCGAGTAACATGGTTAGTGATCCGCATGTACAGTAGTTCCTTTGCTCTGCAGACACCCCCACCAGCATCACTCTCATTCCACACATCTAGCTCGTTGTCACCACCTTCCACCACTCCCACAACTTACCACTACCTATATAACTACTACGTGTCTGACATTTCTAGACATCGCCGCTTCAGACGCTCGGTTGCGTCTCTCTGAGTGCATCGCTGTCAAGAGGGGAGTCCTGCGTCGCGCCAGTACCTGCTGTTTTCATCTCGGAAACGCCACCGCGAGATCCTATTCCGCAAATCACGAAGCCCGCAACGCGGCTCCCGCGACAGGCAACTACAACGTGCGATCACCTCACGGCAATGACTACGTGCGATACAATTGGCGTTCCTCGTCGGTGGAGGCTACCTGTTTGCACGAGGGAGCGCGTAGCCGCCACCTGCGTCAGCTAGGTTTTCGACAGCCTGAAAGTTTCCTGCGGTTCGCAATACAAGTGGAATGGCCACGCATGTGGAGCCGCATGTGAGGCAGCGGGTGGTGAGCTGCAGGCGGACGAATTGAACAGTAGGTGGAGAAAGTGCTTCCCCGGCGCGGTTAATGAATGCCGATGTACTAATTCGGAGCCTGCTGCTCACCGTTCAGCAATCACCTCGCCCCAATGCACGCCTTGCGTAGCTCTCCGTCTTCCGCTCTGCATGCTTCGTACCGGATCAACTATTTGGGGGCAACCGTTGCGCCACCGATCTGGCTTGGTATGGCGCCGGGGCTCGTCATCAAAGTTTCAGGGTCTTCATCTTCTTTTCGGGACCCTCCTGTCAGTGCTCCCAACCGACATCCGTATTTCTTCGGAGTCTGCTGTCGGCAAGAACCGTGGTGAGGTGTCCTGTCCTCGCCGGCATCCGGCGGTTCAAGGATCCCGCTCCGCTTCCACCAGCCCCTACCCCGCCCCCCACAGTCCAGTGGAGACAGTGTGGTCTGTGGGGCGGATCCCATGGAGAACGTTGTGGCCATCACGCGCCCGTGCTCGCTCTAATCTACAGCTCCCGCAGACCTCATCACCACTCTGCCCTCCACTTATTCCTCGCGCTTTCACCCGGCTAGTAGCCACTTCTCCTTTCCTTCTTCGCGGCGACTTGTTTGTTTTGTTTTGTCGGATCTTGTCTTGCCCCCCCCTGCATCATCTTGTTTGTTCTAGCTATAAAATATCTTCTTTCTTCTCTTCTCTTGACCTCGCCTGTGACCGCTATTCGTTGCCCGCCGACGCTCGCCTTCTGTACGTCGTCAATTGGTCGCTGAACTCCGCCGGTCTAGCTGCTCGCTGGCCTGGTCATGTCCCCACTCATTCCGCTACCTAACGCCCCGCTGGCTCAGTCTTGTTACAACTTCCATTCCCCGGTGGTCCTTCTTCGGAATAACCACATTCGACTTCCTTGAGGCCTCCGTTCTTGAAGGCTTGCACTGATGTTACGCCACCCCCGGGAGGGCTTCCGAGTACTCCAGTGTTACACCAATGAAGCCCTTTCCATGATGCACCGGGAGAGTGCCTCTACAGCCTCTAGGCTAGGAATTCAATTCCTAGTTGGTGCTTTCAATTCTGGGGTTTCCAAGCCACCCCTGTCCGGCGGTGGTGATGGTTTTTGCCTTCCTTGGCTGCAAGAAACAGGCAACGCTTGTCACTCATTATCTGGGAACCGATGTTTCTGTGGTACGACGACGCAGACAATCAACGACTTGATGAGAACGACGAGGGTGGGGGCGAGGGTGGGGGCGAGGGTGAGGGGGCGAGGGAGCTGCCACCAGAACAAACGGGGGAGAGGGATACGGTCTCCTTAGGCACGCTCTTTTGTCCTTTCTTCCGTTCTGTCGCTTTCTCCCATGTCACGAGTCTTTCTCTTACTCTCTCTCTCTCTCTCTCTCTCTCTCTCTCTTTCTTTCTTTCTTTCTCTTTCTCTTTTCGGGGGACAGGCCGGGCGGGGGCAGGGGGGGTCGCCGCGAGTCGCTGGCGGACTGCTCGAGGTCGCAGCGGACGGCGAACAGGAAAGGACTGTATATAATATCGTCATGATCCAATAGGGCCGCACACGATTGATGAATCATCATCATCATCATCGACGCACACAATCAACTGTGGGCGATGAGGCGGAGGAGCTGGGGAGCTGGAGGGATGTGGTGGGTGATGAACTGGGGGGTGAGAGTGCCGTGAACGAGGGGGGAGTAAGGGAAAGAGTATGATTCTGTTTCCGTTTCCGTCTACGTTTTTTTTTTGTTTTCATATTCCGTGAATCGCCCGACTTCTATCGTTTGGGAACCCCCCCGGTTCTACCAACTCCAGACGGGGTACTGCTTATCTGGGAGTACCTGAATTGGGCGAAGAACCGGCCCACCCCGCAATGTTGGTGCTACCGGTACCCGACCCAGACCCGACCGAGACCCGGGAGCACCGCTTCAAGAAGTGCCCCGAGTGGAAGGCGCAGCAGAAGATCCTGTGGGTGGGGGTGCGGCTTGCTGTTGAATATCTGGGTTGCCGAACCGGGTCATCAGAGAACAGGAGAGACGTCACCCAACTACACCTTTGGTAAACTTCAACCGTCAGAAATCCCGTGTTTGAAAAACCTAACGTCCTAAATGAAATAAAAATAAACAACAGATTATAGCCTGAATCGAAGAATGGGATTCATGGCGAGGAAGTAAATAAGTACGGCAAGAGAAAAACTAAAAAATGACAGCGCAGGAACGAGGCGGAACAGAACCAGACGGACGTTCCATACATAAGCGAACCGTTCCAGAAACATGACACGAACCCACGATAGCACTGTTGCGCAGACTGAGATGTTCCAAACCCTCTCGAATCCCAAGCGCTCGCCGCCGCCCAGTTACGTGGTACGGACACACCAGTAGGGGGCGATTTGTGAGCCCTCAGACTACAGGGAAATCGTTCAGGTTCAAGCCGTCCTCCGACCACCGAAGGCTTGCCACAATGAAGCTGAAGTCGATGACCCACGAACACGCGCGATGCGTCTGACTCACCCGGAGCATCAAAGGCACAAGCGACTCCAACTCGTCGAAGATCTTCACCAAGCTCTTCGTGCGCACGTCTTCTAGTAGGCGGAGACTGTGCTGATTTCCTTCCAGATGCCGGAGCTGAAGCTCTTCGCACTTCCTGTGCTCCAACTGCACGAACATCGATTGTTGGAGACATCTCGCCACCGGCGTCGCCTGGCCGTGGCCAGGCGAGCGGTTCCCAGGGACCTGACGCAGGTAGGCCACCAGCCTGTCGGTGATCGAGTTCCGCTTGGCGGCTAGCGCTTCTGGGTTCCAAAAAGGTACTCGGTCAGATATTATGCCCGCGGAGGGGGGGGGGAAGGAACGAGTCGTACCTTTCACCTTCGCCGGAGTCCGACGATCGATAGTGGCGGATTGCTCGGCGTCCGTTAGGTGTAGAATGATGTACTGTGAAATCCCCGCAAAGATCCTCTCGTGCCGGAAGACGTAGGAAATCAGCAGCCAGTCGCTCATCCCAGGAAAATCTGCGAAAAACCCTGACGGCAGGAGGTAGCAGTCCGCAACATGCTGCAATGCCCGGTGGAGTTCGTATTTATCGCAGACCGCCGCGATCTCCACGATCAGCTTGTAGGCCGGTCTCGGAAGAGGTCGATATGGGAAGTGCAGGGTGGTGAGAATGGTTTTCAGGGCTTCCGGGTCATCGTCCAGGGCCAGCACCACAGGAGGGAAGCCCGTGATATTCGACCGCCGCAGAGCGATCGCCTCCTGGAAGCGAGATTTCGGTCCGAACATGGAGTTGAACACTCTGGATGCCAGCCAGAGGATGGGCGAAGCCACTTGGAATCGCATGCCGCGCCTGCTAGGTGCGACCGTCCCCTCTGACACCGAAAGGAACAGATCACCGCCCGGCGCGATCACCACCAGCTCACCACTGCAAGCGTCAGTGTCCGAGGGAGGCTCTCGATAGTGACGACGAACTGGCGAGCAACCGGTATGCCACGCCTGGACGTGTTGTACGAGTCTCGCTGCGGACACGAAGGGACTGTCACAGTGGCTACAGCGGTGGATCGCCATATCCCAATCTTCGACCCACGAGTCGTCGCTGGCCTCCACCGGCCAGGTCTGTCCGATATTGTCACTCTCGAGGCACCTGGGCGACATGGAATCGCCCGTGCTTGGCGTACTGGGTGGTACATCTGCCGTCGTGATATCCATCTCCGTCTCGGATCCAAGAGCACTGGGCTGGCCAATGGAGGCGCCCGCACCTGTGCTGTCGTCTGGACTGCTGGGTGTAGCAGCTGCGCCGATGCTGGCAGTCGTGGTCGAACGAGCAGCCAGCATAACTGAGGATGAAGGTGAAATGTGCGCCCTTGGGAACAAGTCAGGTTTTTGATTTCGCTGCTGGTGTTGAGTGCGCAGGGGGTAAAGCATGCAGGAGCGGGGAGAGGGAGATGGTGGCAACCTTCGCGAGAGGGGTGTAACTTTTCCGTGGCGGACGGTATTGACTGTTGGGCGGGTAACACAGGTTAAATACGCACGGATATGCGCTTCAGCCATTGGCAACCATCTCAGCTGCAGTTTGAGGTTAGTAAGACTTCCCCTCTTTTTTTTTTGTTCATTCGTTACTCGCGTGTGACCTAGATACATTGTGGTGATGTACACACTTTTCCGTTTGCCGTCCGCTATTTGCCACTTGTTGTGGATCCCCTGCCCTCCGCACTGGTAGGTCCCGAGATCGTAGTGCGCACCACCGAGATATCAAAGGAAAGCCCAACCATAGAACGAGAAGCTTTGGCAACAGTCTGATGTCGTGAAGAAACCAGGTGGCTTGCCAACGAGAACCTACACCCGGTTTTGATATACACCGACCACGAATGCTTGAAAACCGGCCTTCAAAACTCAGACAAATGACGGATCGATGGATGCCAGCTGCGGCTGAGTGAATACGACTTCAAGGTCTGTTGGAATATAGGGATCGATAGAGATGAAGATAGTGAATTGATTGATTGATGCAACTTCGAAGGAGGAACATTCTCTCTATATACAACGGGCCTGAGGGACTCGCCAGGGGTAAAGGACGGAAGACTGTCTCGCGAGCCGGCGCTCGGAGACTCGGGCAGCTGTCATCTCCGGACGTGCTGGCTCCGGTCTGTCATGGTTATTTTTTTTTTTGTTATATCATACTCGCATGAAGCCTATCTAGACTATGGCGGCGTACATTTTTGACCGTTTCCCCGCCGCTGTCCGCGCGATGGCGGCACGTTGCAAGCTTTCCTTTGCCATCCAC
>Ga0307516_10006403_pt1 | contig 13804 bp, 9 predicted proteins | sample 19_EM_MG_FD_203310 | JGI IMG/M metagenome (GOLD analysis project Ga0307516, IMG submission 203310) | Populus trichocarpa ectomycorrhiza microbial communities from riparian zone in the Pacific Northwest, United States - 19_EM | ecosystem: Host-associated > Plants > Roots > Unclassified | place... | reverse complement strand
TGGCGATCAGCGGGCCATGCACCACGAGGCCGGGGTAGCCCTCGGCCTCGGTGACGTAGGAGCGGTCGTAGTGGATGCGGTGGCTGTTGAAGGTGAGTGCCGAGTAGCGAAACAGCAGCACCGGGTCGGGCACGATGCTGCGCGAGAACGCACCGCCTGCCGGTGCCGGCTGAGGCTGCGGCATCGGCGCGCCGGGCCGCGGCGCCTCGCGGTAGACGATGTCGTGCTCTTCTTCGATCGCAACACCTTGCGCATTGCGGATCTCATGCTGCACCGTCACGAACACCAGTTCGCCCGACTGACCCTGCTTGCTGTTAATACGGGTGATGCGCGAGACACGCTCGATCGCTTCGCCCGCGCGCACCGGCTGGTGAAAGCGCAAGCGGCCACCCGCCCACATGCGCCGCGGCAGCGGCACCGGCGGCAAGAAGCCGCCCAGCTTCGCGTGCCCGTCGGGCCCGAGTTCGCTGTGGCGGTGCTGCGGCAAGAAGTACAGCCAGTGCCATAACGGCGGCAGCGCATCGCCCTCGCACGGCGCGGCGTCGTCGCGGTCGAGCGTGGCCGACATTGCGGCGATGGGCGCGAACGTGGCGGTGTCGTGCCGCGTCTCGCTGCGGCCGATCCACTCGGCGTAGGGGCCGCTGCTCACAGCGCTGCCCTGCATCACAGCACCTCGGCCAGGCCGAGCACGGCGGTCGACTGGCTCGACAGCGTACCGCCGTTGCCATGCGCCAGCGCGGTCTTCACACCCGCCACCTGGCGCTCGCCGCCCTCGCCGCGCAGCTGCCGCACCGCCTCGATCAGCGCAAAGATGCCGTACATGCCGGGGTGCACGCACGAGAGGCCGCCACCATTGGTGTTGACCGGCAATCGTCCACCGGGTCCGATGGCGCCGCCCTCGACGAACGCACCGCCCTCCCCCTTGGCGCAGAAGCCCAGGTCTTCCAGGAACAGCAGCACGTTGATCGTGAAGGCGTCGTAGAGCTGCACCACGTCGATGTCTTTCGGGCTCAGCCCCGCCATCGCGAACGCAGCGCGGCCGGAGTCGCGCGCGGCCGTCACCGTGAGGTCGTGCATCGACGAGATCTGGCGGTTCCACACCGCCGTGCCGTTGCCCAGCACGTACACCGGCGTGCGCTGCAGGTCGCGCGCGTGGTCGGCGCGCACCAGCACGTAGGCGCCGCCACCGTCGGTGACGAGGCAGCTGTCGCGCACGGTCAGCGGGTCGCACACCATGCGGGCGCCGAGCACGTCGTCGATCGACAGCGGCCCGCGCATGAAGGCCTCGGGGTTGCGCTGTGCCCATGCGCGCGCGGCCACCGCCACCTCGGCCAGCTGCCGACGCGTCGTGCCGAACTCGTGCATGTGCCGCGACGCTGCCAGCGCATAGGCCGACAGCGGCTGCATCGGCTCGTAGGGCGATTCGTAAGGCTGCGGGTCGAGGAAGCGGCGGCTGGCCACCACTTCGCGCCGGCCGAAGGTGGCGCTGCGCTGCGCGCTGCCGTAGCACACCAGCACGGCCTTGCACTGGCCCGACTGCAGCGCGTGCATGGCCGGCAGCAGGTGCGCGATGAAGCTGGAGCCGCCGATCATCGTGCTGTCGATGTAGCTCGGGCGGATGCCGAGGTACTCGACCACCGGCATCGCCCACATCGTGGCGCCGCCGCTGGCAGTGCACAGGCCGTCGATGTCGCTCATCTTCAGGCCGGCATCGGCCACCGCGGCGCGTGCGGCGTTGGCCAGCAGCTCCATGTCGGTGTAGCCGGGCGCCTCGCCGCAACCGAAGGTCGCCACGCCGGCAATGGCGGCGCTCCCGCGCAGGGCTTTGAGGCTGCTCATGGGTGGGCTCCTTCCAACGCCACGGCATCGAACACCACCATCCCCTGGTCGCCTTGCTTCACCACGCGCGCCTGAACGCGCTGGCCGATGCGCACCTCGCTGCTGGGCAGGCCGTCGACGCGGCTCATCAGCCGCACGCCTTCGTCCAGGTCAATCAGCGAGACGTTGTAGTCGCCACCGGCCTCGGGCTTGCGGCGCACCGTGGTCACCGCGTACACCGTGCCGCTGCCCGTGGGCTCCACCCACGCCAGCTCGCCGTGGCCGCAGTGCGGGCACAGCTCTCGTGGGAAGTACACAGCCTTGCCGCAGCTGCTGCAGCGCTGGATCAGGAAGCGGCCTTCGTTCAAGGCGGCCTGGTGGCGCGCAAGCACGCCGCCTTGCGGGTCGATGGGGAGGGGATTGGTCATGGCGGGGTCGGTTGTGGATGGCATCACACCACGCCGGCATCGCGCAGCGCGCCGACCTGGGTGGACGAATAGCCCAGCTCGGCGAGCAGGCCCTCGGTGTGCTGGCCCAGGGCGGGCACACCGTCCATGCGGGGAGCGTAGCGGTTGTTGCTGGCTGGCGGCAGCAGCGCGGGCACGGGGCCGGCGGGCGTGTTCACTTCCGTCCAGCGGCGGCGCGCCTGCAGCTGCGGGTGCTGCCACAGCGAGGCCGTGCTGTTGACGCGTGCGTTGGCAATGCCGGCGCGGTCGAGCCGGGCCTCGGCCTCTTCGACCCCCACACCGGCAAAACTCGCGGCGAGCTTGTCGTCGAGCACCGCGCGATGGGCCGTGCGCTGCGTGTTGCTGCTGAAGCGCGGGTCCTGGGCCAAGCCCGGCTCGCCGAGCACCTCGTTGCAGAAGCGCTGCCACTCGAGTTCGTTCTGCACGCCCAGCAGCAGCGTGTGGCCGTCGTCCAGCGTCAGCGGGCCGTAGGGCGCGATGCTGGGGTGCGAGGCGCCGGTTCGCGGCGCCGGCGGCTGGCCATTGAAGGCGTAGTACATCGGGTTGCCCATCCATTCGGTGAGCGTCTCCAGCATCGCCACGTCGACCCGCGAGCCGGCGCCGGTGCGTTCGCGCAGCAGCAGCGCCGACAGGATGGACGAGTACGCATACATGCCCGCGCTCACGTCGGCCGCCGAGAAGCCGGCACGGGCAATCGATTCGCCGTTGCCCGTGGCGGACAACAAACCGGCCTCGGCCTGCACCATCAAGTCGTAGGCCTTCTTGTCACGGTAGGGGCCGTCGTCGCCGTAGCCGGAGATGTCGCACACCACCAGGCGCGGGTGCGTGGCGGCCAGCGCTTCGTACGACAGCCCCAGGCGCGCCGCGGCGCCGGGCGCGAGGTTCTGCACCAGCACGTCGGCACGCGCCAGCAGCGCTTCGAGGATGGGCTGCGCCTGAGCGTGCTTCACGTCGAGCGTGAGGCTTTCCTTCGAGCGGTTGGCCCACACGAAGTAAGACGACTGGCCACCCACGCGCTGGTCGTAGCTGCGCGCGAAGTCGCCCATGCCGGGGCGCTCGATCTTGATGACACGCGCGCCCTGGTCGGCCAGGTGGCGCGTGCACACCGGCGCGGCCACCGCGTGTTCGAGCGCCAGCACGGTGATGCCGTCCAGCGGGCGAGGTGAGCTTGATGCGTTCATGCCCACAGCATGGCCATGCCGCGGCCATCGCGCAATTCGCGAATGCCGAAGGGGGTGTTCACGGCGGGAGCATCGCCAGCGGCGGCAATAGAGCCAACAGCTCGCGCTTGAGCACCTTGCCGCTGTGCGTCATCGGAAAGGCATCGACCACCTCGATGCGCGCCGGCCGCTTGTAGGGCGCCAGCTGTTCGCGCAGGTGAGCATCGAGCGCGGCGCGGTCGAGCGTGCAGCCGGGCTTGAGCGTCACGAAGGCCACCACCTCTTCATTGCCATCGCGCTCGGGGCGGCCCGCCACCGCGGCGGCGCGAATGGGCGCAAACGCCTGCAGCGCCGCCTCCACCTCGCCCGGGTACACGTTGAAGCCCGAGCGGATGATCATTTCCTTCAGCCGCCCCACCACGAACAGCGCGCCATCGGCATCGAGGTAGCCGAGGTCGCCGCTCGCGTACCAGCCGCCGGGCTTCATCACCGCGGCGGTGGCGGCCTCGTCGCGAAAGTAGCCCGCCATCAGCCCGCGCCCGCGCAGCCAGATCTCGCCGCGCTCACCGGCCGGCAGCTCGGTGCCATCAGGCCCGACGATGCACAGCTCGGCACCTTCGACCCGGCTGCCGGCGGAGGTGTCGGCGCGGTGCTGGCCGAGCGCTGTCACGTGCACCGAGCCCGCGTATTCCGACAGCCCATAGCCATGGTGCAAGGGCTGCGCAAAGCGTGCCTCCACCTGCTGCTTGAGCGGCAGGTCGAGCGGGCCCGCGCCGGTATAGACATAGCGCAGCGCCGGTGCCTCGGGCCGCGCGACGCCCTGGTCGTCCAGGTAAGCCAGCAGCCGCGCAAACAGCGTGGGTGGCCCTTGCAGCTGCGACACCTGGTGGTGCGCCAGCGCATCCAGCACATCGGCCGCATCGAACTGGCTGCGCATCACCAGGCTCGCGCCCGCGTGCAGCGAGGCCATCAGCACCGTGCCCAAGCCGAAGATGTGCGTCATCGGCAGGTAGGCATACGAGCGGTCTTGGGACCCAAGCTGGCGCGACTGGGCCGACACCCGCCCGAAGTGCAGCAGCCCGTCGTGCGTGACCATCACGCCCTTCGGCACGCCGGTGGTGCCCGAGGTGAAGATGATGGCCGCCACCCGCTCGGCCAGTTCACCGGTCTCGGCGCGCGCTTCTTCGCGCACCGCGCTGTGCGCGAGGCCCGGCACCGAGGCATCGGTGGCGTGGTGGCGCTCGGCATGTCGCGCCGCCGCCGCCGACACCGCCGAGGTGAAGTACAGGCGCCGCGCGTCGGCCTTGGCCGCAAAGGCTGCCACCTCGCCCGGCGCCATGCGCGCGTTCACGCCGCACGACCAAGCGCCCACGCGGCTGCACGCCAAGATCAGCGCCACGTGCTCGGGGCAGTTCTCCGCCACGACGAGCACGCGGTCGCCGGGGCGCACGCCGTCTGCACGAAGCTCGCGCTCCAGTGCATCGACCAGCGTGCCCAGCGTCGCGAAATCGACGTCGCGGTCGCTCAGGTGCAGGAACGGCCTCGCAGGCTCGTGCTCGCGCCAGGCGTCGAAGGCTTCATGAATGCGCCGCATGCCGGCCACCCCTCACTCGAACTTCATGCCGGCCGTCACGCCGCGCCACATCTCGAAGTCGCTGCGCTGCTGCGCCGCCAGCTTCGCCGCGTCGCCTGCCCAGGGCTCGTAGCCCTGCTCGGCCCATTGCTTGCGCAAGCCTTCGTCGGCGAGCGCGCGGTTGACGGCGGCGTTGAGCTGCTTCACCGGCCCGGCCGCCATGCCCGCCGGGCCGAACACGCCATACCAGCCGATCACCTCGTAGCCCGGCAGGCCGGCCTCGCGCATCGTGGGCACCTCGGGCATCGACGGGTTGCGCCCGCGCGAGGTGACGGCCAGCACCCGCACGCGGCCCGACTGCTGGTAGTTGCGCGCGGTGCTCACAATGTCAAACATCATCGTCAGCTGGCCGCCGATCACGTCGGCCATGGCCGGCGCGTTGCCCTTGTACGGCACGTGCGTGAGCTGCGTGCCCGATTGCCGGGCGAACAGCTCGCCGCTCAGGTGGTTGGACGCACCCATGCCAGCCGAGCCGTAGAACACCTTGGCCGGGTTGGCCTTGGCATAGGCGATCAGCTCCTGCAGCGACTTGACCGGAAGCTCCTTGTTGATGACCAGCGCGTTGGCATAGCTGAGCACCGGCGCCACCGGCGTGAGGTCTTTGGCGGGGTCGAGCGTCATCGTCTTCAGCACATGCGGGCTGATGGTGAGCGTGGGGCTGGCGCCGAAGTACAGCGTGCTGCCGTCGGCCGGCGACTTGGACACCATCTCTGCACCCAGCAGGCCGGCCGCGCCGGGCCGGTTGTCGACGATCACGGTGCTGCCCAGCTCGCGCCCGAGCAGCGGCGCGAACTGCCGCGCCGCCGTGTCCACCGGCCCGCCCGCGGCATAGCCGACCACCAGCCGCACCGTGGCACCGGCGGGCGACTGGGCCCACGCCGGCACAGCGGTGACAGATGCCAGCGCGGCCAGCAGGCCCAGCGCGCGGCGCCGTGCGAAAGATCGATGTGTCATGTGTGTCTCCTCTTCTTGTGTCCGGGTGGCCGGGAGCCGGAGATTCCGGCTGCTGCCAGCATGGCCGCCGCCCACACGCCGCGCCATCTGTATTTGCCGAAGGGGGTGTTCGTCCGGGCATGGTGGGGGCGGATGGTGAGGCGGGGCCTGCCGCACAATCGACCACCATGCATTTCGACCTGCTCGACCTCCGGCTCTTCGTCTACGTGGCCGAAGAATCCAACCTGCGCAAGGGCGCCGAGCGTGCCTGCATTTCGCTGGCCGCGGCGAGCACCCGCATCAAGCAGCTCGAAGACAACATCGGCGCCAAGCTTTTCTACCGCAAGCCGCAGGGCGTGGAGCTCAACCCCGCCGGCGAGGCGATGCTGCACCACGCGCGGCTGGTGCTGCAGCAGGTGGAGCACCTGAAGGTCGACCTGCGCGAGTACGCGAGCGGCATCAAGGGCCATGTGCGCATCCTCGCCAACACCACCTCCATCGGCGGCGCACTGCCGGCCGCGCTGGCGAGCTTCCTGGCGCGCCACAGCGACGTGAGCATCGACCTGCACGAGCGCCTGAGCCACGAGATCATCATCGCCATCAACGAGGCGCATGCCGACATCGGCCTCGTGGCCGGCAACGTCGACACCGAAGGCCTGGAGGTGCACGACTTCGTGGGCGACGAGCTGGTGGTGGTGGTGCCGCAAGGGCACCCGCTGGCGGCGCAGGGCGAGCAGACGAGCTTCGTGCAGACGCTCGACGAGCACCACATCTCGCTCGCCGAAGGCAGCGCACTGGCCGGCTTCTTGCCGCCGTTGGCACGCGCCATCGGCCGCAACCTCGAGTTCCGCATCCAGGTGAGCAGCTTCGAGTCCATCTGCCTGCTGGTTGAGGCCGGCGTGGGCATCGGCATCATCCCGCGCTCATCGGCGCTGCGGCACGCGCGCACGCTGAAGCTGCAGATCGTGGGCCTGAGCGACGAGTGGGCCAAACGCGAGACCAAGATCGTCCACCGCGCGCACGTGCCCTTGCCCAAACTGGCGGTGGAGCTGATCCGCCATCTGGAGGACTTCAACACCGAGAAGACGCTGCCATGAAACGCGCCGCCCGACCCGCAGCCACGCCAGCCTCCGACAGCGTGGAGGCAACAGACCCCCAGGTGTCAGCGCAGCCAGCGCAAAAGACGCCCACGCCCAGCGTGCCAGCGCGCGGCAGCTACCACCACGGCAACCTGCGCGATGCGCTCGTCATGCGCGGCATCGAGATCCTAGACACGCAGGGTTTCGACGCGCTCAGCCTGCGCCAGGCGGCGCGCGACGTCGGCGTTTCGCAAGCGGCGCCGCTGCACCACTTCGACGGCAAGGTCGGCTACCTGGCAGCGATTGCCACGCAAGGCTTTCGCCTCATGTTCGAGACGCGCATCCGCGCGCTGCGCGACCTGCAAGACCCGCGCGAAAGATTGCTCAGCGTGATGCTGGCCCACCTGCGCTTCTCGATGGGGCACCCCGCGCTGTACCGCGTGATGTTCGGCGCCGAGGTGCCCGCGAAGGCGCAGTTCCCCGAACTCGAACAGGCCGCGACACGCTCCTACGGAATCCTCGAAACCTGCGTCGGCGACTACCTCAGTCACCGCAACGCCGACCTGAAGCTCGTGCGCTCCGCCACGCTCGCCGCCTGGACCGCCTGCCACGGCCTGGCCACCGTGATGGCCGACCGATCGAACGCATGGGACATCGTCGGCAAGGACGACCCGCTGAAGATCGGCCACCACGTGTTCTCAATCTTCATCGCGGGGTTGGATCACCAGGGCTGACGTCGCGTGCAGACGCGCCATCCGGTTCGTTTCGAGCGACAGTTTCAGACTGGTTGCGATCAGGGATCGATGCGCTACGCGCTGTGCAACTCCTACTTGCCAAGCCGCTCGTCTGCGAAAAAGTAGTGCAATGCCGGCGGCTCCAATAATGGAGATTCGAAGCGAATCGGCTCGGAGATCGACTCCTTGATCTCCTTCATGAAGGCTTGCAGCCCGATCGCGAGGCAATCTGTCACGTCTGACATCAATGCCCCCAACTCTGAGACCATCTGTTCCAGCCCCAGAAACGGTTCTGCCGCATTGACGTGCTTCATCGCAGGCAGCGCTGCCGTCATCTCTGACCAATGAAAGTAGGTATCGCTGTACCGCTTTCCTACATAGACGTAGGCGCCGTCAAGAACCGAGTCTTCGAGTCCCGGCGCCCACTGGGTCGCATTCATGTAGTGGAATCCCACCTTGTTGCGGACCCAACTCAGCCACTCAAGCCTTTTGTATTGGTCTAACGCTGCATCCCACTTCTCGTTGAGTCCCTGGACTTTCCCAAAGTAGTCGGCCCGAAGCACCTCTTCAACCGACTTCTTCGTCAGAACATCGCTGCTCAGTGCCTCGTATACCTTGGCAGACAGCAGCTTCACCAGGAACATAGTCACTCCGACACCCGCATCCTCTTGCGGTCCAGGACTTCCAGGTGCCCGGCGGCTGATGTGCACCCACTTCTGCAGAAGCAATAGCTCATTGAAGACATGCCCTGTCAACGCGAAGACGTATCGACTCTGTGGAGAAAGAGATCGCAGCGCGTCGGCTGACAGCGCGACCTTCCAAACTTCGGTTTGCATAGAACAGAGCCTTTCATTGCGGATTTCTAGACGACGCACTGACTTCGAGACCCTTCCAGCCAAGCATTTTGGAAGTTAGTCGTAGCATTGCTCGGAGATTGAAGCGCTGCCTCGGAAGATAAACGTTGCGCCACGGAACTTGGAGAAGTTTGGATGTTCTTCGAAGCAAAACCCGACCACATATCTGCGCTCTCGAGCGATCGGCTTGTGGAGCTGATGAAGAGGCTTCTGCTGGCGGAATGTAGAACGTTCGCTATTCCGCTCCGGTCAACGACCGTTCCTCTTCAGATCACCATCGCTGATGGGGGCGAAGACGGCAGAGTCTCATGGGAAGGCGGAGTTCCTGCCACTGACTACGTTCCGTCTAGGTTCACCGTCTTTCAAGCGAAAGCAACAAACCTGTACGAGGCATCCGTATCGTCGGAGGTCGCGAAGCCATCAGCGAAGGGTCGTCGTCGAATCAACGACGCTGTTGCAGAAGCGATTCGACAGCAAGGCGCGTACGTCATCGTCTCTTCGCACCCGTACACGGGACAGAAGATCGGAAGACTTCGCGACGAAATCGCTTCAACCATTCGATCCTGCGGCGCTGTGATCCCAAAGAGATTTAGGTGGGACATATATGACGCAAACAAGCTCGCCAGTTGGGTCAACTCTCATCCGCCCATAGCATTGTGGTTGGCGGAAATTGGACGTGGCCGCTCAGTGGTTGGACTTCAATCGCACGATTCATGGGCAAGGTCACCTGAGATCCATCGTAACAACTGGGTTGCAGATGATGATCCGCGCTTTGTGCCTCGGGACGTGGATATCGATGTATCGGAGCGACGCGAAAAATCTCGCAACGCTTGGACATTTCGCCAGGCAGCAGAGCACATCCATGCCTTTCTCTCGAAGAGAGAACGCGTTCTTCGAATCGTCGGACCTTCTGGCTTCGGTAAGAGTCGCTTCGCTTTTGAACTCTTCAATCAACGCTCCGCAATTGCGGACGCGATAGAAAGTGCGTCGCTCTTGTACGCGGATCTTCGAGTTGCCGGCGAGGAGGCGATTAAGCTGGCAGTCGAGATTGCAGACTCAGGCCTGTCCGCAACCATGGTGGTTGACGAATGCTCGGACGAACAGCACGCAACTTTCGTGAATTGTTCGAGAAGGGCCGGCTCGAAGCTTCGTTTGGTGACCATTGATGTCGAGTCAGAAGTAGCGACGGCAGGTGACACCTTGGTTGTCACCTTAGAGGAAGCATCAGATCAAACCATCTCCGCGATCGCGCGAAATGTTGCGCCGACGCTGTCCGATGCAGCCCTTCGGTTGATTGAACAGTTCTCTCATGGATTTCCTAGGATGGCTGTGCTGGCCGCGCCTCGGGGCGGTGTTGGCAAGAACGCAGTTCGCTCCGTTGCTGAATTTGTCGAAAGAATCGTATGGGGGCGGCGAAGGTTTAATGCCGATGCACAAAAGGCTCTTGAAGTTGCGAGTCTCTTTGAATGGCTTGGACTTGACGGCGGCGCAGCGAATGAAGCCAGCTTCGTAGCTGAATCCTTAGCGAGGACGTCGCGCGAAGCATTCTTGGAGCATGTGAGATCGTTTGTGGATCGAGGCATCGTTTCCGTCAAGGGAGACTTTGTCCAAATTGCGCCTGCACCGCTTGCCGCCGTGCTTGGAGCAAAGCGAGTGGCGGTTCTCCCGGAGGACGCACTCGACAGCTTTTGGTCGATGGCTCCTGAGCGTCTAAAGAAGAGCCTCCTCCGTAGGATGAGGTGGTTGGATGAAGCGAATCATGCGCGCAGCTTTGCGAAACGGCTTCTTCAGCCTTCTCGATTGGGCAACGTTGCTCAGCTCAGTACAGAATTTGGCGCAGACTGCATCGACAGGCTTGTTCATATAGATCCGGATACGTCGATCGAGACTCTGTTCCGTCTGATAAATGGTCTGGATGCTGCGGGGTTAAAGGGATTGGGTGCAGGCAGGAGGCATCTAGTCTGGGCATTGGAGAAGCTGGCATTTCGCAGGGACAGCTTTGTGAAAGCGGCGACGCTGCTTCGTCGCCTAGCAACAGTTGAGACTGAAGAGAAAATTTCCAACAACGCGACGGGCCAGTTCAGGCAGCTGTTCCAGATCTATTTATCCGGAACCCAAGCAGCGCCACGCGACCGCCTTCTCGTTCTTGATGAGGGCCTTCTTTCGACTGATCCAAATGAACTCTTCGTATGTCTCGGGGCGCTGGATCAGATGCTGGCCACTCATCACTTCTCTCGTAGTGCCGGTGCTGAGGAGCTTGGTAGCGGAGCTCCGATGGAGGATTGGTCTCCCAGCGCGCACACAGAAATTCAAGGGTATTTGCAAGCGGCCCTTGACCGATTGAGTGTCATCGCGTCTGGCCCGGAGCCCTTTGCCAATCGAGCAAGAGGCATCGTTGCATCCCATATTAGAGGTCTGCTGAATCAGATTCCTTTGCCAAAGATCAGTGTTTTGATCACCGAGATCGGTCGACATCAAACTTGGATTGAGGCAATTCAAGGGGTGAACTCATGGCTTTACTTTGATAGCTCGAGAGCACCTAAGCCGCTGCGTACGCAGGTTCGAGATTTCTATCGGGCGCTACTGCCAAGTGATCCCGTGGACCTTGCCTTTTTGCATTCCAGTAGTTGGTCGAGCGAACTCCACGACCCTGATACGACGTATCAGCAAGGAGAGGCAAGTGGATTTGACTTCGAGTACGGCCACAGACAGCTCGTTCAACTGGCTGACATCGTTTCTCAGTCCCCCGCGTTGATTGACGCTGCGGTTCAGCGGTTCGCTATTGGCGAATCAAAAACGTGCTTTGCATTTGCGAAGCAGCTTGCCGAACAGGCGCCCAAACCGTCAGAAATCTTCGCCAGCGCGCTGACACGTTTGGAAGGCGGTATAGAAGCAGCGAATCGGCAGTTCTTCGCAGGTTTGATCTCCGGGATCTACTCCCGTGATCCAAGCGCAGCGCGAAGGTGTGTGCAGTTGGCCCTTCGTTCTAAAGCTCTGAAGGACAACGCGATTGGGCTCATTGGTGCAGGAAAACTGAGCAAGCGGGACCTCTCCATTGTGATTTCACTGCTAGACACCGGCGATGTCCAGCCTTGGCAGTGCGTTCCCCTGTCCTATGGACGAGGCCTCGACCACTTAGCACCGGACGAGTTGTGTCCTTTGCTTGATGCCCTCAGCGATAAAGGTGGCGCGGGATTGTGGGCAATGCTGGAAATCGTTCATATGTACCTTCATGGTGACAAAGACTTTCCCAAAAAACTTGCTCGTCGGGTTCGAGTCGCGTTGGCTTCACCTCAGCTCTTCAAGGTGACGATGCGAAGAGACCTACAGGGACATAACTTTGAGGTTCTTGTCGGCAAGCTGGTGCGTCTAAAGCAACTTGAGCCAGGTGATGTTCGGGACATTGCTACGCAGCTCACTCGCCTACTTCGGAAGGAGCACTCCAATGCATGGAATGCCATGGGAGACAGCTGCCAAAAAGTCTTAGGCTTTCTTATCGAGGCGGACGGTGCAGCGGTGTGGCGATGCGTTGCCAAAGCTGCTGATACGTCGAACTGGTTCGTGCAACACAGGCTTCAGGATCTGGTGGAGCCAGATGACAAAGACGCGCTCGCAGCCGGACCGCTATTCCAACTTTCCTCGCATGTTTACCTAGATTGGGTCCGAAAGAAGCCTCAAGGTCGAGCCAGCTTTGTTATGCAGTGGCTCCCCATTGCGGCTAAGGACAGTGCGGGCGCGTTCATCTGGAATCCCGCAGCACTCGCCTTTTTGGGAGAGTTCGGCCGGTTGAATGGCGTCTTGGGCGTCTTGACCCAGCGCTTGTATCCGTCCGGTTGGTGGGGGCCAGTAGGGCCCCATTTGCAACCCGCTATTGAACTACTGAACGAGCTGCAATCGCACGCTGCTCCAGCGCTGAGGATCTACGCTGCCGAGCAGATTCGCACGTTTCGAGAGGAGGCTATCGCCGACGACCGGCGACATGACGAGGACGTCGTCCGATTCTCATAAATGGAAGGCCTTGTCGATCGAACGCGTTTTTCAAGCGCATTCGAATGTCCGCCACCGCTACAGGGCTGTCTTACGTCGCAGGTCCCGGCCCTCCGCCCGGGCCAGGATGGGCGACAGCAACCCGACGGCGGCATCGTTGTAGGTCCATCCCGACGACGCTGCCTGCATCGGCCGCATGCCGAGCGCCAGCGTCACCGGGTCCGGCGATTCGATCACTGCCGAGTTCTCGATGCCATGCGGCAGACCGGTGCGGCCTGCAGGATCTGTTCGAGCGTCAGGTTCGCCAATGGCGTACCGATCGCGAAGGTGGCTCGTTCCGCTACGTCCAAGGCACCCGCGATCGAAGATGCGCAGGTTCAAGGTTTGGTGAGGACGTCATGGCGGGGTGCCCTCGCGGTTACCCTGAGATGGACCTTGATTCAGCCCAGGCCGGCACGAATCAGAAAAGGCTCTCGCGCACGTAAACCACATCCCCGGGCTGAAGCACGTCGGACATCGTGGGGTGCAGTTCCTGAACGTTTCCCGCCTCGTCACGCCGATGCACGCGCAAACCGCGCTGAGTGCCGCGCGGCGTGAGCCCGCCGCCGCTGGCCACGGCTTGCATCAGCGTCATGTCGGCTATGAGCGGAATCGGGCCGGGGCGCCGAACCTCGCCGTAGATGTACACGGTGGGCTGGCGGTCGATGTAGAGCGTGTCGCCGCCGCTCACGATAGGGTTCTCGCTTGGAGCGCCGTTCGCGAAAAGTGCGCTTACGTCGACACGCTGACGAAACCGCCTGCCATCGCGGGTGCCGCTCAGCGTGACAATCTCGCTGCCGCCTTGAGCAATACCGCCGGCCAGCGCCAGCAGCTCGCTCATCAACATTCCGTTTACTTCTATTGGATAACGCCCCGGCCTGTTGGCCATGCCCAGCACCGATGCCTGGTTTCCGCGCACCTGTACCAGCAGCACAGCGACCTGCGGCTGCTTGATGAAATTGCCGTTGCGCAGCCCGTCGGCAATCGCCTCCTCAACCTGCAGAATCGACAGCCCGCCAACGGCAACCTGCCCGAGCAGGGGGTAAGAGATCATGCCGCTTTCGGACACGCGCGCATCGAGCGACAGATCAGGGGTGAGG
>Ga0307516_10006402_pt1 | contig 13805 bp, 12 predicted proteins | sample 19_EM_MG_FD_203310 | JGI IMG/M metagenome (GOLD analysis project Ga0307516, IMG submission 203310) | Populus trichocarpa ectomycorrhiza microbial communities from riparian zone in the Pacific Northwest, United States - 19_EM | ecosystem: Host-associated > Plants > Roots > Unclassified | place... | reverse complement strand
CGTGCCGCCCAGGCGTTGCGGGTGGTAGTACTCGTGTTCGGGAAAGCCGTAGTCGACCAGGATCGCCACGCCGCGCTGCAGGCGGTCGGCCAGGCTGGCGACGAAGCTCTCGGCGATCGGGTGGATCTCGGTGACGCTGCCGTCGATGAAGAAGCCGTCCATCAGCGCGGCCGCGGCCTGGGTCTCGCCTTCGAGCGAAAACGGGGTGTCCAAGTCGGCGAACGCGAAGCGGTGGCTGCCGTCGTTGGCAGGATCCACCGCGCGCGCGGCCGACGCCGGGTCGGCCAGGTCGACGACCCCCCGCTCGTGCCAGCGCCCGCCCATGCGGTGCAACAGCTTCACGGGCATCGCGTCGAGTACCTCGTTGCCCACGACCACGCCCGCCATCGTCTCGGGCCAGGCGTCGAGCCAGCGCACGCGTGGCGCGAAACGCGCGAGGCGCGCCTGCTGGCGCTCGCGCAGGTGCGCGGAAAGCTCGACGATGGTGTAGTCCACGGACACGCGCAGCATGCCGTCGTCGTCGGCATCGTCGGCATCCAGCGCCTCCAGCAGCTGTTCGGCCAACGCGCCGGTGCCGGCGCCGAACTCGTAGACGCGGTCGCTGCCCGACGCCGTCAAGGCTTCGCGCACCTGCACGGCCAGCGCGCGGCCGAAAAACGGCGACAATTCGGGGGCGGTGACGAAATCGCTGCCGCTCTCCGGCCCGAGGCCGAAGATGCGGCGTCCGCCGCTGTAGTAGCCGAGGCCGGGCGCATAGAGCGCCTCCGCCATGAAGTCGTCGAAGGGCATCCAGCCGCCGGCCGCGGCGATGCGGGACGCGATCCGGGCGACCAGCAAGTGGCCTGGCGTCGAAGGCGTCGAGGAATCTGTCGTGGCGCCCGGAAGTCCGGGCCTGGAATTGCGCTGCATCGAATCAAATTGTAGGGATCATGGCCCACCCCCACCACCCTGACGCCGAAATGTCGGTCTCCGGCGCGCCGCAACGGCGTGCGTACGAGGGCGGCGGCGCGCGCGCGGTGGCGCTGGTCACCGGCGCCGCACGCCGCATCGGGCGCGTGATCGCGCTGGAGCTGGCGCATGCCGGCTTCGACATCGCGTTGCACCACCGCGGCACCAGCCCGCAGTCGTTCGCCGAGGCCGAATCGACGGCGACCGAGCTGCGTGCGGCCGGCGCCCGCGTGCAACTGTTCGCCGCCGACTTCGCCGACCCGGCCGCCACCGCCGCGCTGCTGCCCGCGATCGCGCAGGCGTTCGGCCGCGTCGACGCGGTGGTCAACAGCGCGTCGCGCTTCGAGTACGACAGCCCGGCCACGTTCGACCCCGCCCTGCTCGAGTCCCTGGTGCGCAGCAATACTGCTGCACCGGTCGCGCTCGCGCAGGCGCTCGCCGTGCAGGTGAGCGCGCAGGCGGCGCACGCGCGCTGGACGCCCTGCGTGGTCAATCTCCTCGACCAGAAGCTGCACAACCCGAATCCCGACTACTTCTCGTACACGCTCGCCAAGGCCGCGCTCGCGCACGCCACGGTGCTGCTGGCCCAGGCGCTGGCGCCGGCCGTGCGGGTCTGCGGCGTGTCGCCGGGCATCACGCTCGTCTCCGGCCCGATGGACGAGGCCGAGTTCGCGAAGGCGCACAAGCTCACCGTGCTGGGTCGCTCCTCGACGCCCGAGGACATCGCGCGCGCCGTGCGATTCCTGCTCGAGTCCCCCGCCATCACGGGCGTCGACCTCGCCGTCGACGGCGGCCAGCACCTCGTCGGCCAGCCGCGCGACGTGCTGTTCCTCGCACGCGACGGCCAGTCCACCCCGAATTGATTCCAACCAAGACACCCAAATGCACAGTCTCCTGCATCACCCTACCCTGATGGACTGCCGGCGGCTGTTCCTGCGCAACTACGAGGTGTGGATCAACATCGGCGTCCACGAGTTCGAGAAGAAGGGCGAGCAGCGCGTGCTGATCAACGTCGACCTCTACGTGCCGCTGGCCACCTCCACGCCGCGCGCCGACCAGCTGAACGAGGTGCTCGACTACGACTTCATCCGCTCGACGATCGCCACCCGCATGTCCAGGGGCCACGTGCACCTGCAGGAGACGCTGTGCGACGACGTGCTGGCGCTGATGCTGGCGCACCCGAACGTGCGCGCCGCGCGCGTGTCCACCGAGAAGCCCGACGTCTATCCGGACTGCGAAGCCGTGGGCGTGGAAGTGTTCGGCCTGAAGGAAGCGCAATGAGCCTGGAACGACGCGAAGACCTGGACGGCGGCGACTCGTCCGCCGACGCCGCCCCCGCGGTGTTCGACGAAGAGCGGACGGCCGCGAAGCGCAAGGCCGCCTTCGAGATCAACAAGCTGTCCAAGCGCCTGCACCGCCAGGTGGGCGCGGCCATCATCGACTACAACATGATCGAGGCCGGCGACAAGGTGATGGTGTGCCTGTCCGGTGGCAAGGACAGCTACGCGATGCTGGACATCCTGCTGTCGCTGCGCGAGCGCTCGCCGGTGAAGTTCGATCTCGTCGCGGTGAATCTCGACCAGAAGCAGCCCGGGTTCCCGGAGCACGTGCTGCCCGACTACCTGCGCGCCCGCGGCGTGCCGTTCCACATCGAGGAGCAGGACACCTATTCCATCGTCACCGAGCACATCGAGCCCGGCAAGACGATGTGCTCGCTGTGCTCGCGCCTGCGCCGCGGGATCCTGTACCGCGTGGCCGGCGAGCTCGGCTGCACGAAGATCGCGCTGGGCCACCATCGCGACGACATCGTCGTGACGATGTTCATGAACATGTTCTTCGGCAGCCGCATGAAGGGCATGCCGGCCAAGCTGGTGAGCGACGATGGCAAGAACGTGGTGATCCGCCCGCTGGCCTACGTGGCCGAGCCCGATCTCGTGCGTTGGGCCGAGCACAAGGAATTCCCGATCATCCCGTGCACGCTGTGCGGCAGCCAGGACAACCTGCAGCGCGTCCAGATCAAGCAGATGATCCGCGAGTGGGAGAAGCAGCATCCCGGCCGCATCGAGAACGTCTTCACCTCCATGGCCAACATCACGCCCTCGCACATGATGGATCGCCAGCTGTTCCCGTTCACGACGATCGCGGCCACCGGCCGCCCCGAGCCGGGCGGCGACATCGCGTTCGACGAGGACGAGCAGTGCGGCGCGCCGGCGCCGGGCGTCATCCGCATCGTCTGAACTGTCGAGAACCGGAGTCGGCGCCGCAGGCATTCACACTCGCGGGCTTGCGTCCCTGAAAGGGTCGTGACAGCCTCTGGAAAGCGTACCGGCGGGCCCACCGCCTGCCGGTACATACTCGAGTTACACGCGAGCGCGAAGCTCGACATTGCGGTGCCGGGGTCGGCACCCGGGAGTCCGTCATGACCGTCATCCAGAGCACCCAACGCCTCCTTTCCGCCGCCGCGCTCGCTGGCGCGGCGCTGCTCGCCGGCTGCGCCAGCCTGCACACCGTCGACACCTCCGTGGCCACATTCGGCGCCTGGCCCGCCGACGTGACCCCGGGCACCTACGCCTTCGACCGGCTGCCGTCGCAACAGGCGAACCTGCAACGCCAGCAATCGCTGGAGAACGCCGCCGCCCAGGCACTGGCCGAGGCCGGCTTCAGGCCGGCGGCCGACGGCGCCAAGCCGGCCGTCGTCGTCCAGATCGGGGCGCGCACGGAGCGCTTCGAACAGGCCCCCTGGGACGATCCGTTCTGGTGGGGCGGCGGGCCGCGCCGCTTCGGCGGCTGGGCAGGCTACGGCCCGTACGGCCCCTGGGGCCCCTACGGCCATCACCGCGGCATCTGGGCCCCGTTCCCGCCGGCACCGGACATCTACCTGCACGAAGTGGCGTTGCTGATCCGCGATGCCAGCACCGGCAAGGCGCTGTACGAGACACGTGCCACCACCGACGGCTACAGCTCGGGTGGCGACCGCCTGCTGGCCGCGATGTTCGACGCGTCGATGAAGGACTTCCCGCGCACCAACGACAAGGCGCACAACGTGCGCGTCGAGCTGCCGATGGTGCCCTCGGCCAGGCCGTCAGCGACGCCGCCGGCACTTGCTTCCAGCGCCCCCACCGCCTGACCGCGCCGCGCTTGCGATAATTCCGGTTCCTCACACGAACCGGAATTTCCTATGGCACTCAGTGTCGTGATCATGGCCGCGGGCAAGGGCACGCGGATGCGTTCGGCGCGACCCAAGGTGCTTCACACGCTGGGCGGCCGGCCGTTGCTGGGCCACGTCGTGGCGACCGCCGAGGCGCTCGCGCCCGCGCATTCCATCATCGTCACCGGCCACGGCGCCGAGGCCGTCGAGGCGGCGTTCGCCGGCGGCCAGCGCGCGTTCGTGCGCCAGATGCCGCAACTGGGCACCGGCCACGCCGTTCAGCAGGCCGTGCCCGCGCTGCCCGACGACGGCATCACGCTCGTGCTCAACGGCGACGTGCCGCTGATCCGCGAGGCCACGCTGCGCGCGCTGGTCGAGGCCTGCGGCGGGACGCGCCTCGCCCTGCTCACCGTGGACCTGGCCGATCCGTACGGCTACGGTCGCATCGTGCGCACCGAGGAACCCGGCGATGCCGACGGCATCGGGGCCGTCCAGGCCATCGTCGAAGAAAAGGACGCGACGTCGCTGGAGCGCCAGATCACCGAGATCTACACGGGCATCCTGGCCGCGCCTACCGCACGGCTCAAGGCGTGGCTCGCGCGCCTGACCAACCAGAACGCGCAAGGCGAGTACTACCTGACCGATGTCGTGGCACATGCGGTGGCCGACGGCGTGGAAGTCTGCACGGCCTCCGCCAAGGACGAGACGGAGGTACTGGGCGTGAACAGCCCGATGCAATTGGCCGACCTCGAACGCCGCCTGCAGCGCCGCCACGCCGACGCGTTGCTGGAGGCCGGCGTGCGCCTGGCCGACCCGGCACGCTTCGACCTGCGGGGCACGCTCACCTGTGGCATGGACGTGGAGATCGACGTCGGCTGCGTGTTCGAAGGCGCCGTGACGCTGGGCGACGGCGTGCGCGTGGGCCCGCACTGCGTCATCCGCGACGCACAGATCGCCGCGGGCGCGGTGATCCATCCGTTCACGCACATCGAGGGGGCCGCCGTCGGCGCCGGCTCGCTGATCGGCCCGTTCGCGCGCCTGCGCCCCGGCGCGAAGCTCGGCGAAGAGGTGCACATCGGCAACTTCGTCGAGGTCAAGAACTCGACGCTGGCCACCGGCGCCAAGGCCAACCACCTCGCCTACCTGGGCGACGCCACGGTGGGCGAGCGCGTCAACTACGGGGCGGGCAGCATCACCGCCAACTACGACGGCGCCAACAAGCACCGTACGACCATCGGCGCGGATGTGCACGTGGGGTCGAACTGCGTGCTGGTGGCGCCGGTCATGATCGGCGACGGCGCGACCATCGGTGGGGGGTCGACGATCAACAAGAACGTCGAGGCCGGCTCGCTGGCGATCGGTCGGGCGCGGCAAGTCGCGTTCGCGAACTGGTCGCGGCCGAAGAAGGCCCCGAAGTAACACCTCGCCGCAGCGACCTTTTCCGGCGCTGCCGCTCGGCTAGCCATCGGAAAGTTCAAGGGAGCGCGAGATCCGGCTTTGCCGGGCACGTCGCGGAGCGCCCCCTCGGGGGGCAGCGACCGTCAGGGAGCGTGGGGGCTCGTGACGGCCTTGGCCAGGCACAAGTCCTCCCACGCCTTCGCCTTCTCCGGCAGATTGCGCAGCAGATACGCCGGGTGGTACGTGACGATCACCGGGATGCCTTCGTAGCGGTGTACGCGCCCGCGCAGCTTGCCGATGGCGTCGTCGGACTTCAGCAGTTGCTTGACGGCGAAGCGGCCCACCAGGAGGATCAGCTTGGGCCGCACCAGCGCCACCTGGCGCTTGAGGAAGGGCTCGCAGCGCGCCATCTCGTCCGGCTCCGGATTGCGGTTGCGCGGCGGGCGGCACTTGAGCGTATTGGCGATGAAGACGCGGCGGGTCGGGTCGCCGGCCTGGTCGTCCTCGCGGCCTTCGCCGGACGGGGCGCGGCGCGACTGGCCGACGGCGCGCAGCATCTGGTCCAGCAACTGCCCGGCCGGGCCGACAAAAGGCTCGCCCGCCAGGTCTTCCTGTTCTCCCGGCGCCTCGCCGACGATCATCCAGTCGGCCTGCGCATGGCCCACGCCGAACACCGTCTGGCGCCGGCTCTCGCACAGGCCGCAGGCGGTGCACGACGCGACGGCATCTTGCAGCGGGCCCCAGCCCAGCGTGGCGATGTGCGCCGCGCGCTCGGCCAGCACGGAATCGGCCAGGGTGTCCTGCACCGCGGCCGTCGCGGCGGCGAGGGTGGTCGTCGCGCGTGCAGGTGCCGCCGCGGGTGCGGGCGGACTCACGGGCGGCGCCGCAGGTGCGCGAGCGCCCTCGGGTGCAGGCGCACGCGCGACGGGTGCGGCGACAGCGGCACCCGGGGCCTCGACGGGCCGCTCGGCGATGGCCGTCGCCACGCCCGCATCCGCGACCCCCGGGGACGTCGCGGCCGGCGCCGCCGTCGGCGCGGGCGACCACAGGCGCACGCCCATCGCGGCCAGCATGCGGCGTTGGCGCTCGTTCCAGCTCATGGCTGTTCCTTCGGGTGAAGGAGGCGCGTCATCAGGATCGCGTCCTCGCGCAGGCCCGCCGGCGCCGGGTAGTAGTCGCGCCGCCGTCCGGCCTCCGTGAAGCCTTCGCGCAGGTACAGCGCGCGTGCCCGCGCATTGCTCTCGCGCACCTCCAGCCAGACCGCCGTGGCGGCGAAGCTCGTGCTGAGCGCGTAGAGCTCGGCGAGCAGGCGGCGCGCGTGGCCTTGCCCTTCATGCCGCGCCGCCACCGTCACGTTGAGCAGGTGCAGCTCCTCGAAGCCAGGCATCGCGACGAAGTAGCCGATCAGTTCGCCGTCGGCGGCGAACAGCGCGCGCGTGAGGTAGCCGGCAGCGATCGAATCGATGAAGTTGCCGCGTGTCCACGGGAACGGATAGGCCTGCACCTCGATCGCCAGCACGGCGTCCAGCAGATCGACCGTGAGGACGCGCATGCTGGGCGCGCCACCGCTGCGCGGCGAGATCTCCGAGCGAACCGCGCTCACAAGGCTACCCTCCGCCTGTCGGCTTCGGTGCGCGCAACTTCGGGCGACCGGGCGGTGCTCATGGCCGCCCCCTCGCCGTCGCGTCGCGCAAGGCTTTCGCGGCCTCGCGTTCGGCCGTGGTCTGGGCGACCTTGTCGCGCAGGTACACGGGCAGCGCCTGGTCGGCCGGCACGCCGTCGCCGCGCGCGAAGCCCGCCGCAGCGAGCCAGCCGAGCGCGGCGGCGCGGCCGTGTTCCACGGGGGCGCGCCGCGCCTCCCCGGTCTGCAGGCGATCGCCGAACGCGGCGAGCGCCGAACCGGCCACGAACGCGGGCGGTGCCGCCGCCCACAGCCCGTGCAGCGCGTCGGGGGTGGTCAGCGACGGCTCGACCACGGCCTGCCAGCCGGCCGCGCCCGCATCCCGGTAGCAGCCGGCGTAGATCTCGTCCATGCGCGCGTCCATCGCCACCCAGACGACGGCGCCGTCAGCCAGGCCAGCCTGGCGCGCGGCGTCCTCGGCGACGATGGCCAGGCTGTCGACGGGCACCACCGGCACGCCCTGGCCCCAGGCCAGGCCCTGCGCGACGGCGCAGGCCGTGCGCAGCCCGGTGAAGCCGCCCGGGCCGCGCCCGAACGCGACCGCGTCGAGGTCGGCGAACGTCCAGCCGACGCGCTGCAGCAGCGCCATCAGCATCGGCAACGCCTGCGCGGACGCGGCGGCGCCACCGTCCAGGTCCAAGGGGTCGATGCGGCAGGTCGCGCGCGACAGCGGCGCCCCCCCGGCGTCGATGGCGGCGAGCGCCAGCCGCTCGGTGGCGCTGTCGATGGCCAGCAATCTCACGCGGGCATCCCGGCCCGGACGAGTGCGAGCAAAGGCTGGGACGCGGACGACGCGTCGCGAGGGGTGAGGCGGGGCTGCCGGCGCATGGCGATCAGTGTAGCCGTGCGATCATGGTCAGGGAGTCTGCGCGCAGACTCCCTGCCCCCGGAACCGCCGGTCGCCGAGGGGCTCGTTCGACGCATTGCACACGCCCATGACGCCCCTGTTCCGGCTCGCCACCCTCGCCTTGTTGACCTCCTCGCTCGCCGACTCGGACGCCCTGGCCGCGCCCGCGGCCGCGTGGACGCTGCCGCCGGCCATCGCCGCGGCCCTCGAGAAGGCCCATGTCCCGTCGAGCTCGCTCGCGTTGTGGGTGCAGCCAGTGGACGCAGCGGTGCCGTCCTGGGGCTGGAATCCCGATTTCGGCGTCAATCCGGCCTCGGTCTTCAAGCTCGCGACGACCAGCGCGGCCCTCGAGATGCTGGGCCCGGCGTGGACCTGGAAGACCGGCGTGTTCGTCACCGGGCCCATTCGTCGTGGCGTCCTGGAGGGCTCGGTGGTGATCGTGGGCACGGGCGATCCCAGCCTGGTGATGGAGCGCGTGTGGCTGCTGCTGCGCCAGCTGCGCGACGCCGGCGTGCGCGAGATCCGCGGCGACATCGTCCTGGATCACAGCGGCTTCGCGCCCGGCACGCGGTCGGCGGCCGACTTCGACAATGCGCCGTCCGAGCCCTACAACGTCCTGCCCGACGCCCTGTTGATGAATTTCCGCTCGGTCACGCTGAGCTTCCAGCCCGACCCGCAGGCGAAGGTCGCGCACGTGACCGCCGAGCCGCCGCTGGCCGGCCTCGCGATCGATGCGACGGTGCCGCTCGCCAAGGGCGGCTGCGACGACTGGCGCACGGCGCTCAAGCTCGGCGCGGACAACCCCACGCGCTGGCATTTCGCCGGCGCGTATCCGGCCAGGTGCGGCGCGCGCAACTGGCCGCTCGCCTACCCGGACCCGGCCAGCTACGAGAGCCGTCTGGTGGCCGCGTTGTGGCGCGAGGTGGGCGGCAAGCTCTCGGGCAAGGTGCGCGACGGCACGCTGCCCGAGGGCGCAACGCTGGCCTTCACGTTCGAGTCGCCGCAGCTTGCACAGATCGTGCGCGACATCAACAAGTACAGCAACAACACGATGGCGGAGCAGCTGTTCCTGACGCTCGCATGGAACGCGTCGTCGGAGCTCTCCGCGACGGCCACGGACGTGAAGGAGGAACAGGCGCGAACCGTGCTCAAGCAGTGGCTGCACGACCGGCTGGGCAACGCGGCCGACGGCATCGTCGTCGTCAACGGCTCGGGCCTCGCGCGCGAGACGCGCATCAGCGCGCGCACGCTCGCCCTGTTGCTTCAGTCGAACTGGAACAGCCCCGTGATGCCCGAACTGGTGAGCTCGCTGCCGATCAACGGCGTGGACGGCACGCTGCGAAAGAGCACCGCGCTCGCCGGCCGCGCCCACCTCAAGACGGGCTCGATGCGCGACGTCGTCGCCGTCGCCGGCTACGTGCAGGCCGACAGCGGCCGCCGCTACATCCTCGTGGCCGTGATCAACGACCCGAACGCGGGCGCGGCGCGGCCGGCGCTCGATGCGGCGATCGACTGGGTCGAGCGCGACCCGGCGCAGGCGAAATCGCCCTGACCCCGGCGCGGTGGACACGTCCAGAAAAAATCCCGCGGGCATCGCTGCGCGCGGGATCTCGTCGAAGGGCCGCGAGCGGCCTGATTCGCTGTCCTAGAACGTGTAGCCGATGGACGCGTTGATCGACACCGGGTTCAGCGTGGCCTTGGCCACCTGCCCCGTCGACAGCGGCGCGCGCGTCTTGATGAAGGTCTTCAGGATCGCGGCGTCGAGGAACCAGTTCTTGTCGATCTTGTAGTTCGCGCCGGCTTCGATCGTGCTGCCCCACTCGGTGTCGCCACCGACCGTCGTAGGCGGGCCGCCCGGGTTCGTGACGGCGGTCAGCGCAGCGGAGCCCTTGGTGCCGTAGAACTTCGCGAACGACGGGCCGGCGCCGATGTACGGGCGGAACGGCGAATCGGCGTTCATGAACCGGTACTGCAGCAGGATCGTGGGCGAAATCACGTGGACCTCGCTGATCTTGCCGACGCCCGCGACCGCACCCGCACCGACGACGTCGTGCTTGTACGGCAGGCCGCCGAGGGCCTCCACCGAGATGTCGTCGGTGATCATGTACGTCGCGGTGAAGAACAACGCGCTGGCGGACTTGATGTCGATCTTGGAGCCCGGCAGAGACGGCGCGGTAAGGTCATCGCTCTTGACCTTGGGCATGATCTTGTTCCAGCCGATCTTGACCATGACCTGGCCAGCGACCTGCGCTTGCGCTGCGCCCGCGCCGCACAGGGCGACGGTGGCGACGAGAGCGGATGCAATGGAGTGCTTCTTCATGAATGTGTCCTTGCGTGAGTCTCGAGCGCCGGCTTACAGCCAGCCCTTGATGGCCAACTTCTCGCCGACCAGTTCGGCCAGCAGGCGATAGCCGTACGGGGTCGGGTGGACGGAGTCCGCGTATTCGTAGCCGTTGGCCAGCGTGGCGGGCGCCGAGGAGGCCGCGGGTGCGACCGCGGAGATCAGCGTGGCCTTGGTGCACACGAGCGAGCTGCTCGACGTGCAGGCCGCCGTCGTGACGTTGGTCAGGCCGTACTGGGCCATGTTGGTGGCCTGGTCCTCGCTCGCGGTGAAGGCGTCGACGACCAGCAGGTTGTTGCCAGCGGTCAGCCCGGCCTGCAGCTGCGCGTTGAACGTCGTGGTCATCTGCTTGACCAGCCCTTGGGCCGCCGCGCCGGCGCCGATGGCGTATGGCGTGAGGCTGACGTCCGGCAGGTTGACGACCACCACGTGCGTGGCGCCCTTGGCGAGGATCATCTGGTTGACGTACGCAGCGAGTTCGCCGCCGGCCTGGCCCATCGCGGTGACGACTTCCGTCGCGGCCTGCGTCGGGGTCTCGCCCGCGGCCACCTTGGCGTTGAACGTGGCGACCTGGATGAAGATGTCGTTGCCGCCGGCAAACACCGTGACGAGCTGCTTGTCGCTGAACGTGCCGCCGTTGTTGGTGAGGTAGTTGGTGATCTGCTTCTGCACCGGGATCGTCAGCTGGCCGATGGCGTTGCTGTACGTGGTGCTGTCCGCGGCGTTGAACAACAAGGCGTTGCCCGGGCCGACGTCGGCCGTCACGCGCGAGCCACCCTGGGCGTAGCTCAGGCAGGTGCCGCCCGTGCTGGCGTCGTGGAACGTGGCAGGAACCGGCGGCACGCCGACCACGGCCTGGATCGTGTTCAGGCCGGTCTCGGCGGCGCAGGGCTGCGAGAGCTTGAGCGTGGCGGCGAGGAACTCGGTCCAGTTGATGTACAGCAGGCCGGTGGCGCCCTGGCCGTTGATCGAGTAGTGGCCGCCACCTTGCAGCGCGACGGCGCCGACGTTGTAGCTGCCGACGTCGCTCAGGCTGTCGCCGAAGTTGACCATCTGCGTGAAAGCGACGCGCGGGGACTGGTCGCCGGCCTCGTTGCCGCCGCAGCCAGCCAGAAAAGCCGCAGCCGCCAGGGCCGTGGTCAAGACGTGAAATTTCTTCATGTGCACCTCGCCAAACGAAGAGTCAAAGACATTAATCGAACGGTCGTTCGATTTCATGAAAACTATACGCAAGGGGGTGTCGTGGGCCCTTGGGGACTAACCCTCGCGCATCACGCAAACAACACTCCGGATGCGCGACGCACTCCGACGTTATGTTGTGCGCGCCGGGCTGGGAAGACAAAGAAGCCCTCGAACAACGGTAGCGTCGTGCGAGGGCCACATGGTGCGGCGCAGCACCAGTTCGTGCTTGCGCCGAAAGCGAACGCGACCGGTGCGTCAGGTCGAGTCCGAAAGTGCGATCAGAACGGGTTCGAATGCGCGCGGCCGACGGCCTGGTTGCCGATCTGGGACTGCATCACGTCGCCGAGGTGCGTCGCGTCGGCCCACATGAAGTTGCCCGCCGCCGCCTGCCCCGTCGACGGGTCGTTGCGCAGCGTTTCGCGGGTGCAGGTGGGCAAGGGCGCACTGTCGAGGCAACCGAACGACTGGTTGGGGAGCGAGATCAGCCCGTAGTTGCCGGGGCTGCGCGTCGCGTTGCGCACGATGTCGTCCACCAGGACGAGCCCGATCCTGGAGCCGTCGTTGACGATGGTGCTGCGCAGGCCGAGGTTGAACTGCGTGCTCATGTCCGACAGGAGCTTCATGCGGTCGAAGTCGCCGCGCAGCGATTCAGCATAGGCGTAGGGCGTGTAGCTCATGTCGGGGATCGTCAACAGGATCACCTTGGCACCGGCGGCCGCGATCGCGTTGACGGTGCGGCCCAGCGCCGCGCCCTGCGTGTTCATGTCCGACAGCAGCACGTTCTGGTCGCCGGTCGCGTTGGCCTGGTATTCGTCGAGCACGTCGTGCATGCCGACCCAGATGGTGACGATGTCGTTGCCGTTGAACGTGTCGCCGGCCTGGAACGCCGCGACCTTCTGCACCAGGTCTTCCACGGTGCCGTTGACCGTGGTCAGGTCGATCGCGGTCGTTTCCGGCGAGGCGTTGATGTTGCAGTCCGCATAGATGAGGCCGTACGAGTTGGCCAGCGACTGGGTCCAGATCGGCGACTGGTTGCAGTCGACCTGCTGCGTGGTGGGTGCGATGCCGTTGATGCTGTACTTCAGCCCTTGCGTGCCCTCGAGGCGACTGCTCTCGTCGCCGAAGGTCAGGACGCGCGCGGGCACGAAGGCCGAGACCTGGTAGGTGCCGCCGCCGCAGGACGCGAGCGCGGCGAGGGCGGCGGCCGTGGCCAGCCCTGCGACCGTTCGCACTGCGATGCGGCCCAGGTGTTCTTTGAAAAGCATTCGTTCTCCCTGTTGGAATCGGCTGGACTCCGGCGCGCTTGGTGCGGGCCGGACATCCTGAGATGTCTATGCAGCGGCCGCGCGCTGCAAGCGGTCGCGAACGCCTTCCCATGCCGGGGCATCGGGGGGCGCTTCGACCCAGATCAGATTGGCACCGCTGCTGTCGAGTTCCCGTAGCGCGGCGAAAAGTTCGTGCGCCGCGGCGATCGGATCGTCCGGCATCGCGCGATAAGCGCGCACCGTGCGACCGGGCGTGACGGTGCGGAAATATACAGCGACCGGGTTAACGCTTGATTTCGCGAGCACGCCGAGGGCCGCCCGCAACTGCTCCGCGGGCATCAGCCGCAGCTTCGCGCGCGGCGCGTAGTGCGCCTCCAGGGTGCCCGAGGCGCGCGGGGCGTCCATGCCCGCCTCGCGCAACGGATGCCCCAGCACGGCTTCCAGCTCGTCGCGCGTCAGCACGCCCGGACGCAGCAGCGCGGGGGCGCCGCGGCTGCAGTCGACGATCGCCGACTCGATGCCCGCTTCGCATTCGCCGCCATCGACGATGGTCATCGTGTCGCCGAATTCCTCGAACACGTGCGCGGCCGTCGTCGGGCTGATGCGACCGAAGCGGTTGGCGCTCGGCCCGGACACGCCCGGCACGCCGAGGGCGGCCGCGGCGTCCAGCAGCGCGCGTGCCACCGGATGCGACGGGCAGCGCAGGCCGATGCTGGTCTGGCCGGCCGCCGAGGCGGTGCCCATGCCGGAGCGGCGCGGCACGATCACGGTCAATGGGCCCGGCCAGAACGCGTCGGTCAACTTCTGCGCCGCCGCCGGCCAGTCGGCCGCGAACGCGCGCGCGGCCGCGACATCGCTCACGTGCACGATCAGCGGATGGTCGGCCGGCCGGCCCTTGGCGGCGAAGATCTTCGCGACGGCGATGTCATCGTCGGCGCGCGCGCCCAGGCCGTAGACGGTCTCGGTCGGGAACGCCACCAGCTCGCCCGCGGCCA
>Ga0307516_10006401_pt1 | contig 13805 bp, 9 predicted proteins | sample 19_EM_MG_FD_203310 | JGI IMG/M metagenome (GOLD analysis project Ga0307516, IMG submission 203310) | Populus trichocarpa ectomycorrhiza microbial communities from riparian zone in the Pacific Northwest, United States - 19_EM | ecosystem: Host-associated > Plants > Roots > Unclassified | place... | reverse complement strand
AAAAATAAAATAAAATACAACACTATCCAAGTAGAAAGGCACTGGAAAACTAACCACGGACTCCCAAACGAACAATTATGTCAAACTTTAAAAGACGAGTCTCACATGCCACCAACCACACAGTCCCATCTCCTCCTTGCTAGTGGACGTGGTGTCGTGGTCCATTAACCAGCTAGCCGCAACTTCCAAGTGCCTCTCCAACCAAAGAAGCAACACTTTACTTCCGAGGTAATGACCGCGATGGAAATCGAAAAGAATCAATATTTGGAAAGATCATCATCCTCTGAAACTTTTGAAATTTTAATCTTAGCATTGCTCATATAGTTTGAATTCTTGCTTCTTTTAGCATTTTCTCTGACGTTCGAAAGGATAGATAGGTTTCACCTGAGGAGATCGAAGATGGTTAATTGGATATTTAGGCACACCATTGATTGGGTAGACGCAGAGAATGGTAATGAGAGCAAACAAGATCAATGCCCTTTTGTTTTGTCACTCTTTCTTTTGTGATAAAGACGAAGAAAGTTCATTGATTCCATTCACATGGAGTCAATGGTGAATCTAATTCTACCTCAGATTGCACTAAAGACAGTTTGGCGATGAAACCGTAAAATCAGGTATAAAATCATGATTTTTTTTTAAATCAAAGGTTGTGATTAATTAATATATATGTAGACATTATAGCTAAAACACTCTCGTAGGTTTATCTCCGTTTATTGAGTCGAACAGGCACCTCCCATTTTTAAAAGTGAAGTCAGGAGTATTGCTGACATAGTTGAGCTATCTGAAACTTAAGAAAATATTTCAGAGCTATCTGAAACTTTTCTAAATGTAAGGAAGGGGAATTAATTAGGTCCCATATGACCATATCTATCCAAAGACAACTGTACTCGATCGTATGCAAAGACTGTTGGATGAACAAGAATAGAAAAATGTTCGAGAGCCAACGAATCTCCTCTAAATTGGTTGACTTACAATTTGGTTAATTACTAGAACGATGCTTCCTTCGCCATTAGTGAATTGAGAGAGTACTCTACTCCTCTGAAACTGGGCCTTTCAGTGCCGAATCTACAGTATGTATTTAAGTCCTCGAAACGCATTAAATATACGTTATTGAAGCAACTAGAGGGAGGAAAACAGTAAATAAATACATAGGAGGCGTTTGCTCGACCACAACATATATATTTCCAAGTGATATTATTCTCTTATGCTTATGCTCTTCGGACTTGTCCATATCTATATTTTTAACACCTCTTAAGATACGCAGAAAAGGAAGTTCATTAAGAAAATCCATGCTTTAAATATTCCTTTTCATGCTCGGGGAACTTGAAACTTGGAAGTGGGAAATGGACAAGCTTAATGAGTCTCAAATATTCTCTTCTATCTTGTTTTGGCTCTCTTATTCAAAAAAAAGTCTGTTGATTTCGCTCATTCCGACGCTGCATGCACGCAGCACTCTGCAATCTCTATGACTAGCTACTGTCGTTATGATTTGTTCAAAAAAAATATGATTACCAAATACAAATAGCATTGAAAACCTGCTTGGTGCTTGGATTTAATTAAATCTAATTACATAAGTAATTAACAACTACTAATTTTATCAAAAAAAGCAATCACTACTAACTCGATGATAATTAACAGAGAAGTCTTCACTTGCGATTCTCATTATTACATGGCTAGTGAACACTACACATGCGTGTTTGCTTCTTTCGAGTTTCAACCTTACTCTGTGGAACATAAAATAGGAAATTCCTCATGCATCCAAATGCAAGATATTAATAGGTATATAGTTCAATTTGATTGAATTTGCATCTTTTATTTGTTAAAGTATACCCAAAGTGTCATGGTCGGTCAAGTATGAGGACCATACAGTGGTCCTCAGTGAACTGGACTAGTCTTGTTTTACTTGCCAGGTCTCTCTCTGCTGCTACTCTCCTACCTTCCAAGTTCTGACATGGCCAGCAATGGCTGAAAAGGAATAGGAATATAGACACTGCACAGGTGATGAGGACAGAATCGTCCACGTAGTGAATGAGTAAGGGTAGTTTAGAACGTGCAAGGACTCTTGGCAGCATCAAACAGAGCAACTAAACAATTGAAGAGATAGACCCACTTCTTAAGAACTTTGCAGTGGAGAAATTTGTTTTTCTTTATTTATTTTTTCTTAATGCACAGTAACCGAACTCTTTTATGAGCTCTATAAATTCCCCGACAAATGCTGTTTCCCTTGTGCTTCCATTCTTTATACAAACTTACTGAACTCTTTACTCTCCCTCTCTCTTCCTCTTCCCCCCACACCCCCCCCCCCTACCCGTAAAAGTGCCATAAGCATCTTGACTCTTTACCCAGGCCTAAAGTTCCCTAAATGGCAAGCTGTACTGTGTTACATCTTCTCGTTCTTGTTCTTCCATCAATCATTCTAGCACTAACAAATGCAAATTTAGAAGGTACACATAGGTTTTTCTTTCATTTTTCACCAACTGTGAGTATAATTGAACTGTGATTTTAACCTTTTGGTCCATGAACTAGGGGATGCTTTGTACGCTCTGAGGAGAGCAGTGAAGGATCCAGGGCATGTTCTCCAGAGCTGGGACCCAAACTTGGTGGATCCATGTACTTGGTTCCACGTTACCTGCGATGGTGATAATCGGGTTACCCGACTGTAAGCAGCATACGTATATTTACTACTAATCTTCCAGTATCCCTATTTTTTATTTTTTTTCACATTTTATTTGAGCCTTCGTGCATGTTTGCTTTAGTTTTTGTAGTTTGTGTGTTGTCTGGTTGTTAAGGTTTGAAAACTATGACTATATTTTTGCTTCTCAAAACAATTATCTAGACCTTAAATAGTCCAAGACATCTAATTAGGCACTAGAGACAAGCCCCTCATTTCTGAACAAATTTACTAATCTGCATGCGTGCGTGATATCTATTTGTACATGATGATCTCCTGGGTGGACAACTTTTTCAAACATGATGTTCGAAGATCATAGTACTACTATATCCTTAACTCATTTTTGTTTCTTTTTTACAACTCAATCTTTGAAACAGGTTGTGTGACTCTGATGTGCTAGTAATAAAGGAGAAGATAGGGAGAAAAAAAATATGAAAGTCGTTGCTATGTATATTCATGCACATGTAAATTTAAGAGTAGCATAAATTCTGTCATGGAAGAAGTAACTCAACAGAAATAATTATCTGTTAAATTGTCAAGGAAGTCGACAAATTATAGAAGTAATAAATAGTGAGTACTAAAATATTGGCTGTTGCAGAGACCTGGGAAACGCAAAGCTTTCAGGCAGTCTGGTTCCTGAGTTGGGGAAGCTCGTCCGTCTTCAGTATCTGTAAGCACTTCAAACTATCCAGAGAATTTAAACCTGCCATAGCAGCAACACCATTTTTTTCATTTTCTTAAATACATAGATTAACCATCAAAACGTTTGATGTTTAAGTGATTTGAATTCGTTGAAAGAGCACAGCAAATTGGGCTAAAATGTAAGCGAAATCGGGTTTTATCAGTCTATGAACTAACTGGATCTTATCAATCGAGTACGGTCAATAGGGTTCTTTACTAGTAGTTTATCCAGGACTAGATCAAGACAACATTCACCTCACCTACCATCTGGTGGACTTGTGATCAAATGGATACTAGCATTAAATTCGACATGATTTATAGTGTGCTAAGAGTTTAATGCTAACAATACTAATGTTAGGTTTATGTTCCCTATATAGGGAACTGTACATGAATGAACTGGCGGGTCCTATACCAAGGGAACTTGGAAACCTGAAGAGCCTTGTGAGCTTGGATCTATATCACAACAACCTCACTGGGACCATTCCTGCTTCACTTTCTAAGCTTTCCAATCTTAAATTCCTGTAAGCATTCTTTCAGATCTGTGTTAATTTTAATTACCCACACTTTCATTTACAGATGCTTGATCAGAATCAAGTGGATAAAATCATTAATATTGTCAGGTTCGTTTTCACTTTTATGACGACCTAGCTAACGTATTGCTGATGGTCCATCTTTGCCTGGTGTGTCACGTAATTTCCACGCAGGAGACTGAACAGCAACAGACTGACTGGAAGGATACCAAGAGAACTGACCAAATTGGAGAGCCTAAAGATCATGTGAGTCTTCTTTGTGATCTCCAAATCACCTTTTCTTCTACACAATCTTTTGCCCGTCCAACAATCTAACCTCTCTGTGCAGTGACGTGTCAAACAATGATTTATGTGGCACCATACCTGCCTCAGGTTCTTTCTCCAAGTTCACAGAGGAAAGGTAAACAGACTGATTTATTGGAATCAAAAGCTTTCGTTTAATTTCTTTGTTGGAAGTGTCTTTTAATTGTTCTTTCCTTGGTGCTGGTTGTTCGAAAGCAGTTTTGTGAATAACTCAAGACTGGAAGGACCGGAACTGATGGGATTTGTGAGATACGGTGCTGCCGGAAGCTGTAAATGACAGGCCACTAAGAGGCAGTTACCTAATTCCATATATTAACTCATTATATGGCAACGGTTGTGTGCTTGTTTACTCGTATAATTAATTATTAGATGCATCTAGTTAAAGTCACACCAAGAAATCACTTTATTATGAGAAGAATCTCTAGTCTTCCATCAAAAAAAGAGAAAAAACACAGTAGAATCTCCTAGAACCGCAGTTCCTTTTGCGGTTACACAATATAACGATAACATGTAGTCCACTCTTTGATGATATTAACAAGGTGGAGATAAAAAGAGAGGGAACGAACCTCTGCTGTCAGAAATGGAGGTCATTATTTTTTTATCTTTGGCAAGTCGGTGAACATCATGGAACATGATTCCTGTGGGACAGCGAAATCACTCGAGTGAACATGATACATCACGGGAAATGTAGAGAATAATCTATCCGGTTAGCACTCCACTAGACAACTCAACTCTGCTATGCGAAATGGTCCTTAATTAAGGACAAGAAATCAATGAGATTATACAAATGGGGGAAATGCTTAAGGGGAAAATAAATGGAATTTGGCTATTACTTCCAAGGAGAGCAAAAAAAATATAAAAATCAACGGATTAACAAAAATAACAAAGCAAGCCAGAAATCAGTAGACAGGGATTATATTTACAGTTCTCCACCTGTACCAAATGATGCGAGAATCGTGTGAGCTCAAATTTTGGTTGCTGAACTTGAAGCAAAGCTATCACTATAAAAGAATAGAATCAAACTGCACCTGCATTCACCAAATGTGAGATTTAGAAATGATACCACTGTCATTAATGAAAACAAAGCTCGGATGCATGAGTATGTATACATTAAAAAACTAAATTCATTTACATTTGGTGCATGTTCATGTCTATCTAAGCAACTAAAATTATGCATCTCTATAAATTATTTAAATGGAAAATTGCAACTGATGAAAAAACATGCAAGAGTTTCTCAGATGCATACAATTTGTTCTCATTGGGACTTCAGCTAGTATAAGAATGGTTTTATGCGATCCAAAAATGTACCTAGATCAGTCTAACCCCCAGAACTAATAACCCCACTGTGACGGTGATGCGTGAGCATAACTTATCCTAAACTAAATAACCATTCAAATGCTTTGGATTATGAATTACCTCTGATTTGAACTGTCTGATTGACGATCCGGGAACCAGTGGATGATGGCTGGGTGTTAGATAAAGATATTGGGGTTAGAGGAGGTGAGGCAACATTCTCAACAATCCCTGAATTCTGAGCGACCATTACTCTATGTCTGCTAGAGGGTATTGAAAAACTGCGAGGGACAACTTGAGAAGGTGTAGGCAGTTGAGATTCTACATTTGATGCTGACGTTTTGCTTGTACCAGGAAGCATGTGGCCTTTGGGCAACAGTGGAGCTGAATGACCAACCAAACCTCCAGCCCCCGGAGACTTGGAGGTTGAACTGACTGGGGGTCTGGGAAGCTCATGTAGCTCGCTGATTTTGGGTGAGGACACAAATGGAGGGGAAGAACTAGGAGATACTTTTGGTGAAATTCTTGGAGACACTTTCGGAGGTGATGAAAATAATTGGGCCGTTGGATTTCGCAAAAGGGGTCCAGAGAACAATTGTGGATGTTCTGCGGAGACTGCCTTGGTAGACCATGGCTGGGATGAAATAGGACCAGAAAAGGCATATCTTTTGATTTTCTTAGATTCAGCGCCAGCTGGTGGCTCAAGCCTTGAAAAAAAGAGTCCATCAGCTAGAGGAGGAGGTAATCGGGTGGATGCCGTGTTGTTGTTGCTCTCCTTGAGTACTGACTGCGAATTTATAGCAGGGGGCTTGCTAGACATTTCAACTCCTAGTAACTTATCATTTTTTTTATGGCCAATAGGGGATGAGTGCCACAAATTCAGAGGACGTCCACTCAAACTTGTCTTTAATGTTTGAGAAACCGGGCTACCAGGTCCTGTAGAATTTGAACTCTTTGGGTCTGCTGGAGTAGGCAACACATAAGTGTTGAACTTTCGGGTGGATGATGGCATCAGTTGTTTTGTTTTTCCAGCTGGATTAGATTTCACTTGAGCAAAAAGTGGAGCTGATTGGGTGCCTGCACTAAGTTCTCCCTTAATAGGAAACGATGTCCTGTAACTTGTATCTGGATTTTCCTGCAAGCAGTCCAAAGAGAAGTATAAAACTCACCATCAGTCAAAGATCTGATGTCCTGGTTTTGCATTATAGAAATAGATTACAGCAAACATTCATGTTAGCGCTGAAATAGAGCAAGATATACGGTGCTCTATGAGTAGAAAGGGTGAAAGTCTGTATGTATCTGTCAACACATCCAACCCAACTCAATTACTCAAATGGGAGATCTATAAATACACGTTCAAGTGGATATCCAAAAGGAATAAATAATATTATCTAATAGCAGGAAACACTAAGAGCAGATATGGCATGTATTGTGTTCCATTACGTTACTTATCATTGAGATTATCCATGCTAAGGCTTTCATACTGATTTTGCCAGGTTATTAGTTCAAGCACACAAATCATTTTTAAGAAAAAAAGTTCAAGCGTGCAAGGATGGTGAAATATGATAGTAGTTCTTAGATTTAGAAAGCCTGGCCAGGCAGATTAGATCACTCATTAACAGGCCTACAATTGCATTACACAGATATGAAATCAGCATGATCACTCAGAACACCCAAGTCCATAATATGAAGGTTTACCTTTGCCATTTCCAATGTCACAACTTGGGGAAATGTAATGTCCTCTAAATCCAACTGCACAAATTGTTATACAGCAAGTTGAAGTTAAAATGGAATAGAAATTCAGTTGAAGGATGCATTGATTGAAAAAATGGAAATCATGACGAGTGACTATAAAAGATCGTCTTGAATTGTTTATCCTGTGGAATACGTTTCAACATGAACAGGTAACACAGAAAGGTCAATCCTATAATTCAGAATTCATGCACTAGAAACCACAAGTGAAACGTGCAAATTTCCTCCTTTAAAAGGCAATGCTATTCATAAAATCCTAAAACACAATGCATTATAGTTGCTGTTCTGAAAAGAAATGGTAAGCTGATTGGCTCCACTGATGACAAGTGCATTGAAGTCTTACCTCCATTGACTTTATTGATTTGGAAACTTCTTGCTCCTGGTCATTTTGTCCATAGTCAAAGCTCAATTCTCCATCATCAATGGCATCATCATAATCTTCATCATCATCATAATCCCTCCCATCATCATCAAGGCCACTAAAGTGGTAATCTATATGCTGCTGTTCTGAGACCAATTTGACATGCGGCTCAACAGCTTCAAGAGATTGAAGAGCCTTCTTAAAGAAGCAGAGCTGCTTTCAAGAAAGAAACAGAATTAACTATTAAACCAACAGGTTTAAAAACAAAATTGTTTGAAGAAAAAGAAACCTGAGCAGCATGGTGCCGAGCCGCCTGTGTAAGAAGACTGCGAGATTGTCCTTCCTTCAGGGATTTAAGACGAAAAACAAACAAAGTGGCCTCCTCATCATATTCATCATGAGCTGCTTGTATTTGCTGCATAGAAAAACACTCTCCCTTTCCATTTCTTCCACTCACTCTTTCTCTCTGTCTCGCCATGTGAGCATATACATCTCTGTAAACCAAGTAACACGGGGAGAAGAAATTTATATCAAATTTCAGGGCTTTCATTTTATTTTTTTTATTTGTTTCTGATCTTTCCTTCCTTCCTTCTTTAGTTTTTCTTTCTTTCTTTTTTTGAGTGTGTGGGTGCAGGTGCAAGTTTAGAAAGGTGCTTGAAATAGTACCACAAACCTTTTCTCATCACACTGCTGCTTCATCTCCTGTATGAATGAAAAAAGTCTTCAGCGACTGCTCCTTCAGTAAAATGCTTTAACTACCATATACAAGATAATAGAAAAAATAATAAAATAAATGTTTAAGTGTGAGCACTGATTTCAATCATTAAGAAATTAAGCATTTTCCAAAGATAATTTAACATGAAAAGTTATAGATAGTCCAGGTTAATGAAAGCTTGTAAGCTGACCTCAACTATTTGAAGTTCATTCAGAAGAGACTCTGACGGGCTTATGATTGTCTGATTTATGTGAGAACGCTGAAAATATCAAACTAAAAATCAGTACCACAACAAAGCCAGGACTCTTAGTAATTTTTATTACAAAACAACAACTCACATAGCAGTCAACAAGTTTCTGGAGTTCAAATTGCACTTTTCCCAGCATCAGCAAGACCCTGCCTGCAAAGAAAACAGAGCCAACTTCAGCTTCACTTCCTGTCACCTTCTAGGAATGCAACTATATGTAATTGAATATGCACTCAAAAGGAACAAATTCATTGAATTAAAGACCAATTATTATCATTGCATTAAAGTTTGTCTAAATGTATCACCATAATCTTTTTGAAAATTGAAACTTGAAATGGTATCTTCAGTTAAAACTGATGAAAAAACAGGTTAGATTGTTGATTCTGTAACAAATGCAAAAGTAAATTCTCTAGCAACTTAAAGAAGAGAAAGCAGAATCAATTTGAACATTACTTAAATAAAACAAATATGTTAATAAAAACACAGTTTCCAAAGTACAGGCTCATGAAAACAACTCTAGTTAGGACCCTGGATCTGTAGCATGTATCAAGACAGTAAAATATTGACTGTGAGTTAAGTATTTCTCAGTCAAATGTGATTTTCTGAAGTAAGAATTAGTAGAAAAGGATTAGGATGGTTTAGCTTTATATCTTCATTGCAAATTTCAATAAATCTATACAAAAGAAATGCAACTCAGATGTTACAACAAACACTGAAAAGAAGTCCTAGTCCCCACTAACAATTTTCTTTTAACTTTTAACACCAATATCATGATGAACAAACCTGTCCACCATGAAGTTATTAAGATCCTTAGTAAATTAAGTCACCTACTATCTATTCAAATTATCTACTGAACAAGACGAGTAAAGAAAGTATTCATTAACTTACCACTTTCTTCATCATCATTCAATGCAGTTTTCGCAAGAAGGCAAGCACCCATTTCACGCAGTGATTCTGAGAATTCTGAGGAAAGATAGAAGTGAGAACATTCTAGAATCACACACCAAAACAGGATCCTTCAAAACATGCAAGTGCTCTAAATCAACACATAAAACACTGTGATGTTCACTAATGAACTCATTTTAAATCCTCACTCAGTAAATCCTCACAATCTATAAACCAAAAGGCCAACAGCAAGCTAAAATGCTGGAAAGTGCCACATGTGCATAACTTAGCAGTAGCCAGTCATGGTTTCATCTGGTGGGAATCTATCGCAACTTAAGCTTCCAAAACAGGTTTTAATCTTAGGGATGACTTTCTTTTGGATAATATTTTGAGTCACAACATCCCCCAGGTATCACATAACAGTCACGGTTTATTTAAGAAACTTGTTAAGCAATCAACATAATTTTTAATAATTTTAAAAAATGGTCATTGTAGTAAATACATTTAGTAATTAATATCACAAAAAAAAAAAAGCAATATAAGATGCTACATAATCTTGTTGATTCTTAATTTGTACAAATAATTTGCAAAATCAAATGTGGAAGAGAGTTGAGGTATTTGGATTAGATCTTAAAATGATCGCTAGGATGTTTAGTTTAGATGCAGAATCTGAAGAGTGAAGATTGATATTGGTGAAATTATTGAACAAAATTAAAAGTGAATGTGAAGAGTTGTTGGAGACTATCAATGACAAAACAAAAAACAAATTGGCTGCAAAACCGAGGTTTTCTGTAGCATAACAGCCAGAATATGCATGATAGCTCTTGTGGTTATGTAATAGGCTGTGGTGGTGTGAAATGAAAAAATGCCGCAGAAGTGGTTTGTAATGATAAAGGCTGCCTGATTTCCGTTATGTTATGTATCACCAGTGTTATGCAAAAATTTAGTTCTTGCCCATTTGTTATGTACACCAAGTTTGTTCATGAAATTGGGTACTCCACAGACCTCCAACTCACTCATTGCAGAGCAATCATCATGCTCAAAACATGATTCATGTGATCTAAATAACTCCATACCCAGTGCCAGCAAAACAAAGCTAATAAGATATTTTAATCGCAACTACTAAGCCTTTCCTTTCTAAATGTTTTGTTCTGTGAACCATAATAATTAGCTTTTGCAATGTTGCCATTGGATGTTAGTTGATGACTGGGAGCTGAGACTTCTTCAAATTTATAGCATAACATTGCCTTAAAAAACTTCAAGCTTCATTTCTTAAGGGACGATATGGCTGCCACTTCGTTCTAATTGAACCACCAACTATCAATAAAGGACTTCCACCAAAACATTATCATTATTAGTTTCACACTTCAAGTTCCCCCTCCCAGAAAAAGAAAAAAAAATTAGTAAATGAATGCGAGTTTTACGCTTCATTTATTTAAGCAAAAGACAATTTGTTGAGGGGAAATGAGAATGGCACTAGTGGACTAACAATCAAATGATAGTGTTAGTAAAACTGTAAATACCCAGGCCGATACAAGAATATCAAACTCGATGCCCCTTCTTATGAATTGACGGTGGTATCCATGGAAAAAGAATACAAGGAATTCAAGTAAAATACAGCACGAGAAAAAAACGAGGAGTACCAAAGGCACAATTGGCGGTTCCAGCGGCAGCAGAAAGTAAGCTATCATAGCAATCTTTCATATCTTTCATGTCCTGAAAATAATAAAAAGCAACCAAATTTTATAAGAAACAGAAACAGAATCCCAAGAGATCAAAAGCACAGAAAAAAGTAGCAAACATTCGATCATTAATATAGCTTAAAATAATGGTTTATTAAAGTAATTATACATAATCTATTCACTAACCAAACCAATCATTTCATTGTTTATGCTTTCCCTTTATTACAATTATTACTACTATTATTATTTTTATCCAAACAAACTCAAAAGACTCTGATCAGATCAGATTAAGCTTAAAATCCTCAATTATCTATTCAACAACAACAACAACAAAAAGTTGCAATTGACCGACACAAAATGAAAATTATTTAAGTAAGAAGAAGCAGCAGTCGTGTTTGGTTGCTGCGAAATCAAGGCAAAGCAAGAACGAGGGAGGGAGAGGAGTGAAGAGTACCTGAGAGGCTTTAGCAAGCTCATGTGATTGAGAGAAGGAGGGAAGATCCCTTGGGTTTTTATGTACTACTTGTTTGTGAAGTGAAGCAAATCCTCTCAATTTCCTAAATGATTTCATCTCCTTGCCTTTGATGAGGAGGGAGGGAGGGAGGGTAGGAATTGAATTCGTTTCTCTTGCTGGTGTTAAAATCCAAAAAAAATCAAAATTGAAGAGCTTTTCTTTAGTCTACAACGTAATTAATGAATGGGAAGGAGGAAGTGGGAATGAATAATATTCCCTCTTTTTTTTTTTTTTATGGAATATATACAGAAAGGAAGAGAAGAAAGATCAAAGCAAAGAAATCTCAGTCTCACCAAATGACGACTATTCATTTCATTATTTATTTAAATTAAATCAACAAACGACTTAAAGGGGCAGTAAAAAAATTAAGAATTACTTTAAGACAATTTCTTTTGTTTCTCCTCTTCCTTCGATTGTTTCCTTGTTTTTGGACACTAATAATTAATAATTAATAATTAATAATGATGTATTATTTTTTATTTTTTATTTGAATTTTAAAGTAGTATATTGGTCAAATACGAAACATACTTTCTCATTTTTGGTCCACGGTCAAAACCACACTACTTCTCATTTCTCCCCCTGGACAAATACAATTTTTTTTTCTCTTTATGATGATTAGGTTATAATCTCGGTTTTTCTCCTTCATTTTAATCAATTTTTTTATATATATTTTTTTATTTTTTTCTATTATTTTACTGGTATAAAAAATAAAAATATATTATTTTATTTTTTAAAAATAAAATTCTTTTAAAAAACAGTTATTACCACTCTTTCAAACACCCCAACTAAAAAAATAAAATCAATTCATCTGTCTCGTTGGTGTTATATAGTTTTGAGATGATCATCAGTACGTAAGCAACACCACCAATGATAAGATTTCACTTCATCAGAGAATTTGTAAGTTTAAGATTTACTTGTTAATATTATTATTTATCGTGTATTTAAGATGCTGATGTTTCAAATAAAATATTAAGATATTTTGCAAGTGACTCTATAGAGGTCAATTCAACCAAGCCCTCCCATAGTTATATCCTATCTCCGTCACTTACTGTGCATGATTCTAGAATGCCACACATATCTTTATTAAGGATATGCTGGACAAGGGATGAGTGGAATTAAATATTAGAAAGGTAATTGTTAATTTTGTTTATTTGGTGTTAAATTATTTTTTTAACAAAATTATATTTACAATTATTTTTTTATGTTTTAGAATAGTTTTAATGTGTTGATATTAAAAATTATTTTTTAAAAATAAAAAATATTATTTTCATGCATTACCGAGTGAAAAACACTTTAAAAAATAACTGCTACTATACTCTTAAACACCCTTTTAATAAGAAAAATATTTTTATCTTTTCTTTTTTCTTCCAACTTATTATAATTAACTCAATTTCCTCTCTTTTAAATCATACTCTCTAGTATACATTGTTAGATATTTATTATTTTATATTTGATTATAAATGATCTCGCTAATACACTTGATTTTAGCCTCCAAGCAATCAATCTTAAAAGTTGACTTTCACATCATTAAATATTACTTTTGTAATTGTTATATATTTCTCAAATAATTCACCCTTCATTCTTTTAATCTTGCACCGCACACCACCTCTAAGGGGAAATGTTATACACTCAATAAACATAAACCAAGAGTCTATATAAAAAAACACCGAGACTTGTGGCCCAGCGGCAGAGACAGGGTTTCTTTGTCTTTGTCACTTGGGTTCGAGCCTCAGCGTGCACGTCTGTCACCCCCGCGGTGTCTTACCTGTTTACTGGGCTTGCAAGATGTTTAGTGGATCTTAAGATTAGTTGTGGTGCACGTAAGCTGGCCCGGACACCCCGGGTTATCAAAAAATAAAAAGAGTCTATATAAAAATATCTGGAAAGGGGTAAATATGCGAGTGTACTCCTTCTAGCCCTTTTATTGTTTCACAAATAATAAGTCGAGATCTTTACTTCCATTTTAGATCCTTTGAAATGAGAATCTTAATCGAACAAATACCAGGAAAGAAGAACATTTCCTTAAACGGAAATTTTGTCCATACAAATTTCTAATTGTAGGAGGCAGGAGACATATGAAACAGTTATAGATAAATACAAGGGTCAAAAAGATTTTCAAAACTGTATCGAGTAAAGTGATCATCAATAATTATTTAGACTGTGGGATTCTA
>Ga0307516_10006400_pt1 | contig 13806 bp, 7 predicted proteins | sample 19_EM_MG_FD_203310 | JGI IMG/M metagenome (GOLD analysis project Ga0307516, IMG submission 203310) | Populus trichocarpa ectomycorrhiza microbial communities from riparian zone in the Pacific Northwest, United States - 19_EM | ecosystem: Host-associated > Plants > Roots > Unclassified | place... | reverse complement strand
GTTGATAAACAAAATTGAAAAAAAAAAAAACTTAAGCTAATTTGAGCGAGCATGTTAAATCTGCAACCCGAGTTATGAGACTAGAATAAACCGCTATAAAGCAAATAAAAAAAATAACGAAACCCAATTCCAAATAAATTCAATGTAGAAGGATGAAATCGAGAGAGAAAAAAGTTAATTAACAAAAAGAAGAATAAAAAACACCAACAAACCGGCTAAATCACTAAACCCTGCGACCCGAATCATGTTAATGAGATAACTCAATAAAAGACAAATCGAGAAAATCATGAAACTCAAATCTAAAACAACAAAATGTTGAAAGATGAAACAAAAATAAATATTAAAATTAAAAAACAAATGACCAAAAAACTAGAGTCAACTTGGATAAACTCACTAAACCTGCAGTCCAAGTGATGAGATCGGGATAACCAAATTGAAAGGAAATCACAAAGTTCAATTTTTTTTATATAAAAAAAACAACACGGAAGGATGAGATTGAAAAAGAAAATTGGTGTAAAAAAAAAACCCTTAAAAAAAAGTTTGATGTTAATTGGGTTAAGTTTTCAAACTTGTGACTCGGGTTATAAAATTGAGATCACCCCATCGAGAGAAAAATAACGCCAGATTTTCCAACCAATCATGTATAAAAGGATGAAATTGAAAAAAAATAATATAAAATGACCTAAAAAAAGCAATCAAAAGAATGATGACCAAATTTTTTAAAAAAAATAAGAGGACAACTTAGATTGAAAGATAAAATTCAAAACAAAATTAAACTTCACAAAAGGATTCAAAATATTAAAAAAGTAGCGATTAAAAGAATAAGGGTCAAACTTGAAGAATAAAATAAGAGGATAACCTACAATTTTCTGATTGAAAGGTGAAATTAAAAAAAAAATAAATTTCATAAAAGGACTCAAACACAAAAATTTAGCAATATGAAATAACAATAAAATAAGAGGACAATTTTGAATTTTTATTGCGTAATGCAAATTTCAAGTAGAGAAAAGAGAAAAGAAAGAAAAAAATAGTCTTTCATGACAAAACATCATGATTCAGGCTGCACGACCTGCTCATATGGAAGAACACAACGTCGCGTCTATATCCACTGTAGAAGACTAGGTTTGGCCACTAGAAGAGGCAACACGTACAACCAGAAATCTGCAACCTCCCTCACTTTTTGACGTGTGACGTGTGCACTACACACGTCAACAAGTTAACTACAATTACCCATGTTTGTTCCAGCATTAAATTAAATTCTTGAAGCCTTTATTATTCTAAATCAATGGAATTTAAATATATTTTGACAAACTGAGCATCAACCGAGCACTATAATTTTTTCTTGACAAAGCGAGACCCTTATATCTAGGTAGTCAAAATAAGTCATTAAGTCAATTCTCAAAAAAAAAAAATCCATGGAAGGATCAGTTAAAAAAAAAACAACAACAACAAAAAAAGAACAAAAATATTTGCCCTGGTTGTGCAACCTAGTCCCTAATGGGACAAATTTAAAGGAGCTCAATATTTGTCAAAGTCTCAAATTAGTTCTAAAACTTTAATTACTATAAACTAATAAAATTATATTTTAATTTGCAAAACTGAACAATGAAATATTTTCTTGATACCTCAAGGTTCCCATTCATAGATAGATAAAATAACTCATTAAGCCTAAACCCACATTATTGCAATATCAAAGGATCAAATAAAAATAACATAAAATACTAAAGAACAAGAAGAAGAAGAAGGAAATCATCGTGGATTATTGTTGTAATAAACGTTAATCTCTTCCTTGAGTAGAATAACTTTAAGAAGAGATTTAGGTAATTTTGTAATTTTAATGGAAACCCTTTTTTATTTTTATCACAATAATTTCCTTTGTTGAATAAAGTATGCATAAATAGATCATTGGTTTTGATGAATGAGTATTTTATTTTGAAGACAATACAAAAAACAACTAACTTTTGAACTAAGATATTCATGTGGCGCCAACATTTTTAAATAAACAAGAAAAATCAGAGACTTAGATCATTGACTCGACTAGATTTAATAAGTTCAACTAATTTAATAATATGATTAAAAAAATAACAATAGTAAATAAACTGAATTAAACCAAAAAAATTGACAATGATCAACTTAAAAAATAAACGCTAGCTAATATCATGAAAATATATCCTTTCAATGTTCTTAAAAGGTCTCTTTGATCGTATTTGATGACAAAGCAAAAAAATAAATGAGAATATAATAACCTTATAGAAAGTAAAATAACCCAAAACTCAATTTCTAGTGAATAAAATGTTAAAGTATGAAATTGAAAAGAAAAAAAAAAACAAACAAATTGACTCGAGTTCACCCGAGTTAACCTATCAAATCCACGACTTGATCGTGAGACTGAGATAACCATGTAGAAAGCAAATTGAATAAAACTATAAGACTCAATTTTAAAACAACACAATGTTAAAGGGGAAAATTAAAAAAAATAATAAGAAAAAACAATAAAAAAGATCAATTTAATCAAGATTAACCCACCAAACCCACGATCTAGGACATAAGATTGGGAAAATCCCATATAAAAGAAAGTAAAAAAAAATCATGAAGCCTAGTCCATAACCAACCTAATATTACATGATGAAATAACAAAATATTTTTTTTAAAAAAAGAACTGAAGTTAACTCGGGATAGTCTTCAAAATTCATAACTCAAGTCTTGAGGTCAGAACTAACCCTATAGAAGACAAACCCAAAAAATTACAAAGCAAAATTCTCAACCAAACAAATAGCAATGAAAAGAATAAGAACTAAATTTGATATAAAAATAAAATGAAATAAAATGATGAGGGATGAAACTGGAAACAAATCAATTAAGAAAAGGATAAAGAAAATAACAATAAAAATAATCAAGATCAAATTTGATATAATAATTAAATGAAACTAAATGTTGAGGATCAAAATTGAAAAAAAAAGCAATAAAAAGAGATTAAAAACAAATTAAATAATTAACAATAAAAATAATGATGAACAATTTGATATAAAAACAAAATAACATGAGATATTTGAATTTTGACAGCCAACACAAATCCTAATGAGAGGAGAGAGCAGAAAATCCAAAACAAAATAAATAACAATCAAAATAATAAAAATTACATTTCATATAGTTTTGGTGTTAGGAAGTGTTTGTTGAAGTTGTTTTTTTTAAATAATTGTTTTAAATTTTATTTTTTTAGTATTTTTTATTGTTTTGACATGTTAATATTCAAAATAAATTTTAAAAAATAAAAAAATATTTTAATTTTGTGCGTGCGGAAGAGAAAGAAAACAACATCTTCATTTGTACAACAAATAAGAACATTTTGCTTTAAATATCAACACTCAACAAATCTTATCTTGAGGCTTTGACATTTGAGGTGTTGTATCTTAATCTTAATCTTATTGCATGTATTTAACCTTGATAATTCAAGCCAAGTCAAAGGAATTAGGTTCGTGTCAAAATGTGCTTTTGTTTGCATATGATTGATAATTTGGTATGCCCCCAATTTTCAAAAGGATTAGTTACATATAATTTTCTTTTCTACTCCGGGTGGCTGCGATATTATTGCCCTCTCTTGGAAAACTCCATAGATCAAGGAAATACATGAACGCAAGAGTCCTAATTACCATCAGCGTCATGTTCAATGCTCAAGGCATCAGCTAGCATTCTATGCTATAATTATATACCTGCAGGCATCGACTAGTTGAGTGGCAGGGAACCCAATTGTTTGGGAGTATTTTATACTTGTTGGGGTCTCGAGTTGGAGCCAAATCTTTCCTCTCCTCTCTACACTGAATCCAAAAACAAAAGGAGAGAAAGAATCGCGAAGCATTCAATATTTGTTTAAATCAAAATGAATCCTAGTAAATTTCTTGTCACATCAGCAGTGCAGCTTCACTTTATCAGCACCGAGCAATCTGCATGCTAGGAATATGAGCATCAGATTTGCAAATAATAAAAACATGTATGATGGGGTTCACTGGGAAAAGCAAGATCGATCCTGGAAATAGTGCTCGGAAAAGGGTGCAATGCGTGTAAGAAAAGATATAATACTGCCAGTACCAGTAGTTTATGCGCGTTTGTACAAATTAAACAACGGAGATGAGAAGAGATTTAAATTAAGTGGAGCAGCACAAGGGAGCATATACTTTAGTGGTTGACCTCGTGCTTAGCTCAACTATGAATGTGCTTAACAGACAAAAATAATGAAAAACCAAACTCTTTTTTGGCTTCACCGACTTTTTCCACGCCCACACCACCCACCGGATCACTTATCACCTGCCAGATGCCAATATTTATTTAGTTTTGTTGTAGTTTGTTGCTATTATGTACGTTAGCCCCTCTCTCTGACTCTCCATTATTTCTTAACAACAATGATATTATTATTAAATGCATGATTATAGCTTCTTATTGTCTTTTAATGTGTAAAGTTATTAAGGTATCCCACCTCCCATACCGTACACGTGGCCCACAATATTGATTGATCTGTGGTGGGGCAAATCTTTGAGATGGGCATCCACCAATCAGGGCAGCGAAGCCTAAACTCTGTCATGGCAACATATCATGACGATGCATCTGCTTAGCGAACAGTGCACGGCGTGGGCGAAACCCTAAATGGGTTGGGTTGATATCATGACCATTCAATTAAATGAAAGTCTCTCTATCAAATGATAGATAGATAGATAGATAGATAGATGGGATATGTTCATTAGGTAAGACGGTTTAATCAAGAGATGACACTACCACATATCCAAGGCTAAGAATTCGAGTGATGCCAATCCCAGTAGTCCTTGTGTGTGGTCATCGTCAGATCTCTTCCTTTCTACATGGGGACAAGGAAGCAGTGCTCAAAAAGAAGAAATAAAGGCAAGACTGTAAGCAAGGATATAATCAAAAAGCAGAGGCCACCATTGTTTGGCTCTGGTCATCCGTGGGATTGTTCAATCCCACCATGAGATCCGAGAAAAGCAAAATGGATAAGCCAAGGGGCAAGTACCAAAAAACTCGACATGCTTTTATGTTTTTGTCGAACCCTCGAACACGTACATCTTCTTATCCTTGACCCTAGTAGGTCTAACTCAAATGGTTTTCTTTTTACGGACGGTGATTTATACACATACATGGTTTGGCTGTCACTTGTTTTTAGCGTGGTGGAAGATGAAGAAAAACAAACAAGGGTTTGGTCAACTTGGAATAGATAGACCTGGCCTAGCTATGCGCTATGCCATGCTTCCCATTGCTTTTTCAAATGCACAGTCAGATTCCACTTCGATGATAATTAAGCTTGCTTTTACCATCTTGCCAGAGAGAACACCAACAAAGATGGCAGGCAGATGGATTTCTCTCCTGATAACGAGAGTGCAGGAGAGGACTTGGCTGTGACAGATCATCAGATTATCGGTCCCACCTCCAGCCATGGAGAGAAGCGCCGCCGTGATGCAAGTCACAGGACACCAAAGAGACCTGTAGTAATTCTCAACCGCTAATAGATCAAACCACCAGATTCTCTTGTGAACAACCTAGTTCGCATTTGCAACACAAGTTACAACAACTCTCACGGAGGAACATGAGAAACGAGAAATGAGAAATGATCAGACCCGTCCATAACCTTGAGGATTGGGATTCTCACCCAGTGGAGCCCCACACGGTGGGCAAGGGGGGCTGCAACATGTACTTGTACAACACTTTCCATACATAATTAAATAGTGGCCTCTCTGTCAATTGATTATTCCACATTCAGGGAAATAAATGAGAGAGAGAGAGAGAGAGAGAGGGTATTGACACATTCCCACTAAAGATGTGTATGGTCCATGCACATGCTGCATATTTGGCATTTATTACCCATCTCACATTGGCTAACAATAAAATTAATAAATTCAACAGTCATGTGCTACAACAACACATCTGAAAAAAACAAACGTTGAGAAAGAGAGAGAGAGAGAGAGAGAGAGAGAGAGAGAGAGACGAATCAAGTCTGGGCATTTAGTTTTCACCAGCTACACCTTACGACTAAGCTACCATTTGAATCAAATTAAGATACTAACTTCTTTCAACTGCGATTGCTTGCTCATTGGTTTTGCCTTTTCTGATTCTCCTTCACTGGTGGCACTCAACGGAAGAAAAGATCCTTAATTTTTCCAAATCTCCAACCCATCTTGATTTCTTCATACAAAGAGGATAAAACGACGATTCTTTCCATTGAATATTTTATGCACCTCAACACCCATCCCTTTCCTCTGGGAGCCTTCTCATTTATGATCAAATGAATATGAAAAGCAAAAAAGAAAAAAAAATTAGAAGCATACCAATACAACAAGATCCAATGGTGGTCCAGTACCTTGCAGCAGATATATCCATCCCCCCCCACCCCTCCCAGATATGTCTGCCCTCTTGAAAATATCAGGCTGGCTTGAATGCCATTTGCAACAACACCGCCCAAGGACTGAAGTTTCACTCAACTTTCTCTAGCAAGGATCACCATGACTTTCTTACGGGCTATGAAAAAGGTACCCGTCAAATCTAATTTCGAGCAAAAAAATGCCCACAGCCACCATCAGAACAGCTGATGCAACTTCTTCTAGTACAAATGCCTTACAAGATGGAAACAAATCGTGGCACATCATGTCTTCTCCCTGCAAGAGACCGATACATGTACAATGTATCAACATACTCATCCATGTCCACATTATCTTCATGCTTAATCACTTCCACCACCAGGTGAGGCAATGCTTGAGCAATCTGTTGGCATCCCTGATGGGACAACTTGCAAGCGGACATCCAAAGGAATCTCATATTGTAATAGTGGTGCAGACCAGAAAGTAGAGCTGCATCCCCGAATGGACTGTCTCTAATCTCAAGCTTCTGTAATTTGGGACAGCCCTCAAGCACATACTTCAACCCCATGTCACTATCACCAGCAAAAGCAACCGATAATGTCCTTACAATCTTCCCATATTTTCCAATGTAAGCAAAAGCTCTATCAGTCAATAAACCAGATACTGCAAGTCGAGTGAGCTTCTTGCAATTCATGACAATGGCTCCAAACCCTTCATCCATAGGTTCTCCAGTGACATGATCAGGCTGGTGGAGTCCCATTATGCAGAGACGGAAGGCCACAAGGTCTGGGCAGTTCTTTGACATAGCTATAACAGCAGCATTTGTCATCCGCGGGCAAAAATACAAAATAGATTGGAGCTTCCTGCAACCCTCTGAAATCGCTTGGAGGCCCACTTCAGAAACAGGGCCCTCGATGTCCTCCCTAGCTTCAAAAGGGAAAACCCGAAGCTCACGTAGTTCCTTGCAAGTTGTAGCCACAGCCTGAAGTCCTTCATCGCATATTGAATCAAGAACCTGGACAATGAAAACCAAAAACATTCTCAGAACACACATTTCATGGCAGTTTCTGTTTAAACAAGGGACCCAACAAAACACATACCCAGAAAGTCTGAAGCTTGTGGCAATTGCTTATAATTGGTTTGAGCTGTTCTGCGCTGATATTTGCATAACTAAAGTTCAGTGAAGTGAGATTGGCGCAGACGGGGTATATTGCAGGCAAATAATCTGGAATGATTTCCCTGAATCCAGATAGGCAAACTAATGATTTGCAAGCAGCAAACGCAGAGCCATAATCTAGTTCCAGTTCACCTTGAGCCACATCCTCCGATTGGCTAAATGAGCCTGTCCCAAGATGTGTGAGCTGCGGTGCTCGAACCATTAAACGGTATAGTTGCCCAATTGAAACGAACCTGTTTAGCCTAAGTTTCTTAAGTGATGGGGACCTAGTCACCAGCCTCTCCAGTGCATCAAAATCAATGGGACATTCTACACAATCTAAAATCAGGGATTCAAGACATGTTTCGGTATCTGGAAAACACAAAATCCAATCCACTTCATCATCCGATACTTCTGATTCAATCAGATCAAGCACTTTGAGTTGCCTGTACACAAACAGAGCAGTACACAACATACTATAAGTCCACCAGACAACAACTTTCTCATCAGAAATTTCAATAATTTCAGTTCCACTCTTTTATATCCCCACCGCCCAAAAAAGCATCATTTAGACCAACAAACAGAAAAGATAAAATAAAAATCACCAACAATATCACAGCCAGCAAAAGTTCCAAAAGTTTATAGATCAAAAAGCTATATCCGTAATCACTAAATTAATTCCCCAATATCACAGCATTGCTTAGATTCAGATATTGCTACAAAAATCCATTTAATTAAACAGACAAACAAATCCCAACCCAGCAAAAGACCAAATCTTGAAACAGCTTCTAGCTCCACAAAGATCTAAACATTCATTCCATAAACATGAATCAAAACAAAGTTTCAAACTTTAACAACCAACCGCTAATCAAACAAACCAAATACCTAGAAAGATTAACTGACAATGCAATCAGATCTATGAAGGTGAAAAAACAACGTACCTGCACTTACTAGCCACAACAGCCAGTCCACTAGTACCAAACCCATCACAGCAAACAAGTGCGAGCTCTTTGAACCCCGAAAATGACTCCGCAAGCAAAGCCAGATCATCATCCGTCACTGACATCCTCTTCAAATGAATCTTCTCTAACCAAGGGTAAGCCTTTGCCATAGCAGAGACCCAAGGCGCGAAGTGGGCTCCCCAATTAGGCGGCATCAGGTTAAAATCAGCAAACCTTGGCTTTCCTTTTAGCGTCACCGAACGGATTCGGGTAAACCGCGACGTAGCGCGTTCTGGAGACACCGCGTAGCAGTTACCGATAAACAAATCGGATCGGGTCATAGCCTCGACCCGGTACCATAACCTACAAACCAATGACGCAGCGTTTCGGTCCTTACGTGAGGTTAAGAACCAGAGAACGTTTTCTAAGACGTTTTCGAGGACTTGGTCCGGGTATGGAGCTGAGTATTCGGGGATGGAAGACGAACCCGACCCAGACCCAGGAGTGCAGGTCCGTGTTGGGCAAGAGTCGTTGGCGATTGAATCCGACGGCGGAGATCGGTCGTCGTCTTCTGACATGTCAGTTCGATCGTCTCTCATATAATTAGAGTCAGTGTCTGATGATCTAGGCTTTTTGTTGGTGATCATATAAATTTCAGAGGAAAAAAACAGTACGATTTTTTTTTCTTTCTTAAGGTTTTCGATTGGGGAAAGTTTTGAGTTATTTTTTTTATCACACGAGAGAAGTTGAGTCTGGGGTTATGGGCAGAGAGAGAGAGAGAGAGAGAGAGAGATGAGTGAAGAGAGATTGTGGGGAGGATGCAAGGAAGTAAAGGAATTTGATTATTTAGAGTATAATTGGTGACAAGAAGGGTGTGAAGAGTAGTAGGCTGTGGTGTCTACTAGACTGAGTAGCATTGGGATTCTCCATGCTGCCTTCTTACTCTCTCTCTCTCTCTCTCTCATCTGCAATATCCAATGGCTCTCCACATTTCTCCTCCATTATTTGGGGGTTTTCTTCTCTTTCTCCCCTCCCCTCCCCCTTTTTTAACAAAAGCTTTTTATTTTTTTTGTCTTTTAATTACTCATCCTTCTCTACTCACTCATTTCTTAGTTTTTCTTTTTCTTTTGGTTTTGTTGAAATGGAGCATCTACAAAGTTTTTCTTGGTTTTGTGAAATGACCCTTTATTTTTTATTTCTTTGCGGATGGCTCTTTATTTTCTTGAATTTTTATTTTTATGGCGACTGTGTTTGTGATAAATTAACGAATAGATATTGCTCCCGGTTGGGTTAGAAATGCGGTTTAAATGAAAATTTATTAAAATTTTATTTTATTTTATTTTATTTTTTATTTTATTTTTAAAATTTATTTAAAAAAACAATCACAGTTATACCGAGACTCCTCCTCATTAACAATGAGGTCTATTCAAATTTTACTGTCACCCTCCTAAGAAAGAAAGATGATGGAATTAATTCTCATAATTAACTTCTTTATCTTATTAATAAAAATAGAATCTATATCTATTTTGATAAATAAAAAGAAGAAGTAGTATTCATGTTTTAAACAATAATATATATATATAAATTTTGTATATTTATTTGATGACTGAGGTTTAGTCACATCCAATTATCCGTAATGGAAAATGAATATGAAAAATATAGAGATAATTGAATGTGTAATATTTGGATTTTGACCTCATTTGAATTATTATATTTGAATTATTATATTTGACCCCATTCAAGGATGGACGGAGAATAGCCTGGCTAAAGTGAATATTTATGAAAATGAAGAAAGCGTGAATCGATGATTAGGGAAATATCAGGAGCGGTTTTCACGAAAAAAAAGGTCTGTCTAGTCAACGGGTGGGAGTGGTAAATAACAGAAATATGACACTTTCTTTTCAAATGAACAAAAATAGAAGGATATTTTTGTAAGGATCCATTGTACTTCTAAGCAATAGCTTCAACTCTACGCGTTACTGGAGGAGAGTATAGTGCACGGCCCAATCAAAAGAAGTACCCAGAAGGTAGTTACTCAAGCTTCAGGACGAGCTCCTTTGAACAAAGGCTGACACAACCGATGTGGCACTGTCAGATTTATGTCTTGTCCACGCGGAAACTATTCACGTGAAATCACGCTCTTAATCAACCTTTATATCTTTGTACTCATGCATATCTCACTCTTACACGTGCCTGTTAAAGTTTTCATTTTGGTACGTAGAACCTGTTTCTCCGTTGTTTGTTAAAATTTTATTTTATTTTATTTAAAATTATTTTTTATTTTTAAATTATTTTAATACATTAATATCAAAAATAAATTTGAAAAAATAAAAATATTATTTTAATATATTTTAAAAAAAATAACTGCTAATAGAATACTGAATAAAACGGGTAAGCATAACTTGTTTTTTTTTCTTTCTTGGTAGTGGAATTGCTAACAACGGGTCGGAATACGGGACTTAAAAACACCGGATTTTGGTGGATTTTTATTATAGTCATATTTACATCAAAAATCGAAAATAATATTTACATCATATACTTGTGCAGTGTATTCTCGTGAAACGGTCTTGGCCAGTGAAGAAACGACATCAGCTACAATAATTAACTTCAACTATACACTAAAAGAGTTAGTGAATAACCAATCTGAAAATAGTATTTTACATCATGTACTTTTTTTTCTTTCTATTTTTAAACTTTTTTTCATTTAAATTCTTTTATAATCTGATTACATGAAAATAGGTTTTAAATTATTATAAAAATACAAAACTAAAAAATAAAAATGTAAAATGTAAAAACATAGAGAAAATATACAGTCAATCTTAAATTCACTATAATTTTTATTTTGGTTTTAAATTCTAATTTTGTTTATTTTCTAAATCATGTGTTAAAAAAAGGAGAAAAATTCACTGAAAAATAACTGAGAAAGAAAAAGTTACCGATTGAACCATACTTAAGAGAAGAAACTTATCGTTCTTAGGGTTGACAAGTTCTATTTTACAATAAGAGTTTAATGATGATGATTTTGAACCTTTATCTTACTGAAAAATATAGACCGGACTTGATTTAGAGTTTTTTTCATTTGATTGGTATTTTTTCTGGGTAATTTTGAGATGTTTTGAGGTTATTAGGTGGTTTATAAGGGTTTTTATGATATTTAATAGGTGTTTTTGAGTGAAAATGAATTGAAAAATAAATTCCCAACCCAATCTCATTTTATTTTAGTCACTATAGTGGTGCCTAAATTATAAGTTGGCACCTATAAGGCGACACGTCATTTGTTTTGTTTTTTTTAAATAAAATAAAAGGAAAATGATTTAAAAAAAAAAATATTCAAGCGCATGGGCTTGCCTCAAACCCAAACACCAAGGATTTTTTAATGGCCCAAACATATTGATTCATCCAAGCTTGTACACTTGGCCTAACTTTTTTATTTCAATTTCATCTTTTAAATTGATTTTTTAATGAATTTGTTTATTGGTGTTTTCTTTTTCAATTTTATTATTTAATATTTGATTAATTTTAGATTGCTCTTTATATTTTGTTATCATGTAATTAAATTAAAAAAATATATTGTTTAATTTATTGGAGTTCATAACTTAGATCACAAGTTTAACAGGTTGACTTGTTAATCTAATATATCTTCGTCTCAATGTTTAAAAAAAAATATTGTATTGAGTTTTTTTTTTAAAGTAAAACTATGTTTTTACTATCTATGTTGCCTAGACCTTTTTCTTCATTTGTATTTTTTATTTTGATTTTTTTATCTTTAAACATGTCAAGTCAACTTAGTCATTTTAAGACACTTCTCATATAATTTTATTTGAAACCTCAGCTAAGCAAAGAATCAAGTCAAGATTTTTCAAGTTTGACCCCACTAGACTGGGTTTAATGACAACGCCAGTGGGTTTCCTGTCATTTAACATTTATTTTTTACATTAAAAAAAGTTTTGCGAGACCTACATGTGTTTGGACTCAACACGTGGCTGAACCGAATGACGTTGGATCTCGCAGCTCGCCACATCCACATGTACCTAGGCAAGTACATATGAGTATAGGGAGTTTCCGGACCTAATATCTTGGGGTTCAGTTACATGCTGAGCCCAATTACATATGAGTATGATGAGTTGAAAGATCCAATATTCTTAGGTTTTGCTACACGCTAAGCCCAAGTACATGTGAGTTTGAGAGCTATTAGATCCAACATCTTTAGATTCGGTTACATGTTGAGCCCAAACACATATGAGTATGGTACATGTGGGTTTGACGAGCTGCCAGATCGAATATCCTTGGGTTCAGTCACGTGCTGAGACCAAATACATGTATAAGCCCCATGGTAGGTCGTGATATGATCAAATAATTAATATATTTTTCCAAGCGTAAGAATTTCAAAGTAATAAATAACCCGACAAGACCAGAATCGATCTACAGGAAGGTTAAGGATACAGAATCACAAATAATAAAAGAAACAAAGTTAAATATATCTAAAATATGTGATATTGATGTAAAGATTTAACATAGATAAAAACAATTGATAAGATTAGAGGATCCACTAATGACATTTTAAATAGGTATAGTTCAAACTCTTTCTATTACTCAACTGGAAACCTCACAAAACAAGGTTCCAATCAGATAATATATCATTAATAACTCATTTTAAGTTATCAACATGATCATATTAACTATTTTTAATTACTTTATTTGAGCAATGTCAATACTTGTAAATGTTATCAAGTATTTATGATGCTAACTTGTGTCAATAACAAATCAAGATCCTTTCATAGCACAAGTGTCAGTTCTTCATGTGGTAGGTTATGAAAGAATCAAGTATTTGTTGTGTCAAGGATTGTACACCACGAACCAAGACTCACCACTTAAGAAGAAGGGTATTAATATTGATCAAAATAACATTTATAACACATGTTAATATCAAACTTTCTTAAATTTAAACATTAAAGCCCATGTTAAGTTTGTACTAAACTTATTTTTATATTATTAGTGTAACCTTTTCACGTTGAAAAAAATAAACTTAACTAAACATAATTAAAAGAAAAACATAAATAAATTAGATAAGAACATAAATATGATATAAATTAACTAAGTATAATAAAGAAAATGATAAGCATAAATAAGAGATTAATGATAATATGACATGAAATAAAACTTGAATATTACAAAAATGCAAAAAAAGAAAACAAGAGCATGAAACTTGATCTGAAAACCAAAATGTCTAAATGAATGAAAAATACCTCTTTTTATGGGCTAGAATTTAAAACTATTGATATGATGGCTAATTAATTTGGTGGCTAGACAAAATGTTTTTGATAACATCATAATTTGAACAAATGATCTA
>Ga0307516_10006399_pt1 | contig 13806 bp, 18 predicted proteins | sample 19_EM_MG_FD_203310 | JGI IMG/M metagenome (GOLD analysis project Ga0307516, IMG submission 203310) | Populus trichocarpa ectomycorrhiza microbial communities from riparian zone in the Pacific Northwest, United States - 19_EM | ecosystem: Host-associated > Plants > Roots > Unclassified | place... | reverse complement strand
TCCAGGTGGTCGGAGATCAGATGGGCTGCCGTCCGTTCGACGAGCTTGGCAATCACGTCCAGGAGCGAGATCACCCGATATGCTCTCACCTTCGAGTAGTCTGGCTTCCCCGGCTTCGGAATGACCAGCCTCATGTTGGATAGGGTAGTACGGTTAGCGGTGAGTGTGCGTGCTGGCAATTCGATCTCACCGCCACAGCCCACCATCAATCGGATGACCAAGGGGCCCGTTCAGCGGTAGAAGCCTTATCCGAAATCCACGGCCACCTGAGGGTTGAGATGTACCGCGCCCAACTGCGTCACCAGGAAAGTGCCGATGAGTATCGCCGTCCGGCCCCGGACTACCGGATGGGGGGCTTCGTGTGGCTCGACGCTCGGAATTGGAAAACGCGGCGACCCTCTGCGAAACTGGACTCCACACCTACGACACTGAAACTCATCGCTAAAAACGCCAAGACTTTCAGCCGACACACCATAATCCGACGCGACTTCAGCTTCACCGGCCTCATGATGACCGGTGGCGCAGGCGAATCGACCGAGGCAGCCCCGGTGGTGGCTGCCAACATCGACCAAAGCGAGAGCGCCCTCTTGAGGGAGCGCGTAGGGGACAAGGAAGTCCTTCGGGAGGTGGAGATGGGGGACGACTCTGGGAGCGAGCTCACGGAGCTCGAGAGCAGTGTGGGAGGAACGATGGAAGCGGGGGGGGAGAGTGGGAGGGAAAGGGCCGCGGGAGGCTGAACTTCAGACGCGCTGCTCCCGGCGCTGGGCAACAACAGAGCATCCAGGACTTCTTTCGGCATGGAGCCCAGCTCAGCATGGGCGAACTCAACATCTTCGACACGCCCGGAAAGACGTGTGAAAAGGTTATGGCCGTCCGTACTCCTTGAGATGACGCTTGGGAGAGATGGAGAGTTTTAGGGACAATGAAGTAGATCACGAGTGAGAGAGAGAAGATTGGAGAGAGAGTGTTGATCACAGGTGAGAAAGAATCGAGAAGAAAGACGCAACGACTTTTGTTATTCTTTTGATGTGTTGTATCAAAGAAGAGAAGAGAAACAAAGAAAGAGTAAAGAACAGAGTAACGTTACAGAGTATCTCACTAAATCCACGCTTATTCCAATTGGGTTGCTTACCCCGCTCGCTCCCGGCGCCCGCTCAACACAACTCTAGGCAGCGCAGCGCAGCGCCGTACGTCATGCGGCGAGAAGCACTTCCGACACACCCCCTCTTCTCGCGCTTCGTACAGACAGACAAAAGACAAAGCAAAGAACAGAAATGCAAATCCCGCGATCATTGTTGACCTCATTAAAAACCTCTGCAGTGAAAACCCTGTGGGAAAAAACATCTGACAGTAGGGAAAAGAGTATCAACTCACGCTTTCTTCCCAGCACCCCATTTTTCTTCCCGACACCCCTTTTTTCTTCCCGGCACCCCCTTTTTCTTCCCAGAGTCTCACCCCCTTTTTCTTCCCAGAGTCGTCCCCCTTCGTCGTGTTCTGCATTAGGTGCGACGTTTCATTGTGACTAGTTGGGTGAGGGAGATCGTTCGGGGAGAGATTGATGAGTTGCAGTAGCTCGGCGTGTCGGGGCGTGGCAAGAGGTTTGGTGAGCAGATCGGCCGGATTCGCTGCAGATGTAACGTATTGGAAGTGGACCGATCCTTTGGTCTGCTCGTCGTGCACATGGTGGTATTTGACATCGATGTGCTTGGACTTCTGCTTCACAACTCCTGAGGTGATAAGTTTAATTGCTCCTTGATTGTCACATCCGATTGGTACTGGTCCCTTCGATATGTTGATCAAAATTGTGGTTGCGGCTTCTTCCAGAATGCGCCGAAGGGAGAGGCTTTCCCGTGTGGCATGAGAGCATGCGATATACTCAGCTTCCAGAGTAGATAGCGCTACCACGCTATGAGACTTTGCCTGCCAGTGAATCAGACCTGAAGTGACGAGTTCCTGGTTCCGGTTTGCGTATCCAAGGCCAAAAACACAGCCACCAACAGATTTTCGTGTCTTGAGATTTCCGGCCCAATCCGAATCGGTGTATCCCACAGCTGATAGTTGAGAGTGGGGCAGATGGCGGTAGTGGATGGAAAGGTTGGAAGTGGCTTTGAGATATCGTAAAACTCGCTTTGCCGCAGTCAGATGTATTTCGAGAGGTTCGATGTTGAAACGGCTGAGAGCGGTGACGCTGAAGGCGATATCTGGGCGGCTCCCAAGAGCTGCATACATCAGAGATCCGACTATGGAGAGGTATTGCTTTCTATCGGCTGGTTTGTCTTCGCAGCAGGTGTTGGTAAGGTCAACTTGAGGATCCATTGGTGTTTTCGCCGGTTTTGCGTCTAGTAGTCCTAATCGTCTTCCAATTGTCTCGATGTAGGCCCGTTGGCTGATACAGAATCCATCCTTCTTTTTCTCAATTTCGATTCCGAGAAACCTCCTTGCCGGTCCTAGGTCACACATCTTGTATTTCGTATGGAGGAGTTGCTTGATCTCGTGTCCTTTGATTCCGTTGTAAGCGATCAGAAGGTCATCGACATAGAGTAGTAGCAGGACTCCTGGCTGGAGGTAGAGATTCGGATCTTCGGCTGATTGCTTAAATCCTATGGAGTGCAGAAAACCATCAATGTCTTCATACCATAGCCTGGGTGCTTGCTTTAGTCCGTAGAGTGCTTTGCGAAGAATAAGCGACTTAGCTCTCGATACTTTGTGTGCGATTGTGTCAAGCTCGGTGATCTCAGATCCAGTTGTTTCAGGTCCGGTCGTCTCGAGCCAATCGATTCCGTGCGGTAAGGACATGTGGATATTGTCTCTGTCGATTTTTGGGTTCAGGAATGCGGTTACCACGTCCATATGGTCGACATTCCAGTCATGCTGCGCTGCCAGTGCCAACAGTAGCCGGAAGGTTGCCATTTTCGAAACTGGTGCGTAGGTTTCGTCGTAATCAATACCTTCTTTTTGCTCGTAGCCTTTAATCACAAGACGTGCCTTGTATCGAGTGGACCCATCAGGGTTGGTCTTTCTTCGGTAGATCCACTTGCATCCGATTGGTTCTTCCGTGGACTTGCTTTTGTCAGTTAACTTGTTTGGGGAGATACCTTTGTGGCTTCCTTCGACTGTCTCAAACGTTTGGTTCTCGATTAAGGATTGCCATTCCTGACGCATTGCCTCTTTCCACTTCTCAGCTTGTGGACTCTTTAGTGCTGCCTCATACGTAGCAGGTTCGTGTTCGGTTGTGTGGGTCTTCTCGATGGTCTCAGCTTCCTTGACTCCGAATGTCATAAGCGCTGACGCAGGGCTTTCCGTGATCCCAAGCATTAAGAAGGCAGTTGCAAGGCTCTCTGAAGATGTCAAATCACCCCCTGCTTCAAGTGCCTTGCTCATGATTGCCTTGTTTGTCTCAAGTCGTGCCTTGCTGCGTGTGCGTGCAGAAATATAGTCATCTGCCAGTTCTTGTCAGCGTTTTGCAATTGCCGTTTCTGCTCGCAGCATGGGCTTCTCTTTTTTTTTTTTTTTTTTTTTTTTTTTTTTTTTGTTCGGGTCTCATTCGGAACCCTTTCTATAGCACAGATTCATCCTCTCCTGTTAAGGCGGACTGATTCTTACTCTTCCGCTTCAACGAGTCGGGTCTTCAGATTTGTCAACACTGAAGAAAGGCAGTGGGCATTCTCTGGAATACTGAGTGCCCTGGAGTTGTCAACACCGAAATCGGTCGACTGTCTCTCACTCCTTCGCCCTACACAGATATCTGTTGAATTCGGCGCTTCTTCGCCCTACACAGATATCTGCTGATTTCAGCGGTCCGTAGGTTACCTCTCCACCAGCATTTCGGCTGTGTCAATGGGAGCCTCTTCCGTCCAGCAAATGCTGAATTCAACGGGAACATCAGGTTACCTCTCCGCCAGCATTCCATCTGCATGAACGGGAGCCTCTTCTTTCGCTCTGCAATTACAAATGCTTGTGGCGAAGGGAAACAAAGTAGGTTCTCGGTTTATCAACTTACTGTTGTCTTGTATGTCCAGTGAATCGTCCATTCTTTCAACGTTCATTTCTTCCACTTCATGGCTTTCTTGTGGTTCTTCCGGGAATTCGATGACTTCCGACCGTTCTCCTGTAGGACTTGTGAATGCATCCTCTTTTTCGTCAAATACCACACTTGAGCATTCTACCGCTCGACCATTCTTTCCAGAGTTAAAGTCCCAAATTCTCCATATCTTCGTCGTGTTGTGAACGTATCCCAGCATCATGCAGAGATTGGAGCGAGTTCCAAATTTCTTTTCCTTTCTCTGGGCAGGTGGGATATGTTTGTAGACACGACATCCAAAACGCCGTAGGTATTCAATTGGTGGAACGGTTCCGAATAGCGCTTCGAAAGGGGATCGATTGTTTGATAGACTCGAGGTGGGAGATCTTCGGTGGAGATAGCAGGCTGTGCGAATTGCCTCTGGCCAGAACTCAGTCGGTACATTCGCTTCCCGCATCATGCTCCTTGCTTTTGTATTAAGCGTACGGATCATCCTTTCGGCAACTCCATTTTTATGCTGAGTATAAGGTGGTGCAGGTTCGTAGGCGATTCCTTTCCCTGCCAGTAATCCTAAGAATGCCGAGTTGTTGTATTCTCCTGATCCGTTGTCATACCGAAAGCGTTTAATGCGAAATCCCCGGTTTTCTACCCAGGCCTGGTAGTTTTGGAACTTCACGGATATCTCTTCTCCCGATTTTGTGACAAGAAAGTACACCTCCGTGTATCGTGTACAATCATCGATGTAGATGATGTAGTATTGGCTTCCACCTTTGCTGCGCTTCATCGGTCCACAGAGATCAGAATGAATGAGTTCAAATGGGGTTGAGGTGCGCGATGATTTCGTGTGTATAACTCATTGCTGTTGTTTGGTCTGAATGCATGTCTGACACAGGCTTGTCGCTGGCGCTTTCCAGGGTGTTTGCAGAGTTGTCTCGAGCACACGTCTAAGATCGACGTAGTTTAGGTGTCCAAATCGTTGATGCCAGATATCGATTGAATTCGTGTGCCGAGTTTTCCGATTGAATGACCTCAGTTCCGAAATGTATGCTAAACCTTCGATCGAGAGCATGTAGAGTCCTTGTTCCAGTATGGCCTTCATAACGTTCTTTCCATGGATGTCGGTTACAAAGCAGGCTCCAGATTTGAAGGTTGCGGTCAGTCCAGAGTGGTCAAGTTGGCTGACTGATAACAGAGAGATGCGAAATTCGGGGACGAAGAATGCCTCTATGTCAAGCCCTTCCAGTCGAACAATCCCCATTTTGTTGGCTTGTACTGTGTTGTTATCTCCGAGTTTAATCAACATCTCCGACTCAGTGACTGAGCCTTTCCGAAAGTCTTTGATGTTGCTGCAGTAATTATGGGAGGCGCCGGAGTCGATCACCCATATTCCAAGTTGTGATGTTGCCGATCGATGTGTTGCTACCATCACCTCCGAGCTGAGTGAGGTGGAGCCTTCATGTCATTCTGAATTGCTGGGTTCATTGGATATGAGGTGACGTCCATTTACTGTGTCATTGTTTCCACTAGATCGACTTCCACTGGATCCATTTCCACCGGATCCATCTCTTCGTTGATTGAATGATCCTCGGTTTGCATTGCGGGCTGCATTGGCTTTCTTCTTGACTGGGCAATCCTTCTGCATGTGTCCTTCTTCACCGCAGTAGTAGCAGATACGCACCGTTGGGTTGGTCTCTCGTTTGCGTTTGTTGCCAGACCCATCCCGATCCTTCTTCCAGCAGTGTGCGGTATCGTGTGAGGTTGCTCTGCAATTGGTGCACCATCTCTTTCCTTTCTGATGTTCTTGTCCCCCTTTTCCTTTATCTGAATACTGACTGTAGAGGGCTTCCGATACCGCATCCGGTTTGGTCACCATTGCCTTGTTCTGTTCGCATTCCCTTATGGCGTCGAGAACTTCTTGGATCGTGATCACGGCTCGGGATTGAAGAATTTCGACTGTGACAGCAAATACTGAGGGGAGGGTGGTAAAGATGTGGGTCATGAACGAGGCATCCGATAACGCTTCGGCGGATCCGACAAGTTGGTTCTTGATTTCGAGGAGCTGTGCGAAATAGCTGTTGATTGGTTCTCCAGCAGTGGGGCGTAGACCGTGAAACTTTCGAAGGAGTGCCATCCGTCCAACAACCGTGCTGGCCGTGTCCATTCGTGCAGCGAGGATAGTCCACATTTCCGCAGGGTTACTGATCTCTCCAAGTAGACCTGAACCATATTGGAGCAGGATCCACTGATGATGGCAGCCGCCTGCGCTCGGCGGTTCATGAAATCGATGTAGACAGCTCGCTCAGCCACAGCTGCAGCAGCAAACCCAGCAGGATTAATCGGTTCCAGCTCCTCTCCCATGACAATCGCCCATGCTCTGATGCCTTCAAGAATGCGGCGGCAGCTCCGCTTCCAGTTCGCATAATTCGTGGAGTGGAGTAGTTCGATGGTGCCAAGCGCGTGCTTGTAGGGTTTTTCAGACATGACGGCGAAGATAGAAGAAACTGGGAATGTTCTTGGTGTCAGTGAAAGTAGTACGGACGGTGTGGGAAGACGTAAAGAACTGGGCCTCGATTCGCCGGCCCCCGCGCTTACTGCTCACTCCTCTTGGGAGTTACTTTTGACGCGAGGATGTGAAGTGATTTGAATGGAGCAGTTACGGCTCCGGGCTCATAACCTGTGAAAAGGTTATGGCCGTCCGTACTCCTTGAGATGACGCTTGGGAGAGATGGAGAGTTTTAGGGACAATGAAGTAGATCGCGAGTGAGAGAGAGAAGATTGGAGAGAGAGTGTTGATCACAGGTGAGAAAGAAGCGAGAAGAAAGACGCAACGACTTTTGTTATCCTTTTGATGTGTTGTATCAAAGAAGAGAAGAGAAACAAAGAAAGAGTAAAGAACAGAGTACAGAGTATCTCACTAAATCCACGCTTATTCCAATTGGGTTGCTTACCCCGCTCGCTCCCGGCGCCCGCTCAACACAACTCTAGGCAGCGCAGCGCAGCGCCGTACGTCATGCGGCGAGAAGCACTTCCGACAAGACGCCCATGAGGGGAGCGCTCGCGTACTCCCTCTCGGCGGTGGCCACAAACCCACAGCAGGTGGGAACGGCGGAGACCCTAAATTCTGCCAAGAGTTTTGAGGGGGGGGGGTGGGAGATTGGACGTGTGGGCTGATGTTTGGACGGATGTTTGGGCGGAGGAGTCGGCCAATGAGGTGGAGATGGGGGGTGTGGCGGGCCAGGAGAGAAAGACAACTCCGAGCCCCACCCCAGCTAGGTGGGGTAGCACTGCACGGAGGCCAGTACCGGTCACGCCGACCAAGGGCAGCAAGAGGATGGCGATGGGCACCCCGAGGCCGAGGCCCACCAGGCAATACCGGCCTGCGAATCTGCGACCAATGCCAATCGGATTTGCGGCGGCCTCGGCACTGGAGCAGACCCTGGCAGCGATTGCGGGGGTGGAGCAGAAGATGGAGGAAAAGGTTGCAGTGCTGGAAGGCAGGTTGATGGAAGGTATGGGGGTTCTGGCAGCGGACGAGAACGAGAGGGAGGCAAGGACCGTAGCGAGGCTGCTGGCGGATGCGGAAGTAAGGGAGAAGAGGCTGGCAGTGAAGATGCTCACCATGGAAGGTATCCAGTCGGAGCTGGTGCAGAAGGCACGATGGGAAATTAAGCAGTGGGAGGACATGGCAAGGCTGCTGGATGCCAGGAGAAAGGACATTGGTGAGGTCAAGCTTTTTTTTTTTTTTTATTCATGATTGGTGAGGTCAAGCGGACTGTGGACAAGATCGCCGAGAGTATCGCAGAACAGCGCGGAGCGCAACTGGTGCCAATCCCGGCTCTGGGCCAAGCGGCGCGTCCAGCGTCCTTCCGTCCGGCTGCATTCCCCACCACACTGAGGGCAATATCTCAAGCGCCCCTCGCAAGGATCGCAGCAGCTCCCGTCGCCAACCCGGAGCCGGAGGCCATGGAGGGAGTGGTAGCGGAAACGCTGGCCATGACGCAGGACGACCCAGTTGAGGACTGGAGCAACATGGAGGGCGTAGAGCGGGAGGGCCTCTATGGGTCGTGACACACACCAGAACAGGGTGCGGAAGCCGCAGCGTCGTGGTCATCTCTGCTTCCCCCGAAGCTGGAGGAGAAGGGCAAGGGGAAGGAGGCGCGGGTTGCGGTACCTAGGCGCTCCATAAAGCAGGAGAGGCGGCAGGCAGCGCTCGACGCTGCCAGGGCGGAGGAAGCGAGGACGCCACCGGCCAGGACGATTCTGAAGTGGCCAGAGACGGTGGAGACAGAGAAGGAGGATGAGAGGAAGAAGGAGAAGGAGAAGGTAGCGGCCAGCAAGAGGTGGGAGATGTTGAGATTAAACGAGGAGGAAGGCGAGATCTACAACAGTGCAGCGAGGCCGGTGAGGAACGCGACAACGGCAAACCCGGAAGATGGTGAGGCCGGACTTGAGGAGTATGCCGCAGTACAGAGGCTAGTGCACATGGTGGGAATGCGCGCGCTGGAAGAGTGGTGGGAAGATAAGACCTCAGCGGATGATGCACAGTGACCAGCGCCGCAGCACCGCCAGAAGCAGCGTCAGAGACAGCAAGCCCCGCCACGGGCACCAGACCAGGGGCAGCGGATGCAACAGTAACAGCAGCAAGTGAACTGGGCCCAGCGGGCCGCTGTGGCTGCAGCCCTCCCCCAGTCAGACTACAAGCGCGTCAGCCGCAATGGCAAAGCAGTGCGGGAACCCACAGGGCTGGAACCCAGCAAGAAGGCTATCCCATGGGATCAGCGGGCGATCCTTTTCGATCGCGCAGCAGGGGTGCCGCAGATAAACCCGGCAGTGGCGACAAGTGCGGCAGCTTTCGTCAACATTGCCCTCAGCAAGGTGGCCCCAGGCCATGTCCGCACCGAGGCCTTCAAGATTTCGAGCCGGGGCGGTCTCTCCACAGTGGCACGCACTGGTGCATCGGCAGTAATGTTCCTGCACTTCAAGAAGGAGCTAATCGAAGCAGCGAGGAGGGCCAACAACGCGATAGTCAACGTGATCGCCAACGAAAATTGGGCAGAGCTCAAAATCTTGGTTTCGTACGAGCGCTACCAGGAGGTGAATGGGCTGGGGATCATATCCAAGATTGGCAAAGAACGGGAAAGTTGCGGTGGTCTCCGACGTATGGTTATTTGACGCGAACTCGGCAAGGGGTAACCATTCAGACCAGTCATCCTTAAGGTAGTTCACATAGGACCGCAAGTGTTGCTCCATTACTGAGTTTATTCGTTCTCTCTGACCGTCTGTCTGCGGGTGGAAGGCGGTGGAGAGACGCGGTTCAATGCCCAGACGTGCACAAAGCCGGTGCCAAAATGCGGAGGCAAACTGCGGTCCTCGGTCCGAAGTGATTGTCAACGGAAGGCCATGTAACCGGAACACATTTTGTAGGAACAAATCCGCTAGGTCTCTGGCGCCCACAGTCGTACCGTGACAGGCACCACCAACACTGCGGGGCGGGTCGGTTCTCCGTCCAGAATTCAGAATGCTGGATGCCGGGGGCGCAGTGGCGAGCATATATTTGGAAACTATGGCAAAGTGATGGGCGATGAGGAACTCAATTCGGGTTACAGAGAGGGTGAGGCATACCGGCGGGTGGTAGGTGATCCGGAGTAGCCAGTCAGCAATGGTTGCGCGGAATCTATCGCGACGTCTAACAGACACAGCAACACCCGAGGAAGTCACGGTAAATGCCATCTCCTTTGGGCTTTGCCCCGAGATTGCTAGTAGAAACATATTTCACGTAAGGTCTCTCATACTTCAGAATCCTTTGCCCCCCAATCCGTTGCTCCTCCTTCTACCTTCCACATCCCATTTCGTCTATGAGTTGCCCCTCACCAGTCCATTTGCCGGAGCGGTTCATCTCGCGGATAAGGATATGGCGCGACCCAATGATGACCACCGCATATGCACGGAATATTTTGTCAGCGCCGCCTGACCTCACGGTGGCGCCCGTAACATACGAGCGAAGTTGCTGGTAGATGTCTTTCTCAAGCCACTTCTTGATGGTTCCTGCACGGAACTTGCTCTTGATCGCAAGCTTGAGGATTTGCGGCAAAGTCATGGCGACAAGTTGCTCCGCTTTGTCGGTGCGGCTATTACCGTTGAGATCCAGGAACTCGATGGGGATGTTCTTAAACTCCACCACCGTGTAATATTCATCGGATTCAATAAGCAAGTCGACCAACCCTGGCTGTCCGGAGCCCTGCATACATGTCGGCCGCGGCCAGCGGGAGCTGGTGGGTGGTACGTACCTTCTCAACCTTGAATTCGGCGCTCGCGGCAAGGGCGGGATTGTCAAACATCACCGTCCACAGACGATCTCGGTGGTCCGCTTCTGATTTTTCAAATGCGTGGTCGCCGACATCGTGTTGTCGCATCAGGCGAAGATATCCCGAGAGAACCCGATCCAGCGCACCGGTTGCTGAAAGGGTTCTGAGAGCGGTTGACATGGAATCATAAATATCCAATCGATCAAGTACAGTCTTTCCGAATCGACAAGCAGCAACATAGTTGGGTATCTTTAAAAACCGAGACGGTTGCTCGGAATCGAAGGTGAGGCCACCCGCGTAGATCATGAGCGACCGCCATGCAGAAGAAGAACATTCGTTTCCAGCCGCCTGATTGCTCTACGCAGAAAGAGAGCATTAGAACCAGATTATCTACCAACATAAGTGCGACTTACCAATTCTTCTAGCTTGAATTTTACGAGTATCTTGTCATATCTTAACTTCCGGTAGCCATCTCCGTCCTTTTGGAGCGCCAGTTGAATATCGTTTATAGCCGCAGGTGCACCTGCACAGCTCCTCAAGATATTCTCGGAGACTTCAGAATTCGGAGGATCGGCGAGGTCGGGCGTTTCACCCCCGTTTTCTTGTACATACTTATCCTAATCAGCACTGGGCTCAACCTTCAATACGAGCTGTTTTAAGAACATTACCTCAAGATACCACATGACTGTGTCTGTGTTGAAGACCTTTGGTACAGATTTCGTGTTGGAGAAGTGGTAACCGTTGGTGTAGTACTGTAGCTTCGCGAGATGCTCTTTTACCATTTCCTCATCCTCCTTGTATAAGAGCTTCAGAAGTGCCACGACATCGTCCGTTGTCAAACCGCATATGGTTGCAAAATTTGGATAGAAGGAAATGTTCTGAGCGATGTTGAAACCACTATACATGTCGCTCAACAGAAGTGGTGTGATTCCAGTGATAAACACTTTCGTTATGCAGTACTCATCGGTGGTGGCTGACTTGACTTTGCTCCAGAAGGCTCTCACAGTATTTGCAATCCCACTTCCCCTCCAAGCATTGTAGTCATGTGGATCCATACACCGATTCGCGAAAACATCGTATTCATCCACCAGAAGGTAGATCTTTGGGCGTTAGAAGCATGACAGCGGAATAAGCAGCCAACTAGAATGAACTTACTCCCTCCACGTCAGCGAGCGGGTTATCGCTTTCCTTCGCATCCTCTTTGATCCTCCTAAGCTCCAAGGAAACTCCATCAACAAGACGACCGAAATTGATAACAGGGTCATCGGTAAAATTCGATATAATCCGAGTCATCGCATTGCGTAGGTATGGGGTGTAAACAGGAATGAACCTGCCTAGCGCCTTGTTTATATTCTCGTGAAAGTGCATCAAAATATTATCAATCCCGATTGGTGGATCACTGGCGAAGTCGATCTTCATAACGAGATATTTTCCAGATTGGATTTCCCCACTTCGAACGGCCTTGTCAACCTCTAGGCCCTAAGTCCGGCATCAGTGGTGAACACACAGATAAGTGCTAATTAATCAGTCCACATACCTTGAATAGTCTCTCGTATTGGCCACGGAATTCGACACCGTGGAACTTCTGAAGCATTCCCACAGTAACAGTCTTCCCGAACCGCCTAGGACGGCACAATAGAACAAAGTCCTTCTTTGAAATTTGAACGATGAATTGCGTCTTGTCGATGTAGACTCGCTTGCGGACCATTGCGAATTGACCTACTGCCCTTGGAAAAGTGCAAGTTCCTGCGGGTACCACCAACTTCGATCCCCGAGGCACGGGCGTCGACAGTTTTGATCCCAGAGGCTTTCCAGACTCGGAGGTCACTGGTGTGGTATACGTGCGCAATCCTCCAAACGCAACCCGTCCACGACACAGATGCCAACCAGGAGTGCCTGAATGGAGTGGATGTCGCATTGATGCAACACACAGCCGGGATCGAGCAAGCCGGGCAATCGTCGCCATGTCGGAGGCTGGATAAGAGGTTTGGATGAACGTGGCAGTGGAGGTTGGCATCGAGGTGGAGGTTGGCGTCGAGGTGGAGGTTTGCGTCGAGGTGGAGGTTGGTGTCGAGGTGGAGGTTGGCGTCGAGGTGGAGGTTGGCGTCGAAGTGGAGGTTTGCGTGGAGGTGGGGTTTGGGTTGGGTGGCAACCGTGATGAGGATTGTACTGGGAGGGATTCAAGAGCACGCTACAAAGTTTCATTACCACGTGCACTATCGGCACTTGTAGTTTACAGTACCATACGGGTTGCCCGGCTATTACCCCCGGTCAAGAATCCCAGCCTCAGCAAACTTGCCGCCACCTGTCCCAAGGCCGACCATCGTGCCGTTACGTAACATCCATTGCCGGAGCTCCGGTGTTCTCCTCCTACTTCGCCCGGCCGTCCAGACCTTACGTCGTTTCCAAGGGTCGTCATCGCCGCCTCTGCCTTTTTGTAGTCACCTAATTATTTGTCAGCAGGGTTCATGTACAATACGAAGTAAACGATTAGAGAATCGGGCCGTCGAGAGCGGCCCTGAGAGGTGTTCGCGGCAACGCAGCACGGTGCGCCCGGACTTGTGGGAGGGCGGAGGGGCTGGGAGGACAGCTGTGGAAAAGGGGCCGGGGGCGGCCTCTTCGATGGACTGGACCACACGGGCGTCTACAATCGCGTCATTGACAGCTACCGTATGCGCATCGAGGATGATTACGTGTACGGGCGCATCAGAGGTCTCTACGCCGACGAGGACCCGATACCCGACTTCCGTCGGTTCCTCGACATGGCCGAGGCCAAGAAGCTGCTACCAGTATGGTGGGACCGCGAGAAGCGTGCCGCGTGCGAGTCGCTCGCCGTGAAGTCGGACGGCAACTGCTACCTTGGCCACGCAGTCGAGAAGCCCGACATCCAGGAGAAGTACTCTGACCAGCTCATGCCTATGAAGATTCGCAGACGGTGCCGGAACGGGTCACCATTTTCACTGATGCCCAAGCCGCCATTAGGCGGATGGCATCAGAGGAGCCCGGCCCAGGCCAGAAGTACGCAATCCTGGCAAGACGACACATCGCGAAGCTGCGAAGAGCAAGTCCGGGTATCACCATCGAGACCCGGTGGTGCCCCGCCCATAAGGGCGTCCCAGGCAACGAAAAGGCCGACGAGTGGGCAAAGATCGCAGCAGAAAAACCGGAAGCACCAGGGGTGGAGTGGCTACAGGGAGGAGCGCGCCCGGTGCCACTCCCCAGGTCTCTTGCGCACATCAAGCGTGAGATCTCGACGAAGAAATGGGACGAGGCCCGCCAGTGGGCCGGTAAACGAATCTCCGCTAAGAAATACAGAATGCCGCGCACGCAGCAGCCTGACAAGACAGTGGCCAGAAGCAACAAGAGGGTCGCCGCAAGGTTTTACCAGATCAAGACCGGGCACTGCCTTACTGGGCAGTACTTAGAATGGACGGAGAACCGAACTTCAGCGCAGTGCTGGTGGTGCAGGTGCAAGGAGCA
>Ga0307516_10006398_pt1 | contig 13807 bp, 10 predicted proteins | sample 19_EM_MG_FD_203310 | JGI IMG/M metagenome (GOLD analysis project Ga0307516, IMG submission 203310) | Populus trichocarpa ectomycorrhiza microbial communities from riparian zone in the Pacific Northwest, United States - 19_EM | ecosystem: Host-associated > Plants > Roots > Unclassified | place... | reverse complement strand
CTAGTAGTGCTCCGTCATGATCTAGAAACCGTTTCGGGGTTGGGTCGTTGGTTCGAGCATGGTGGATGTGCAGGAGTTGCTGCGGCTGGACGGGGAATTGATCGGGTTCGTGGAAGACGTGTTCTCGTCGTTGCGACGTAAGGGCTGGCAGGAGCGTTCACACTGCTACCTGACCGGGCTGATGCTCGACGGCCGGCGTAAGTCGGTCGAGCCGATGGCGGCCCGGCTGAACGAGTCGAATGATCAGTCGTTGCAGCACTTCCTGGCGAACACGCCGTGGGATCCGGTCCCGGTCCGAGCCCGGCTGGCCCGGCGGATGCACCAGGCGATCAACCCGACCGCGTGGGTGGTAGACGACACCGGCTTCTGCAAGGACGGCCGGTTGTCGCCGTGTGTGGCCCGGCAGTACACCGGCACCGCGGGGAAGATCACGAATTGTCAGGTCGCGACCACCCTGCACCTGGCCTCCGATGAAGCATCGGTCCCGATCGACTGGCGGTTGTTCATGCCCGAATCCTGGGATCCCGACTCCGGCAAGGCCAGCCTCGACCTGGACCGGCGGCGGGCCGCGTGCGGGATCCCGGACGCCGAGCACCACCGTCCGAAATGGCAACTGGCCCTGGAATGCGTCGACGAGGCCCTGTCCTGGAAAGTGCCCGCACCACCGGTCATGGCCGCCGACGCCGGGTACGGCGACGCCGCCGCGTTCCGGCACGGCCTGACCGAACGCGACATCCCGTACGCGGTCCAGATCTCGGTCACCCTCAGCGTCCTGCCCGCGACCGTGACCCGCACCACCCCCGCCTACTCCGGGCGCGGCCCCCGGCCGAAACCCCGCTACGAACACGACCCGGTGTCGGTCAAAGAACACATCATCGGGCTGGGACGCAGGCAGGCCAGACGGATCACCTGGCGGATCGGATCCCGACAGCAAGACGGCCAGCAGCGGCTGATGAGTGGCCGGTTCGTGTTCGCCCGTGTCCGGCAGGCCGATGCCGGCACCCGAGCCATCCACAAAGGACAAGACTGGCCCGAATGCTGGCTCATCGCCGAATGGCCACCCGGCGCACCGGAACCCACCCGCTACTGGCTGTCGACCCTGCCCGCGACCACCCGCCGCGCCGACCTGGTCCGTGCCGCGAAACAACGCTGGCGGATCGAACACGACTACCGCGAGTTGAAGACCGGCCTTGGCCTCACCCACTACGAAGGCCGCAAATGGGTCGGCTGGCACCACCACGTCACCCTCGTCGCCGCCGCCCACGGCTTCCTCACCCTGCAACGCCTGAACCCAAAAGCACCCGTGCCGGAATGACCCTTTACGGCGTACTCCGACACATCCAAACCTTCCTCGCCCGCATCATCGGCACCTGCCCCACCTGCGACACCGTCTTCCCCGAACACTACTTCCGCGACGGATAACGATCATGACGAAGCACTACTAGGGAGTGGGCTCGCTGCTGCGCCGCGTACCGGACGGAACAAGGGCTGATCACGCATGCCGGGCCGGAGCACCCCCGGTCACCACAATGAGAGGGGGAAGGCCGTCGCCGGCCTTCCCCCTCTTCTGTCTGCCGATCAGCGACCGCCGGGCTGGATCACTCCATTGACCTCGAGGGTGTACGGCGCGTACTGCGAGACCTTCTCGGTCGGCTCGTCGAACGTCACGACCGCGACCACCTCTGGGAAGAGCCGCAGCGCGGCCAGCTCAGCCTTGCTCAGACGCACCACGTCGCGTGACCCGAAGTCCCGTTGCAGAACGACGTGCCGTTTTGCGTCCAGCCCGATCAGGCGCAGGTTCCAGGCCGCGGTGGCCGGCTTGATCTCGCTGACGGTGTCGAACTCGTCGAGCGAGGTGCCGTCGTTGATCACTGAGCCGCCGAGGGTGATGTCGTCGATCCGCCACCCGCCCGCGTTGAAGCTGGAGTCGGAAACGTAGTGAAAACCGAGCAGGATCGACTTCCCGGCGTACGCGGAAAGGTCGTAGGTGTGTTTCTCGAAGCCGTCGGTGGCGCCGTTGACACCCGGCCCGCGCGGCCCGGCGACCGTCTTGTCACCGGCGACCGCGGTGTAGGTCGACCCGCCGTCGGTGGACACGATCACGTAGCCGAAATCGAAGCCCTCCTCGGCGCCGTACGACGCCTGGAACGTCAGGACCGGGTCGGCCTGGGGCACGGTGACCGACGTGACGGCGCTGGCGTCCGAGCTGCTGTTGTTGCCGGAGAACAGGACCCCGTCCGAGACCGTCCACTCCAATGGGCGGGGCGGCAGGATTCGGTCGCCGCGGAACGAGACCGAACGCAACGAGGATCCGCCGCCCAGGGACACGTAGTCGGCTCCGTTCGGGGCGGCGCCGGGCGTCACGTGGGTGCTGGGGTTGGCGAGGTTGAGGCTGGAGCGGAAGTTCGCCGCCGTGGCCGCACCCTTGCTGATGCCCAGCGCCACGCTGGTCCGGCTGTCGTCCAGAATCGCGTCCGTCAGCACCATGGTCTGGTAGTCGTGCAGGACCTTGCTGACGTCGGTCACGCCTCTCGCGCTCAGCAGCGCGGCGAGGCTGTCGAGGCCCTGGCGTGAGCCGTCGCGGTGCAGCGCGCTCACGAAGTCGACGCCGAACCGGGACTTCAGATACAGCAGGAACCCGTACGCATTGCCATAGTCGGCGAGCAACGCGGGCTGGCTCGCCGACTCGCCCCACAGGGTCAATGAGTTCTCCGGACCGCCGCAGTCGACCGGGTTCGGGTTGTACGCGGTCTTCGTCGTGCCGTAACCCTGGAAGCACCTCAGATGCCCGTCGTGGCCGGCCTCGTAAACGGTCCTGGTGGGGTCCGAGTACCCGGTGAGGTTCGTCGCGTAGTCGGACAGGCCCTCGTTGAGCCAGTCCGCCTCGGCCGGATCCGCGTAGTACTGCAGCAGGTGCTGCCATTCATGGGCGAATACGCCTTCGTAGCCGCGGGGCCGGCTCGCGCGGCTCGTGCAGGGGTCGCCGGTCGGCTCGTCGGGCGGGTTCGCCCCGGTGCGGTGGGCCCAGTCATAGGCGTCGATCGTCATGACGTTGCGGTCGAGCATCTGGTTGAACGCGGACGAGACGAACCCGGACAGGAACGACGGGTTGGCCGGGAACGACAGGTAGTTGGCGTCCCGGATGTTGTCGATCAGGGTCACGGTGCGGTCCCCGGCCCCGGTGAAGTCACCGTCGATCGTGGCGTTCGTGCCGTTCCGGTCCGGCGGTGTGCTGAGGGCCGCGACCTCGTGCGGATAGATGTTCGTGTCGAACTCGGTTACCAGCGCCGCGACCTGGGCGTCGGTGACCTCGGTGCTGCCGGGGATCTGGCTCCGGCAGTCGCCGGCCGGGAACGACAGATCGTCGGCGACCCAGACCTCGATCTTGTCGCCGATCCCGCGGAGCGTGTAGTTCTTCCGGTAGGTCAGGCTCTCATTCAGGTCGTTGGCCAGCCAGCTGCGCACCGTTCCGACCGGCGGGGTGTCAGCCGCGGCCCGTGCCGCACGATGTGCGGTCGCGAGCCCCGGGCCGAGATTCATCTTGCGGTGTCCGAGCCCGGCGTAGCCCTCGGCACCGGGAGCGACCTGAGCCGGCGCGGCCGAAGCCGGAACCGCCGCCAAGGCAGCACCACCTGACAGCGCGAATGTCGCGGCAATGGCCACGACGCGCGTGATCGTCGACAAGTTTCCTCCAGAATGGACGTTGACGACGAACAGCTTCGCAACACCCTCTGGGCATTTTCTGGAATTTGCCTGACGAGAGACGCAGGCCCCCCACTCCCAGGCCCGGGCCGTCCGCTCACCGGCGCGGCGCCGCCGGGTCTACTTCCAGTTTCCGAACTGCTCGACGTAGACCCGTCCGGTGACCGCCCGGCCCTGGTAAACGCCGGTCACCACCGAGCTGGCCTCGTTGATCCCCGGGGAGAACGGGAATCCGGCCTGGATCTCCTGAAGCACCGGCTTGGCGGTGACCGTCAGCCGGGCGCCGAGGCTCGGGATCTCGACGAACCAGCGACCGGCGTAGGTCTGCCCGGTCGAGGGACTCGTCCGGAAGTCACCGGCATGGTTCGCGAGCGGCTTGACGACGGCGACGGTGTGCGTGCCGTCCTCGCGCCTGGTGGTGGCCCACGCCTTCTCACCCTGGAGATCGATGAGATCCCACAGATTGATCGAGGTACCGTCATCGAACTGGATCGCCATCCAGGTCCATCGCTTGAGCTGCGTCCGGTCCCACTTACCCCACTGCCGGTCCAGCCAGGACTTGCCGGTGACGTTGCTGGTCCGGCCGTTCAGGGTCAGGGTGCCGGTGGTCTTGATCTGCGGCAGCGAGTAGTAGTAGCTGTCGCCACCGAGGAACGGGAACAGACCCGTGCCGTTGGGGTAGAGAACCTGATCGGCCGCCAACGTGAGGTCCAGCGCTCCGCCGGGGATCTCGAAGGTCAGGTGCATGGCGTTCATCGGACCGGACAGCGAGGACTTCGGCATCCGCACGTCCAGTTCCGTGGTCGACGCGCTGTACTCGCCTGGCTTGTACACGGTCGAACTCGATCCAAAGTAGAAAGTCGCCGGATAGATTTTGTGAACAGCTACTGGACGCCACGACCGACCGGAATCACGGAACAATGAAGTGCCGGCCGTTAGCCTTCACGACCATGACGGCCACCCGTCCCTCGGATGAGACAACCCCGCGAACCCGGGCCGGTTATGCCCTCGGTTCGCTGGTCACCGGCGCGTTCGGCACGGTGCCCGGGCTGCTCCTGCTGCCCTACCTGACCGACACCCTGGGCGTGACGGCCGGCCTCGCCGGACTGCTGGTGCTGCTGCCCAAGGCCTGGGACGTGCTGTTCAACCCGGTGGCCGGCCGGATCTCCGACCGCCGAGGCGACCGCCGCCCGTTCCTGCTCGGCGCCGGCCTGCTGCTGGCCGCCCTGTTCGCCCTGATCTTCGCCGGCCCGTTCGGCGCCGGCCACGCCGCCGGCCCGTACGTCGCCATCGCGTTCCTGATCGCCGCCACGGCGTACGCGTTCTTCCAGGTCCCGTACGTCGCCATGCCGGCCGAACTCACCGACGGCTACGCCGAGCGCACCCGCCTGATGACCTGGCGCGTCGCCGTCCTGGCCCTGGCCATCCTGCTCTCCGGCGCGCTGGCCCCCCTCGTCGTCGAGCAGACCGGCGGCGGCCTGGCCGGACACCGCTGGTCCGGCGCGTTCGTCGGCGCGCTCATCGTCGTGGGCACGCTCGGCGTGTTCTTCGGTACGCGCGGAGCACCTACCCGGACGCCCGGGCAGACCGAGCCGAGCCTGCGCATCCAGCTCAAGGTCGCCGCGGCCAGCGGCCCGTTCCGAGTCCTGCTGCTCTGCTTCGTGATCCAATCGGCCGGCGTCGCCACCATGCTGGCCGGCGTGCAATATTTCGCCGACCACATCGTGGCCCGCGACGGCGCCGCCACCTTCCTGTTCGCCGCCTTCGTCGGCCCCGCCCTGCTCGTCATGCCGCTCTGGAGCGGGGCCGGCGCCCGCCTGGGCAAGCGCCGCAGCCTGATCGCCGCCAGCCTCCTCTACGCCCTGGGCACGATCTTGCTGATCCCGGCGTCGGCCGGCCCGCCCCCGGCCGTCTACCTGGTCACCGCGATCATCGGCGTCGGCTACGCCGGCCAGCAGGTCTTCGCGATGGCCATGCTCCCCGACTGCATTGCCACCGAGACCTCCCGGACCGGCAAACGCCAGGCCGGCGTCTTCACCGGCGTCTGGACCGCCGGCGAGACGTTCGGCCTGGCCCTGGGCCCCGGCCTCTACGCCCTGGTCCTCCAACTCTGCGGGTACCTCTCCTCCACCACCGGCGAGCCCGCCCCCCAATCCGACACCGCCCGCCTGGGCGTCCTCCTCGGCTTCACCGTCCTCCCCGCCGCCCTGGTAGCCGCCGCCGTCCCCCTGCTGCGCCGCTATCCTGACGAACTACGCCCCTACGCTGACGAACCGGACAGACAGCCGGTCGCGCCCTAGGTCAAATTCGGCCGGATCTTGGCATCCGACTCCTGATCTGCGTAATTTGGTGTGTTGCGATGTGAGAACGTGGAGGTCCGGGGGGCGACGGAATGGCTGATCGACCCCTTCGGGTGGAGATTCTCGGCCCGCTCCGGCTCTGGCGCGGCGATGTCGAGCTGGACCACGGGCCCGGCCAGCAGGCCTTTCTTCTCGCCCTCCTGCTGGCCCGCGTCGGCCGGCCGGTCAGCACGACCGAGCTGATCGACCTGATGTGGGGCGATGAGGCGCCCGCCAGCGCGCTCAACGTCATCCACAAGTACATCGGCACCCTGCGTCGCCTGCTCGAACCGGATCTGCCTCCGCGTGCCGCCGGCAGCTTCCTGCATCGGCGCGGCAACAGCTACCTGATCACCGCGACCGCGGAGATGCTCGATCTGGTCGCCTTCCGCGAGCTCATCGCCGCGGCCCGAACTCAGCACGACGAAAAGGCGCTCGACCTATTCACCGAAGCGCTCGGACGCTGGCACGGCGCCGCCGGCAGCGGTTTCGCCCACCGATCGGCCGCCGAGCCGATCTTCGCCGCCCTCGACGCGGAGTTCTTCGACGCCTGTGTGACGGCGAGCACCCTGGCCATCGCGCTGGGCCGGCCGGACCGGGTCCTGCCCCCGTTGCAGCTCGCCGCCGCCATCTCGCCGCTGAACGAGCCGGTTCACGCCAGTCTGGTCTCCGCCCTCAGCGCCGCCGGGAACCAGGCTGACGCCCTGGCCGTGGTCGCCGCGGTCCGCGCCCGCCTGGCCGAGGAACTCGGCGTCGACCCCGGACCGGCAATGCGGGCGGCACACCATCAGGCGCTGGCGCAGAGCGCGATGCCGGTGGCCGTCGCCGACGACGAGGCGAGCGCTGACGTCTGGCCGGAAACGAGCAGTGACCTGGTCGGCCGGGCCAAGGAGCTCCGGGCCCTCGTGCAGGCCGTGCGGCGCACCGATTCCGGCGGCAGCGCGATCGGCGTGGTCGAAGGAGAACCCGGAGCCGGCAAGACCCGCCTGCTGGAGGAGGTGACGGCCGTGGCCGGGCGGGGCGCCCTGGTCGTCTGGGGCCGTTGCCTCGACGGTGAGGGCACACCCTCGTTGTGGCCCTGGATGCAGGCGATCGGCGCGGTGGTGGACAGCTTGCCCGTCCCGATCCGCGACAGATGGCGCGACGGCGAGCTGGGCCGGCTGGTCGGGCCACGTGGCGGCGGCGCGTCCGCTCCGGTCCTGCTCAACGCCGGCCTCCAGTTCCGGCTGTTCGAACAGGTCGTAGCCGTCATGGCCGCCGCCGCCGCGCGGCGTCCCCTGCTGCTCGTACTCGACGACCTGCAATGGGCCGACGTCGCGTCACTCCGGTTGTTCACCCATGTCGCGGCCCAGCTGCCGGCCCGGACCGCGATTCTCCTCGCCGCACGGGATCGCGCGCCCGCGCCGGGCCGGGAACTGTCGCGTGCGCTGGCCGCAGCCGGCCGCGTTCCTGGTCATCGGCGCGTCCGTCTCGGGCCCCTCGATCCGGCCGATACCGGAGAGCTCGTCCGGCACGAGACCGGCCGGGAGCCCTCGCCGGCGACCGTCCTCGGCATCCACTCCCGCACGGCGGGCAATCCGTTCTTCATCCGGGAGCTCTCCCGGACCCTGGTCGGCGACAGCGCGCTCACCGCGGAGGCCGTTCATCCGGCCGTGCCCCAGACGGTGAGCGACGTCGTCCTCGACCGGATGGCCGGTCTCGACGATGTCACTCGGGCCCTGCTCCGCGTGGCCGCGCTGATCGGCCGGGATGTCGACCTCGGTCTCCTGGCCCGGGCCGGCGGGCTTGACATCGAAGGATGCCTCGAGGTCCTGGCGCCGGCCGAGGCGCTCGGCATGCTCGAGTCCACCCCACACGATCCGTATTCGATCAGGTTCGCCCACGACCTGGTCCGCGAGTCGGTCGCCGGGCGGATCCCGGCCGCCGAGACGGGCCGGCTGCACCTGCGCATCGCCGAGGCGTTGGAGGACGCCGACCCCGACGGTGAGCTCGCCGCGGAACGGCTCGCCTTCCACCTGTCGGAGGCAGGTCCCCTGGCCAACCCCGAACGCACCGCGCACGCGCTCATCCGCGCCGGCACCCAGGCGGCGTTCAAGTCGGCGTTCGAGGCGGCCGAGAAACAGCTGCTGTCAGCGGTTCAGGTCGCGCGAGCGGCCGACCTGGCCGACTCGGAGCTGTTCGCCCTGTCGCTGGTCGCCACGGTCTTCTGGCGGCAGTCCCTGTTCCACGACTCGTCGGTCGCGTTGATGGAACGGGCGGAGGGTCTCGCCCGCAGTCTGGGCCGCGAGGGGGTGGCCGCGGACTTCCTGTTCATGCGCATGATCGCGGCCTTCAGCTCGGTCTGGCCGGACCGTGCCGACCTCGCCCGCCGGTTGTACGAGGAAGGCGGTACGTCGCCCGATCCGATGGTCAGGGCGTACGCATCTCAGGCCTGGGGTCAATACCAATGGGAGCTCGGCCAGATCGACGAGGCCGTCCGGCACCTGAACGCCGGGAACCTGATCATGGAGAACTCCCGCGCCGACGCTGACACCCCCCTTCGCTACGACCTCCGGCGTTTCGGCCCCCTTCTGGAGGCGGTGGTGGCCACCATCTCCGATGACCGCGGAGCGGCGCACCGGTTGCTCGGCGACGCGCTGGTGGCGGCCGGCGACGACCCCTACTCGCTCGCGGTCTGGGCACACTTCGCCACCATGTCGGCCGCCATGGCAGGCGACACGGCGTGGGCGCTGGACGCGGCCGAGCCCTGGACCGCCACCGGCCCGCGGGGCACGTTCTCCAACGTCGACCCCTATCTGCGGATCACCTCGTGCTGGGCCCGGGCGTTGACCGGCGACGATCCGGCCGGCGCCGCGGCCGAGGCCGACCGGGTCCTGACGACGACCCTCCTCGACCCGCCCCGGTTCGGACTCGCGTTCCACTACGGACTCATCGCCGACGCGTTGCTTGTCCGGGAGGGCGACGACGGCCGGTTCACGTCGCACGTCCTGGTCAAGGCGTACGCCGAGGAACTGCTCCGGGCGACCGAATCGCCCGCCGATCGGCGGGCCGCGACCACCCGGTTGCTCCAGCACCACCTGCACAGCAGTGTCAACGCACAGATCCTCCTCGCACCGACCCGATCGCCGATCGTGCCGCCGCCGTACGCCGGCGTCGTACCGGAGCGTCCGGAGACCTACCAGGAAGCCATGTCGTGGTTCGCCGCGCAGCGCGATGTGCTCGTCGAAATGGTGCGGATGTCGGCCGATCTCGGCTACGGCGTCGTTCCCTGGCAGCTCGCCATCGCCATCCAGCAATATCTGCACTGGGCGGGCTATCTGCACGACTGGGAGGAGACCACCCGGGTCTCTGTGCACGCGGCCCGGCGCGACGATGACCCGGTCGGCGAGGCGCACGCCCGGCGCAGCCTGGCCGGCGCCCTCCATCTCCGCAGCGACAACGAAGCGGCGCTCGAACATCTGACGGCCGCGCTGGAGATCTACGTCCGGCGTGATCTGCTCTTCGAGCAGGCGTTGACGTTCGCCAACCTGCACAGCGTGTACACCGATCTGGGGCGGCACGACGAAGCGCTGGCCAGCAGCGCGAAAGCGATGCGCCGGTACCGCGTCCTCGGCAACCGGCGGGCGGAGGTCTTCAGCCTCAAGGCCACCGGGCAGTCCCTGGCCCGGCTCGGGCGCGGCGAGGATTCGGCCCGGGTGCTCAACGAGGCCATCGCGCTGAACGCGACGGAGGGTCGCCGGCATGAGGAGGCGGAACTGCGGATCACCCTGGCCGAGAGCTATCTCACCATCGATCGGATGGACGCGGCGATCATCGAGTTCCGGAGATCCGCGGAGGTTGCCGGCCAGGTCGGGTTGAAGCCCTACCACTTCGACGCGGTGGTGGGCCTCGCCGAGGCGTTCATCACGACCGGCGACATCGCCGGGGCGCTCGCCGCCCGCGACGAGGCGCGTGCCGTTCTGCGGTCGTTCCAGCGCGGCGGCACCGAAAGCATACGGACGGCGTTGTCGTCACTCGAGCTGAAGCTGGGCCCCTCGGGAGGCGAGTGACGGCGAGCAGGACAGTGGCGGGCAGCGGCCCCCGTGCTAAGGGGCCACCGCCCGCGTGTCGGGCGCAGAAACCGGCAATGCCATCCGGGTCGATGTGAGGAGCCACCACCGAATTTCTCCACCCGGCCGAATCGAGTTGCCTCATTCCGGTCGAGAAAAGTCAATCATCCGCGACTTGATCTTTACTGGAGGAAAAGAGCGGCGGTGGGAAGTCTTTCTCCCGTGGAATCCCGACCGGAACGTGGGATAGTGACCGCCCGAAAATCGGCTCATGCGATCTGGAGGGCGATCTGACGTGGCTGACCCGATCACACCGCTGCGCCGTGGTGAGCCGTTCCGGCTCGGCCGGTACGACCTGCTCGGGCGGCTCGGGCAGGGCGGCATGGGCACCGTGTTCCTGGCCCGCATCCCGGACGGGCGGCTCGTCGCCGTCAAGATGATGCGTCCGGAGCTGGCGCACGACGAGGAGTTCCTGGGCCGGTTCCGCAGTGAGTTGAACCGGATGCTTCAGGTGCCGCCCTTCTCCACCGCCGCGGTCCTCGACGCCGACCCGGACCACGACCCGCCGTACCTGGTGATGGAATACGTCGACGGCCCAAGCCTGTCCACCGTCGTCCGGGACAGCGGCGTCCTGACCGGTTCCACCCTGCACGGGCTGGCCGCCGGGATGGCCACCGCGCTGTCCGCCATCCACGGCGCCGGGGTCATCCACCGGGATCTCAAGCCCGACAATGTGCTGCTCGCCCGCGGCGGGCTGAAGGTCATCGACTTCGGCATCGCCCGGGCCTTCGAGGCCACCAGCCAGCACACCCGGACCGATCACCTGGTCGGGACGGTGGCCTACATGGCGCCCGAACGATTCGACCCGGTCGACGAGCGGCCGGTCACGTCGGCCGCCGACATCTTCGCCTGGGGAGCGCTGGTGACCTTTGCGGCGACCGGACGCACACCGTTCGCCGCGGAGTCTCCACCCGCCACCGCCATGCGCATCCTGACCCAGCCACCTCGGCTCGACGGGCTGCCCGGCACTCTCCGCGACCTGGTGGAATCCGCTCTGTCGAAGGTGCCCGAGGACCGTCCGACCGCCCGTGATCTGCTCTCCGCATTGGAAGCGGCCCAGGCGCCACCGGTAGCAGCCCGACCGCGGCCGGAGCCGATGACGGAGGTGATCGGACGCCCGGGACGCCCGCCGGCGCGACGGCCCCGGCGAAGACTTCTGCTGTTGGTGGCCGGCCTGGTCGTCACGGTCCTGGTGGCCACGGCGGCCGGGCTCGCCCTCCGGCCGCCTGAGGTGCCGATGGCCGTGGCCGGCCGGCCGCCGGCGTCGGATCCGTACGCGTCTCTTCCGGGGATCGGCCGCCGTACCCAGATCCGCGCCGCCGAGATCAAGAGTCATCTGTCCCTGGACCGGCACGACAGCGAGGTGACGGCGACCGACGGCGACGGCGTGGACTCGTTGTTCGTCCTCGATCGGGCCGGCCGGAGCTACCTCATCCGGTCGTTGCGCAGTGAGGGCCATCCTCGCGACACCCCGACCTGTGTGGGCGTCAAACTCGTTCCGCAGGGCGGTGCGGCGTTGCAGGCCGACGAGTGTCGTCGCTCGCCGGCCACCCTGTTCACCCTGACACCGACCGGTGCCCAGGACGATCAGGGCCGGCCCACCTTCCACATCTCCAACGACACGTACGGCTATGCGCTGTGGAGCCCGGAGAGGAACACGGTGGTCGTCGACAAGCGCTCCGCGGCCGGCACCACCACCGGTTTCAGCTTCAGCGACCGTGGCCCCGTCTGACCCGGCCGCGGCCGTCTGTACCGCGTGGTAAGTCCCTGTCCACAACCCGGCGGTACGTTCGCGTCATGAGTGAACTGACAGACCTGGAGGGCTGGAGTTTCCCGGTCCACACGAGCCCGGGCGGCGAGGTCCGGGCCCGCTCGATCGCGGACCAGGCCGAGCGGATGAAGGGGTGGCTGACCAAGGTGGCCCCGGACCTGGTCATCCCGGACCTCTACGTGGTGGGTCCCGACGACTGGGACGGCGTCGCGACCATCCCGGTGTACGGAATGCCGCACGCCGAGCCGGACCGGATCGTCGTCGGCCAGCAGCCGGCCGCGTTCTGGGACGTCGTGCTCGCCTCGGTCGAGAACTACCTCACCGAGGAGGACTGGGCCGCGCTGCGTCGCGTCTACGGCGACCCGCCGGACATCGGCGGTTTCGCCGACCTGCTGGTGTCCCATGAGATCGGGCACTACCTGCACACGGTCGACGACACGAAACACCCGACGTCGTTCTGGCTCCGGGAGCTGCTCGCCAATCTGGCGTTGCAGGGGTACGTCAGCGAGGTCGAGCCCGAGCTCGAGGCAGCGTCCGGACCATCGAGGCGGCGGACGACCGTGGCCCGTGCACCGAAACCGAGGCGCGGAGAAAAGCGACGTACATCCGGCCGTAGAACTCGTGGTCCTCGGGAAAGTAACGATCCCGGGCCAGCGGGTCGGTGAACCATCGATGGAAGACGCCGCGGGTCCGGCCGGTGTCGCCGCCCAGCAACGCGACCGCGACCGGCGTCAGCCACAGCGTCTCCCCCGCCGGCCCGATGACCTGGGCCGGCGTGTCACGAAGATAGTCCATGACCCGGAGCAGACCCGGGCTGACGTACTGGTCCCGCGCGTGCCGGCTGGGCAGGGAGTGCCCGCACAGCCGGAACAGGTGGTCGCGCTCGGCCGGGGTCAGCCGCAGACCACGGGCGATCGCGGCGGCCATCGGCTGGGAGGGCCGGGACCCGCCGCCTCGTTCGAGCCGGGCCAGGTAGCCGGGCGACATGCCACACAGTTGCGCGGCCTCTTCCCGGCGCAGCCCCGTCGCGCGCCGGCGCGGGCCACGGCTCAGTCCGACGTCCTCCGGGCGGAGCGACTCACGTCGTTCGCGAAGGAAGGCGGCCAGATGATCACGGTTCACGGTGGTGTCCACAAAGGTGCGTCGGTCCGGCCGCGAACCGGCCGGACCACGGAACATCAGTAGCCGAGCACCTGGCGGACCAGAACGAGATGGATACGGCCGGGCGTGTCCTGGTGGATCTCCAGAATCTTGCCGATGTAGCTGTGCACCCCGTATGCGGCCTGGGCCCGGACATCCTCGAGAGCCAGGCTGTGCTCGCGCACGCGGCGGTGGGCGGTCTCCAGGTCGGGCACCACCTTCTGAAGTCCGGCGACGAAGATGACCCGCTCGGCGCCCCAGGCGTAGTTGGTGAACTGGCTGCCCGAGGCTGACGCGATCAGCAGCTCCCCCTGCTCGGTGATCGCATGCAGGCTGCCCAGGGCGAAGCCGGGCTGCCCGGACGCGGCCTTCCGTTCTTGCACCTGGGTCGTGTAGTCCAGGGCATTCATGGCGTTGCGGGCCGACTCGTAGCGGCCGCCGGTGTTGATGGATTCGGCGATACCCGTCTCGTCCAGGGTGACCGAGGTGTTGGTCATCACCGACGATCCGGACGGGATCCGGGCCAGGGTCACCATCCGCGCCTGGTCGGCGTCGTCCACCACCTCCACGGTGAATCCGCGCGCCTCGAGCGCCTTGACGGTCGCGGAGATGGTGTCCTCGTCGGGCAGGACGTCGTACGGTCGGGTGTTGGCAGGCATGAGGTGCCTCCTCCTACTGCGGAAAGGTGATCGGTGGTGATCCGGCTCGACGGCGCCGGTCAGTGGCGTGGGACCGAACGGCCGAGC
>Ga0307516_10006397_pt1 | contig 13807 bp, 13 predicted proteins | sample 19_EM_MG_FD_203310 | JGI IMG/M metagenome (GOLD analysis project Ga0307516, IMG submission 203310) | Populus trichocarpa ectomycorrhiza microbial communities from riparian zone in the Pacific Northwest, United States - 19_EM | ecosystem: Host-associated > Plants > Roots > Unclassified | place... | reverse complement strand
CGAGTCAGGAGGTTCCCACCGCGACCCGGCGGCCTACGACCAAGCGGTAATACCCGCCAATCATCAATGCATCATCCCTTACGCGCTGGTATTGATTTGATGTTTCCAGGCCCCCGTGGACTCTTTCCCTGAGACTGTAATGCATCGCGTCGACGAGGCTGGTCTTGCCTTGGATGTTCCCGACTATGCGGCCGGATTCTCACACGCCGAGTCCCACTCGGTCATGGTCGGTTCGCCAACACCCCCACCCCCCATGGGCTAACCCCATTCCTAGGGTGATTTGTTCCCCACTCCCCTGTGTGTCCCCATCCTTGGTGGTGGTCTTCGCCGCAAGCCTGACGCTTCTCCTGGCTCACCCATGGTCGAGTCTACTACGGCCACCGTGAGTCATTCCTGCCCGCCGTTACCCCCTCACATATTCACCTAGTTGCTCTGCAGTGTGACCGCCACACCCACGCTTACTTTAAGATCCAGGTGCTATCCTTTTTACCTCCTCCTCAGAGTTATCTCCCTCATACAACTACAGTTTATCGACACCGTCTCCTCTGAATACTCATGCATTGAAGGGTTCATCTCCGTCAGTTACATCGCCAGGACCATCACCTTGGTTCTCGCCCTGGTTGTCCTCTTTATCGCTTTAGCTTCCTACATTTCTCATCTTTTCTCCGCGTTTATTGCCCATTACGAATGCCGCACGTATTGCTTCTGAGTGAAACTTGTTCATCAACTCCATTTGTCATCGCCCCCTGTGTCATTCGGTGGTTATGTACGACGTCCCTTCGGGTGTAGATTTTTGACGAAGCCGGGTCGAGGGCTCAACTTGAGATCAGCGTTTTTTTTTGGGTCGTCATTGTTCAAATAACTCCTCTCAAGTACGAATATACTACCATTGAATATTGAACATTTGGGTTTGGGTCACTCGTCGCGACGGATTTCTTGGTTCCTGGTCACGAGGTCAGGCATCGGGACCCAGAACGACACACACCCAACACGTGTCCCTGCCCGCCTTCCTCCTAACCCATCTTAACCCTTAGCGACACATCCACCCATGCAACCGAACGGGTTGAAAGGGAGGAAGCCGTATGATCGCCCTGGAAGGCATTCCCCTCGGCAGGGAGTCGACGAGTCGGGGTCCCATCCAAACTCTCCCTCGCGACGTCGCGGTTTCGTCGAGCTTCAGGATCGGGGTACCCTGGGGGATACAACGGCGTATATTTCCCTTTCTTTTGTTTCTGGTAATGGTCCTCACGTTCTATAGGCGATTTTACCCACCCCGGTCATCGGAAGGGTCGCCGAACGCAGAAGTGCGCCCATCATCAAAGGTAGGCGTCGACCTTGCCACAGTTCCACAAGGCTCACCCCCCTTACCACCAGCACCACCAGGATGCACAGTGGATGGAGTATTTCTCCGTTGAGCATGGCCGCATGTTGAAGTACAACCCTGTGACGGGGGAGTCCCGTAATGCGACCGAATCCACGGAACCAAGCCAGACCGACACGAAGGCGCTTTCTCGGGGGGGGGGCTTCACCTTGGACCTCGGGCGAGCGAGGGAGTCGACGGAAAGACCGGCGGGTGAGTCCAACGGTTCATACGATACGTCTCACTCTCAACCCTTGGGAGGGAAGCCAATATAAATTTGGTCAAAGATGAAAGGAAGGCGAACCCTGCCCACGATAACACCCAACCAAGTCAGTACGGGTTCCCTAGTTCCCCCGACGATCCAGCCACGGGGGCCTCTCCCATCCCGTCCTCGCTCTCAGCACTGCATACCCAGAACAGGACAGCCGTTCAATCCCAACCTCTTCCTGCCAGCGCGGACGAGGTGCCCAGTTTCCCATTGCCTCCTCCACAACATCTCACACCAATGCTCTAGGATCGACCCGTTACCGTAAGAGACATGGAGCGATTCATGGAAACCATACAGGCTACAATTCGCGAGATAGGAGAAAAATTCATCGAGGCCATCGCTGATTTGCACCAGCAAGAGGGAGGTGGTGAGGAAGGCGGTGAAGACGACTCACTGTAAATTACACAATCTTTGAGTCTTGTCCCAATAAGTAGATATGGCCTGCATCAATACGAATCACGATCAGTGTCATCTCACACGAGCTGTGGGACAACACGTTGTCGATGTTTGACGTTGCAACTTTCACCCCGATGTCTCAGACCAGGTATGAGCTCGACGTTACGCTCACTGGCCACACAGGCAAAATTACCACGTTACAATTTTCTCCGGATTGCGAGTTCCTGGCCAGCGGCAGCGATCGTGGAATTCTGCTCATTTTTTCTACGTCTTCTTGGAGGCCGCTCAGGCGACTCGTTGACGCGTCACCCATTACAACGATACTCTGGCACGACACAGAGCACTATCTCCTGCTTTGTGGGTGTGAGAGTGGGGATTTGCACTTTGTGAGCATCAACAGGTCGTTGGTACGCCTCCTTCCCTTCACTCTACCCAGGTTGTGACGAGCAGCAGGAAATTGTAATCGATTCAACATCATACTTTGAGGGGCCAATTTGCTCCTTGTCCCTTTCACTGGCCGCCTCTACCCTCGCGGTTGGCCACGGGGAAGATGTATCCACAGCAAAGATGAAGTCCAACCCGTACAGTTTGGCTGAAGACCAAGAACTCTTACCGAAACCACCCCTTTACCCTCAACCATCCACCGGAAGGGCATCACGACCGGTCGCGATGTCGCTGCATTTTTCGGACAAGAAAAATGAGTTGATTATCACCTACTTGAACTACGGTATCATGTAGGTGTCATTACCCTCGCGCCTGGGCTGTCCTGACGTGAACCTCCAGTTGTTGGGACCTTTCTACAACGACCATAGTCGGAAGAATCGTTTCAAGTACATGTTTAATGTTTGATAAATCCCCACTCAATGGCGGCCTTTCGCACTGACACAATCCACAGCGGGAGATCCGCCGTTTCTCAAGATTGTAGCACTATCGTTGCCTCGAACCAACTTGACGGGGTCGACTGGTACTCTCTGTACAGTTTCAAACTAATATCCTCCTCAAAAATCCCAATCTCGAAAGGGTCTTCCGTTTCATCGTTAATCTATGCCGATGGTGACAACGCCATTGTCATTGGTGGACTCTCTGGTTTGGCGTACATTGTGGATTGCCAGACGTTCGATGTCCGGCAGGAACTAGACCATAATGGTGTGTGTCCATTCCGTTCGCAATTCCATGGCTAAAATTATAATACAGATAGAAGAGACATCGAATCTACGGTAGGGCCCATCTGCATTGCCCGGAGTATTCGGGCTGACGCCTCTTAACAGGCTTTTTCCGCTACCTCTGGTGGGAGGAAGTTGATCGCAACAGGGGCCGGAGGGGCTACACCTATCAACATCTGGGTTTCTACACCGAGTGGGGGGAACCCTGTAACGTTTCCCATGGTGATGAGGAATGGCAACGTCACGGTGAGTGGAGACCTACCAAATATCTTCAAGCTTTTGATGAATCGTCAATGGGTCCACAGAGGTTGCCCTGGAGTGGTATACTAGTCTATTCCGCGTTGTTCTTCTTTTGCTCTGCTTGGGTCGCTCACTTCTTGACGGCTGATTGATCTATCGTGTTTACCTCGAACCGGTGTCGGTTTGGTGGGCCCTATCTGCAGCGTGCACCTTTCTTTATTCATGTACACTCTTGTGATGTAATCCATATGTTTGCTACATATCTGAACAGCTCTTACACCTATCCCTGACCAACCAGAAGAATTCCCGGTTTACCCATCCCAGGATCGGACTCATGGAACGACTCCACCACACGCCACAGATTCAGAAGATATAGGAACCGGTGCCGCATCCATTCATCGCTAGGAATACTAGGCGGGTACTACGACATGGCCGAGAGGGGTGTTTTGGAGTAGCTAGTTCCGAGGTTCCCAAAGTGAATCCTTATGTAAAGCGATTTTTTCTTTGTCTTTGAGGACGATTATATAATCAGATCACAGTACGACCCACCACTCCACTACACCGACGATGGACCCAGGACCCACGTACTTGGCTGGATCTCACCCGGATAATACCAACATACTGCAAATTGACACGGTCCCCGCAACTACGCCTTCTCAGCGCCTTCTTCAGTGTATTCGCGAGCACGAGGATAACGGAATCCCACTGGTTATCACCGGCATCGACTGTGATTCACGCTGGCGTTCTCAGTCCTCCCCCGTTATTGGGGACAACATACCAGTAGACCCCGGAGCAGGTACTTTCCGGAACCGTCCAGAACCTCCACTTTAGCCACAATTTAACCTTTTAACCTCCAACTACAGTTGACCCCTCAAGGGAAAACGACGCATCCGCTATTCTTTCATGGCTCGAGAGGCTCCCCATCATTCCTGGATATTTGTTATCTCGCGGCGAGGGTACAGGATTTCCCGAGGCGATAAAGGACCTAAAACACGAACACGACGGACAAGGTACACCACCCAATGATTTCGTTATCGCATCTATTTATCGATCTGCAGGACGTCCGTTTCAACAGAACCACTGTGGATCAGTCCTACAGCACCTTACATTCGACTTGCCAGATGGATCTTCTGATATCTGGTTTGTTAGTGCGGCTTCGTCCGTCGACCAAGTGGCAGGCCACCCGCCTACTTCAGCTAATCACACGCCTACTTTTCTCGCAATATCCGAGTTTTCCTCATGCCCATTCCCCGTCTATACACGCCGTCAATGTGTCGGTGATCTTCTCGTACTCCCGCCTTCCTGGTAAGCCCTTGAGCTATATACACGGGCAAATCATTGACAAATCACAATAGCTACGGCCAAAATCTGCAGGATGGGGGGGCGCGTTCAGTATCCTGGTCACGTATGACTCTCCAGAGTTTGGAGTTGTCCGTATATCGTGAATTGCCAATGTATAGAAGGTACCGCGGCCCATAATTTCCTTGTTCCATTGATTTAAGCTCGCCTCAGATGTTGCCGTCCAGAGCGGTACGAGATCCGACAAACGATCCGTGCCGCTTTGGTCTCACGCACGACAGCCGCCAACCAATTGATTTCGGACTCCGCATATGCTACTCTCTACCAAGAGTCCCCTCTGGCGGGGATAACACAGGATTTGAACACCCTGGTCCGGATATTCGACGAAATACTTCAGGAGGAATATTGTGATGACCACGGGTCGCTCGATTATGCAGAGATTCGACGGGACCATTCGATATGCAACTTCTGTGGGTCGTGTCTGTTCCTCTCTTCTTTTCTCTGTCGCAGGTGTTCCCAGGAAACGACTGCCCCCGTGTTAATTTGTGCGGGGTGTTACGTTGATGGGAGGTCCTGCCACTGTGACACCATGAGTCCGGTCCGGCTTGGTGACTTCCTGGATGCGCTCCGAGACCGGAACATGGCCGTCGACTCACTCTCTAGGGCTTCTGACCTTCACCACATGCCGGTCGAGGGCTTGGTTGAAGGTTCTGAGAGGTAAGTGCCACCGGCCCGTGCAACTTCACTTGATATAACGGGGGAGGGCAGTTTGTTTACGTGGCCAAGGGTGGCGGTATTTGGAGCCGCCAGAGAGTTGTGGAAGGTAAAGAACACTCCTGATTCAGAGAAAGCATGTATTCCTCAAATTCGGCATCTGTGTTGCTTCTCACGCGGTTATTTAGAAGGGAAAAACTTGCACACTGCGCAAAGGAATTCCCTCCCACCGAGCCCCTTACAATTCTCTGGGGAGATGCGTGAAGTGCCACGCCGCAAAGTGTTTCGCCCACCTCTTGGAAGAATGCGTGCACGCTTCTGAAGTGCTTCTAGCAAACGCCGCCGATCCGGGGAGCGCAATCTGGCACAAGCGACACCAGGAGGTACGCAATCGTAGTAAATTCCCCCTAGCAAGTCTTCCGCGAGTCCATGAACTCGACCCGCTCGACCGGCGGGCCTTCTTCGCCCAGCATTTCTCAAGCCTTTCACCCCTCAAACCGGGTATGACTGTGGGGTTTTATGACGCTCCCTTGCAAGACGTGCTTCCAGTGAGTTCTCTTTAGTATATGCAACACGGATCGCCAACCTAGACATTAGTCCCCGGCGACAACGGAACCCACTTCGAATAACGGGGCAACTCCATCTGCCGATCCGTCCCCGGCATCACGACCTTCTGCACCAGTTCCTCTGTCGAGGGCAAGTCCAAGATCTACTGTCACTTTAACGACATACACGGAGGTCCCTGTTGTTGTGGACCGAATGACCCAACGAATAAGCGACCGATCGACCGAGAATATTGGTTTGAATCCTGGCTCAAGTAGGCGAAACCCCAAGCGAACGAGGAGTTTTGGGAGGGAAGGGGACGATGGCGGCGATGACGATGGGGAATACCTGCCCCCCAAGAGGGCCAGGTTGAGTCGATACGCGACGAGAGGCGTTCGTGCTGTACGGAGCTTACTCACCCACGTTGTCACAGCACCTAATCCTCACTATCGCATAGGCACAGTCAATGGCATCCGCGGTCTCTGAAACCTCGGACTTGCTTCAGCAAGCAGCCGCTGGTTCCACCACTGAGCAGCCAAACGGTGCCGAGATCCCCCCACCGCCCTCCCAACCAAGTGACAGGAGCCAGCCCAGTGTTAGTCAACCTCCCGTGCGTCGACGTCATATGAGGACGGCCATGGGGGAATCACCCGGAACATCACCTGGCACCGTTCATCCACCCGTAGGTTTAATTTGAGATATTTCCACGCGTTTCCAACCGTTTACGCTAGGCCGTCGATCCGGACGCATGGAAGTTCTTCAATCCATCGGTTGATATGAATGTAACTGCACAGCTGGCCGACCCAACCAGCGGACCCTCCGTCACGACCGGTGCTACTACTACCACGGACCTTCCGGAGCCTTATGGATCCACCCGGAGTCCATTTCCACAATCTCCTTTTGTTGGCGTTCAGCCGCTATTCCCGCAAGACACTTCAAGTGAAGCGGGCCCAAGCCATATACATCAGCTACTGCGGGCGAAACGGTCGGGCTCCAGTTCTGGTCCACCCTCCACCGCGGAGCGTCTCATGCCGCAGTGGCCAACTGCAACGGGAAGCACTCAATTTTATCAGCAATTTTCCCATATGCGCCTACGGCGTCAGGACTCAATAGTTCAGCCACCAGCGAATCCTGTCAATCCTCAAGTCTTAGGTATACCCACCACCGCTGTGGTCACCTCACTAGGACGGAGGGATTCGCGTGAGGATGTTGCGGCTCAACAAGGTATTTTTCCTGGCCGGTTCTTCTCCACTGTTGGTGACAATTCGGTTTTAGTACTCGAGACGATCCAAGGGGATTCTCTATCGAGAGAGAATATGAAGGCGTATATCGATATCTTGCGGGACTATGGGGCGTTGGAAAAGTAGAGAGATTACCTTTATTCTGTTATCGTGGTGTCAACATTCAATCGTGTAAGGATCCACCTGTGTATACCACCTTTATCTCACGATGTGCCGGTTTATCGAGCGGTTGATATTTGATAACGCCCGCAGACAACCATGGGAAACCTCGGAGCGCTGGCTCCGACGATCGCGGGTTTGTACTATTCAACGACTCCGGTAAAACCCACCGAATCCGTCTCCCTTTCAAGCCTCTCTGTTCAAGAACCTCTCCCTCTTGGTCCGATCCTCGCTATTCGTCAGACGCGCTCGATCTTCCACCAAACCCATAGACAACCGCACGACGACCTATCGCTTCTTGAGCGAATGCAAGACGCTGTATGGCAAGCATTGGCGGTCTCCAGTGAGTTCCCCATTGGGTCCGTATTCCATTAAATCACCTAACCGCTCACCGCTCGTGAAACCCTCCCCCCCCCTTCAACGATAATACCAGCAGGCTCGCCCGAGTTGACCCTCCTCCCCCCGGCGCAGTCTTTTATCCCAACATCACACAACCGTTCAAACTTCTCCCTCCGCACCTCACTTTCGGCCCCCCCAATCATTTTCCTCAAGATCACTCGTCCAGATACCGTTCAACTCTCTCTGAAAGTTGCTGTTGTAGATGCGAGCACGACTACCCTCGAAACCACCCAGGGAAGGGTAAATGTTGCAAACATCGTTCGTGTGGTGCATTCTCACTTCTAAGCTCCCAGAGTGACGACTCATCCGAAGAGTCCCGAGCTATGCTAGAAGCGATTAAAGCGCTCTGTATCCTTTGGTACCACAATAGCTCCCATCATTATATAGCAGACTGCCCTTATCTCGGCTGACCAGAATCAACACGTTCACTTCATCCAACTCGGGGTCCCCCACCTCGCAATACCGGAACGAAGGGCAAAGTAGCCGGTGCCACCTGGGTCGATGGGTGTGGATTTCTTGATATATTTTGTCTTTCCGTCCATCCGACCCTCGGTCTGCGGATTAGGACTTTTCCGTACCGCCGCAAGTGACACGACGTGGACCACCACCCGAAAACAGTGTCGAAGCTGCGTCGACCGGCAAATAGATTGGAAACCACGCACGATGTGTCTTTCAGGACCCTAGAACTCAAGTACTCATGCTCCATCCCCCCATATTCGGGGATACGCATCGTGGGCACGTTTTCCCCCCAGTCTAGCTGATGTTTTAGATAGGGCCCAGAACCCATCCCACCCATGGAAATCAATAAGACACTGACACGCGGTGGGTTAATGATGCTCATCCTCTCTAAAATTGGCGCCATGTGTCTTCGGTAGGCTTGTCGACGAGGACAATCTGGATCAATATCGGACATTCGTGAACTCAAATTTTAGTTTTACGTGTTCACGCAAACTGAGGGATGTATAAGGGATGTATATCAATATTTCGTGGAACTTTGGGGTATTGGAAAAGTAGAGAGTCGTCGTTGTAGTAGTACTAGTACTACCGTTCGCGTTGACATCTGAGACCTGGCTGGGTAGCTTCATCTGTACGATTTTTCGTTATCGCCCTTTAGCGAGCGCCCGATCTTTGACTCGAGCTGCTAACAACCCTTGTGGAGGGTCCTCGAACGCGTCACCCATCGCCCTGCTGCATTATATCCCTCGAATCCTCTTCCAGCCGCCACGAACCGCAGGCTGTACCCCAATTTCCCCGTCTAACCCAACTCCACCACGATCACGGTGTTCCTCAATTGCTGTCTCCGAACCCCATCAACCACTGGTGGTGTTCCGTCCAGAAATGGATAGGATCGATGTCGAGTCTTCCGGTGGGGCGACGACTTCTTCGAGACCCTGGCCTTGGGAGAACCAGGAGTGACGAAGTGAGAGACTCCTGGGGTTGGCAGCCGAATGGTACTGGCGCACACCGGCGGGGAAGAGTATGCCCACCTGTTGTTGGGGCCGCCGGGGGACCTGTCCACTGTCAAGGAGACCGTCATAGGACAAGGTGCGCTTCCAAAACAGGCCGCCTCGCGTCTTTCTAATGTTTCCCGGTCTCCATGCGCATCGTTCATTTCGTGGTGTCTGTTCTGTTCTAGGATTTCGGTCATTTTTTGCAAGTTATTTACTCTATGATGGTTCGTACTGTCGCCCGCGTCGTTTGCAGATCCGTCAACCCCGTCATTTCCAGCTTTCGGCCGCAGAATCCAATGCAAGAAGCCCGCCAGTTAAATATCAAGCGCGCGGGGGTCGGGAAATAGTTGCAGGAATTAATAATATACACGGCACAGGAGTGGCCTGGGGAAGAGTTGGGTAGTCGGATATACAGATAAATGAGTACAGGCCCCCCTCCAATAAGAATACAAAGGATTGGCAGTCGCTGTAGAAACGAAGCTGGTCCGACGTCAAACCCCGACCAGGAGGGTCCATTTTGACATAATCCATTTCCACAGTGGCGGAGCGATCTTGGGCCTTTTGACCTCGTTGAAAACAGGAGGATCATCCTCTTCCCTCTTCCGCTTCCCTATAGAAACTGTACTAGAAGGCATAAGTGAATGGTGCGCATATGACAATGCGATGGTCTCCTTCTGTTCGTGCGACGGGCGTTTGATTGGTGGGTATTGATCTTCTACTTTGTCGGCAGCCGGCCATTCCCCGCTGTTGAGAGCCTCACTGAGTACCCTCACGATCTCCGCACAGTTCTTCAGTTTTCTGACATCCCGCTTGACAGAATCGATGGGCGCTTCACGTTCATCGATTGCCACGTAATGCAGGTTGAGGGATTTGAAGAGCCGGTAGATTTCTCTGATGAGGTTAGTGAACGGCTTGCTGTCGAACTCAAGTAACCGGTTCATTAGAAAGCCATTGTTGGAATACAGGCGTATTTTCCCCGATCCACCGGTGTGGGTCCCAGTTTTTAGAGACACATCCGCTTGGTCGAAGAGAAAACGCATATTGATGCCGCTGGGGTTGTTGTGCTTCACGAAGTGGAGGCCTTCGAAGAGGAGGACGAACCAGAGTGATTCTAGATCATCGGATAGTTCGTAGGCCTTCCCGGGCGAAGACAGTAACCGAGTTGACATAAATTGCCACGTGCCCTATGATATGGGGATCCAAGTTAGTCTGTAGCTCAAGAGCGCATTCAAACATGACAGCCTACTGTACGGACAGACCGGCGCACGGTATGATCACTTCGGCCCCTGGCCAAGTCGAGGTCGATGAGGCGACCCTCACCGTTCACAGTTATCATAATATTCGCGATGCTGATGTCGCGGTGGACAATCCCCCGATCGTACAGATCCTGTATCGCTGAGGGAATTCAGTGGTTGGGGATAGACGAGTAAGGGGAGATCTTACCTATGATAATATCGTGGATGATCCGGGTAAGATGTCGGGAGTTCGTGAACGTGTTCAACGGAACATATAATTCACACTGGACCGTTCGATAGTGAATGTAGCCCATCATCCCCTGCATCCCGCGGTAGTCGTCCGAGTACAAGTTGGTGAGGGTATGTTGAAACGGGTTTGTAGGGGGACCCATTGTCTTGTCGCTGCGCCTTTTCACCGCCATACACCTGACGTCGGACCCTTGCAAGAACGCAGAGATGTTTCTCGCACCCTTCAGCTTTCCAAACCAGTGCGCCTCGCCCATCATCCCCTCAATATCCGGCCGCCAGCTATCCTTCAAGAAGACCAACTTCCCGGTGTCCTTCGACATCGCCACGAAACCACGAGTGGCACGTCCCGTGGGAGACTTTGCGTTTGCTATCGAACGGCCGACAATATACGACACCACCCGTTCGTCGGCGTCGTCGCTGGTGGGGAGCTGAACTCTTCTCCTCGGGTAATTGTCCTTGTTGCCAACGGTGTCAAGCAGTGACTTGAGTAACAAGGTATTCCCTTTCCCCACGACGGCTCCGATGGCGTTATCGAAGGCTGTGGCCTCCTCCGCTGTCGCGTCGGAGACCGTTGGGTCCCATCCCCTCTTGGTGCGATTCATCAAGTCAAAACGACATAAAAATTCAGCCAAGTCGCGGTTACCCTTCTTGCAGTAACAGATAGGCTCAGAGACTATTGCTCCAGCGCGGTCCCAACGGAAGAGGCGGGCAACTTTCCCGAAGATGCCGACAGAGAAGGCCCAGGTGCGAAATTGGTAAGTCTGGAGATGAGTGGAGTATAGAACGATCTGTCCGCGCGTAGCACAGGCCGTGTCGAAGAGTTTCTCGAATGAGTTCTGATCGTCGTCGTAGAAGGGATCGGAAGTTGCGCCGCATTTGAACTCGATGAACATCTCCATCCTCTGGAAAGAGGTGATAGAGTCGTTGGGATTGCTTGTGTTTACGTCGTAGAAGGTGATATCCGGTTTGTACTTCGCGTCCTCTTCGACGGAGGGATTCTTGGACGTGTTAACTGCTTTGACTGTTTTGCAGATCGAGTTCGCAATCTTGGACTAGTCACAAGATAGTCAGAGACACGGATCCAGGAGGACGATGAGAAAAGGACGTACGAATTCGTTGCACATCCGACTCTCGGACTTGAGCCTTGCCATCACCTCAAACCCCGGTAATTGTTCCTGTCTCGCTGCGGGGACCAGGACAGGGAGAAATCTGTCGAGAAACTTTTTGACAGGCATCGGCCCAACAAAGTACTTTCTCATCTCGGAATCCATGTTGTCGCGCAGTTCGTTCAGTGGCTGGATGGTTGCAGCGAATTTCGTGGAACTATTGCGAGTGTTTTTTGCAGGTGTGCTGAGGACTAACGTCGACATGATTGGGAGGGGGGAGCGAGGCCAAAAACACATACCTTCCGAGGTTGCGTTTTATCGGGCGGATAGCCTGATGGGCCAGAGACGAATGAAACCGAGTGCGGACGACCGTGGTTTGTAACAAAGGTCACGCCTTTATTCGCTGCGGGCAACGGCCAGTGGCCGCGCGTCCGGGGGAGGGGGTGGTTGGGGTCTGAATTCCAGGTTTGAACTCCGACCACCCGTCGTGTCGCCGATTTGAAGCGTTTGTCGTGATCACGGTTCCGACTCATCCACGGTCATCTGTCGCCGTGCCATGAGACCCAATGACCCTGACACGGTCAGCGACCACCCTGGGGCATTGCTTGGCTAAAAATCGTGGACACGGCCCTTGCGTCCGTGCTCGCCTCGGTGGGTTAGCACGGCTGGTAAACGGTGACCGGGAATAAAGGGATACTCTCACCTCTCTGTTATCTAGCTTGGGATTAATTGACGCACCAGGAAGATGGGGGTAATGAATCCAACGGGTATACAGGGGAAAGAATGATCACTTACCCCAGAAGGCGGGCCAAACGGACGGGCCATGAGCGAGTGCCCGGAAATCAGCCTATCTCGACATGCGCGTTGGGTACGTTGGGTCGCGGATCATCGATCATCGATCATTGTCTCGGACACCGATGGACTCATAGACTGCTTTGTGCTGATGCGACCCGTCCGTCCACCGGCACCAGAAGCCTCGGTCTTTCCGTGCCCCAGCGATCTCGGGGTCGTCGTGCATCAACCGTCGATGACTCCGATGAAACCCTCGAATCTGTGTCCCTTTCGGACGTCTCGACTAGGGTGCTCCTCTCGGTCCCGGCCGTCGCTGTACTCACAGTCGAATAATCGAATAAACCCGTTTCCGGTCCTCACTCTAGCTTCCGGTATTTCTTGTCCCGAGCCCTGCCGTCCCAGACTCTAGCCGGTTACCCCATCCGTTATAACATCTCTCGCATCACCCCCGACCGAGAGCCTGGTTGGCGGGTGGTATTGTTCTTACCGAATTAAACAAAGCCTTCTGTCACCCACCAGAGTGTTCGAGCTTGAGGAGATATCTTCAGATCGGGTTATATCGTGTCCGGGGTGACGCTTCCCGACAGACGTAGACTCATCGCGGATCCTATCCTTCAAGGCGCTTATGGACAGTTCGCATTTGATCGGCACTGAGCGATTCACGGATGGTAAGGGCCTCTCCGGTCTTCTAAACGACATCATCTGCAAGATCTTCAGCCCCCCGGACACGAAGGCACTAAACTATCGCTCTCTAATCGACAAAGTGTTGTCCTACTCGGCGAACTCGTCCGTCCACCCAACATATATACCATCCCCGGTCTGGAGCTCCTCCGGTCCGATATCCCCGGTACCTGGAAGGGGGGGCTAGCGGCTATAAGCGAACGCGGGCTCCTCCAACACACTCACCACATTTCAACCTTCATTTCCTACGATATTCCGTTCTCCGCATGCGATCTGCAACCCCATGCCCAACACCGCAACCTCACGGACCTCAGGAGCCTGGAGTTAGTGGAGGTTCGCTGTTTGGATACCCCTTTGTTTATTCACCTCGTTCGCCAGAGAAATCGTGTTGCTTATGTCCATACATGGAGAAGAGCCAGCCAAGTGACATTCGAATGTTCTGGTCACCCCCAACCATTACGACACGGCCATCGTATCCGGTGTCGCTGTCCAATGTGGCGCCCTCATCAAT
>Ga0307516_10006396_pt1 | contig 13810 bp, 17 predicted proteins | sample 19_EM_MG_FD_203310 | JGI IMG/M metagenome (GOLD analysis project Ga0307516, IMG submission 203310) | Populus trichocarpa ectomycorrhiza microbial communities from riparian zone in the Pacific Northwest, United States - 19_EM | ecosystem: Host-associated > Plants > Roots > Unclassified | place... | reverse complement strand
GCCCTGCTGCAGTGCGGCCGATGCGTCGTCCTGGTCTTGCTGGCTGACGGCCTTGATCTCGACCAGCTCGCTGTAGCGCTGTGACTTGAGGCGCGTCGAGCGCAGGTTGGCTTCGTTCTTGGCAAGCGTGGCACGCGCGCTGTCGTAGCTGGCCTGGTAGCTCGCCGCGTCGATCTGGTACAGCGCCTGGCCGGCCTTCACGAGGCTGCCTTCCTGGAAGTTGCGTGTCTGGATCAGGCCGGTCACCTGCGGGCGCACTTCGGCGATCTGGTACGGCACGGTGCGGCCCGGCAGTTCGGTGCTGAGCGCGAGGCGCTGCGGCTGCACCACCAGCACGCCAACTTGCGGCGGGCCCGACAACTCGGGCGGCGGGCCGCCCGGAGGGGCTCCGCACGCCGTGAGCAGTGCCGATACGAGGGCCAGCATCACGGTACCGGCGGTCAGGGGGTGGTTCGAAGACATGCGGAAATTCCTTTAATAAACATACCGATGAGTTCAGTATAAGGTTTGACGTACCATTGGTGTCAAGCAATACTGAACTTACGAGTTCAAAAATAAAGGCGTTGACGTGCGAGTCAAAACAGAAGCAAAGCGCGAGGCGATCCTCGAGATGGCGTCACAGGTGTTCCAGGAAATGGGCTTCGAGCGGGCGTCCATGGACGAGATCGCCGCGCGCATGGGCGGCTCGAAAGTCACGCTCTATGGCTACTTCGCGTCGAAGCAGCAGCTGTTCCTGGAAGCCACCATCCACATGGGGATGCGCCACCTGGGCCCGGCCTTCGATGAGCTGGTCCCGGGCAGCGATGACCTGCCGCGGATGCTGCGCCGCTTCGGCGAGAAATTCCTCGCGTTCATCTGCACGCCGGAGGCCACCGGCGCCTACCGATTGGCGGTGGCGCAATCCGGCCAATCCGACATCGGCCGCCATTTCTTCGAGCTGGGACCGAAGCGCGGCGAGGAGTTCATTGCGTCCTTCCTGCAGGGCGAAATGGACGCCGGCCGGCTCAAGGACGGAGACGCCGCCGTGGCGGCGATGCACCTCTCCGCTTTGCTGCACGCCGAGACCGCGCACCGCCTCTTGATGGGCGTGAGCGGGCCACCCACGCGCCAGCAGGTCAAGCAGATGGTCGACCGCGCGGTGAAGGTGTTCCTGGCGGCTTACGGCGCCTGAACGGCGTGCTTCAGCCGCAGGCCGAGCTTCGCGAACGCCTCGTGGCCATCGTGCGCGAGTCGGCGTGGTTCATGCCGGCGCTCTGTGTGGTGCGAGAGCTGAACCTGTCGTCGTGGTGCATCGGCGCAGGGGCCGTGCGCAATCTGGTGTGGGATCAGCTGCATGGGTTCGAGACGCCATCGGCGTTGGCCGATGTCGACGTGGCGTACTTTGATGCGGCAGATCTTTCGCCGAAGCGAGATGCCGAGCTTCAGGCGCGGCTGAGCCAAGGGCTTCCTGGCGTGCCTTGGGAAGTCACCAACCAGGCGGCAGTCCACCAATGGTTCGAGGGCTACTACGGCCACCCGGTCGAGCCGCTCGCATCACTGCGCGATGCCGTGGCCTCTTGGCCCGAGTTCGCCACCTCGGTCGGAGTCACGCTGCTGGCCGACGGGTCGATCGACGTCATCGCGCCGCACGGCCTGGACGATCTGTTCGCCGTCGTCGTCCGACGCAACCCCACGCGGGTCAGCGTCGACACCTACCGGCAGCGCGTGGCGCAGAAGCGATATGCCGAGCGCTGGCCGAAGGTGAGGATCGTCTCGTGTTGAACGACCGCTTCGTCCGAAGCGGTCCCCCCAGCCGCGCCAAGCTGATTGGCATCGCCTTCGTCTTCCTTTGGTTCTTCATCGGCGGCATCGCGCATTTCGTGGCCACCGAAATCGAGATGCGCATCGTGCCACCCTACATTCCGTGGCCGCGCGAAGCCGTGTTGGTCAGCGGCGTCTTCGAGCTGCTGGGCGCGTTCGGACTCCTGTGGCGGCTGACCCGGCGAGCCGCCGGCATCGGACTCTTCGTGTTGACGCTCGCCGTCACACCGGCGCACATCTACATGCTGCAACGGCCCGAGTTGTTCCCCGTGCCGTTGTGGGCCTTGTGGCTTCGGTTGCCAATCCAAATCGCGCTGCTGGCGTTGATCGCGTGGTCCTCGGCATCGCCTACTGTCAGGCCGCTGAAGCCCTCGCGCTAATGTTCGCCGTCCAGCACTCGACGAATTTGCCGTTGGCAATGCGAAGAACGTCGACGCCAACTTTGGCGACGTCGCTCGCCGCGCGATGGGGCGTTCGGGCCGCGCCCGTTGTGGCGCGCCAGTAGGCCATGATGGTGGTGGCGCTGACCGAAGGGGCCTCCTTCACGTCATAGGTCATGGCGTCGATGTGCGACCGCCTGGCGCCGACCCAGGCGCGCACGGCGTCCGCGTCCCTGATCTCGACCTGGGGCTCCGGGCAATCCGCAGTCAGGTGCACGACGAATTCGTCTCCGATGATGTGATCGCAGAGTTCGAGTTCGCCATTCCACATGCGCACCCACTGCAAATACAGTGCCTTGTTCTCGTTGATTCTGGTTTCCTGCTCCATGTTGGGCTCCTTTTCGCGCAAAGCGTACGAGGCGACTGCTGACAGCGTTGTGTCAGCAGCATGCCGCCAAGCCCGGCAAGCGACACGGCCGTTCATTGAAAGCTTTGCAGCATGCTTGACGCGGCCCTACCTCTGATACGCCGTGGACTCGGCTGGACCGCAGACGGAAACGAAGCTGGCGCCGGGCGACGCGGAGCTGCGGCGAGAGAACAGGCCCACGCGGAACACCATTTGCTGCATCCGGCGTAAAGCATCAAAGGAGGCTCCCCATGCTGGCTGCCCGTTTCGCCCGCTCGCTTCAATCTGCCGCAGCGGTTGCGGTGCTGGCCCTTGCCGGGCAACAAGCAAAAGCCACCCTCTTGACCTTCAATGAGTTGCCTTGGACGCCGCACGACTCCTGGAGCGACCTGCCGGTCACCAACCAGTACGCGTCGTTGGGCGTGACGATGCAGGGGGCATACCTGGAGCGCAACGATGCGGGGAGCCAGTACCTCATCACCGACATCTTCGGCACGATCTCGTTCACCGACATCTTGCCGCGCTACGTCAGCCTCAACCTCAGCTCGCCATCGGCCGGCACCGAGTCGTATGTGGAGGCGTGGAACGGCAACACGCTGGTCGGGTCCGGCCGCACGGGCGGCGTCTTTCCCGATGGCTCGGCCGATGGCGGCTCGTCGTCCGTGATGCCGTACGAGGCGAACCGCTACATCCCGCTGACTTTCGCTGGCGGCATCTCGAGGCTGACCTTCGCCAATGCCTACGGAACCCGCACCAGCGCGCTTGTCGACAACCTGTACTTCGGGGCGGTGCCCGCCGTTCCGGAGCCGTCCACGCTCTTGCTGTTCGGTGCGGGCATTCCGCTGCTGGTGGCTGTCGCGCGCCGGCGCAAAAGCGCAGACAGCTGACACGCCACCGGGTTCGACCGTGACCGGGACGTACCGGAGTTCGTGAACCCACGCAGGTAAAGTGCTCGACAGGCCCAAGGAGACCTCATGAGCACTGTCGACACGCCCGCGCCAATCGCCTCTCGCATCAGCCGCCCGCGCGCCGCTCACCTGGCGGGAGGCTGAGACTGGACATCCCCGACCTTGTCGGCCAGCTGCATTGGGCGCTGGCCTGGTTGCTGCTGCCTGCAGCCGCACTCGTGGCGGCGAGCGGTGCCGCACGGTCCGACCTGCCGCATGCCTGGCGTAGTGCGCTCGCGCTGGCCTGCGGCTTCGGCCTGGCCGCCGTGGCGCTGCTTGCAGCACGCCATGCGCAGAATCTGGACATGCCGTGGTGGGTGGTGCTGCTCTTGCCGCCGATGTGCATCGTGTGGGCCTATGGGGTGGGTGATTCGAAGCCCATGGCGATGCTGTTCATCGCGGGGTTTGGCGTCTCGTTCATGCTGTGGGTCTTGCTCGGGCTGCGCGCGCTGGGCGGCACGACCGCGGTGCTGCTGCTCAACGACGCGCTGCTGGTGGTGGCCGTGCCGCTGTTGATCGTGGGCCTGTGCAAGCACTTCGCCACGCCCAGGCCAACGCCACCCCCCGTGCCTGAAACCGCCGCAGCGCCTGAGCGCGAAGCCGCGCTGCAGCAGCGCCTGGCCAGCGACGAGGCGCAGGAAGCGGCCGACAAATACACGCGTGATTGAGACACGCGTGATTGAGCGCACGGTGGCGACCCCCGCAATCACATCCGACCCGCTGTTCGACACGGCCCGCCTGCCGGGCTTGTCGCCGCAAGCGCGTGCCTTGCTGCGCTGGATGCGCGAGCACCCGCAGGCTCCTCGTTACCGCAACCACAGCGGCCATCGCCTGAGCCTGGCGCAGCGTTGGCAGGCACGTGCACGCCATGCGCTCATCGGGCACCGGCCGGTGCCGCGCTGGGTGTCTGGCGCGCCGCTGCCTGCCTGGGTGACACGGTTTGTCGATCGATGCCGGCGCGATGTGCCGGTTCATGCACGCACGCGGATGCCCGTGCAACCCGGCTCGCTCGACGACATTCCGACCATGGACCGGCATGCGCTCGTCAGCGCATTGGCGGCGCACATGCCGCTCGATTTGCCGCTGGACGAGCTGATCTGCTTCTCCACCAGCGGCACCACCGGCCACCCGCTGCGCGTGCCCTCGCATCCGCGTGTGGCCTGCGACTACTACGCCCACCACCGGCGCGCACTTGCCCATTTCGGCATTGCACCGCGTGCGGGCAGTGGTCAGGTCGGCATCGTGCTCGCCGGGTTTCAGCAGCGCTGCTTCACTTACGTGTCGGTGAATCCGCTGCAAGGCGATTGCGGGCTGGCCAAGCTCAACCTGTATCCCGATGAATGGAGGCATGTCGACGACCGCGCGCGGTACCTCGATGCGCTGGCGCCCGAGCTGATCTCGGGGGACCCGGTGTCGCTGGCCGAGCTGCTGCGCGTGGGCATGCGGCACCGGCCGCGGGCGCTGATGTCGACCTCGATGGCGCTGGCCCCAGCCTTGCGCTCGGAGCTTGAGCACGCGTTCGGCTGCCCGGTTGCTGATCTCTACTCCCTGAACGAGGTGGGGCCGGTGGGGGCGTTCGTGCCCGCACTCGGCGGCTTTGCCTTGCTGCAGTCGCGGTTGCTGGTGGAGATCGTCGACGACGACGGGCGTGCCTTGCCGCCGGGGCAGCGCGGCGAGATCACGGTCACCGGCGGCTTCAACCCCTGGCTGCCACTGCTGCGCTACCGCACCGGAGACTTTGCGCAGATGGCCGCCACGCCGCACGGCCTGGTGCTGCGCGAGCTGGAAGGCCGTGCGCCGGTGCGCTTTCGCAGCGCGAGCGGCCAGTGGCTCAACAACATCGAGGCCACGCGCGCACTGGCGGCTTTCGCGCTGACGCGCTTCAGCCTGCACCAGCGCGCCGATGCCTCCTTCGTGCTGAAGGTCGATGCGGCCGAGCCGCTGGCCACGTTGGCGCCAGGGCTGGATTCGGCGCTGAAGGCGCTGCTCGGCGACGGCATCCAGTTTCACATCGAGCCCTTGCCGGTGGGCGACAAGGTGCGCCAATACACCTCTGACCTCTGCCCATGACGCCACTCGAAATTGGCGCCAACATCGCCGCCACCGTCTCGATCGCGCTTGCCGCGCGCAACAGCCTGTACACCTGGTGGACGGGCATCGTCGGCTGCCTGCTGTTCGGTGTGCTCTTCATGCAGACGCAGCTTTACGCCGACGCTACGCTGCAGCTCTTCTTCATCGCGACCAGTCTGCGGGGCTGGCGGCACTGGCGCGGCGGCGAACGTGGCGAGCCTGCCGCCGTGCGGCGCACGAACACGAGCTCGCTGGCGCTGCTTGGGCTCGCCGCGCTTGCCGTCACCTTCGCCTACGGCAGCCTGCTGAAGCACTGGACCGATGCCTACGCCCCGTTCGTCGACTCGGCCGTGCTCGCCTTCAGCGTGGTGGCACAGCTGCTGCTGATGCAGCGCCGGCTGGAAACCTGGCCCACCTGGCTGCTGGTCAACACGCTCTCGGTGCCCTTGTTCGCCTCGCGCGGGTTGACGCTCACCGCTTGTCTGTACACGGTCTACTGGTGCAACGCGTGGTACGGCTGGTGGCATTGGCAGCGCCAGCGGCGTGCCTTGGCCGCAGCATGAGTCGCACGTTCCAGCTGGGGCTGGTGGTCGGCAAGTTCGCGCCACTGCACGCGGGCCATCTGCACCTGATCGAGCACGCGGCTGCGCATTGCGAACGGCTGTTGATCGTCAGCTGGTGCCAGCCCGAGCCGGCGAACTGCGATGCCGCGTCACGCAGGCGCTGGCTTGCGGCGTGCTGCTCGCAGCACGAGTGCGTGGTGCTCGACGATGCCGCGCTCGCCCAGGCCTGCACCGATCGCGGCCTGGCCCCACGCACGCTGCCGCCGGATGCGAGCGACGATGCAACGCAGCAGCACTTCCTCGCGTGGCTGCTCGCCGAGGTGCTGCAGCGCTCGCCCGACGCGATGTTCGCGTGCGAGCCCTATGTGCAGCCGTGTGCCGAGGTGCTCGCAGCGCGCCTCGGCCATGCGGTCACACCCGTGCTGGTCGACCCGGCTCGCCGGGCAGTGCCGGTGAGTGCAACCCTAATCCGCCAGTCGCCCGAGTCCCTGCGGCACTTCTTGCCCAACGCGGTGTGGGCCGACTGGGTGCCGCGGGTGTGCTTTCTCGGCGGTGAATCCAGCGGCAAGAGCACGCTCGCCGCCGCGCTGGCTGCGCGCCATGGCACCGTGCCGGTCGCAGAGTACGGCCGCGAGCTGTGGGTGCAGCGCGGTGGCGAACTGCGCGAGACCGACCTCTTGCACATCGCGCAAGTGCAGCAGGCGCGCGAGGCCGAGGTCGCCGCCACGGCGCCGCGCATCGTCTTCTGCGATACCTCGGCGCTGACCACGCTGTTTTATGCGCTCGATGGGTATGGCCATGCCGACTCCGAGCTGGTCGAACGCGCACGCCGGCCCTACCGCTTGAACGTGCTGTGCGAGCCCGATTTTCCCTTCGTGCAGGACGGCACGCGGCGCGGCGAGGCGTTCCGCCGGCACCAGCACGCGTGGTACCTGCGCGAGATCGGCGAACGCGAGCTGCCCGTGCTGCACGTGCACGGACCCTTGGCGCAACGTGTGCGGCAAGTAGAGACAACCCTCGGCATTCAGCGCCCCGAAACGCCGGTCGCCTGATAAGCTGCCCGCGCCGCGCCCGCGGGCTCTTCTCTCCGCTGACCCCGCATGGATCTCGCCACCTTTCTCGTTCAGTGTCTCAACGCCGTCCAGTACGGCCTGCTGCTGTTCCTGCTGGCGAGCGGGCTCACGCTGATCTTCGGGATCATGGGCGTGATCAACCTCGCGCACGGCAGTTTCTACATGCTGGGCGCCTACATGGCCTTCGGCCTCGCGCCATTCTTCGGCGGCAACTTCGTCGGCATGCTGCTGGTGGGCGTGCTGCTCGCCGCCGTCTTCGGCTACGTGCTGGAGTGGCTGTTCTTCAGCTACCTGTACCAGCGCGAGCACCTGCAGCAGGTGCTGATGACCTATGCGCTGATCCTGGTGTTCGAAGAGTTGCGCAGCCTGCTCGCCGGCAACGACGTGCATGGCGTGCAGGCGCCGGCATGGCTCGCCGGCAGCATCGCGCTCGGCGAGCTGATGAGCTACCCGGTGTACCGGCTCTTCGCTTCGGCCGCCTGCCTCGTGATCGCCATCGGGCTCTACGCGCTGGTGAACCACACGCGGCTCGGCATGATGGTGCGCGCCGGTGCGAGCAACCGCGACATGGTGCGCGGCCTGGGCATCAACATCAAGCTGCTGTACCGCGGCGTGTTCGCCGCCGGCGTGGCCCTCGCGGCATTGGCCGGCATGATCGCCGCGCCCATGTCGTCCGTGTACCCGGGCATGGGCGGCAGCGTGCTGATCATCTGCTTCGTGGTGGTGGTGATCGGCGGCATCGGCTCCATCACCGGCGCGCTGATCGCTTCGTTGCTGGTGGGCTTCGTCGACACCTTCGGCAAGGTGTTTTTCGCCGAATACAGCGGCGTGGGTGTGTACCTGCTGATGGCGGTCGTGCTGGTGTGGCGGCCGCAGGGTTTGATGAGGCGGGGGTACTGATGGCCGGGCGTCGGTTTTCCTCGCTCGTGCCGATGATCGCGGCGCTGGTGCTGCTGGTCTTGCCGGGCGTGTTGTCGCCGTACGCGCAAGGCCTGGTCGCGAAGATCATGGTCTACGCGGTGTTCGCCTTGAGCCTCGAACTGCTCGTCGGCACCACGGGACTCGTGAGCCTGGGTCACGCCGCATTCCTCGGCATCGGCGCCTACGTCACCGTGCTGGCCGCGCCGGAAAGCGGCGGCAATGCGCTGCTCTGGCTGATGCCGCTCGCCATGGTTGCCGCTGCGCTGTACGCCGTCGCCGTCGGCCTGCTGAGCCTGCGCACGCAAGGCGTGTACTTCATCATGGTGACGCTGGCCTTCGCGCAGATGGCCTATTTCGTGTTCCACGACACCAAGCTCGCCGGCGGCAGCGACGGGCTCTACCTCTATGTGCGGCCGGTGCTCGGCTTCGGCAGCACCACGCTGCTCGACCCGGCCGAAGGCAGGCAGCTCTACCTGCTGGTGTGGGCGGTGCTGGTGGCCACCTACGCACTGCTCGCCATGCTCACGCGCTCGCGCTTCGGCCATGCGCTGGCCGGCATCCGCGTCAACGAGCAGCGCATGCGCGCGGCCGGCTACCGTACGCAGCACTACAAGCTCGCGGCCTTCGTGATCGCCGGCGCGCTCGCCGGGGTGGCCGGCTGCCTGCTGGCCGTGAAAGACGGTGTGGTGAACCCGGAGCTGCTGTCGTGGCACGAGTCGGGCGCGGTGCTGCTGATGCTGATCCTCGGCGGGCTCGGCCACCTGCGCGGCGCGGTGATTGGTGCGGTGGCGTTCACGCTGCTGAAGGAGTTCTTCGCGAGCGAAAGCCTGGTCGGCCCGCTCGCGCCGCACTGGCAGCTGAGCCTGGGCCTGAGCATCATCGTGCTGGTGGCTGCGTTGCCGCGTGGGTTGATGGGCTTGAAGTCCTTGTGGAGGCCACGTGGCTGACGCCCCCGCCTTGCAAGCCACCGCGCTGACGCGGCGCTTCGGCGGCCTCACGGCTGTGAACGCCGTGTCGCTGTGCCTTCACGTCGGTGAGCTGCACGCAGTGATCGGCACCAACGGCGCGGGCAAGTCCACTCTCGTGAACCTGCTGTCGGGCGAGCTGCCGACCGACGAGGGCTGCGTGATGCTCGGTGCGCACGACGTGACGCAGTGGCCGCAGCACCAACGCGCCCGCGCCGGCATTGGCCGCAGCTACCAGCGCAGCACGCTCTTCGGCGAGTTCAGCGTGCTCGAGAACTGCCGGCTCAGCGCGCAGGCCGCCTTGCAGCGGCCATGGCAGGTGTGGCAGCCCGCCCTTCGTTGCGACCAGAGCCTTGCGACTGCGCAAGAGGTTCTCGCCACCACCGGGCTGGCAGACGTGGCCTCAAGCATCGCCGGCACGCTGAGCCATGGACAGAAGCGTCAGCTCGAAGTGGCGATGTGCCTGGCGACGCGCCCGCAGGTGCTGCTGCTCGACGAGCCGCTGGCCGGCATGGGTGCCGAAGGAACCGAGCGCATGCTGGCCTTGCTCCAAAGCCTGAAGCCCACGCATGCGGTGCTGCTGATCGAACACGACATGGACGCGGTCTTCCGCGTGGCCGACCGCATCACCGTGATGGTCGACGGCCAGGTGATCGCGAGCGACGTGCCAGGCCGAATCCGCACCCACCCCGAGGTGCTGCGCGCCTACCTCGGCGAAGACTTCGCATGATGCTCGCCGTCACCTCACTGAATGCGCACTACGGCGACAGCCACGTGCTGCGCGGCGTCGACCTCACACTGGCCACCGGCACCGCGCTCGGCCTGCTCGGCCGCAACGGCATGGGTAAGACCACGCTCATCCGCACGCTGATGGGCTATGTGCGCGCCACGCAAGGCCAGGTGCTGTGGGATGGGCGCGAGGTGACCGGCTGGGCACCCGAGCGCATGTCGCGCCTCGGCATCGGCTACGTGCCCGAAGGCCGCGGCATCTTCGGCAACCTGAGCGTGCGCGAGAACCTGGTGATGGCGGCGCGCGCCGGTGTCGACCGCCAGCGCGTGTGGACGCTCGACCGCGTGCTGGCCACGTTCCCCCGTCTGTCGCAGCGCTTGTCGCATGGCGGCCAGCAGCTCTCGGGCGGCGAGCAGCAGATGCTCGCCATCGGCCGCGCATTGATGACCAACCCGCGCTTGCTGATCCTCGACGAGGCCACCGAAGGCCTGGCGCCTCTGATCGTGGCCGAGATTTGGCGCGTGGTGAGCGAGATACGCGCAACAGGCATCAGCACGCTGATCGTCGACCGCAACTACCGCGCCGTGCTTGCTCACACCGACCGCGCCGTGGTGCTCGAAAAGGGCCGAGTGGTCGCCGACGGCAGCTCGGCCGAACTCGCGCAAGACCTTGGCGCGCTGGCCCGCTGGCTGGGCGTGTAGGCTGCGGGTTTCCGCCCCACACCCGCTTCACACCAAAGGCTCACCATGATTCTCGAAATCGCCGACATCCGCATCGCCCCGGGCAAGAACGCCGAATTTGACGCCGCCATCCAGCGCGGCCTCGAGACCGTGATCTCGCAGGCCAAGGGCTTTCTGGGTTATGACGTGCGCAAGGGAATGGAGTCACCCGAGCGGTATGTGCTGATGATCCGCTGGGCGACGCTCGAGAACCACACAGTGGACTTTCGCGAGGGGCCGCTGTTCCCGCAGTGGCGCGCGATCGTCGGGCCGTTCTTTGCGGCGCCACCGGTGGTGGAGCACTTCTCGCTGGTCGTTGCGTCAGCGTAGATCGGCTGATCCCGGCACCTGAGCCCTCGGCGCTCCGGCACGAGGCGGCTATTTCTCCTTGCGCCGCAGGATCATTGCGCGTTGCTCATCTCCAGTATTGGCGTATTGCACGATGCCGTTGCGCACGACGCCCAGAACCAGCATGTTGCGGCTGATGGCGTCGTGATCCTTGGATGAAAAGGGTTGCTCGTACGAGGTGACCACGCCGGTGATGTTGCGCTCCAGCGCTTCGAGTTCGTTGCGGATCGATTCCGGTGTGACCGCCCGCGAATGGGCACGGGCCTGCGCAATCACGCGCATGGCAATCTGCATCGCGTCATACGCTTGCGCTGCACACATCGCGCAGGGGATGAGCGGCTTGCCGATTTCCTTGCTTACGTTGCGGATGAAGGTCTTGCGATCGGCGTTGTGCGGCGCTTCCTGGATGAAGGTCTCCGCCATCATGGCGCCTTCGGCAGCCGGGCCAGCGGCGGCCAGGTGGTTGCCGAAACCCACGGTCCAGGGTCCGACGTGCGGCACGTTCCATTTGAGTTCGGCGCGGCTCTTCGAAATCACCGCGTTTTCCGGGCCCACCGTGTAGGCGAAGATCACGTTCGCACCGGCGGCACGTGCGCGCTGCAGTGCTTCCTTGAGGTCTTTCACACCCACGTCGAAACGCTCCACGGCCACCGGCTTCAGGTCGCGGCGCGCGAGTTCGGCTTCGACGTCCTTGCGGCCGCCTTCGCCGTAGCCGCTGTTGTCGGCCAGGATCGCCACCTTGTTCAGCCCGCGCTTGAGGATTTCGTCGACCATGAAGCCGACCTGCTGCACGTCGGGCACGGCAGTGCGGAAGATGTAGTTCGGGCCTGGGCCGGCGGCGAACTTCTTGGTCAGCATGGTGCCAGTGGCCACGGGAATGATCAGCGGCACCTTGGCGTTCTGGTAGACGTCGATCGACGCCGCTGCCACGCCCGAGTTGCAGTAGCCGATGGTCAGCAACACGTTGCTGCGCACCAGTTCTTCAGCCACTTTCTTGCCGACCTCGGGGTTGGCCTGGTCGTCCATCTCCACCAATTCGATCGGGCGACCGAGGATGCCGCCCACGCCGTTGATCTCGCGGGTGATCAGGCGCAAGGCCGCGCGCATGCTGACACCCATGTCGGCGGAGCCGCCAGTGAACGGGCAATTCACGCCAATGCGAATGCGCTGTGTCGGGTCCGCGGAGGGCGCCACGAGAACGGTGGCAGGAGCGGCAGCGTCAGCGGCGTACGCCTGACCCACGGAGGCCAGGGCGCAAAGCCCGATCAGTGCGATCCGTTGCGTGAACGTGTGGATGTTCAGCATGGCGTTGTCTCCGTCGGTCTGTTTTGGTCTGAACAGTTTCCGGGGACCGCGCGATTCCTGACGAGGGAACTTCGCACACGCCGAACGCCGAAACATCGGCGTCACAACTTGGTCATCGATAGAGCGGGAATCTGTCATGGTCTGACTGCCGCATTTCGCCGGCAGCCATGTCGACCGGATCAGACTTCCAGCGGCAAGCCCACGTAGTTCTCGGCCAGCGCGGTCGATGCCGCGGTGGAGCCGAGCAGGTAGCCGATCTCGGCCTCCTGGATCTTCTGGCCGAACGCCCCGCCATCGGGGAACTTGTGCATCAGCGACGTGAACCACCACGAGAACCGCACCGCGTTCCACACGCGGCGCAGGCAACGATCTGAATACGCATCGATGCCGGCGGAGCTCTTGTCGCGATAGAACTCGATCAAGCCGCGTGACAAATACCGCACATCCGACGCCGCCAGGTTCAGGCCCTTCGCTCCCGTCGGCGGCACGATGTGAGCGGCATCGCCTGCGAGGAACAAGCGGCCGAAGCGCATCGGCTCGGCAACGAAGCTGCGCAGTGGCGCAATGCTTTTCTCGATGGACGGGCCGGTGACCATGCTCTCGGCCGCTTCGGGTGCCAGCCGCAGGCGCAGCTCGTCCCAGAACGCCTGATCGGACCAGTTCTCCACCTTGTCGTCGAGCGAGCACTGGATGTAGTAGCGGCTGCGCGTGAGGGAGCGCATGCTGCACAGCGCGAAGCCGCGCTCGTGGTTGGAGTAGATCAACTCGTGAGCCACCGGCTTGGTGTCAGACAGCACGCCGAGCCAACCGAAGGGGTAGACGCGTTCGTAGGTGCGCATCGCCTCGGGCGGCACGCTGGCGCGGCTGACGCCGTGGTAGCCGTCGCAGCCGGCGATGTAGTCGCACTGCACTTCGTGCGTGACGCCGTCTTTCTCGTAGGTCACGCGGGGAGAGTTGCTGTCGAAGCCATGCAAGCGGACGTTCTCGGCTTCGTAGACCGTCTTGGCGCCGGCCGAGGCGCGCGCGTCCATCAGGTCGCGTGTCACTTCGGTCTGGCCGTAGACCATCACGTGCTTGCCTCCGCTCAGCCCGTGCAGGTCGATGCGGTGCTGCGTGTTGCGGTAGCCGAGGTTGAAGCCGTCGTGCACCAGGCCTTCGGCATGCATGCGCGCGCCGAGGCCGAGCTGGTCCATCAGGTCGACCGTGCCCTGTTCGAGCACGCCGGCGCGGATGCGGCCGAGCACGTAATCGGCGCTGCGCTGCTCGATCACGATGGCGTCGACCCCCGCTTGGTGAAGCAGTGCGCCGAGCAGCAGGCCGGACGGGCCTGCACCGATGATGGCGACTTGAACTCGTGTTGTCATGGGTGCCTTTAAAGGGTGCTGCGCAAACGCGCCTGGGCCTGCAGCAGGGCAGGCAGGCAGTCGGAGATGAGCTGTTCGAGGCTCACGCGCGAAGCCTGTGCGCTGATGTTCATTGCGGCCAGCACCTCGCCGCGGTAGTTCTTGAGCGGCACCGAGATGGTCCGCAGGCCGAGCTCGAACTCCTGGTCGACGGTGGCATAGCCCTGCGAGCGCACGCGT